>Ga0182011_10005078_pt1 | contig 10406 bp, 5 predicted proteins | sample 711E1DmetaG_FD_120481 | JGI IMG/M metagenome (GOLD analysis project Ga0182011, IMG submission 120481) | Permafrost microbial communities from Stordalen Mire, Sweden - 711E1D metaG | ecosystem: Environmental > Terrestrial > Soil > Wetlands > Permafrost | place: Sweden: Stordalen | collected...
AAATGAGAGAATTGGCCTCGACCAAAAGAGGTGGTCGAGCATAGTGACTCGTAATCGCGAAAAAACGAAGGTGCCTGCTTCTCGAATCACGATGCACCAGATCGCGAAGATGGCGGGCGTGTCGCTGGGCACGGTTTCGCATGTCATCAACCAGACGGCGCCGGTGCGCGAGCCGCTGCGGCAGCGGGTGACGGAGGCAGTCGAGAAACTGGGATATCAACCCAACCAGCTCTCTCGCGGCCTCCGGCTGAATCGAACGAACATGATCGGGATGATTATTCCCGACATCACGAATCCGTTCTTCCCCGGAGTTGTGCGCGGCGTGGAAGATGTCGCGTACAAGAGTTCGTTCCGGCTCGTGCTGTGCAATACGGACAATGATCCCGCCAAAGAAGCAACCTATCTCAGTGATCTGAAGTCATTCTTGCCCGCCGGACTTCTCGTTATTCCTGCGGTCGACAGTTCTCTTTCATCCGGGCAATCAGGACCTCCGGTGGTTTGTGTAGACCGCAGGCCGCGCGGATGGAAAGGCGACATTGTCACGGTAGCCAACGAAGATGGCGGCTACAAAGCCGCGCGCTATCTGATCGAAATGGGTCACCGGCAGATTGGAGTGATCTCCGGCCCCTCTCATCTCACAAACGCCGGAGACCGTCTTCGAGGATTCATGAAGGCGCTCGCCGAGGCCAAGGTTCCAATTGCTCCCGAGTACATACAGGAAGCCTTGTTCGACCGCACCAGCGGGTACTCATCGGCGTTGCGATTGCTGCGCCTGCTGCCGTGTCCGACCGCGATCTTCGCTGCCAATGACCTGATGGCGATGGGCGCCCTGTCCGCCATTCGCGAGTCGCGGCTGGCCTGTCCAGCCGATGTTTCCCTCATCAGCTTCGATGGACTTGATTTGACTGAGCTGACCGACCCAGCCCTAACTGCGGTCTATCAACCGGGTTATCAGTTAGGCTATACGGCCGCGCGGCTGTTGCTTGACCGTATGAACGGGTTGAAAGATCGTCCACAAGAAATAGTGCTGCAAACGGAATTGCGGATTCGGAATTCCGTGGCTCGCATCAACGCCAGCTAGCAAAGGTGTGCGCATCTCAGAGTGCCTCGGTCTGCAATGGCAAGACGTGAGTTTTGCTGACGTCGTCATCCAGGTACGCCGCACGTGGACATGCGGCAAAGTGGGTTGGCCGAAAAGCAACGCCTCGAAAGGCCCGGGGCCACTGCATCCTTTGCTAGCCGAATTCATGTTTCGCTGGAAACGTAAGACGCCATATTCTCAGCCGGGGATTGGGTGTTTCCCTCGTTCCAACTCAAGGACCAGCAACCGCGTGTGGCTAACATGCTGGTGGAAGATTATCTGCGGCCAGCGGCAGTGAAGGTGGGCACTCTTTCATCGCACCGAAACGACGAAGGCGGACTAGTAGATGATGATCCACGCCGATTTGGCCTCCATAATCTGCGTCACGGCCTGGCCTCGTTTTCTGGTCCGCATCAGAACTGACCCAAAAACGGTACAGACTTTGCTTCGCCACAGTGATGTCAAGCTGACCCTGCAGTGTTATACCCACAGTGTCAGCGATGGCATGGCTGCGGCAGGAGCAATGCTGTGCAATTTTTCAGCAACGCAGCAGACAGCAGCGGACTGAAAGCGGACTGAGCGAGAGGCACTTCGAGGTTTAAGTCCTTCACCATCATCGTAGCCAGGAACCGAACCGGATCTAGCCGGAAAATAGCGGATGAGATCAGAGATCTTTTGGGAATTGTGGAGCGCCGCCTCGCCGATTCCAGGTCGAGGCTGTATCGACCGATCTTCGATTCATCGCTGCTTTCAACGCGGCGCTCTGCGTCGCAACGACTGCGCTCCGCGCCTCCGGTCATCGCACCGTTACCCAAGCGGGGCATCGTGTAAGACAATCGAATCTCTGGAACTCACCATAAAGCCAGCCCAAAGGTCATTCAAAGATTCAAAGACCTTCAACAATAAGAGGAACAAATCGGTTTATGACGTGGCTGGGCCGTATCAGACCAAGAATTGGAAGCGATGGTCAAGTTGGCGACTGAACTCAAGTACAGCACGCTAGCGTTGCTGCGAGAATTCCATCCAGAGCTCTTAAAAAGCCAGACGCTGCGCGTCTACCACACGAATCGGGCTACCCGCAGATGAAAAGGAGCGAGCTTTAAGTCCGCCAATGAATGCGCTGTCCAGCAGTAGCGGCGATATGCCTCGATGTATTGTCCCGCCGGAAGAAATCCGGGGTTGCCCTCATCCGCCCAAAATCGCTGGCGTCACTCGATGCTAATTTCCCACAAGCCCACCTCACATGCCCACTGTTTTGGAAGCACGCGAATGCCGGTCGTTACTCTCCGATCCTTTGGATCTGCCCACTAGCCAAACGGCAGCCTTCATCGGTTCCACCAGCGGTTTCTTACGGACCGGTTTGGGGAGGCGTTATGAACGCCTAAATTCCGGCCGAAAACGCTGACACATCCGTGCAGCGCCGGTTCGCTCGCCGTTTGCTAATAGTTCAGGTTGAAGCTGATCAGCTTCGTGATGACCGCGATCCAAACTATGCCGACCAAAGCACCGGCGCTCAGAACATGCCAAACCGCTGTAGTCCACTTCCGACTTTTCTGACATGCAGCCCAAATGCCCGCCACGGCGGCGGCAATCACCAGAAGACCTACGACTTGCAACAGCCGAATGTACAGGTCGAGGCTGTTGTTGTACGCCTCGACGTGGTTGTTCAAAATCGGGTACAGGGAAACAATCCAGGCCAACAGGTAGACGACATCAACCAGTGCTGCGACACGAAGAACTCTGATGACCAGCAACTCTCTCCCTGCGAGCGTTGAAGGCTGGCGATACTTCCGGCGCAATAACGCCGAGACAGGCCACAGAACCACCACGATCAGCAGTATCGCGATTGATCCGCAGAGTAACGAGAGATTCAAGACAGAGGACTTCCAAGCGGGTACCGGTCGCAAGATCGAGCTTGGGTCGTCGCTGCTGTAAACGGCTCGGCTGCTGCCTTCTCCGGCCAAGGCAACTTTGCGTTGACCACCCTCTTCGGTCCAGACGAAAGGCGAGATTTCACGATAGCGTTTTGGCTTATTCGTGGGGAATGTAGGCACGTTGATTGTGCCATCGTCATTGGCGCTGATTACCGTCTGGCTGAGCAGATAAAGTACGCTGATGAACGCAGACTCGACTCTCCGCGAGCTTTGATATCTCCCGGCGATGAGCTGAGCATGTTCTCTTGCGTTAGGCACGACAGAGCTGGCTGGAACCGCGGATTGTTGCCCGCTGCCTGGAAAGTAGCGATCCGCGAAAGCATCGAACAGCGCTTGCCGGATTCCATAGACGGCATTGTCTTCGCCGCGGCTATTGAGTGAAAAGAAGATGCCAACGCCATCGTCAACGAACAGATCCAAGTCGGTGTGGAAGACGATGGTGTCGCCGCCGTGCCCGCGAACGCGATGGCCATTGCGGTTTTCCTCAAAAAATCCCAAGCCCATGACATCGATGTCATCGATCTGGTGGACGGCGGGCTCGAACATGAGACGCACGGTTTCCGGTTTCAGGATGCGATTTTCCTGATAACGGCCTTCTTGCAAGTAGGCGATCATGAACCTCGCCATGTCATCGGCGGTGGTGCTCATGCTACCTGCGGGTGCGGTAATTATCAGCTCGAACGGCCGGGGTGGCTCGGATGCGGTCATGTAGCCTTCGGACAGGTCTGCCTTGAGCCGCTCTGGCACCGGCTGCTGGAAGGTCGAGTGGGTCATGCCCAGAGGCGCGTAGATATGGCGTTCGACGTAGCTTTCAAAGGGCTCACCGGACACGCGCTGGACGATGTAGCCGGCAAGAGCAGCGCCGTAGTTGGAGTAGGCGGGAACTTCTCCCGGTGGAAACAACGTCGGGCGCCGATGATGCTTGAGATAGGCTTCGGTCGTCATGGCCTGTTTGGGGTCGTACGCCAGGATCGACTTGATGCCCTCTTCGAAACCGGCGCGGTGCGTCATCAGATTGCGCATGGTGATCGGCTTCGAAAAACTGCTGTTTACCTTGAAATCCAGGTAGTCATTGATATCGCGGTCGAGATCAAGTTTGCCTTGTTCGACGAGTTGCATGACCGCGGTCCAGGTGAAAAGCTTTGAAGTCGAACCCGGGCGAACCAGCGTGAGACCCGGATCCATGGCCCGCTTCGTCCTCACATCGGCGTATCCATAGCCTTTCTCGAGCAGGATCTGGCCATCTTTCACGACTACCAATGTGAGGCCGGCGATGTCGGCATTCTTTAGTGCATAAGGTACGAAGCCGTCGAGAAAGGCTTCGAGGTCGGCACGCGAGAGCTCGTGGGTTCCGCTGTCGCTAGCAGAAGGAGCTTTGGCAGAAGCAGAGGGTTGAGGAGCTGGAGGTTTGGGCTGCACCGTCTCCGCAGCGGCGGGAACGGCCACAGCGAGTATTGGATCGTGCCCCAAGATGTGCGCGAAGGTCATGAGTGCCATGAGGACTGCCAGAGCAGTTCGATACATTGACATGTGAGTATCCCTTTAGTCTCCTTTCACCTGGTAGAACAGTCCCGCGCGCCCACAACCTGATCTGTCCTTGAAACGAGGCGTGGATCGTAGAGTACTGACGGACTCCCAATTCGGCTCAGTAGTGGATGTTGAAGTTCATGAGATTCCACGTGATTGCGAACCAGACCAGGCCCAGGCAGCCAAGCGCCAGTGCCGTCTCGTGTAATTTGGTCCAGATCCACCGGTTGGGCGTGCTCCAGGTTCGAAATGCGTTCACGCACACGAGAAGCGAGCCAAAAGCAGACAACACGCCGAGGATTCCCAAAAAGATGATCCAGGGAGCAAGGGCATTAATCGCGCTAATCGATGCCAGGGCTATTGCCAGAACCGCCAGCCAACCTCCGAAGAAACAGATGAAGAGGATGCAAACCAACCGCACACCAAGCCGCAGCTTGCGCTCCAGAGGATTTAAGTCCAGGGGACGGCCATAGTGTTTGCGAATCAGCGCTCCGACTGGCCACAGCAGGACCGTCAGCACGACCATAATCAAGCCGAAAATCGCCAGGGTGTAATTGAAGTACTTGTTCTCCGAAAAGCCAACCCTCTGGAAAACGAAGAACGGCCAGTCCAACTCAAACTGCAACCGCCCATTCCGATCCCGCTTGAAGCCGACCTGCGCCCTTCCATGGACTTCGCGATAGAGCAGCGGGCTAATCTCTTCGAACTTCAAGAGTTGGCCATTCGGCCCTTTGAAAGGATCTATGCTGATGGTCCCGTCGGAATTCTCGAAGACTTTGTTTTGACCGAGCAGGGAAGTTAACTTCAGAAATGAACTTTCAAAACGGCGGCTGCTTATATAAAGCCCAGCAATGCTGGCTGCGTTCGCTTTAGCATTTTCAATTTTGCCCGGAGGAGGCTCTGTGTAGGGAAAATACCGGTCCCGAAACTTTTCGAAAAGAACCGTACGCGGGCTAATCTCGCCTTTTCCCGCACTGTTGTAAGAAACAAAAAAACCGACATTGGAATCGAGAATCAGGTGCAAGTCGCTGTGAAAAGCCTCGGTATCACCAGCGTGGCCAATTATGCGGTGTCCATTCGCGGATTCCTCATAAAAGCCGTGCGCCATCCCGCTCAGGCGGTCGTCCGCATCAAAGGCCTGGGAGTGCATCAGCGCGGCGGTCTCAGGGCGCAGAATCTGCACACTGCCAAATTGTCCATTCTGCAGATGGGCGATCATGAAGTTACACATGTCCCGGGCGGTGGTCGAGACGCTGCCCGCTGGAAACGCTTCGACGAATTCGAAGGGCTTGGGGTCTGACGAGGCCCGCTCATAGCCGTTGGACATCAGCGGCTTCAGGTCTTCGGGCAGAGGCTGGACGAAGGTGGTCCGATTCATTTCCAGGGGAGTGAAAATGTTTTCGGCAACGTATCGTTCGAAAGGCTTGCCGGAAACGCGCTGCACGATATAGCCCGCGAGTGCGGTCGCGTAGTTCGAATAGGCAGGGACCTCACCGGGAGGAAAGATGCGCTCTGGAATGTGATTCTTGACGTAATACTCCAGGCTGCCCATGTGTTGTGCGTCTTTAACGAAAAGGTCCTTGCCAGTTTCTTCAAAGCCCGAGGTGTGCGTCATAATGTTCCCCAGGGTGATGGGCTTTCCGAACGCGGGTGGAATCTTGAAATCCAGGTAATCGTTGACGTCCCGGTTCAGATCGAGCTTGCCCTGCTCGACCAGTTGCATCACCGAGGTCCAGGTAAAGAGCTTCGAAATTGAGCCGGGTCGGAACAACGTACTGTCCGGGGTTACGGGCGTGCGCTTGGCCATGTCGGAGTATCCGTAGCCTTTGGCAAAAATGACCTGTCCGTCTTTGACCACCGCAATCACGGCGCCCGCAACATCTTCCCGTTCAATCTGAGCGGGCATCAGGCCGTCAAGAAAAGCTTCGAGATCGACCGCGGTCAACTCGTGGGTGGCACCCGGCTGGGCTGGCACAGCCGCTGCTGGCGTTGACGACTGCACAGATGGAGACGCCGGACGCGAGGGCTGCGCCCACATCCCGACGCAGAACAATGCCACCAGAAGCAGCAGCCCTGTGAGTATCGTCACGTATCCACGTGCATGGTGTTTAGAAAGGACCTGGTTGAGGATCATCAGTTTGCTCCTATAGGAAGAAGGATGAAAGTCGATTTACTAATGAGACAGCGTCCGCACTTTCGATTTGCCGTTGCCGCTTCCAAACCGTTTGTCGAGTGTGGGTAAAACCCAGGGAACAGGCGTGCTGGCTGCGCGTGGCCGGAACCAGCAACGGCCCGTGTTTCACTCGTTATCAAATATGGTGAAGCTTGCCGAGGAATGCAGGATCGATGTCCACTCCCAGTCCGGGCGTGTTGGGCAGGGTCACGATTCCATCCCTCATCTGCATCCCGCCAATCACGGGATCGACCGAAAGTTCCAGGAACCCATCCAGGTCCGCATAAACGATATTCTTCTGCGAGCACACCAGGTGAGCGCCGGCCGTCAAGGCCAAGCGGGTCTCCTCCATGCAGCCAACCATACAGGTGACTCCGGCGCTGGCGGCCACCGTGGCGATTTGTACGCCCCGCAGTAGGCCCCCCGACTTCATCAGTTTTATGTTGATGCAGTCCACTGCATTTTCACGGACAATTGCAAGTGCGTCGTGCGGCGAGTGCACGGACTCATCCGCCATAATCGGCGTCGGCGAGTTATCCCGGCTGAATTTCAGGCCCTCCACATCCCAGTAAGGAACCGGCTGCTCGCATATTTGCATCTGGTATTTCTCCATCATCCGCAGCGCGCGGACGGTCTCCGCAGCAGTCCATCCCTGGTTGGCGTCGGTGCGAACTTTAATACTGTAGCCGATAGCCTCGCGGATTGCTTTCATGCGCTGTGTATCCGGCTCGGGACCATCTCCGAGTTTGACCTTCAGCGTTTTAAACCCATCCTGGACGTACTTAGTCGCCTTTTTCGCCATCTCCTCCGGTGTACCCATTCCGATGGTGATGTCGGTTTCGAAAGAGTCGCGATAAGCTCCGAGCAGTTTGTACACCGGCTGCCCCGCGAGTTTCCCGCAGATATCCCAGACTGCCATTTCCAGCGCCGCCTTGATGCTGGTGTTGGACGGAGTGAATCCGTCCATATCCGACACGATCGCGCTGAGAGTAAAAGGATCGCGTCCGCGAACAAAATTGGCGAGATCCTTTCCTACGGCCAGGTCGACGGCCTGTGTTTCTCCCGTAACCGGCGAATAGGGGCTCGCTTCCCCCCAGCCCACGACTCCCTCTCGGGTTCTCAACCGCACCAGAACGTTTTCCGCGGATGTGATCGTACTGAGGGCAACGCGAAAGGGCTCTATCATTGACACGTTGTAGGGATAGATTTCGACATCTTGAATCTGTATGCTCCGTGAAGGCTGTCCCGCTACGGGTTGTGCGGAGAGCAGAAGGCCGGTTGTTGGCCATGGCAGGCCTGCGAATGTAAGGCCAGCCATGCTTTTCAGGAAACCGCCACGTGTAAGTTTCATAGTTATTCGTCCCCTATCATTCTTGATCGCAAGTTACTTATTCCAGCCACAGCCTTAGACGATCGTCTTCAATTCATCGAGTGGGCGGTTATCTGTTCTGGTTTGTACGGCGCCCCAAGGCACAGGGCCCCATTGATCCTCTGAGTTTCAAAATGACAGCTTCAAGGCAAATTGGGCGATCCTCGGAGCGACGGCTGTGCCCGTAATTGCTCCGAAGCTGGCGCCATCGACGGCGTAGCCCGGATCGGAGAATTGCGGGTGGTTGAAAGCGTTAAACAATTCCGCGCGAAACTCCACGGCTGCCGTCTCATTCGGCCATCGCGGCGAAAAATTCTTGATCAGGGACAGGTCGGTATTGTTCTGTCCAGGTCCACGGAGAATGCCTGGGCGGGTATTTCCGAATCCCGTGCCGCCGTCTGAGCTTATGACTGGGTAGGGCGTCGCCTGACCTGTCACCACGTTCTCAAAGCAACTTTGATTGATGAAGTTGTTGATCTTGCTCTGAACCGAGCCGGAACTGCTCACTTGCGACACCGTACAGTTCGGAGCCAGTTGTGCGAAGTCATTATCGGGAGCGTTAATGCCATAGAGATTGAAAGCATTCGTATTCTCCACTGCTAACGGGTGTCCGTCTTGAATGGTTGTTACCCCAGCAATCTTCCAGCCACTCAATGTGTTGCGTAACCAAGCGCCCCTATGCTCGAAGAAGGGCGGCGCATAGACGTAGCTGACGACAAAGCGCTGCGGACGAACGAATGAATCGGGCCCGTAGCGCGCACTTTCAAGATGCTGGTTACCGATCGACTGGCCCCCGTTTGGTGAAGTCGAGGAAGAGAAGTCGGTGGAAAGTTCCTTCGCCCATGTATATGAGGCCAGGAACTGCACCCCGTGACTGAAACGTTTGGTTAGGCTCGCTTCCAACCCGTTGTACCACGATGCGCCCTCCGAGTTAACTTGCCTCCAGCTTGAGACGGCAAACCCCTCTACGGGAACCCGTAGCGGTAAATTGGCAAGGGTATTGTCTGTCTGGTCCCGAATGGGGTTCGATGGGCTGGCGTCGAGAGCCTGATCCGGCAGCACCTCCTGCATCAGATGCAAGCCTCTCGTCCCTATGTAGCCAATTTCCAGCATCATGTCTTTGCGGATCTCGGTTTGGAGATTCAGGCTATAGCGTTGAATCATTGCTGGCCGGAAGTTGTAATTAAACGTAAATGGACTCAGCGCACTGGTGGGCGAGTAAGATGTGAAAGCAGGTAGCGTGGAAGGCTGCCCGGGGAATGCGAACGGATTGGCGAAAGTCACCGTGGGGTCCGTCCCCAATTGCTCGCGAATCAGGCCCCAGGGTTGGTTGGAGATGGTGTTGAGAAATGCTTGCCCACCAATATGCGCGTGGGAAACGCCGTAACCACCCCGGAGCACAACCTTGTCGTTGCCCGGAATCGTCCACGCAAAACCAATCCGTGGGTCCCAAGAATTTTGGCCATCCCCTGCTATGCCGAGTTTGTTGTTCCCTTTCTGCACTCCAGTGGGAAGGGCCGGCCCATTGTAGTTCGAAGCGACAATTAAACCTTGATAAGTCCCGCCTGCCGGGGGATTCGGGTCAGCCGTGTACTGGTTGAAGTTAGCCACGCGCCCCAGGGCATCGCTCACATCTCCCAATCGCTCGTAGCGCAGTCCCAGGTTCAGGGTGAGTCGCGAAGTGACCTTGTAATCGTCCTGGAAGTACGCGTTGGCATCCAAAACTCGCCACTCACGGGCGGAGTCCAAGGGCAGGTCTACCGAGCCATACACGTTTCCGAACGGCAAACCGTAAGGGGTGCCGGCCTGACCCAACAGCATGTCCGGAACGGTAAGGAAAAGCAGGCCGCCGAAATATTGGAAGGTAACCTGGTTGTCTTGTGGACGCGTCACCCCGCCGCCAAACCGGATGGAGTGGTGCCCCTTCTGCCATGCCACCGTGTCCTGCAAGACGTACGTGTTCTGCGCGAGAACAATATTTTGTCCGTTCCCACCTAGTGTTGGCAGGCCAGCGGCGTAGATCGCAGGGTTGTCATCAACCGTCCCCGGCGAAATCGTTACTCCGATTTGAGGATAGCTGAACACCTCCTGCTGGGCGTCGCCCGAGGAAATCCGGTGGTAGCCGACTTCGGCCTGGTTAAGCAGGTTGTTCGAGAACGCATGATTGTAGGTAAGCGAAAAGTTCCGAAAGTGTTCCTTGGTCGAATACGGAAAACCCGGAGCGGTTGGACCGCCAAGGTTTGCCACGGGCAGCGTGTTCTGCTGGCTGCTGTTCGCGAAGAAGAAACGTACTTGCCACTGGCTCTTTTCCGATTGGTTCCA
>Ga0182011_10005079_pt1 | contig 10406 bp, 11 predicted proteins | sample 711E1DmetaG_FD_120481 | JGI IMG/M metagenome (GOLD analysis project Ga0182011, IMG submission 120481) | Permafrost microbial communities from Stordalen Mire, Sweden - 711E1D metaG | ecosystem: Environmental > Terrestrial > Soil > Wetlands > Permafrost | place: Sweden: Stordalen | collected...
CTCGAAGTGGCTTAGCGAGAGTTATCCAACTATCACGAAACGCGCGAAAACAGAGGGCGCGGAGATTCATTGGGGCGATGAAACCGGGCTGCGATCCGATGATGTTCGGGGCCGGGGCTATGCTCCGAAAGGAGAAACACCCGTGTTGCGGATCAAAGCCAATCGCTCCAGTTTGAGCGTGATTTCTACGGTGACCAACAAGGGACAGATGCGCTGGAGAATCTTTTCTGGCGCACTGGATGCCCGCATCCTAATTGACTTCCTCAAGCGCCTGACGCGCAATGCGGCGAGGAAGATATTTCTCATCCTCGACAACCTACGCGTGCATCACGCCAAAGTGGTGCAGCAATGGCTGGCGGAAAATGCAGATAAGATCGAGGCTTTCTATCTGCCCAGTTACTCGCCGGAACTGAATCCCGATGAATTGCTCAATGCCGATCTCAAGCAGCGTGTCACGACCGCCGCACCAGTAAAGACAAAGATTCAGCTCGTCAAGACTGCATCCAAGGCACTGCGCAGTATCCAGAAACAGCCTGCCAGAGTAGAACGATACTTCCTTCACCCGGATGTGAGATATGCCGCTTAGTCGCAGTCATATCATGCCGGATCAATAGGGCCGACCATTTATAATCAACATCTTGCAATCATTTACGAAAGCGTGAAAATCGTCGATGTAGACGATTTTGTAGCTATGAGTGTCTCCGAGTTTAATAATCAGCATCAAAACGCGCTCATGGCACACTTAGTCCTAGACAGTTACGCTTCGATTTGCCTCTGCACAACGTGCAGCAGGGCCTCGGTCAGTAGCGGCGAACCGTTCAGGCTCTCCGCGCGGAACAGGCGCAGGCCGAGTGAGCGAGCGCGCTCGGCAAAGGCAATGTCGATGTCGTAAAGAATCTCGACGTGGTCGCTAAGGAAGCCGATGGGCTGGAGGACGACTCCAGCATGCCCCTCGTCGCGAAGGCCCACCAAAGTCTCTTCCACCGTGGGACCGATCCAGGGTCCGCCGGAGACGCCCTGGCTCTGAAACGCGAAGAACCACTCCCCCAAATCTGGAAGTTGACGCGCCGCTGCGGAGTAGACCAGCGCGGCAGTGCGTTTCGCCTCGACCGGGTAAGTGTCAGCCCCAACTTCGCCGAACCTCTTCCCTTCTCCGCTCGTGCCGGAGGCTTCCGCGCCAGATAGGATTGTGCGGCAGGGGACGGAGTGAGCCGTGAAGAGCACGGGCAGCGATCCGGCGCGAATTCCAGTCTCGGCGCATGCCTTGGGATAGAGCGCGACCAGCCGCTCCGCAAATCCGGCAATCAGCGCCGGCTCCTCCGACCACGATCCAACAAAGTTCACCGAAATCTTTAGTGCCGAGGCGCTCTGCTCCTCGACCGCCGCCATCAGAGCGCGGCGATAGAGCCCAGTGCTTGTGCTGGAGCTCTGCGGCGCAAGACAGATCGCCACCATGCGCGTCACGCCGTCGGCGTGCATCTGCCCGACGACCTCTGCAATCAGTGGGTGCCAGTTGCGCATGGCGACATAGACCGGCAGCGGACGGCCTGCCTTGTCGAGAGCCGAAGCCAGCCGTCGGCCCTGCTCCTCTGTCCATCGCGTCAGGGGCGGTTGCTCCCCGGGCTGCTCGCCGAGGCCAATCAGCTCGTAGCGCCGCTGCAACTCAGCGACGACCTGTGGCGGCAGTGCCCGCCCCCCCGTCACGCGGCGCAGATACTCCGGCATCTCGCCCAAAGTGTTGGGCGTTCCGTGGGCCAGCAGAAGGACGGCGATAGTCTCCCGATTCATATCAAAGAACCTGTACAAATACTCAATTTTGCACCGGCAATTTACTAGGGCTCTGACCGCTTGAAGTTGTACATCAGTGGGGCCCCATCCTTGCGACGTACTTGTTCTTGCCGCAAGGGTGGGATCGCACAAATTTACGCGGTCAGAGGTCTAGTGGTCCTTGTGTAGCGAAGAATCCCCGCATTTCTCCGTTGCATTTGCCGTTGTTTGTTCTTGCTCGTCATTCGGGCGAAAACAGAATCTCTACAGGTGATTATGCAGTTAGCTCCGACACACACGTCGTAAGCCAAAAAATCAAGCGGATTCGCGGGCGTTGCCCTATAGATCGGGCCTTCAGCCCTTGATTTTCCGCTCCCGAGCCTTCATGGGGCTACACCCCATGCTGGTATAGGACGCGCCGTTGGCGCTTTTCGGTCGTGCCTGAGCAGACTGAATAATCATCTCTCTGTATTTCTCCGTTGCTTATCTATCCGTGAGGTCAAGCTACAGAGCTGTAAACAGATCCTCTGTCATAGTATCTTGTGTAGTGGGTATAGACTTCATCGTATAGACTTGCCGGGGAGGAATTTGCCATGACAAAGGCGGCGGAAAAGCGTGCCAAGCTGTTCAAGAACGGGGCCAGTCAGGCTGTACGACTGCCCAAGGAGTTTCGCTTCGAGGGAACCGAAGTGCGGATTCGCCGGGTGAAGGACGGAGTCCTGCTGGAGCCCGTGGCGTCGCAGATTGCTAAGGGAGATTGGGATACGGTGCGCAAGGTGCTGAAGTCGTTGGGGCCGGAGTCCGCCGATATGATGGAAGCCACGATCCAGAAGCTGCAAACCGCGGAAAAAGGCAAGGCTGGAAAGGGCAAGTAGAACACATCCGAAAAGCTCCACCTCTCGCGATGAATTCCGATGAAGCGATTCGAGAGACCCATGCTTGGCTTTCTCTCCCATGAAGGAATCGAGGCTATTGCAGAGAGTGTCTGCCATTGTTTACGGTTCGATTTCTTCAAGAGCTGGGAGCAGATCGCGGCTTCCGTGAACGACACGTTCGATCCTGACAGTATCCTGACGAACCCGAAATAGAATGACGTAGTGACCAACCGGAGCTAATCGGGCATCGACGCCAAGCTCCGGTCTGAGCCGATAGAGCAGCGGTTGTTTGGTAATCTCTGCAAAGCGCGACCGAAGCACACGAATCCAATTGGCGGCATGGTGCGGACTGTCCTGCGAGATATATTCCGCGATCTCTGCAAGGTCGTACTTCACAAAAGGGGAAAACCGCAGACGCATTATCGTTTCGATGCCTCTGCCAACCCATCATACTTATGTTCTAAAACATCAAGGATTGGCGCAGGGTCTTCCCCGTCAGAATCGTCCGCAACAGCCTCCAGCCATGCCCTGCGCAGTTCTAGAAGCCCCTGGGCTCGTAAGTTGCGTTTGTAGGCCCAGTCGCGAAGAGCATCACGGACGACTTCGCTCTGAGAAGAGTATTCCCCTGCATCGACAGCCTGTCGGACAACGATGGCCATCTCGGTAGGAAGGGCAATGCTTAGTTTCTCAATGGTGGGCATTAGGTATACCTCAGTAGTAATATTCTACCGAATACGCAGAAGCGAAGATAGCTGACTGCTGGGGATAGTCAGGGCAACTATACGCAAGAAGCAAGGCGCGTAGATGATCTCGGATGCTGCTTCGGTCTTCTTCGATGCGAATGCGCTCTTCGAGCCAGACCCGGATCACTCCGAAGAGGAGGACGATATATTGTGCTTGGATACTCGATACGAGCCGATGTACTCTTGGTTGTACACATGTTTTGCGGCGAGAGAATTCGTCTTTTGAGCGCGAGGAAGGCTGCCTCCGGGGAAAGAAAACGCTATGGCGAAGGAAGAAGATGGCGACGAAGCGTAAGAAGCAGGGCGCATATATGATCTCGGCGGTGGCCGAGATGTACGACATACATCCGCAGACGCTGCGGCTCTATGAGCGCGAGGGACTTTTGCTGCCCAGCCGCTCCGATGGCAACACGCGCCTCTACACCGACGAGGACCTCGAACGGCTGGAGTTCATCCTGAACCTTGCGCGTGACCTTGGCGTCAACATCGCGGGCATCGCCATCATCCTCCAGATGCGCGAGCGCATGGAGGAGATGAATCGCCAGATGCAGGGATTCGTCGACTACGTTCGCACGGAGATGTTGACGCGCATGCAACAGCAGCCCAGCGCGGGCCTTGTGCCGATGCCACGCGCCGTCATCGTCCCGCAAAAGACTTCGCCCGCGAAGTCCGCCGCCTTGCCGAAGAAGTCAGCTCTGCTGAAGGGTGCAGTCCTGAACGCAAAGAGCGCTGCGGCATCAAAGAGCACCGCGAAGAAATCGAAAGCCAAGTAGATTTCGCGCGTCTATTTGCCGCTCGGGCCGCCGCTCGGGAGAATCTGAATCAGCCCTTCTTCGGCGAACTGGTTCAGCGTATGCAACACGTCGGACTCGATCAGCCCCGGCGCTGCCTCGAACACCTCCTTGAGCTGCTCTACCAGCTTCGCCACCTGAATCGGCTCGTGCATACTGCGCCAGATCTCGCTGCCGGTCTCGCCCAATCCGTGGCACTGGTCGCGCTCCAGATTCATCAGAACCACCTCACCGTTGACCTCGGTTGCCACAGCCCCTCCGCTCCAGCTAACGACGCTCTCGGGCCCGATCTCCGCTTCCCTCATTGTCTACTCCTCCGAATTACGCGAGAATTAACTACGCAGAATTGCCCCAGCAATCCCCGCGCACAAAATATTGCGTTCTCTGTACGATACAGCGAGGAACAGATGTTCCGTACAACGCCCGGTCCCGTTCAAAAATCGCAGGTACTGTAGCAAAAGAGACAAAACAGCTTGCAGCCACCACCACAATCCGAGCCAGCAACGAGCAGCCGGTCCGCCGAGCTTGACCTTCTGCTGGTCTGCGCGCGCTGGCCGCAGACCGAGCCGGATCGCCAGCTCATCGCCGATCTGTGCACCTTAGAAACCGACTGGCCGCACTTCCTCTTGCTCACGCGCCACCACCGGCTCGTCCCGCTAGTCGCGCGCAATCTACAAACCAGCGTCGCCGAGCCTCGCTCGACCAAACTCGAATCCGTCATCAACGAGTTACGTCAACTGGCCGCAGCGAACGCCGTTCAGTCCCTGCGCTCGCTCGGCGAACTACGCCCCATCGTTCAATCTCTTCAATCCAACGGCCTCTCCGTGCGCATTCTGAAGGGCCTTCCGCTCTCGCAAACAACCTTCGGCGATCTCAGCCTGCGCGCCTCCGGCGACCTCGACATCCTGATCGACGCAAACGATAAAGCAAACGACTCGTCCCAACAAGATGCAATCCTCACAGCCGACCACGTCCTGCGCGACTTCGGCTATCGCGGGCTCTTCGACCTACATTGCCTCACACCCCGCCAGCTCACCTTCTACCGCGCGCACTGGCGAGACAACGCCTACAACCACCCCACCACCGGCTTCGACGTCGATCTGCATTGGGCGCTCTTCCGTAACCGCGCAATGTCCGGCTCCTCCCTCTGCGCAACGCCTGCCAGCGCAGCCGTCCGCTTCGGCGACCTCACCGTGCGGACGTTGCCGCCCGCCGAGAACCTTCTCTACCTCTGCGTTCACGGCACCTTCGACGGCTGGCTCTACCTGAAGTCGCTGGTTGATGTCGCGGCCCTTGTGCGCGCCATGAGCGAGTCCGACCTCGACTCGCTTGCCTCTCTCGCCGCCGCCCACGACGTTCTACCCGAGCTCAGCGCAGCACTCCACTTAGTCCGTCGCTACCTCACAATGGAGCACTGGAGCGCGCGCCTTCTCCCTCCCGCCGACCGCACCGTCGCGCACATTCTGCGCTACGCCGACCGCTCGCTAGTCGAAGGCAACTTCCTTGCCAATCGAGAAGACATCCCCCACCGCGCAACGATGTCCTTCGAGTTCGGCCTGCGCCGCAACCTGCGCTACCGCCTGGAGCTAATACGTCGCATTGTCTACCGCGCGCGCATGTGGCAGACCTTCCCCTTGCCGGATCGCCTCTTCGCCCTCTACCCGCTGCTCAGCCCCATCGAGTGGGGTCTCTTCCAATTCCGCAAGTGGCGCACAAAACCTAGCAACTCTACCCAAACGCTGTCATCCTGAGCGGAGTCTGGCGCGCATTTGCGCCAGACGCAGTCGAAGAACCCCGACGCTCTACGTCCAGCCGCAGGCACTCGCACCATTCTACCAATGAGCCCCGCTTTGTTCTTCCCACAAACTTTTAGCAACGGGTGAATCACGAGTGGGGCATCCTCTATTGAAAACCGTCCTACCGAGCGACCGCTTGCGCATCGAAGTAAGCGCGAATGCGATCTGCCGTACTGGCACTAACCACAGCCGTCAGCGCATCCGGCGCAGCCTGACTAATCGCCCGCACACTGCCAAAGTGTTCCAGCAGCCGCTGCCGCGTACGTGGCCCGACGCCTGCAATCGCGTCCAGTTCGGAATCCCTGTCACGCATCTGGCGTCGCTTGCGGTGGTACGTCACGGCGAAGCGATGGCTCTCGTCGCGAATCATCTGGATCAAATGCAGCACCGGCGAGCGGCGGTCCAACACTACCGGCTCGGACTCCTGCCCATAGACGTACAGCAGCTCCTCGCGTTTAGCGATGGAGACCAGCGCTGGCTGTCCCGGCACTCCCGGCTGAATCCCAATCTCGGCCAGCGAGTCATAAGCCGAGTGCAACTGCCCCACTCCCCCATCAATCAGAATGATCGACGGCATCTCCTTTTTCTCGTCAAGCAGCCGTTTGTATCGTCGCCCCACCACCTCGCGCATCGAGGCGAAGTCGTCGACGCCGGTCACAGTCTTCACCTGATACTTGCGGTAGTCGGACTTCTTCATCGCCCCGTCCTCCCACACCACCATTGACGCGACCATCTCCGCGCCCTGGATGTGCGAGATGTCGAAGCACTCAATGCGTCGCGGCAACTCCTCCAACCCCACCGCGTCCTGTAGCGACTCCTGAATCGCCTTCATCGCCGGCTTCAGTACGCGGAATCTCTGATCAAACGACTGCTTCGCGTTGAGGCAAACCAAGTCCACCAACGACCGCTTCTCCCCTCGCTGCGGAGCCAGAATCTCGATGCGATGCCCCGTCCGCTCGGTCAGCAACTCGGCCAGCACCTCGCGGTCGGCGAACTCCACCGGCGTAAGAATCGTGCGCGGCACATAGTTGTTGCCCAAGTAAATCTGCTTCAGCAGCGAAGAGAAAAATGCCGTCGGATGAAAGTCGTTATGTCCCGATCCCACAGAATCGAGACCTGATGCGCTAGCTGGATTGGAAACTTCTACCTCGCCGGATTCTTCCGTGTCGCTCTCTTCCAGCAACTCCGGCAGATCCTCCCAGAACAAATCCCGCCGATCCACAATCTTTCCCGCCCGCATGTGGAAGAGGTTCACCGCCAGCATTCCGCTCTCGTAGTGATAGCCAAAGACGTCGGCGTCCTCATCATCGGCCGTCGCCACGCGCTGCTTCTCCTGCATCTGATGCACGGTCACGATCTGGTCGCGCAGCCGTGCTGCTGCCTCGTACAACTCCGCCGCCGCAGCCTCTTCCATGCGCGCAGTCAGTGAAGCCTCCAACTCCCCAACCTTGCCGTGGAGAAACATCTGCACGTCGTGAATTGCCTGCTTGTAAATCTCCGGCGTCGTCAGCTCCTCGACGCACGGCCCCAGACATCGCTTGATGTAGTACTGCAAGCAGGCCCGCGGATGGTAGCGTGAAAGGTCCACCTTGCAGCTAGGAATCAGGAAGCTGCGATGGATCAACTCCACCAACCGGTACGCGAGATTGCTAGGAAAGTAAGGCCCAAAGTAAGCCGAGCCATTCTTGCGCAGCCGCCGCGTCACAAAGACCTTTGGAAAGCGATCATTCATCGTCAGTTGAATGTAGGGGTAGGTCTTATCGTCGCGCAGCAGAATGTTGTATCGCGGCTGGCGTTGCTTGATCAGGCTGTCTTCCAGCGCCAGAGCTTCGCGCTCATTGCCGACGGTAATGTACTCAATGTCGACGGCCTCGCGCATCAGCGAGCCGGTCTTTGCATTCGCCTGACTCGACTCCAAAAAGTACGACCGCACCCGCGCGCGCAAGTTCTTTGCCTTGCCGACGTAGATCACCACGCCCTCGGCGTTCTTGTACAGGTAGCAGCCGGGCAGCGTGGGGATCGTCCGTATTTTCTCGTGCAGATCCATAGATCTCAGATGCGCGAAAAGACTCGCTGCATCGAGTGTAGTCGACCAAGCCTTCCCGCTGAAATGCAGAGGGTCCAGCCGCTCCTGAGCATAGCGAAGGCATCTGCTTTTGCCTGTTTTAGAGCAGTTCTGTTATAGGTGTACCCCGAATTAGTTTGTCATTCTGAGCGCAGCGAAGAATCCCCGCATTTCGTTCGCAGTGGCGAGGGGGTACATCCATGGGGGAACCGCTCTAGGATTGCGTACCTCACAGAGGCCGAGAGGGCTGAAGGCCCGGCCTATTCTTCCAGCAAATTCTTAGGACGCTCGCGCTCAGTTGACAGAACTGGCCCCGTTGGCGCCATCCCCGTCCACACCAGCAGTCGTGTCGTTGCCCCTCTCTCGCGCGCCCGCCGCCCACATCCCCGGGTCGATCTCCGGGAAGACGCCATCCCTGCTTTCGATCTCGATCAACCGATTGGTCTGCCGCAGATCAAGCGAACCACCAACGCCAGAAGTCAGTCCAGCCTCGTATACCTGCCACATCTCCTTCAACTCGGTGAACTGGCCGTGGTGCGTATGGAATCTCTTCTCCGCGTAGTCGCGCGCAGAGCCGGTCGTAATCAACGATTGCCAATCGGAGCTTTCCAACAGCAGCAACTCGCGGCACATCTGGCGCACGATCCTCTCGCCCCATTCGTTCCCGCGCCACTTCCCTGCCGTCGCCACCTCGCGCACATAAATCTCTGCGGGATAGATCTGTGCGTAGGTCCACGCCGTATCCGAGTTCAACCACACCTGATGGTCGCCGCCCGTTCCCCACGATCCCTCGCCAAGTGCAATCGTCCCTGCCCGCGGATGCCGGTCCAGATACTGGCTGCAAGTCGTGCTGACGATGCCGGTGGCATACTTCGCCGCGCCGGGGTCCTGCTTGGCGCGAGCGTCCAGCGCACGCGCCACGGCCTCCAGCCACTGCGGTCCCTCGAACCACCAGTGCCCGAAGAGATCTGCGTCGAACGGCGCGCAAAGAATCGGCGGCTTTCGTTCGTTAAAGCTGGGCTCGAGCGTCTTGTACACCAGTTGCACAAAGTGGTCTGCGTGATGCTGTACGCGTTCGGTGGCCTGCTCCGGCCAATAAGGTAGATCGTCGTCCACGCCGACGCCGACGCTTGCCCCTCCGCCCACCTGCCAGTAGCGATGCCCGCCGGGAAATCGTTTCTTATGAAAGTCCAGATAGTTGGGGTCGCCCGGGTAGCCAATATCGCTCGACCAGACCTGCACACCGGTGCGCGGATCGCGCGGAAACACGGTGGTCACGCGCGTGTAGTCGCCCGAGCCTTCGACGAAGTACGGCTGATAGAAGCTCTGCTCGCGCTCCTCGATCAGGTGTGTATCGACGAAGAAAAATTCCAGCCCCGATTCGGCCAACGCCTGCTCGACGCCGATCCGCTGAATTGCCTCGTGCGCCTCATTCGAGCCCTCGTCCGGCATCGGATAGCTCCACAACCCCGCCGGTCGATAGCCGCACTCCGGCAGCCAGATCCCGCGAGGAGCCCGTCCGAAGTGCCGCGTGTGCGTCTCGACAGCCGTGCGAATCTGCGCGCGAACGCTCTCGTCGGTTCCCAGCAGCGGCAGGTAGCCATGCGTCGCAGCACTCGTCAGCACCTCAATCAATCCCACGTCGTTGAAGTGGCGAAAGCCGCGAACCACCTCACCGCCCAGCGCGTTGAAGTCCGCCTGCGCCGTGGTATAGAAGTTGTTCCAAAAGCGCGCCGTATCGGCCAGCGTTGCATCGCCTGCCTGAATAAAGTAGGCCTCGTCCTCGCGCGCGGCAACAATCTTTCGCGCAACGTACTTGGGAAACTCCGCACGAAACAGCGGGTGCGCCAACTGCTCCAGCAAGATGGGCGACAGGTTGATGTTAAAGTTTGCTGGCACCTCGTCGCGTTCCAAATTCCCCAGTACGCGCAGCAGCGGCAAGTAGGTCTCCGCCACTGCCTCGTGCAGCCACTCCATGCCATGCGGCCAAGTCCCGTGGTTGACGACGTACGGTAGGTGCGCGTTCAGGGTCAGTGCGAGATAGCCTGCTGGAGTCTCTGCTGCCTTCATCGCAAATAACCTCAACACAATCGAAAGCTGAATTAGATAGTTCTGAACCGCTAATTCGCCGCACTAGAGCGATTTAGCAAATAGTATAGACCGTGACGCGGCGAGAAAAATACGGGGATTCTTCCCCATTCGCTACGCTCAGGGTCAGAATGACAATCCATATCTGGTCTACACCCAAAAAGCGAAGCAAGTGCGTACATCCACCGTAGCTTACAACGGAAAAGCTACAAATCGGCAGAAGAGATTCGCGCCAATCATCGCAAGTACCAAATCGGGATCGAGAACCCATCGCAGAAATC
>Ga0182011_10005081_pt1 | contig 10404 bp, 10 predicted proteins | sample 711E1DmetaG_FD_120481 | JGI IMG/M metagenome (GOLD analysis project Ga0182011, IMG submission 120481) | Permafrost microbial communities from Stordalen Mire, Sweden - 711E1D metaG | ecosystem: Environmental > Terrestrial > Soil > Wetlands > Permafrost | place: Sweden: Stordalen | collected...
CCGTATGATCGCCACTTGCACCACGATGTCGTAAAACTTTTGCGGCTTCAGGCGCGGCAGGCACGCCATCTGCGCCCGGCTCTCGACCTGAAACATCCCGACTGTGTCAGCTTTTTGCAGCGTGGAGTATACGACGGGGTCGTCCGGCGGAAGATGCGCCAGATCCACTTCTTCGTGATGATGATCATGCTTGTAATGAACATGGATCAGTTCGAGAGAATCCTTCAGCGCCGCCATCATGCCGAGGCCCAGCAGATCGACTTTGATGATGCGCATGTCCGCGCAGTCTTCTTTGTCCCACTGCACCACCACGCGACCCGGCATCGACGCAGGCTCCAGCGGGACGACGGAATCAAGCCGCCCCTCGCAGATGACCATGCCGCCCGAGTGCTGGCCTAAATGCCGCGGCAGATCCTGTGCGGCCAGACACAACTCGAAATATTTGCGAATCCGCGGATGCGTGAGATCGAGCCCCGCATCGCGCAAACGGCGATCGAGCGCATCATTCTCGTCCTTGAATTCCCAGGTGGCTACCGCCGCTGAAATTCGCTTCAGCGTCTCCGGATCGAATCCCAGAGCCTTGCCCATTTCGCGCGCAGCCATGCGATTGCGATACGTGATCACGTTGGCGGTCATGGCCGCTCCGCGTTGCCCATAACGCCGATAGACGTACTGAATAACGCGCTCGCGCTCGTCGCCGCTGGGCAAATCGAGATCGATGTCGGGCCATTCGCCGCGTTCCTCGGAAAGAAATCGTTCAAACAATAATTCCATGCCGATCGGATCCACCGCCGTGATGCCGAGCGAGTAGCAAACCGCGCTATTGGCAGCCGATCCGCGGCCCTGTGCCAAAATTTTCTGTTCGCGGCAGAAGCGCACCAGGTCCCAGACAATCAGGAAGTAGCCGGCAAGCTTTAGATGTTCGATTAAGTTCAACTCGCGCTCGATCTGCCGGCGCGCGCGCTTCTTCAACTCGGCATCCGCGCGGCCATACCGGCTCTGCATTCCTTCCCGCGCGCGCTCCCGCAGAAACGACATCATGGTTTCGCCGTCGGGCACGGGATACCGCGGAAACTCATATCCCAAATCGTTCAGCGTGAACTCAAGCCGCAAAGAAAGTTCGACCGTGTTTGCGATAGCATTCGGAACATCAGCAAAGAGCGCTCGCATGGCTGCGGGAGACTTGAGATAACGTTCGGTATTACGCGCCAGTAGGCGTCCGGCAGTGGCCAGCGTGCGGCGATGACGCAGCGCGGTGAAGGCATCTGCCAACTCGCGCTTCCGAGGCGTGGCATAGTTCACGCCATTGGTCGCGAGTAGCGGCAGTTGCAAAGCTTTCGCAATCTCAATTGCAACCCGATTTCTATATTCTTCCTCGCGATGAAAATGTCGTTGCAATTCGACGTAAACATTAGATTGGCCAAAACTGAGTCGGCCAAAAATCTCCGTCAGGCGCTTCACCGCTTCGAACGCCGCTTGCGGCCCACCATGCGTGAGAGCCGCCGCCAGCGGTCCTTCCTCCCCGCCAGTCAGGCAGATCAAACCATCGGCGTGCTCACTAAGATCCGAGCTCGAAGCGCAAGCTCCTTCTTTGCGGCCAGCGCGCAACTTCATTTTCGTAATCAGGCGGCAGAGATTTTGATATCCAGCGCGCGAAGCCACCAGCAGTGGGAGACGACATTCACCACGAGGCTGCGTCGGTAGTGAAAACGCCGTACACGTCACTTCCGCCCCAATATGCGCCTTGATCCCCGCCTTTTTTGCGGCGAGATGGAAGCGCGGCGAGCCGTACACTCCATCGCGATCGAGCAATGCCATCGCTGGCATTCCCAGGTTCGCGCACACCGCGATCAGTTCCTCGGGAATCGAAGCTCCTTCGAGAAAGCTGAACGCGGAGCGAGAATGGAGTTCAACGTACATCAGTTCCCAGTTGCCAGCTGCCAGTGGTCAGTTGCTTTGACTGGGAACTGACAACCGGCGACTGGCAACTGCTTTCAGTCATACGTTCCTTCTACAAACCAGTTTCCAGTCAGCTTGTCCTGTACTAAGCGATACAACACGAGTCCGGTTTCGGCGGGGATGGCAATGTCCCACTCCTCGCGCGACCAGCCTTCCTGTTCCGACCAGTCGCCGGAAGAGCGCCAGGGGCCGGCGGTCCAGACGATTTCGCCGGCAATGTCCTCGCGTTCGAGGCATCGCATCCGCACCGGCTTCGCTTCGCGCAAAGTAACGCTGGCGCCGAGCGGCGGACGAAACAGGCGCAGAGCAATCACCGCGCTCATTTTTTCCTGGGCGTTTTCTTTTGCGTTTTCCTCCACCGTTTCGTCGACTCGATAGGCGCTGCCATTTTCTGACATGGACATATCCTCCTTCCGATTTCCCTGCTGCTTCACTTTGGGCTTTACCGGCGCGGGCGCTGCGGGCGCAGGCTCTACGGGCGCCAAGCGTCGCACTGTAAACGCGCCTTCGCGATGTGTATCCAGTAACTCCACCGACCCCACTCTTCCTTCGCCGACAATCCCTGCGATGCGCGCCAGCGTCAGCTCCAGTTTTTCGGGCTCGGGAAAAACCGGCTGAAACAATCCACTCTGCAGGGCCCGCGGCCGCGCCGGGTCCGCCGACAAATGAATCTTCACGATGGGTGCTCCCGGCGGATGCGCCTGCAAATCCAGCTGCAACAATTTGAGAAACACTTTCGCGTCCAGCATGGGCGTGGGCAACCGCAGCGTGCGGGTGAACGTCCGAGTAAGAGTGCTGGCGAACGTTCGGGTGAATGATGGGTAATCTTGCGGCTGCGTCGTTGCGAGTTCAAGATTCAGATGCAATTCCTGCACCGCCAGCGCGCGCTGTCGCAAGCGCCCGCACACTTGCTCCAACATGCGGTTTAGCAAAAATGCTAGCGGTTCCAGCAGCACGATGGGGTATTCCAGCTCCACGCTCTCGGCAAAAATCAGTTGCGGTTCCAATACACGCAAGTTGCGCGACACCGCGCCCCGCGCCAGCTTTTGCAGGCTGATCCCGTGCTGTCCCAGGCGCTCGCTGACCGGAACCTCGGGAAGAACTGCCAGCGCTCGCAGTTTGCGAATGCCCCAGCGATCAAACGTTTCCACCCAGCGCACGGCCTCCTCTGCATCGGAAAAAAAACTTTCCAGCAACACATCCACCGGCAGATCTCCCAGCCGCTCCGCTTCGCGCCCTTCGGGAATCAAGGTCACACCGGAAAAACCGCGGGCTGCGAGCAAAGCGGCATCCGGATTTGCGGCCACGGCAAAGTTCGCTTCCAATCCCATCTCAGAGACACGCTGCGCCAAATCGCAGGCAATCTTCGGCAGCGAACCGAGCAACGGCTCGAGCCCGGCAAGATTCAGAAGCACGGTGCCGGGCGACGTGTCTTCCACTTCCGGAGAGAACGATTGCGCACAATCGAGCAGGGCAGCGTGTGCCGATGTCTCTTGCGGCTCCGAGCGCGCGCGCAGCACTAAGTTTTCCCATGCTTCCAGTTGCGACTTGGTCGTGCCTGCTTCCACGCCCTTTTGCCGCGCTCTCTCGTTGAGCGCCACGACTTTTTCCAGCGGAGGCCGTCCGGTGAGGACCGCTACCGGGCGGGCGCGCAACTCGGGCTCAAAGCGAATGAGCGCTTGCGCGGAAAAATCGGGGATGAAGATGCAGGCAAACATGAGCAGATCTCAAAAGTTCTCAGTTCCCAGTTCTCAGACTCGCTCCTGTTCTCATCATTCAATGAATCAGTTTTTACTGAGAACTGAGACCTGAATGACTATCCCGCCCATGGGGCTCGACTTTTGAAACTTGCCGTCGATTGCACTGGCTTGCGTTCCAACTTTCGTTCCAACCGCGAGCGCAACAACTCGGCGGTGATCTCGAATTGATCCAATAATTCCGAATGCGGCGGGTCTGAATGCGCAGGCCGATTGCCTGAGAGCTGCGGGCTGACCGATGACACCTTCACCAGCATCGACGAGCAACTCCCCGCAATCGGCTGCTGTTCCAGCACCAGCAGCGCGGTCGGCGTGTGTTCAACCGCGCGGCGGAAGCGGAACCACGATGCCAAAGGAATTCGCCGCGCGCTCTCGACCGGAATATCGCCGAGATCGAGAGCGATCATTCCGAAACCATTGCTTTGCAGCAACAGATCGGTCACTTTCAGCATTTGCCCCAATTGCGATTCCCAGCGCTGGCATGGCGGATTTCCCCGCCGATTTTTCCAACTAGCCGAAGGAGGTTTACGCGAGGGATGTTTTTCTCCGCAGCGCACCCACAGCAAGCGGCTCATCGCCATGCCGGCAGCCGCGGCGGAGGCGGGATCGAATGCATCGCTGGCATCCACGAGCGCACAAACCTCTCCGCGCTCGGTGGCGCGGGCGAGCGCAAAAAGCAATACGCTGGTTCTTCCCGAGGAAGCCGTGCCGCAGATTTCCGTGAGGCAACCGCGAGCGAGGCCACCGGTCAGCGAGTCCAGTTGCGGAATGCCGCTCGAAACCATTTCCGGCGCCAGGCGCACCTCGAGGCGCGAGGCGGGAACGACCGCTCCGAGCTTAGGCATGGCACCGACCTGAGCCAAAATCTTCGCGGTCCTATTTGCGGTCTTCTCCGCGATCGCGCGCGGAGAAGACGGAGAAGAAAAAATAAAAGGGCGGCCCACGGCCGCCGATAAAAAAACCGGAGAGGCAGACATACAATCTCGAAATTGTCAGGGAACATGGAGGGCAGGAATAAGCCCGAGCGAGGTTATATTTCGCTTTTTATTCGCCTATGAGAGTATCACTCTGTGGCCTGCCATTGTCAAGACGGTTCGGCCTGAATCATGACCAGAAGTGCAACCTGAAGGCTTACAATACTTTGCGGCTTCTCCCATGGACTCGAAAACCGCGAGGCTTGAGGCACCCGACACCCGGTTTGGTTCAAACGAGCTTTTGTTATAATCAGAATTCGTTGCAACCCATCTGCGTGGCGCTATCGTCTAGGGGTTAGGACGGAAGATTCTCAATCTTCAAACCCGGGTTCGATTCCCGGTAGCGCTACCAAACTCTTGCTGTCATCTCCTGTCATTTCCTGCACTTGCCGCTCGGTCCTCGATTTCCCCGAAACAGATGGTATCAGTTCGTGGGGCACAGTAGCAGCAGGTAGGGGGCACAATTTGAGGCACAGGGGCCGAACACTTCTTGGAGAAAACCTATGGGCCGACCGCCGAACGTCATCCCGCGTGTTGTCGTAGAGGATTGCGAAATTGTTAAGGCGTCCGATGCTTTAGCCTGCCTCAGGCTTGGCCTTCGGTTCACTACGGTCGCCACACGCGGACGTGGCCAGCGCTTGTGCCTGCTATGTCCGGTGTGCAGCCGCAGGGCCTTCAAACTTTATAGACCGATGTACTTGCAGGCGTTTGCGTGCAGAGCCTGCCACAATCTTAGCTACACTAGCGTGCAGAAGCATGACGTGCGGCTCGACCGGCTTCTCAAACTAAGCCAGCAGTCCAAAAGAGTGCGCTCAAGTGACGCGCATAACGCCAACTCTTGCAGCGGTGGTACCCATGAATCTCCAGCAGAAGATTTCCCTCTGGCTTGGTTGCGTTCTCTTCTCGCTTTCAAATCTGTGTCCGCCGTGGGCATTGACTACAAAAGGCGGGCGTGAATCATTCGGGGGGTTCTACTTTGTCTGGCACGATTTCGGATGGACTGCCTCCCACATCCGGCCAGATTTCTCTCGTCTGATTCTGGAGGATGCCGTGATCGTGGGCGTCACGCTCATAGCGTTCCTGACCATGAAGGGCCGAGCTGACTGGCGGCTGCGGGCCATTGCTAGGTGGGTCTCGGGTCGCTCTAGTCGATACCAGCAAGTCGCCCTCGTTCTGACCCTGCTCAGCGTCGGCGTCATGCTAGTTTCCGGGGCAAACTGGCGGTTCTCACTTGGGACTGCTTTAATCGGCCTGACGCTGTCTTGGACCGTTGGCTCCGACAACAGACTGTTGCACTACATGTGCTTGGTCGTCGGTATTGCGACCCTCATAACACCGGCCTGTCTCAGTTGGCGACAGCATCGGCTTGCGGTTCGTGAGTTTGACAGGAGCGTGCAGGAGTTCGAGGTGAACATTCCACGGCTCGCGGAAAGATACCCGTTGAGCGCAGCGTGCCCAGTTGCTTCCAAACCACAGTCAAAAGCCCAGTCGGTGCCCATCCACAGTCGAACGGGCCAGTATTCCGCCTCTGACATTGAAGACAGTAAGCCTGCCGGGGATGTATTCGACCAGGTACGGCCCCGTGCGGCTTCTGCTGGAGGACTGGAAGACAGTCCCAAGATTGATCTCTCTGCTGGACTGGAAGATACCAGTACCCGTGCGGCTTCTGGCGGCGCAGAGGCCAAGAGTCCCGCCGTGCAGAAGTTCGATTTCATCCCAGATTCTGAAGAACAGGTCATCCCGATAAACAACAGCACGGAACTGTATGCGGTGTTGACACAGATGAACTACCCGGAAAGCGAGAAAGAGAGCATCGAAGCACGCATCGCAAAGGACCTCGATTCCAAAAAGATTGGGCGCGCAGACTGGGTATTCTCCTGCTTATCAATTCCAGAATCCAAGGTGGATTTCCAAATTTCCTCTGCCACCGGAAAGGAGTTCCTCGAATTTCTCCCGCCCTGGTTCATGGATGCCGTCGTGAAGGGCGTCAACGTCACCTCAGTGCCCGCCAACGAGAAACCAGGCGCACCGCCCTCAGAGTTTCGGGTCTTGCCCGCATTCTGGTCACTGCCGCTGGTAAGTTTTCTCGGTATCGTCATCGGATTAACTGGCGGGGTAAACCTGACCCGCCTCCGGCGAAAGGACGCGGTGACGACCCCATGACCCTTCCAAAAGCAGCTATGAAGTCCGAAATCGCCCGCCGACTATCCCCGGAAGAAGAGGAGCTTGCAAGGAAGCGGGACGAATTAGCCCTGCTGCAAGGCGAACTGGCGGATCGCGAGCTTTACCTGGCCAATCTGCGAGTGGAACTCTCAACCTTCGAGGGACGATACCTTCGAGAGGTTGGGGTGCTCTACGCGGAACTCGACGAGTGGAAGGCCAAGTTGGCTCAGTTGATCGCGGAGCAAGAGGGTACCGTTGAAGCTCGGGCCGCTGCCGTCGAAGCGCGAACGCAGGCCGAGGAATCCTATTCCGCCGCTCATGGCGAGGCTGCCATAGCAACGGAGTTCACTCCCTCGCCTGAGGTTGAAGAAGCTTTACCGAGATGTAGCCAAACGAGTCCACCCGGACCTTGCCACGGATGAAGCGGATCGCGCCCATCGCGAACGGTCGATGGCAGCGGCGAACCGTGCGTATGAGCACGGCGATGCTGACGCCCTGAGAAGAATCTTGGAGGAGTACGAGAGCAGCCCGGAGTCCGTGCAGGGCACCGGCGTGGCCGCTGATTTGGTTCGAGTCATCCGGCAGATCAGGCAGCTTCAGGAGAGGCTTGTTCAAATAGAACTCGAAATTACGAGCTTGGGCGCTTCCGATATTGCCAAACTGAAGGTGAAAGCGGAAGAGGTCAGCGATCAAGGGCGCAACCTGCTTGCGGAAATGGCACAAGACGTTAAGAGGCGGATTGATATTGAGAGTCGCCGCTTTGCGGAGCTTTCCGCAGAGAAGAGAACCGCATGACCGGTGACGACGAGAAGACGACAAGCCTGGTTCCCTGGCCGTCGTCTGCTATTTCGCGCACTGCATCGAAATCCCTTGTGCAACGCGGAATGCAGGACTGGCTTGCCGCGGACGACGCGGAGCAATGGTTCAAGAAGGGCCTAGAGCTTGAGGATCTAGGGCAGGGCGAACAGGCGACTTCTTGGTATCGCAAGGCTGCCGATCAAGGTAATGCGACGGCGCAGCATTATCTCGGCTGGGCCTATGAGTGCGGATGCGGCGTTCCTGAAGATGACGAACAGGCGGCTTTTTGGTATCGCAAGGCGGCAAACCAAGGCGACGCCACTGGTCAATTCATGCTCGGGTCGATGTACTTAGAGGGGCGCGGTGTTCCCCGTGACCCAGAGCAGGCCGTTTATTGGTATCGCAAGTGCGCCGACCAAGGGGAGTCTTGGGCGCAAAAGACGCTGGGCGAGATCTATGAGGCGGGGGAAATTGTCCCGCAGGACTATGCTCAGGCCGCCTATTGGTATTTGAAAATCGGAGTTCTGGGACCGGAACATTTTCTATATCGAGTTCTGAGGCGGCATGACATTGTATACCGCTTGGGTCATATGTATGAGCACGGCCTCGGCGTACCAAAAGACCCTGAGCAAGCAGCCCGATGGTATCGCGAGGCTGAGCAAGGTGAAAGGCTGGCAAAAGCCGCCTTTAATTCGCGGTTGCCGAAAGCAGGCAAATCAGATGATTGATGTCACGTGCCGATGCGGCCACGTTTCTCACTCTGAGGAGCAGCACATCGGCAAGTATCTTCGCTGTCCAAATTGTGGTGAGCCAGTTCCAATTCTCGATGCACCCCGTGCGATAGTTCGCCCACCACACTCTTCACCACAGACACGGACTAATCAGCCACGCGAAAGAAAAATGCGTCGGTTTCAACCTGCCTATGTAGTTGCTGCTGCGCTCGGCATCGTGCTGTTGCTGGTTGGTGTGGAATTGTTTGTTCACTTCCGTAACACCCCTAACCCACAGACAAGCACTGCGAGTGTTTCAAAAGTAGATGAGTCGAACCCCGCCCCGCAGACCGGCACAGCAAGCATTTCAGACATAGATGACTCGGGCGCTCAGCGACAGACGGCAGATTCTCAGCAAGGAAGTAGCGCGGAACCGAAGATCATCGGTGAAGAACCCATACCAAAAGCAGACAAACCGACACAACTGCTTGATCCGAGACCCACGCATTACAACTCTCCGGCAACGGGCACCCGCTGCGAAGAAGATATAGGCCCTAACGGTCACGGTGAACTCACGGTGGAAAACGGAACAAGCGAAGATGCAGTCGTGCGTCTGTCGGAGAGTGATATTGAAACTAACCAAACTCTGCGGTGTTTCTTCGTGCAGGCGCACAGTACCGGTCGCGTGGCACGGATACCCAAAGGGACGTACAGGCTAACCTTCATGACTGGGCTGAACTGGGTAGAGTCGGAAGATGCATCTAGTTGGCAACCTTCCTACAGCGAGTTTGAACGCGCTTTTGAGTTTAGCGAACTGCGCGACTCCGAAGGAGTTCAGTATCACAGCATCAGCGTGACCTTGCACGCCGTGCCATTGGGCAATGTGCGAACAAGGGCAATCACGCGAGAAGAATTCTTAAAACGTCATCGCCACGTTGCTCTGCGGCGATAAGTCGCAAGCTTCGATTAGCAGTTCGGCGAGAACCATGTCTAACCAAGGGGCCGGCCCGCACGCCGCTGAAAGGCGATACGGCTGCTGCCGGACCCGATAGTATCACCAATGCCAACGGGAAGCCCGACCGCATTGGTACGTTGGGCGCACAACCCGGTCCGGTGAGTTCGTGAAAAACGGTAAAAGCCCGCTACGCGAAACAGTTAACCACTGGCCAGCGAGCGAAGGGTATCGAGTGATGGTGGCCCGATCATGCCACAATGGATTGGTAACCTCACGAAAAAGGTGCTGCCGTGCAAGACCCTACCCTTACTGGAGGTTTGGGGGACGGCAGCTTTCCCTCTGGCGGTGCAATAGCCATTCCCTCGAAGCGGCTTTGGATTGCACCGCCATTGTTCGTTCTCAGGGGAGCGTCGTCGAATGGACATGAAGGATGTTATGAATCACGTCCGTGAAGAACTTCGAGAGCAGCCTGACAGCTACTTCGCCGAGATTTACTTTAGAACAGTTGAGCACGGGGCCAACTGCGGCGACGTGTTCGAGGCCCTCACCGAGATGTTGAGGAAGAATGAGGTCCGGATCAAAGATGGTAAGTGGAGATTGATTGCTCCCGTGGAACGACGCAAGTCGGCCTGAGGTACGAACCTGACAAAATAAGAGTCCCCGCGCAATCCTCTATTGCGATTTCCACAACGCAGCATGGCTCAGCGTGACCGGCAGGAAGTCTGGGAAAACGGCTCATGCGGTGCTATCCGGTGAGCACGCGGATCAACTCCGTGGTGAATGATGACGTGGAATGCTCGCGACCTGTGGAACTAGCCACGATTCAGAATCGGATATTCTCGTAGTGGGGCTGTGATCATCGAGAAACCTGCAAACTCGAAACACTTGGGTAACATTGACGGCTGTAAGCCAGCTGCAATCCTGCATACAATGCCGCGGAAGACCGACAAGTCTGTCAAGCACACGCGACCACCTCGAATCCGTGTCCCCAACCGGGAAAAAGCGGTCTTTGCAGTTGATAACCAGAAGTTCGTTGGCATCGTTCAGCGCCTCTCGTTGACAGGGGGAGCTGCTCTGCTTGTTAGAGG
>Ga0182011_10005082_pt1 | contig 10404 bp, 9 predicted proteins | sample 711E1DmetaG_FD_120481 | JGI IMG/M metagenome (GOLD analysis project Ga0182011, IMG submission 120481) | Permafrost microbial communities from Stordalen Mire, Sweden - 711E1D metaG | ecosystem: Environmental > Terrestrial > Soil > Wetlands > Permafrost | place: Sweden: Stordalen | collected...
CCGCACCTTGGGGGTGGAGGTTTCCCAACTATTTTTTAATTTGCAAGAAACGAGTCCCCGTTGACAGCCCGCCAACCTGCCAAATCATTGTTTTCAAAATGTTGTGATGATTTCATCACAACCAGCCTGCCGCAAAATGGTAAAACAGAACAAAACTTTTATGGATGTCAGCGAACCCAATCAAATCACGGAACAGCTACGAAAAAAGGAGAGAGTAGAACGGCTGGCGTATTCCATCCCAGAGGCGGCTGATATGCTGGGCTTGGATTATTTCAGCGTCTATCGCCTCGTCCAGCGCGGAAAATTGAAAGCGTGCCGCGCCTTGCGCGGAAAATTCCTTATTACCCGTGCCGAACTCGACCGACTTTTGAATACTGAATAGAATTTTATGTTGAAACGAAATGGAGAAGATTGTGAACACCCGGTGCCGAATTATCCCGGCCTGCTGACGGCGAGCGAATACAAAGCCTATCATGTGGCCGTGCCTTTAGTGGCAGAGCAGGTGCGACTGTTCAACGAACGGGCAAACACCTTGTCGGAAATTGAAAAGCAAAGCGCCCAAATCGCTGAGCAAGTTGCCGCACAATCAACTCACGGCCTGCAATCTTTGACTGTCAATGGGACGCCGGAAAGCGTATGGCAAGTTCGTCAAACTTTGTTCAAGTCGCCTCGAAGCGAGATGTTGCTTTGCTCGCGTGACATTGGAGAGAAGAAACAGTTTGGCGTCATTGAAAAATTTGATCCCAATTCACCTTACGCGCGCGTTCACGGCGATTCAGATTTGCAAATGACCGGCAACAACGCTTTTATCTTGTTGCAAAATTATGTGGAAAGTGAGGGCGCCGTTCTTCAGTTCTTTCGCAAGGACATTGAAGCCAAGGTGGAGGAAAGCCTTACAGAGAAGTTTCCGGGTCAAAATCACAGCCGGGTGGTGAGGGCGATTTCAGCGCGTTGTGGAAACCAAGTGCCGGTCGAAAGCGAAAAGGAAAAACCGGCCAAGAGCATCAAAATTCGGATGTGAGGCGACTTTATGGGCGACTTCAATTCCATGTTCCCGAATTTTCTGACGCAATGTTTGTCGCTCAAAACTCTGCTCACGCCCATCGCTTATTTGCTCATCACCGGCGGCTTGATTGCCTCGACCATCGCGCATCAGCGAAGTGGGAACGCCCAGCTTCAGGCAATCGGGAAAGTGATTGTCCTCATCATGCTGATTGTTTTCCTGCCGACGTGGGGAAATCAAATTGTGTCCATCGTGGACGACACGGTAAAAAATGTGCTGAAGGTTGATCCGGCTAAAATTCACGACCAATATCAGGCGGCACTTCAACTAAAAAAATCTGCTGATGGAAGTAAAAGCTGGTGGGAAAAGGTTTTTAATTTTCCCGCTTCCCTGGTCGAAGCCTTGATGTCAGTTGTCTTCATCATTTTAGGATGGCTCGCCAGCACGATTGAATGGTGGGCGTATATTTTACAGAGCGCGATTTTGTTCATCGGCTATGCCTTGTCCCCCATTTTCATCGGGATGCTGGCGTTTCCCTCGCTTCAACAAACGGGGCGAAATTACCTGCTAAATTTGGTAGGCGTAATGATCTGGCCGCTGGGGTGGGGTGTCGCCGGCCTGATTACACAGGGCATGATTGATTTTATGACCGACCAAAGCTTTTTAAGTTCTTCCTCTGCCCCAAACACGCTTTATTCTTTGCAAAATTTGATGGGACTCGCGTTTCTGGGCATCTGGATTATTTTCAGCACCATCGCCGCCCCAACGGCCATTCAAAGGGCGATAACAATGGGACATTCCGCCGTTTCAAGTTTGTTCAGTGGAGGTTTCTCTGCGGGTCGGGCGGCGGCAACGGCTGGCGCGACCACGTTTGCCGATGGAGGCGCAGCCGGAATCAAGAACGCCATCGCTGCCGGTGCGATGGCCACAGCCGCCGCGACAGAATCATTAGCGGCAGCTTCAATGAGCGACGGACATGGCGGCGGCGGCTCGTTGCTCGGTTCGCTCGCGCAAATGAACAACCGGGCGCACGAGCGCGCGAGCGACAAAGAGGCGCAAAATAAACCGCAAGGCTTTCCGTCCAATGATCCGACGGGTGATAAAACCGTCGCTGGATTGATTGATAAAAGCCGCAATTCCGGCTCTTGATTTTTTACGAAAACAGGTGAAAACGCCCTGTCGTTGTGTTAGAATAAAGCCGTATGGAATTCCTTGCCATCATGGGAATTGGAACGCTGGTTGCCATCTGGGTTGTGGCGAACCTGCCGAACTCGCGCAGTCTTCGCCGCGATATGGTTTCGTTTGAAGAAAAGCCGCCCCAAACCCCCGCTTGGGGAAAAGAGATGTCCGACGTTTATTCAACGGATGGTTTTGATTATTTAAGAAAACTGGAGCTTAATCAAAAAGACCCGAGCCATTGGCCTTGTCCGTTCCCGCCGCCAGAGCCGCCCAAATACGATTAGGCGGCTGGTTGCTTTTGGTTGCCTGAAATCTTCGCCTTCAATTTCTCAATGGTTGCAACGCCGACACGTTCCAGCAATTCATCCAGCAACACTTGCGGCTCTGACAGTTCTTGTTCAAATACTTCGCGCCCCATTGCTGCTTTTGCGCTCTGAAGATATTTCGGAGACGGCACAATTTGCACCGGCTCGTTGGCCTGTCCCCAAAAGATTTCAATCGCCTCGTTCGATGCCCACCACGGATAGGAATACTTGGCCTTTGCTTGAGCAGGAGTTTTTTTCTGCGGCTCTGCGGTTGTTGGTTCATTCTTTTGCAATGGCAATGAAGCGATGGTCGTTTGCGGTGTTTCCGAGAACACAACCTTTTGCGCCATGCTCGTCGAATGTTGGTTGCGTAAATGGCCATACACTTTCATCGCTAAAGCCCCGCCATCTTTGTGTCCAAGCCAGCGCGAAACAGTCGGTATATCCACGCCGGATTCAATGCACTTCGTCGCAAACAAGTGTCGTAAATCGTGATGAGTGAAACGGGCAATCTCCAATTTCTTGCAAGCCGAGCCAATTGATTTTTTGCATTCGTAAACACGCATGACCGATTTGTTTGGGAGATCGTCCGGTTGCTCGATTTTAATATTTTCCAAAAGCTTACGCATTTCTGGAATCATCGGCACGCGGCGGATTTCGGAGTTTTTTGTCCCGGTTTCGGGATGTCCTTTTACGGTGATCTCGCCTCTGACAAAATCACAATCAGCCCAAGTAACGTATCTTGCTTCAGTTTTGCGAAAGCCGCCGTAGGCCAAAAATTCCACCAAGTCTCCGGCGGGCTGGGCAAAACCGCTTCCAGAATTTCTGATCTCCCTGACAAGTTTTTCAAACTGATCAGATTCAGGCAGTTTAATTTGCTTTTTGGTGCGTTCCTTGGCGCGCTTGGCTGCCAGAGCCGGATTGTCGTAGCGCGCGCCGTTCTCGATGGCAATCTGAAAAACATGGCGCAGGATGCTGACGGTATGATTGTGTGATGATGAACTGGTCTGCCGTGCATTGTCTGCGCCCCAAGCCGCACATTCTGAATTGGAAATCTGGCTCACGTCCTTCTTTTCTAGTCCCGGCCACGATTCTAACAAGGCTTTTATGCGAAAGGAATAATACTCTTTGGTGCTCGGTTTAACGGCTGGATTGTTCTGAAGTCGCTCTTTGTAAGCGGCTAAGGCATTGCCAAAGGTCATCTTTCCCTGAAGAACTGCCGTCGAACTGGTCGCTCTCCTTCGCTCCATTTTCTCCAAATCGGCCAGGCGCAGCTTGGCGACCGAGAGCGTTTTGGTCTTGAGACTGCGGCGAATCAGCTTGCCCTTTACTTTCAGCCGGGCAAAATACGTCCCCGATGGAACGTAACGGATTAAATTTGAAAATGACGTTTTTTGCCAGTCCGATTCGGAGTCTGACACTTGGTCTGACGACGTTTGCTTCACATTCATGCAAACAGTATCAGATTTCGGTATCAGATTGTCAAATTGAATCCTCGAAATCCATCAATTTTCCAACAAATTTAATGGTTCGGGGCGTAGCGTAGCTTGGTAGCGCGCTTGCTTGGGGTGCAAGAGGTCGTGAGTTCAAATCTCACCGCCCCGACCATTTCATTCCTCCACCATTTACTATTCGCGGTCGAACACCAGCGTGTTTTTATCGTCCTCGATCGTCAGTCGCGTGCCGTCAATTTGGACGGGCATGGACCGCCTCTGGCCGTTGCTGTTGAGCGACAGGTTGTAATTGGTCCCGGCATTTTTCCATGTTCCCTGCCAATCGGCGGTATCGAAGGTCGTCGGCGTTCTGAAGTGCGGCAGATTTTTGAGGAACGCCCGACCGTCGGCGCCCGCGACAAACGCGGTTCGTGCATAAGACTGCGTCATCATCGCGCGCATGGCCCGCATTTCACGCGAGGAAATGACCGGGCGCGACTGCAGCATGATGGCGGTGGCCGCGCCAGCGTTGAAGTCCCAGCGGCCGACAATATTTTCCGAACCATATTTCGCCGTCTGGCCGGTTTGCAGATAAGCGTACAGATCGTCATAATTTTCCTGAATGATGCCCCAGACCAGGTTGACGGTGGCCTGGTTTTGCCAGAGGGATTGAATCTGCGAATCGTTGATCAAATTTTTGATGGGCATGTGTTGCTTCCAGGCATTTTGAAAACCGGAGTCCTGTCCGAGTTGACGGAAGTCATCGCGTTCGGCCAGCGACATCAGCATGGGATAATCCGCCAGCCGGTCGCGCAACTGCGGATTTTGCCAGAGCAGCCCGGCGAGATCGGCGGCCTTGAAATAAAACTCCGGCATTGGGTCAATGGCGCGCGCAATTTGGGCGTAGCCGGTGGTTTCCGAATCGCGGCCCATCCGATTCAGTAATTTGACCAATCGGCTTTCGTTGTCGGACGTGGCGACTTGTGTCGTCCAATAGCTGAAATTGAAAATGATGAACGAAAGCAGCACGAGATAGGCTAGGGCGTTCATCAGGGCGAGACAGAGGCCGAGCCGGGCATTCAGCCGGAGCCACCGGATAAGTTGCATGCCTTCGGATTTGTATTTGAAATGAAGGTACACCTTGCGGTGCACAAAATATCCCGCCGATTTGAACGGAATCAGCAAAATCACAAATACGATGGCCGGTGACAACAGCCAGATGAGGGTCGGGTCATGAATGCCCACGTGCGGCAGCATCGGCTTGACGTGTTTGGCGAGCGGCCCCGCCAGCAGCGCGGAAACCACAATGCCGACCAGCGAGAACGACACGCGAATCGCGCCCTGCCGGTAACCGAAGCCGGCCAGCGAAAGCAGCATCACCGAAACCAGAATCCAAATGGTCATGCCCATAAATAAAAACTATTTGGCCAAAAAAGCACGCGGAAAATGCGGCTTGAGCGCGATATTCTAATTTTGGGGCGGTCATGTTGCCTGATATTGGATGTCGGGTGAACTGTATCGGGACAATGACTAATGACTAAACCCTAATGACGAAGGAATGTTCAAATGATTCAATGGCGCGATTGGGATTTCGAGCTTGGGCATTCTTTAGGCATTCGTCATTAGGATTTAGTCATTTTCCGATTCAGGTGCTGTGTCCGCACTGTTGCCATCGAGTTGGAACACGACCGGGATTCGCACGTTGAAGGCGGGCGGGGAATCGGGCAGACTGCGCCGCCTTGAAAATATCGATCATTGTGCCGGCTTTCAACGAAGAGCGGCTGCTCGGTGAATCGCTGGCGAACATTAACTCAGCGGCCCAAGTGTTCACCCGGCGCGGCTGGGACCTGGAAATAATTGTGTGCGACAACAATTCCACCGATCGCACGGCCGAAATCGCGCGCTCCGCGGGCGCCACCGTCGTGTTCGAGCCGATCAATCAAATCGCCCGCGCCCGGAATTGCGGCGCGGCGGCGGCCACCGGCGGCTGGCTGGTTTTTGTGGACGCGGATTCGCATCCGGGCGCCGGGCTGTTTGCCGAGGTTGCGGAGCAAATCAATTCCGGCCGCTGCCTGGCCGGCGGGGTGACGGTCCGGATGGATGAGAGACATCTGGTGGCCGGGTTCGCCACGTGGCTTTGGAACTGCGCCAGCCGGATGGGGCGGTTGCTGGCCGGTTCATTTATTTTTTGCGAAGCCGCGGCGTTCCGAAAAATCGGCGGCTTCAACAACGAATTGTTCGCGGCGGAGGAATTGGAGTTGAGCCGGCGGTTGCGAAAACTGGCGCGGGAAACGGGCCGGGGAATGGTGATTTTGCACCGGCATCCGCTGGTGACTTCTGCGCGGAAGATGCGGCTTTACACGATGCGGGACCATCTCAAATTGCTGGTACGCGTGCTTTTCAACCGCCGGGCGCTGACCCGCCGCGAATCCTGCACCTTGTGGTATGACGGACGGAGATGACACCACCAGGTCATCTTCAAGGTGTTTGTTCAGTGTGAATGGAATGGGACACCGGCTTGATAGAGCTTCATCTGTGATCGAACGGCATCGGCCAGTGCGGTGTTGGACTGCGCTTCGGCCAGTTTCAAAGCGCGCTGCGCGGTTTCCACCGCTTCGGGAAACCGGCCGGCCTCGGCGTAAGCGGTGGCCAGGGTGCCGAGAAAAACCGGATTTTCATTCCCGGTAAGCCAGTTCGCCCGTCGGGCCAGTTCGACCGCTTGGTTGCCGTTGCGCAGCGAAGCTTGCGGACAGGTTGCCAGCACCCAGGCCAGGTTATTCTGGGCTTCCGCGTAGTCGGGCGCGATATTCAGCGCCTTTTGGAAATGAACAATCGCTTCGTCCACGCTTCCCTTTTGGTAAAGAGCCTTGCCCAGGTTGATGTGAATTTCCGCGCTATCCGGTTTGATTTGAACCGCCTTTTGGTAATGAACAATCGCTTCGTCCAGATTGCCCATTTGGAGCAGCGTGTTGCCGAGGTTGTTGTGGGCTTCCGCGTAGTTGGGTTTGAATTGCAGCGCCTTTTGGTATTGGGCGATCGCTTCGTCCACACTGCCCTTTTGGAAAAAAGCATTGCCGAGGTTGTAGCAGGTTTTCGCGTCGTCGGGTGTGATTTGCAGCGCCTTTTGGAAATGAACAATTGCTTCGTCCACGCTTCCCATTTGGAGCAGCAGGTTGCCGAGATTGTTGTGGGCTTCCGCGTCGTCGGGATTGATTTGCAGCGCCTTTTGGTAATGAGCGGTCGCCTCGTTCACACGGCCCTTTTGGAGGAGCGCGTTGCCGAGGTTTTTGTGGGCTTCCACGTAATCGGGGCTGATTTGCAGCGCGCTTTGGTATTGAGCGATCGCTTCGTCCACACTGCCCTTTTGGAGGAGCGCGTTGCCGAGGTTGTTGTGGCCAACGAAGTTGTCAGATGTGCAGGCGAGCGTGTGAGTCCATAGCGATTCATTGTTCTGCCAGTAAGAAGTTTGCATGTGCGCACACAAAATCAAGGCAACCAGAATGGTCGTGGCCATGCCGCCCAGCACCCTGCGGCGGTGATGCCAGCCGGCGGACAGGTCGGCCACCGCCCAGGTCAGCAGCAGATACAAGCCGATCTGCGGCAGATAGGTGTAACGATCCGCCCGCGCCCGCAACCCCGACTGAATCAATCCGATTGCCGGAACGAGCATTCCCAAATACCACAACCAACCGGTCAAAAACCAGGGGCGCTTCCGCCAGACCGCGATGGCTCCGGCGGAGATGACCGCCAATACGATAAAGGCCGCCACGATTTCCCAGACCGGCAGGCTGCCGCCCGGGTGGGGATAGTAAACCGCCAATCCAGCCGGATAAATCATCTGTCCCAAATAGGCGACGTAGGAAACCAACGCGTTGCCGATTCGCAAAGAGAGAGGCAGCGATTCGATTACCTTCTTCTGTGCCAACATCGTGGCCACGCAGGTCGCACCGGAAAGAGCCAGCAGCGGAATCTTTTCGACAATCAGACGCCGTGGAATCAAATGGCCGCCCGATGGAGTGAATCGTTTCAGCGGCCAGTAGTCCAACAAGAGCAGCACAAACGGGAGTGTGACCAGCATCGGCTTGGACATCAAACCCAGTGCCAGCATCAACGCCACCGTCAAGTAGCGGCCGAGGGACCAGGGATGGCGGACATAGCCGGCATAAGCTCCCAGCGTCAGCATGAAAAACAACCCGCTGAGCACATCCCTCCGCTCTGCGATCCATGCCACCGACTCCACGTGCAGCGGGTGAATCGCAAACACCGCCGCCACAAATGCGCTCCGCCACAGTGCGGCCGTCATTCCTTTCAAAACCAGAAACATCAGGATGACCGACGCCATGTGCAGGAGAACACTGGTCAGATGATGGCGCCCGGCGTTGGTTCCGTAGAGCTGGCAGTCCAGCATGTGAGAAATCACCGTCAGCGGGGTCCAATTGTCGTTCACATTGTGGGTAAACGCCCAAGCGATGCCTTTCAGGCTCAGGCCGCCGAGGACTGCCGGGTTGTCGGCAACATATTTTTGGTCGTCGTAGTTTACGAACTCGTGTCCCAGCGTCTGGCCGAAAACCAGCCACGTCATCGCTGCCAGGACCAGGCAGACCACGAGAACCGTCCGGCGGTCATTCCAACCAGCCGGATGGCTTTTGGATTCGCGCGAGAAGGAGCCGGCCACGCCCGGCATTTCACCGGCTTGCGAAACCGGCGCGCTCGGAGGCATGGCAGCGGGTTTTCCCTGCGTGGCCTTTCTCTTCGATTTTCGACTCATTGGGTTGAACCCATGATTAAGGAAATTCGCGCGGCGTGACGAGCAAGAAAAAGGGCCGCCGCCCGGTAAGTTTCAGATCCGCTGGCAGGCGTTCCAAAAGAAAAAGATGCACAACGGACGGCGTTGAAAACTTTACGCGGCGGCAGCGGCGGCTTTTTTCCGGACGGCGAGGAAGCTCAGATACTCGATCAATTTCTGTTTCATTTCCGTGCGCGGGATGATGGTGTCAATCAGACCGCGATCGAGAAGAAATTCGGCGGTTTGAAACCCCGCCGGCAATTCAGCCTGGGTCGTGTCCTTGATGACGCGCGGGCCGGCGAACCCGACCATGGCGCCCGGCTCGGCCAGAATCAGGTCGCCGAGGCTCGCGAAACTGGCCATCACGCCGGCCGTGGTCGGATGCGTGAGCACGCTGATGTAAGGCAGGCGTTGTTGCGCGTGGTAGGCGAGCGCGGCGGAAGTTTTGGCCATTTGCATGAGGCTGAACATGCCTTCGTACATGCGCGCGCCGCCGCTGCCGGAAATGATGATGACGGGCAGCTCCTTTTCCGTCCCGCGTTCGATGAGGCGCGTCAATTTTTCGCCGACCACCGAGCCCATCGAACCGCCGAGGAAACTGAAATCCATCACCCCGAGCGCGGCCTGGTGTTCGCCGATTTTGCCAATGCCGGTGACGACCGCGTCCTTCAAGCCGGTCCTTTTTTGATGCGATTCGAGTTTGGAGGCATACGTGGCCGCGCCGGTGAAACTCAGCAGGTCCACGCTCGTCATTTGCGCGTCCATTTCCTCAAACGTGCAGGTTTCGACCAGCGAGTGAATCCGTTCCCGCGAGCCGATGGCGAAATGGTGGCCGCACTTTGGGCAAACCTTCAGGTTTTCGTCCAACACCTTGTCGAAAACCATCGTTTCGCACTTCGGACATTTCGTCCAAAGCCCTTCCGGGATGTCCCGTTTCTTGGATTTGCCGGAGACGAGCTTGGGCTTTTTGGGCAATGTCGCCGCCTTGTCGGTCGTCGGGGTCAATGCCGGCTCGACCGTTTCGATACCGAGCGATTTCTTGGTAAAAGAAGTCGTGGACATGAGTTTCTAAATAATACTAAAGTCCCCGCGCCACTGTCCAGACGCAAACGTCACCCGCTCCCGCCGCCCGCAACGCCTGGGCGCACGCACTGGTGGTGGCGCCGGTCGTGAAAACGTCGTCCACCAGGACCACCCGTTCGCCATTCAAACGCGCGCCGGGGCGCGTGGCGAACGCGCCGCGCATGTTCGCCGCCCGCTGCTGCCGCGTCAGCAGAGTCTGGGTTGCCGTGGGGCTGACCCGCCGGAGCAAACTCCGGTTCAACGGGATTTTCACGGCCATGCTCAGGTGCGCGGCGAGGCGTTCGGCCTGGTTGAATTCCCGTTCGCGCTGCCGCACCGAATGCAGCGGGACCGGCACAATCATGTTCCAATTTTGGCCGCGCAACGCGGGCACGGCTTCGCGCAAAAACAGGCCGGCGAGAAAATTTTCAAACCACAACTGGCGCTGGTATTTGAAGCGGTGAACCGCCTCCAGGACCACGCCGCGCGCGACGACCGCCGAACGCGCGGAGGTAAAGCGCAGTTCCATCTCGCGGCAATTCGCGCATTCAAACGGCGTCGTAATGTCGCCCTCGAAGGGCAATCCGCAGCGTTCGCAAAACGGCGGTTGGATGAAGCGCGCCTGCGACCGGCAGC
>Ga0182011_10005084_pt1 | contig 10399 bp, 9 predicted proteins | sample 711E1DmetaG_FD_120481 | JGI IMG/M metagenome (GOLD analysis project Ga0182011, IMG submission 120481) | Permafrost microbial communities from Stordalen Mire, Sweden - 711E1D metaG | ecosystem: Environmental > Terrestrial > Soil > Wetlands > Permafrost | place: Sweden: Stordalen | collected...
ATGTTAAAAAAGATCATCTGCAATTGGAGAAGCTTGGCATCGACCGGAATTCTGTCGTTGTCGAATCACGATATGAATGGATCAAGCGAGTCTGCACATCATCAGTTGTTTCCCAACGACGGAACGCGAATACCACAAGCGATAAGATCGATCGGGTACTCACGCACAAAGTGTGGGGATTTGTCATCTTCATTGGACTGATGACAGTCATGTTCCAGGCAATTTTTTCCTGGGCGAACTTTCCGATGCTCATGATCGGCGAGGCGATCAACTGGATAGACTCGCAGATAATGCAGGCGATGCCCGTCGGCGATCTTCGAGACCTTCTTGTCAATGGAGCGATTGCGGGCGTCGGGGCCGTAGTGACATTTCTTCCTCAGATACTTTTCTTGTTTCTCTTTATCGGATTTCTGGAAGATACCGGCTACATGGCGCGAGCCGCATTCATCATGGACAGAATAATGAGCAAAGTCGGGCTGCACGGAAAATCGTTCATCCCTCTTCTCAGTTCGTTTGCGTGCGCGATCCCCGGCATTATGGCAACACGGACTATTGAAAACCGGAAAGACCGGCTTGTGACAATGCTTGTCGCTCCGCTTGTGAGCTGCAGTGCCCGGCTTCCCGTCTACGCTCTTATGATAGCGGCGTTCATTCCGCCCAAACGCATACTCGGAATTTTCTCGCTTCCCGGCCTCACACTTGTTTCGATGTACCTTTTAGGATTGACGGCTGCATTGGGGATGGCATGGTTATTTAAAAAGACTCTATTGAAGAGTGAAACTCCAGCCTTCATTATGGAACTCCCGCCGTATAAAATGCCGTCGCTGAAATCCGTCTTCATGCATATGTGGGAACGCTCAGCATTATTCCTGAAGCGTGCGGGCACGATTATCCTTGGCGTGTCGATCGTCTTGTGGTTCCTCGCAACGTATCCAAAAACAGAGCATGCTTCAGCGTCCGAAAGCTTGGACCGAAGCTTTGCCGGCCGTGCAGGACATTTTATAGAACCCGCCATCAAGCCGCTTGGGTTCGATTGGAAAGTCGGCATCGGATTGATCGGATCGATCCTGCAGCGTGAAGTCTTTGTGAGTACACTGGGAACAATCTACAACATCAGAGATGCAAAGCAGGAAAGCGGGATCATGTCATTGCAGGAGCATCTCCACAAAGATACCGATCCGGCAACAGGGTTACCCACTTTTACGGCACTTACTGCCATTTGTTTAATGGTGTACTACGTGCTGGCCATGCAGTGCATGTCCACCGTTGCCGTCATGCGCCGTGAAACAAACGGATGGAAGTGGCCAGTATTTCAAATCGGCTATATGACGGCTCTCGCGTATGCAGGAACATTTATCGTTTACCGAGTGGGCATTTTATTATCGGTGTAAAACTATGGGCAATTGGCAACAAATAGTTTCGCTGAGCATTGTCGCGTTGAGTATGGCGTTTTTGGTACGGAATCAACTCCAAAAGCGGAAACGAGCTCAAATGAACGCGTGCGATTCCGACTGCGGCTGTGCTCGCTCCACTTCCCCAATAAAAAATTCTTTGCCGCAAAGAACAGAAGACATCTGAAACAACTGCCACAATAAAAAAATGCACTGCCGCTTCCTCGCCAAAGGTGAACGGCAATGCATCAAATCAAAAGGAGCGAGTTGTGCACACCCCTTTCGCTCTTAATGTACTGAAGAAGCGATGGTTTGTCAATACGGATGCGCCCCGAAACATTTTACAGGAGCGCCTGATGAGTTCTACCCGCTGCATTCTTTTTCTCCTCTTCGCATTCCAATTTACACCTTCCTCGTTTTCCCAAACAGTTCTATCGCAAGCGCCCGAGGAGACGCACAACTCAGCATTGTCGCCGACGCATGCAACAGACGTCGGCGGTTACGGCGGCGCAGTGTATCAAAATCATTCCGATATAGAAACGTACAGTGAGGATTCGTTCTCCGATTCCACTTACATAATGAAGGAGGTTACCGTCACAAGCTACAAGGTTATGGACGGCATAGGTCAGATGAAGGACTATGCACGCGGCGTGATTTATGCGGGAATAAGGAACGAAGTGCTTGACATAGACAGCCTCGATGCCAATAAGGCTGTAAATAACACGAGGCAGATTCTAGGACGCGTACCCGGAGTGGACATTACCGAGAACGAAATGGGCGGATTCACGGCAAATGGAATTAGCATACGGGGATTTAGCCCTTATCAAAGCATTGAGACCAACACGCGGCAAAACGGGTACAATATCTCCGCAGACCTGTACGGATACAACGAAGCGTACTACCTCCCTCCGATGGAAGCCGTGAAAAGCATAACCATCTTGGAGGACGGCTCCGCATTGGCATTCGGTCCCCAATTAGGCGGTGTTGTGAATTATGAGTTGAAAGACGGCGGACCAAGTTCCCTTCAAGTCAATTCCTCTCAGACTGGCGGCAGTTACGGACTCTTCAACAGTTTTAATTCCATTGGCGGCACTGACGGAAATTTCAAGTATTATGGTTTCCTTCAGTATAGGAATATGGAAGGTTGGCGGGAAAATTCCCAGCAGACACAATGGTCGGGTTATGGAACCCTGAAATACGATCCTACTGAGAAACTGCAAATCGGATTAGATTACACAATTCTACGCAATCTGATACAAATGCCCGGCGGTGAAAACGATTCAATGTTTCACGAAAGCCCCAAAGGGTCGCTTCGCAGCCGGAACTGGCTTTCCAGCCCGTGGAACATCGTGGCTTCTCATATAGATTACAAATTAAATGATAACTCATCCGTGAATCTCGTTTCATCCTATCTCTTCAGTCAACGCAATTTAGTCTGGAGAAACGAAGATGTGCCCCCTTACATTCCGGATACTATCACAGCAAGCCTGACGTACACTCCACGCGAGGTAGAGGAGGAATTTTTCAATACGTTCACAAATGAACTCAGGTTTTTGTCCAATTACAACTTCCTCGGTCAAGGCCATATATTCTCATTCGGCTTGCGGTATGCGTATTCACATCTTGTGAGAAAGGACGGCGCGGAAGGTACAACAGGAACCGATTTTGACCTGACTACGCTTTCTCCGTGGGGACAGGATATGAATTTTTTCACAACGAACGCCGCTCCGTATGTTCAGAACATCTTCAGAATCAGTAACGCACTAAGTATAACTCCAGCATTACGCGTTGAATATTTGAGCACGACTGCAAACGGTTATGCGGAGAACGAAGAAGGAGCTGCAAATCAGCCATACGTTTATGTAAACGAGGAAGAGCACGCGCGGACATTTTTGTTAGGTTCGGTCAGCGCAGAGTTTAAAGTATTTGACGCAACTGACATCTACGCCAATTTCAGCCAGTCATATAGGCCGGTCACGTATGACGACCTAACTCCGTTCGGCACAATCACTAGAATCGACCAAAACTTGAAAGATGCATCTGCAAACAATGCGGATTTTGGATTCAGAGGATTGGTCGGCAACTTTTTGAACTTTGACGTAAGTCTCTTCTATACGCGAGTAAAAAACGACATCGGAATCATTGAACAAACGGAAGATACTTCGTCTTACCAATTCGAGACCAATACCGGAGCTGATGATCACAAGGGAGTGGAAGCATATATAGAGATGAACGTTCTAGGCGGTCTCATTGCCAATGACGAATTCGGGAGACTGGGGGTATACAATTCCTTTGCGTATACGGACGCGCGGTACGTCTCAGGCGAATATGGCGGCAATTATGTTCCCTATGCCCCAAAGGTTGCAGAGCGTTTCGGTCTTGACTATAGCTTCGGAGGAATTTCGATGAACGCACAGTATTCTTACACCGCTTCCTGCTTCGGCGATCCAAACGACACGAAATTTTCTCCTGACGGTTTGGTAGGAACCATTCCATCATACAGCGTGATCGATATATCGGCAGCGTACAACATTTCGAAATACGAATTTAGATTTGGAGTCAACAACTTGACAAATGCTATATACTTCACTATGCGGACAGACGAGTATCCTGGACCAGGGATCATTCCCTCCATCGGCCGAATGGTCTACGCCGGACTGTCCGCAACAATGTGATGCTCATAGAAATACTTATGGAAATGGCAAAGAAAGTTTGTTGCCGCGGCACTTTGTAATAGAGTTGTCAGAATGGTGAAAAAGTCAGGTCTTACCTACATTTTCTTGCAAACAGAAGATAGCAATCGTCCTCTTGAAATTCCTCAACTGTAAACCCGTTATCCGATATTGCTTCTCCTAATTCCTTAATGTCCGGAAGGTAGTCGTGCGCGATTGGTCCGCCTGCCTTTGAATGAATTTCATTGATGCGTGCTGCAGGATGAAAATGAACTACCGACAAGGAGCCAGCGCTTTTCAGGATTCGGTGTGATTCATGGAATACTTTTACCCGGTCGTCGAAGTGCGGAATAACCGACAAGAAGACGATATGGCCGAACGACGCATCTTTGAATGGAAACGCATGTGCATCGGCAGCGACAAGGCCGACAAGATTCCGCGAGCGATGTTGTTGCGCACGCTCGAGCATGCGCAACGAGAAATCGAGCCCGATAAATTTCCTTTCCTGAAAAAAAGGGAAAAGAATACCCGTTCCACATCCCACATCAAGGATGATATCCGAGAATTCCGTCTGCTCCCGGATACGTTGAGAGAGATTCCGCAGAATCAGTTGCTCTCTTTGTCCCACCTCCGGCGACCAATGCTCTGCACTCGAATCGAAGAATTCGATCTTCGCCAACCGCAATGAACTTTTACCGATCATAGATTTTCATCAGGACAATGGAAGCTACCAACAAAAAAATGACGCCCGGGTACGATGCAATTACAGCGCCGGACGAGACCAGCGAGGGAAGGGCGAATCCAGCGAGGAACGAAACAACGCGTTCCGCCGCTACTGAGCCGACAATTGCCCAGAGATAATTCACTTTTCCGCGCGTGCGGAAAAACCATCCGCAAAGTCCAAGGAAGGAGAGCTGGAACGCAATGACAATTGCCGTTTCTTGCGCGGGCATTCCCGTCATGGCATGCGAGATTAGCGGCGTTGTGATTGCGACAAGAAGGACAAACGGAAGTTCCATTGTCATCGCGACTAATATCAACGGAAGAAACATCGGAAGAAAAACGGGACCGATCCCGGCGAGATGGAACACATGCGGCAGCGCCACTCCAAGAGCGATTGCAAGAGGCGACAAGATCCCTTGAACGGCAGTCTTGTTCGCCGGTAAAAAAGTTAACGATTGAGTTTTCATCATTTTCTCTCCACGGTAATGTTTGATAGTTTTGAAAATTATACACGCGCCTAATAATTGAATCCAACTTTTCCCATGATTGTTCTTCCAGGCATAGGATAATCATAAATTGTTTGATAGCTCTGGTTCAAAACGTTCTCTATCCACAACGTCAGCGAAACCATCGACGACGGACGAATCGTGCCTGAAAGTTTGACCAGAGTATAGGATGGGAGCTGGATCTGGCTGTAGTCATCTCCGTAGAGTTTTGCAACATAGTGAACATTGATTGAACCGCTTACTATCCCTTCTGAATAATCGAGTCCTCCGTTAAGGTTATGTCTTGGATCCCCTTTTGTGTCAGTGACGGTGGAGAGATAGCCGTAACCGGAATGAATGCTCACCGGTCCAGACAATCTATAATTGAGCGAACATTCAACGCCGCGATGAACAAAGCTTCCGGAGTTCGACAAGGTGAGGTTCGGGTAGACTCCTCCTGTTTCAATTCGGTTGGAACCATCGGCAATGTAGGCCGTAAGTTCGGTGCTTAAGCGTTCATCAAAAGTGTGAAGAACTCCGATTTCATAGTTCCACATCCGTTCGGGTTTGAGCGAGGGAGTCGGAGCGGGGAAGAGGTAGAGTTCCCGGATCGTCGGGCTGCGAAAACCTTTTGCCACCGATCCCTTGATCGTTGTCGTGCTGCTGGCCTGATAGGCCAGACCCGCCTGCGGAATGAATTCATCGCCGAAGATACTGCTGTGTTCAATTCTTCCGCCGGCATTCAGTACCAGCCAATCTGAAACGAACTGTTGATCAAGAAGGTAGACCGCTTTTTCCGTTTCGTAATGAGATCCAAAGTTGAACGAAGCCTGATTCGCTTCTCCCCCATATTGTTTAACATCGATCCCTCCGGTTACGACATTCTGAGGAGCGAGAGTGAAGCTATGATAAAGGAGAATCGAAAAATTGTTGTCGGTCGATGCAAAGCCATCGAAGATCTTGTGGTTTCCCCAGTTGTACAGGAAACGGAGGGAGCCATCGCCCACCTGGTCTTTCGAATCGAGCGAGAAGCCTGCCTCGCCACGAAGAACGTTGTACCAGTTATTTGCAAGGGGAGCCGAAAGATGACCCGGGTCATAGTCGGTGAAATTTGTCACGGAAGCGTCCGCGTTCAGCGTAAAATTCCCTCCGAGCGCCACAGTACCGTTGGCGGCGGCATTGTTCCTGTTGAAACCAGCATTCGCGCGGTAATCGTCTGTTTGGTCATGTCCGGCGGAAAAGCGCACTTGATCTCCCGCGGACGATTCTCCGAGAGAGAGATTGTACCCCTGGGTTCCATAAGAACCGTACGAAGCATCCCCGGATGCGGAGAGCCCGCTCTCCGTGGACTTTCTTGAAATGATGTTGATGACGCCCCCCATCGCATTCGTTCCATAGAGAACGGAGGCGGGTCCGCGAATCACTTCAACTTTTTCAGCGTCGGAGGTCCGATACGCGTCGGGGAGAGGATGGCCCATGATCCCCATGAACTGCGGACGGCCGTCGAGAAGGACAAGCACTTCTGTGTTCGGATCGCCCCCCACGCCGCGGATTGAGATCTCGCCGGAAGCAGTCGAAATTCCATACCCGAGAATCCCCCGTTCCTAGAGGAAAAAACCCGGAACGCGCTCGGAGAGAACAGAGAATACCGACTGGTCATTGGACTCGCGAAGGTCCTGCGATGTAATGACCGAAACTGTCGGAACAACATCCTTTTCCGCAATGTCGAGTTTTGTCGCAGTGACGACGGTTGGAGGTAGATAATAGGTCTTAACACTGTCAGTTCCCGTTCCACCGAATGCCGCAAAGAAAGGAATAGTGAATATGATAAAAAGTAATTTCATCATGATATGAAGTCCCTTATTTTGTAAGAGAGGATGTGAGAATGAGTTTGCCGTGTTTTACCCCCTTGAAGCTAAGAATCTTATTGGCGATCTGTTGCAACTCCAATGCTTTCCCCTTCATGATCACTGATTCGAGACACGTATCGTGATCGATATGAATGTGCGTGCTCGACACGATCTGTTTGAAGTGATGGTGCTGGAAATCGCTCAATATTCCTTCAAGCTCACGCTGATGGTGATCGTAGACATACGAAATAATTCCGAACGTTGGGGTGTTGGATTGGTGAACCGCTTCATCGACGAGTTTCTCCCGCACGAGATCACGAATCGCTTCCGAGCGGTTGGTATACCCGCGGCGGGCGATGAGAAGGTCGAACTTTTGGAGAAGGTCATCCTCCATCGAAACGCCGAACCGGTTGAGATTTTTCATGCGTAGCACCTTTTTTATAATTATAGCACGAATTGGAATTAAATGCAACTGCCTCGAACTCAGGAGATCTCTGGTTGGGGATCAGCTTCTTTCTTTGGCCATTCCGGCGAAAACCAGGATCAAGGTTTTTGGCTACCCTCATATACGGAAGTTAGGTCTGTTAGGTCGTAAAAGAAGTTCCATCTTTGTGTGGAATTATGTATATTCCTACAGTCAATTGAGGAGCCAATGGAAAATCAAACTGAACAAACTGCGGAAGTTACCAAAGAACTCGTCTACGAAGCGTTGAAGGATGTGCACGACCCCGAAATTCCGGTCAGCATCGTCGACCTTGGATTAGTCTATGATGTTAAAATTATTGACGGGTGGGTCGGTGTGAAAATGACGTTGACTTCTCCCGGCTGCGGCATGTCGTCGATGATCGCCAATAATGTGCGCGAACGTGTTAAGAAAATTTCCGGCGTCAGCGACGCCGATGTTCGAATTGTGTGGCAGCCTCAATGGAATCCCGCAATGATTGCTCCCGAAGCGCGCAAGAAACTTGGGTGGCTGTAAAAACATTCACAATCTTCATCGAAATGCAAAAGGCATCCCATATTGATTGAGATGCCTTTTGCATTTCTAGTAGACGGGTTTTAAGCTAGTGCCTTTTCAAATAAATAAAATTGAGAATGTAATTTTGTTGCATCAAACGATTCATTGACCCCACCCTGCCCTCCCCTTATAGGGGAGGGAACATGCCCTCTCCCCCTACAAGGTGGGAAGATTTTAAGGGGGCCGCAAAGACACAAAATTTACTTTTTGGAAACGGTACTAAAGTATTAGACGTTGAACCGAAAGTGCACAATGTCCCCATCCTCAATGATGTAATCTCTTCCTTCAATGTGAAGGAGGCCGTTGTCCTTTACCTTCTGCTCATTTCCCAATCGAAAGAGATCCTCGTACTTCATGATCTCTGCCCGAATAAATCCTTTTTCAAAATCGGAATGAATTACTCCCGCAGCCTCCGGAGCGGTTGCACCTTTTCGCACCGTCCATGCGTGAACTTCTTTTGGTCCCGCGGTAAAGAAGGTGAGCAGATGAAGTAAATCATAACCTTCATGAATCACCTGCTGGAGCCCTGATTCTTTCAATCCTAACCCGGAGAGAAAACCGGCGCGCTCTTCAACCGGAAGTTCCGCCACTTCAGCTTCAACCGCTGCACTCACGACGAGCACCTTGGCGTTTTCCTTCAGTGCAACTTCTTTCACTTGCGCTACATATTTGTTCGACCCCGCCACGTCTTCCTCGTGGACGTTGCAGACATACATTACCGGCTTGTTCGTGAGCAGATGCATATCTCTTATCCACACACGTTCGTCGTCATTGTCCAGGGAATAATACCGTGCAAGCCGCCCTTCAAAAAGATGATTTTTAAGCCGCTGGCAGAATTCATATTCAGCCTTGAATTTTTTCTCTCCGGTCTTGGACCTTTTCTCAGCTTCCGTTGTTTTCTTCTCAACTGTCTCGAGATCCTTGAAGATGAGCTCGGCCTCGATTACTTCGATGTCACGTTTTGGATTGATACTGCCGTCAACATGGATAATGTTTGTATCGTCAAAACACCGAACGACGTGTGCCATCGCATCAACTTCACGAATATGTGAGAGAAATAGATTGCCAAGCCCCTCCCCTTTGCTGGCTCCTTTGACCAGCCCGGCAATATCGACAAATTCAATCGCGGAGGGAATTATTTTTGCAGGATGATATATATCGACCAAGCCGTCAATACGGGCATCGGGAACGGTGACAATTCCCACATTCGGGTCGATGGTGCAGAACGGATAATTCGAAGCTTCCGCACCGGCAGCAGTAATTGCGTTGAAGAGCGTCGACTTCCCGACATTCGGCAGGCCGACGATACCGCAGTTAAAACCCATTTTTCAGTGAAAAGTTAAAAGTGGAAAGTGAAAAAGCGTTTATCGCTCAAGTAAAGATACGGAAAAGTCGACAAGTTTAAAAATGGATCTTTACCTTCCTGGCGGGAAAAAACTTGCATAATTATACATTCTAATGTATATTTATACCCTCGCAATGTGAAGGAAATTTTCGTATGAACATATCAATTATAGGCGCATCCGGATATTCCGGTGCCGAGCTGATCAAGATATTATTGAAGCATCGCCATGTCACGATCAAGAACGTATTTGCGCACAACAGCGCTGGAAAACGAGTCGACGAGTTATACGGGATGTTCCGGGGGCAAACCGATCTCGTTTTTGAACGATATTCCGCCGGACAGGCTGCTGATGCAGACCTTGTCTTCATCGCACTTCCTTCCGGAGAAGCAATGCACGTTGTCCCCGAATTGTTGAAAGCGAAAAAGAGGATTATTGACCTTGGGGGCGATTACAGACTCAAGGATGTCCAAGCATATCAGAAGTACTATCAACGCGAGCATGTCTCGGCCGAGAGTTTATATGAGTCGACGTACGGCTTGCCGGAATGGAACCATGCGCAGATAAAAGACGCAAGGCTTGTCGCCAATCCCGGATGTTACGCGACGAGTGCGATTCTCCCTATCATTCCAATGGTAAAAGAAAATCTCGTTGAAGAAACGGGAATTGTTATCAGTTCTGTTTCGGGGGTTTCGGGCGCCGGAAGAAGCGCCTCCCTCGACTATTCATTTTCTGAAGTGAATGAGAGCGTCAGGGCCTACAAAGTGAGCCTTCATCAACACACGCCTGAAATCGAATCAGCCATTGCGGAAAGTGCATCCCGTGCCGTTAAAATTACGTTTGTTCCCCATCTCATCCCAATCACACGAGGGATTTATTCCTCCATCTATCTCCGTCTGAAAAAGAACGTTGAGCAC
>Ga0182011_10005085_pt1 | contig 10399 bp, 11 predicted proteins | sample 711E1DmetaG_FD_120481 | JGI IMG/M metagenome (GOLD analysis project Ga0182011, IMG submission 120481) | Permafrost microbial communities from Stordalen Mire, Sweden - 711E1D metaG | ecosystem: Environmental > Terrestrial > Soil > Wetlands > Permafrost | place: Sweden: Stordalen | collected...
ATCAAATATTTTTGGAGCGGAATTGCTCAAGCGCGTTTCTTTCGATGAGAAAAAAGTGATGACAAGTGTTGTTCATATGAAGAACGGTGTGAGAAGCGTGGATGATTTTATAAAAATTGTTTCCGCAGATCCCATGCAGTACGGATTCAAAGCAAGTGTTGTCAGGTTGTCCACGAACGAATGGACCGAACTTTATCATTATATTGTTTCTGTTGTTGGATAGGAGACAGAGACGTGAAAAAAATATTTGTATTGTGTTTCACCCTTTCTTTGCTTGTCGTTTTTAAAGGAATGGGGCAGGAGGTTAAACCTCCTATTGGCATTATCGAAAAGCTTGGGCAATTTGTACCGATGGATGTCGAACTGTATGATGAGTCCGGCAACCTTGTGCAGCTTAAGTCGATCATCAATAAGCCAACTATTATTACGTTCGTCTATTATAAATGCCCCGGTATATGCAGTCCGCTCTTAACAGAGGTCGCAAAGATTGTTGACAAAATGGATCTCGAACTCGGAAAAGATTATCAAATTCTCACGCTGAGTTTTGACCACAGTGAACGCCCCGAACTTGCGCAGGAAAAGAAGGATAATTATCTCACAGAGATCAAAAAAACAGTCAATCCGAATGGATGGAGATTCTTTACCGGCGATAGTGTAAACATCCATCGGTTTACCGATGCAGCCGGATTCTATTTCGCCAAAAGCGGAAAAGATTGGATTCATGCAGCCACGCTTATCGCGGTTTCTCCGGAAGGAAAGGTGACTCGCTACCTCTATGGGATTCACCAGCTTCCGTTGGATGTAAAACTTGCTGTGATGGAAGCTTCTCAAGGAAAAGCAAGTCCCACGATTTCCAAGGTGCTCAATTTTTGTTATGCATACGATCCGGAAGGGAAACATTATACGTTCAATGTTGTCCGTGTCAGCGGTGTCGTGATTGTAGGGCTGGTTGCAGTGTTTATGTTTGTTTTCGTTGTACGGCCAAAAAAGAAAGGTGAAGGGAAATGAACATATGACAACTGCAACTGCTGCAGGAGAATTGGATTTTTATCACGAGCAGACAAAGTTCAAAGGACTTTTCGGCTGGATTTTCAGCACGGATCATAAACGGATCGGAATCCTTTATCTCGTCTCTATTATGTCATTCTTCCTGGTCGGAATGGCCATCGGTGTTTTGATGCGGCTGGAGATGTTGAATCCGGAAAATACCATCGTTACGGCACAGACATACAATACATTTTTTACGCTGCACGGTATTATCATGATTTTTTTAGTTGTCATTCCGGCTTTTCCGGCTGTGTTTGGCAATTTTTTTCTGCCGCTCATGATCGGAGCGAAAGATGTTTTTTTCCCGCGATTAAATCTTTTATCGTGGTGGCTTTTCATTGCAGGTGGAACACTTGCGCTTGTTTCGATCTTTCTTCCGGGCGGTGCTGCAGATACGGGATGGACATTTTATGTTCCGTATAGCATTCGTTCCAACACCAATATAATTCCGGCTTTGATGGCAGCGTTCATCCTGGGCTTTTCCTCGATCTTAACCGGGCTGAATTTTATCACCACGATTCATCGTATGCGCGCCCCCGGAATGACGTGGTTCAAAATACCTCTGTTCACCTGGTCACTTTATGCAACCGGATGGGTTCAAGTTCTTGCCACGCCGGTTATCGGTATTACGCTCTTGCTAGTCACCATTGAGCGGCTGTTCGGAGTAGGAATCTTCGATCCGACTCTCGGCGGCGATCCTGTGCTTTATCAACATCTGTTCTGGATGTATTCGCATCCGGCGGTCTATATCATTATCCTGCCTGCGATGGGAGTAGTGTCGGAGATCATTCCTGTTTTCGCGCGCCGAACAATCTTCGGATATAAATTTATCGCCTATTCCAGTTTGGCAATTGCTTCCGTCGGCTCGCTCGTGTGGGCACATCATATGTTCACAGTGGGAATGAGTAATACGGGAATGTTTGTATTCTCACTCTTGACATTTCTGGTTGCCATTCCGAGCGCTATAAAAGTATTTAATTGGATTGCGACACTCTACAAAGGATCGATTGAGCTGGAAGTGCCGCTTCTCTTCATGCTTGCCTTCATTGCACAATTCAGCATCGGCGGACTTACCGGATTGATGCTCGGTGCTCTCTCGGTCAACATCCATGTCACAGACACATATTTCGTTGTCGGTCATTTTCATTATGTGATGTTCGGAGGGACGGGATTTGCACTCTTTGGTGCGTTGCATTATTGGTTCCCAAAAATGTTCGGCAAGATGTACAAAAAACGCCCGGCGTTTATCGGATGGTTATTCATGACCGTTGGATTTAACATTCTCTACTTCCCGATGCTCGTTTTGGGATACATGGGTATGCCCCGCAGGTATTATCATTACCTTCCTGAGTATGAAACACTTCAACGTATTGCAACAGTCGGTTCGTGGATTATGGTCGTTGGTATTCTTCTTCTCATTGTTAATCTGATCGTGTCATTAAAACGGGGTGATAAAGCGCCGGCAAATCCCTGGGGCGGGCGAACTCTTGAATGGACGGTCTCGTCGCCGCCACCTACCGAAAATTTTCACGAGATTCCGATTGTCACAACCGGTCCGTATGATTATTCGGAATTTGAAAAACCTCAATCAAAACGATCATGACGACAACAGTCTTGGAACATAGCCACCGGGATGATGCCGGTTCGAGGATGGGATTGTGGCTGTTTCTCTTCAGCGAACTGATCTTGTTCGGCGGTATGTTTATTATTTATGCCGTATACCGATTCAAGCATCCCGAAGAATTTCGTCTTGCGGCGGCAGAGTTGGATCCATTCATCGGAACAGTCAATACGATCGTTTTATTGACGAGCAGTTTGACTGTGGCAATGTCCATCACGGCCATCCAGCGGGGTAAAAAATATTTTTCGATGGCGCTGGTAGGAATGACCATCCTTCTTGCCTTTGCGTTTCTGGTGAACAAATATTTTGAATGGGCTCATAAAATTTCAATTGGTATTTATCCGCAATCGCCAGACCTCCTCAATAAACCACCCGGCGAGATCCTCTATTTTGGTTTATATTATGTTATGACGGGGCTGCATGCTCTCCATGTTATTATTGGAATGGTGGTGCTCGCTGTCATGTTTGCATTCATCGCCAAAGGAAAAATTAACCAGCATTCATTTGTACGCCTCGAAGCAGGAGGACTTTATTGGCATTTGGTCGATATTATTTGGATTTTTTTGTTTCCATTGTTTTATTTGATTCAATAATAATTTTTTTAGAGAGGAACATGCGTTGCACGCGTAGAATGAAGAAAGGAAATAATGTCGCAATTAGAAAATAATAACCAGCACCATGTTGTAAGCTATGGGAAATATATTCTTATCTGGCTTGGATTGATAGCTCTCACCGGTGCTACAGTTACCTTTGCGGGCATGAACCTTGGCCGTTGGATTATTATCACAGCTTTGAGTATTGCATCAATGAAATCGATGCTGGTACTGAACATTTTTATGCACTTGAAGTTTGAAGACCGGATATTCAGGATATTTGTTGTTGTTGCGCTTGTAACGTTTGTGATTTTTATTTCCCTGACATTTTTTGACTATGCGTTTACCTGAACAGGATTCATAGAATGTTTTCCGGATCATCTCCTTTTTCTGACTATGTCGATGCGACGTTCCTGACGATCGTCGGCATATCTTTGCTGGTATTCATGGGTTTGCTGATTGCGATGGTGTACTTTGTTATACGATACAGCCGCAAGAAAAATCCACATCCAACAAATATCGAAGGAAATGTTCCTCTGGAAATAACTTGGACCGTTATTCCACTGATACTCTTTATGGGAATATTTTATATGGGATGGCAGGGTTACCTATCTGAGCTGAGAGTGCCGGACAATGCGATTCCAATCAAAGTAACAGCTCAAATGTGGAAGTGGACTTTTGAATATCCTAATGGCGTACAATCCGATACACTTTATATTCCTATGAATATGCCGATCAAATGTACGCTTCACTCGATGGATGTAAACCATTCGTTCTATATTCCATCGTTTCGAATTAAAAAAGATGTCATTCCCAATCGTGAGAATGTCATGTGGTTCAAAACGGTCCGACAAGCAGCCTATGACATAGCGTGCGCGGAGTATTGTGGACTCAATCATTCCTATATGTATACAAAACTTATTTCGCAGGATTCATCCGACTTCGATCATTGGTATAGGAATATATCAATACAACAAGGCAAACCTTACATGCCATTTATCAGCGTTGTGAAGCAGCAGGATTAACGGTATGGAATTCCTCAAAGATATTGCAATCCCCCAGTCGCTGGAACACTTTCGCCTACTTGTGCTTATTACAACTCTCAGTTCACTCGTGTTCATTCCTTATCTCTGTTTTGTCATAGGATCATCACTCTTATCTTTGTTATATAACCATAGGGGGCGCAGGGAGAATAATGTTATTTTTCTCCGATTCGCACATGAACTTATTGATCGTGCACTGTTCAACAAGAGTCTCATTATTTTCCTGGCAATTCTTCCTGGGTTGTCGCTAGTATTTGCTTATGCGCAAATTCTGCAGGGCACTCAATCCATGGGCGCAAGTCTCGCCGGTTTTGGTTTCTTATCTCTTCTCGGAGGGATGGTTCTTCTTTACTCGTACAAGTACATGTTCCGCGTTCAAGTAATTCTTGGATCCTATGAACAATTGCTTCAGAACCAGCCTAATGATCAATCGAAAAAAGCTCTGGCCGCATATCAGGAATCGAATACACAGGCACATCTTCGTTCAGGGAGATATGGAATATTTTTTCTCTGTCTATCGATTATTCTCTATGCTGCAGCTGTGAGCGTTACAGCAAATCCACGCGCTTGGGATACGGATTCCATTTTTTCGCTCGCTATCTCTCCGGATATTGTGCTGAAAATTATCGAAATCATTTTTCTGAGCATTGGAATTACCGGCATCGGGATACTTTTTTTCTCATTCGCCTGGGGAAATCGAATAGAATATACAGAAGAGTATTCATCGTTAGTAAAAAAACTCGGCGTCCGATTAAGTGTTGTTGGACTTCTAGGGCTGCCGGCTTCCGTATTATTGAATATTGCAGTGATTTCTGACGAAGCACTCTCGGGATCAATCTATGTGTTCGCAAGCGCGGCAATAATCTTCTTGTTTCTCTCTGCACATTTCATGTATGGATATTCCAGGTCTCCGCGACCCATAGCACTCACGGTAGGATTCGCGATGTTCTTGTTTGCCGCGGGATTATTCGTCATAGGTGACAATCTTGCTCTCGGTACTGCAACACGCAGGCAGGCAGCACTGCTCGCAAATATTCATGATAAATCTATGGAGGAATTAAAAACCACACTTGGTATGGTAACGGTATCCTTCACGGGCGAAGGAATCTATACTGCTCGGTGTGAATCATGTCACCTCTTTGATAAGAAAAAAGTGGGCCCGCCTTATTTTGAAACGATTCCAAAATATCAAGGGAAGAAAACAGAACTGATTTCTTTTATTCTCCATCCTACAAAAAAGAATCCGGATTATCCGCCGATGCAAAACCCGGGATTACAACAGACAGATGCAGATTCCATCGCCAGTTATATCCTTCGAAGAGTAGCGTTTTCATCGCCAAGCGGAACACGATAAAATGAAATTATTGAATTCTCAGACTCCTCACCATACAAACATTCTCACCGATTATATACTTTTAATGAAACCGGAGTTGACCCTGCTTTCTGTCTTAACAGCTGTCGGCAGTGCATTCATAGCGCTTCACGGATCGAAGCAGTATTCCCTCCTTGTTCATACTTTTATCGGGACAATTCTTGTCGGCAGTGCAGCCGGAGTCTTGAATCAATATATTGAACGCCGATCCGACGCGATGATGAAACGAACAGAACATCGTCCGCTTCCCGCCGGACGTATTCCATCGGCGAAAGCCTTGCTGTTTGGAATCGTGCTCGGTTGTACCGGATTATCCTATCTTGCACTCTTCACCAACTGGATTGCTGTTTCACTTTCTCTGCTTACGCTTATGAGTTATCTGGCAATCTATACTCCTTTAAAAAGAAAGACGCCGTTCGCAATATTGATCGGCGGAATTCCCGGAGCATTACCGCCGCTTATTGGATGGGCGGTTGTACAGAACGGAGTTTCGATGGAAGCATGGTCGCTCTTTTTCATTTTATTCTTTTGGCAGATGCCGCATTTCTTATCGCTGGCATGGATGTATCGCAACGATTATGCACGCGCCAGATATCGATTGTTGACTGTACTGGATACAACCGGCGCCGTTACCAGCCGGCAAATACTCGTTTACTCCATCGCACTCATTCCTGTTTCGTTGATGCCGCTGGTTGTAGGATTGACCGGAGTGTTTTACTCATTTAGCGCGTTGATTTTTTCTTTCGGATTTATTATTGTTGCTCTTCACTTTTACCGTGTTCGCACGAACTCAGCCGCCCGGAAACTTTTTCTTGCTTCTCTTCTTCTCCTGCCTGCACTTTTCTTGATGATGATGCTCTAGTTGCCTTTCTACCATGGCTTTCTTATTTTACATCCAGAAAGAAGCACATCCATGCATACATCCCCTGCAAGTATGAACGACCATAACCAAGAAAAGAAAAGGAAATACTCATGACGCAAACTCAGGTCGATGAATCTGGATTATCTGCAAGAATGGCGTTATGTCTCGCGGCATTCACGATGGTGGGGATCGATGGGGAATTCAAGGACGAAGAATTGGAAAACCTTCGCAGTCTGATTCATACGGATGAATTGGCATTTCTCAAAGCATTCAGTTTCTACAATGATCGGTCTCTGGATATTTGTATCAAAGTCGTTTCCACAAAATTGAACGATGAACAAAAACAGATTACGTATAAAGTTCTTTACGATCTTGCGCAGGTCGATCGTGATTTTGCGCTCTCCGAAAAAGATCTCCTCAGTCGGTATGCTGCAGAATTTAGGCTGAATAAAGATTTTGTTTTATCAGTAAAAGATATGCCAACTCATGATTATAATTTTGCGGCGTTTGAGTAAAAAACGATCATGTGTTCATTAATGCTATTGACAATAATTAACTGTCAGAACAAAAGTCCTGACAGCATTTGTGTTGCTTAAAAACACTCTACCTCAGTAACTTTCCTCCGTAATTTCAACTTTCCCGCGAAATACATAGTGAATGAACACAGAATACGCGATCACGATTGGAACGCCCACAAGTGCAATGACCAGCATCGTTTGTAAAGTCAATGGACTGGAGGAAGAGTTATAGACCGTTAAACTATAATGAAGATCGATGGACGACGGTACAAGCCGCGGATAGAGGCTGAGAGCCATTTGACCCAGCATTGCAGTGATGATCAATGACGAAACGAGAAACGCTCGGTTGATCTTTCCCGCTTTCAAAAGAATAGGCAAGTATATTATACTTCCTAACAATACAATGATAAAAATATAGAACAGGAAATTGCCGGGCGAATATTTGAAGAGAAATGGAGATGCAAGCCAGGTCCAGAGAGTTATAACGACATAGAGTACGACGAAACTGATCCAGAGATTCGATGCCCTTTTCTGACAGCGGTTCCGCAGATCGCCGTCAGATTTTGCTGCAAGGTAGATTGCGCCATGCATCGTAAAGAGCACAAGGCTCAAAATACCAACGCCGATGGAATAAGGATTAAGCAAACCAAAAAATGTGCCGAGATAATTGCCGTTTGCATCAATCGGTACTCCGTGAAGAATATTGCCTATGGCAACTCCAAAAAGGAGGGCTGGAAGTAGACTTCCCAATCCGAACGCCCAATCCCATGCACGCCGCCAAGCCGGCGAATCAACTTTATTACGGAACTCGAAAGAAACTGCACGGAAAATAAGTGCTGCCAATAGCAGCATCAGTGCAATATAAAAACCGCTGAACACCGTTGCATAAACAGCAGGGAATGCAGCGAAGAGCGCGCCCCCGCCGGTGAGAAGCCAGACTTCATTTCCATCCCATACAGGACCGATAGCATTGAAGTGGATGCGTCGTTCATGTTCATTGCGTTCGAAGAGTGACAAAATACCGACGCCAAAATCAAATCCATCAAGAATCGCGTAGCCGATAATGAGCATACCGATAAGCCAAAACCAAATCGTGTTCAAATCCATAATGATAAACTCCTATGCGTGAGTATGCTGCGGTCCATGCTTTACTACTCGAACTAGAATAGAGACATATAAAATACCCAGGAATAAATAAATGAAACCGAAGAGAATAATTGAGAATCCAATTTCACCTGCAGTAACGGTCGCAGAATGTGCGTCCGCCGTTCTTAAGAGTCCGTAGACAATCCATGGCTGGCGTCCGACTTCCGCGGCAATCCAGCCAAGCTGGCACGCCGCAAGCGGCAGTGGAAGAGACCAGACAAAAAGTCTGAGCAGCCATTTCGTTTTAAATAATTTTTTTCTTCGAAGTTGTATACATGCATAGAGTGTCACAGCGATAAAGTACATTCCTAGTACGACCATATTATGAAATGAAACGAACGTCAGCCAGAGCGGTGGAACATTTTCAGGCGGAAATTCATTGATGCCTTTAATTTGTGCATTGACATCACCGAATGCCATCCAGCTGAGAAGTCCCGATATTTCAAATTTTGCTCTTAACTCAGGCGGTTTTGTGAATGGAATTGCAAAGAAGACAAGCGGTGCTCCTGATTGTGTTGTATAGAGTCCTTCAATGGCAGCAAACTTCTCCGGCTGTGTGTGCGCAATTTGTTTTGCATGTTCATGGCCGAAAGGCATCAGCTCGAGCAGCGATGTAAGTAATCCAAAAATGACGGCAATCTTCATAGCACGCTGTGCAAGTTCGGTTTCTTTTCCTTTCAGAATAAGATATGCAGCAATCCCGGCAACAAAAAACGCTCCCGCAATCAATGCAGCATCCACAGTATGAAAGTAACGGATGACAGTTGATGGATTAAAGACAGCTTCGTAAAAGCTGGTAAGTTCTGCTCTTCCGTTTCTCAGAATGTATCCCGCCGGAGTCTGCTGCCATGAATTTGCAACAATAATCCAAAACGCCGAGATTGTCGCGCCAATTGCTACCATCAGGATTGAAAACCAGTGAACACCCTTGGAGACTTTGTTGCGCCCAAAAAGATAGAGTCCGAGAAAGCCTGATTCGAGAAAAAAAGCAAAGATACCTTCTGCTGCCAGAGGAGCGCCGAAAATATCGCCTACAAATTTAGAATAGACTGCCCAGTTCGTTCCAAATTGAAACTCCATCACAATACCGGTCGCCACACCGACTGCAAAAGTCAACGCGAGTAATTTCCCAAAAAACTTACCCATACGTAAGTTCACTTCGTCATTTCTTCGCCAGCCAAGTCCTTCCATGATGACCAGAAGCCAAGCAAGTCCGATGGAGATCGGAGGAAAGAGGAAATGAAAACCGATAGTAAACGCAAATTGCAAACGTGCAAGGAAAAGTGCATCCATAAAGATGTCTCCAAAGTGATTATGAGGACCGGTGAAAACGCTGAAATGCAGCAATATCACCGATGGGTTCCAAATCAGAAAATACTGTTTGGAAAGAAATTGATATAAATAAAACTCAATTACTATGAATCACTGTCTCTGTGTACTTTGTCAGGCGAGAAAGCCGGAAGACAAACAGCGATATATTCAGCACCATCAGGTTCGGGAGAACTATACTGAACCCATTCTCCCTTCATCATGATAATGGCTTTTCCGGCCGAGACAATAATTATTCCGGTTTTTGTCGCGACATGCAGTGTGCCGCGAAGAACAAACGTGTACTCATCAAATTCAGGAGTTTGACCTGGTTCAACCCATCCACCGGGGCTTTTCATCCGCGCAATACTCACATCGCTTGTACCGGTATTGACTCTTCCGAAGAATTCTTCAATAATTTTTGGTTTATTTCCGGCAGCTTTTATAATAGACGGTAATGGAATAAATGTCGGCATACAACATCCTTTCAACCAAGAAAAATGAATTCTCTTGAGGAGTGACTAAGAAACAGCTATTTGGATAATTTTCCTCGAAGATATTCAAGCTGCTCCGGATTACCAATGACGATAAGCGTATCGCCTGTATTGATGACAGTACTCGGCGGGGGATTGAAAACGAAATTCTTTTCGCCTATTCCGCGCCTCAAAGAAACAAGGACAATGCCGGAAGATGAAAGTACATCGCAACTTGTTATTGGTTTGCCGCGATAGTTCGTTGTCGCTCCAATCGTCACTTCATCAACACGCAGCGCAGAATTATCGCGCATCATCGAATCTAAAAATGTTGTCGTATCCGGACGTATCAATTCTGATGCCATCCGCAAACCGCCAATATATGGGGCGGAGACAGCCGAATTGGCACCGCTGGG
>Ga0182011_10005088_pt1 | contig 10398 bp, 5 predicted proteins | sample 711E1DmetaG_FD_120481 | JGI IMG/M metagenome (GOLD analysis project Ga0182011, IMG submission 120481) | Permafrost microbial communities from Stordalen Mire, Sweden - 711E1D metaG | ecosystem: Environmental > Terrestrial > Soil > Wetlands > Permafrost | place: Sweden: Stordalen | collected...
GACTGGAGCGAAAATCGCCGAACGCGCGCCGATGACGATGCGGGCGCGGCCCTGGCGAATCTTGTGCCACTCGTCGTGCCGCTCGCCGGCGTACAAATGGCTGTGCAAAACCGCCACCAGCGTTTGCAACGGGCCCGAACTGAACCGCGCCTTGAAGCGCTCGACGGTCTGCGGCGTGAGCGAGATCTCCGGGACGAGGACAATCGCGCCCTTGCCCTGTTCCAAGGCGTGGGCGATGGCTTGCAGATACACCTCGGTCTTGCCGCTGCCGGTGACGCCGTGGAGCAGGAAGGTCGAGGAGCGAGGAGCGAGGGGCGAGGATGGAGGGATGGGAGCGAACTTTGAACCTTGAGTGCCCGAGGGCGGGGCGGGGGCGGGCGCCGGGGGTTGAACATCCAACATCGAACATCCAACATCCAACATCGAACCTTGAGTGGCAGAGGGAGGGGCGGGGGCGAACTTTGAACCTTGAACCTCGAACCTCGAACCTCGAACGACTGCCGATTCGAGGCCTTCGACTTTAGACTTTAGAGTCTGAACTCCAGGCTTTGCCACATCCATGGCCGTTATGATCACGTCGAGCGCATTGGCTTGAGCCGGGTTCAGCGGCAGCGATTGGCTGGGTAGAATATGATCGCGCGCGTAGGGGTCGCGCTCGGAAATCTCGGCAGCGAGCGTGAGGAGGCCTCGGTCTTCCAGGCGGCGGACCGTTGCCGCCGTGGTCTTTGCCAAGGCCAGCAATTCCCTCAGTGGCAACTCGGGTCGCTCTTGGAGGATGCGCCAAACTTCCTGTTGCCGCTTGGGCAGCTTCGGCAATTCGCCGCTGACCGGCAGCGCGCGAACGTGAAGCCGTTCGCGCCAGTTGGCTTGCTCGTGGCGGACGGCCTCGGGCAGGACGCTTTTCAAGGCCGTCTCCGGCGCGCAGCAGTAGTATTCGCCAATCCAGCGGGCGAGCTTGAGGATTTTGGGAGTGATCAGCGTCTGCGCACCGATGACTTTCAGGATGGGCTTGAGCCGGGCGTGCGCTGATTCCTCGGCCAGGCCGGTCACGCAACCGAGCACTTTGCGCGCGCCGAAGGGGACTTGGACACGACTGCCGACATCGACCTGGTCCGCCAGTTCGGGCGGAATGAAGTAATCGAACTCCTTGCGGAGGGCGATTTCCAGGGTGACACGGGCGATCATACTTGCTGCTTCATCCCTACCACTTCCCGGACTGGTTTCCAATCACCAAGGCAAAATCCGCTTTGACCGGCCAGCCGGCTGAACCTACGCTGTTCGCGTGGAAAAGGGAAATGCCAGCGCACTCAGCGCGCCTCGGGCGCGTCTCCTGCCTCGCCTGCCGCTGCCGCGGTCCCTGACGGGCTACGTTGGGCGCGGCCTGTTCCGGTTCCTGCTCACGATGCAGGGGCTGGGCGCGTTTACCCTGATTACGCTGGGCGTGATGATCAGCCGGTTCGGCGCCGCACGGCAGGTGATGCGGCCGCGGGTCTTCCAGGAGATCTCGCGCGCGGGACTCCGGCTGCTGCCGATGTTTCTGTTTATATCAGCAGCGCTGGGGCTGGTCGTCATCGGCCAGACCGTTTCCTGGCTGACGCGGGTCGGGGCCATCAACTACCTGGGCACGGTCATGGTCGTCGTGGTCGTGCGGGAGCTCGGCCCGCTGGTGGCGGCGCTGCTGGTGCTGGCGCGCATCGGCACCGCCAACGTCATCGAGCTGGGCACCGCGCGGGCTATGGGCGAAGTCGAAGCGCTGGAAGCCCTGGGCATTGACCCGGTGCATTATCTCGTCGTGCCGCGGGTGGTGGGCATGGCGCTGGGCGTGTTTGCACTGACGGTGTATTTAATTCTCGGCGCCCTGCTCAGCGGTTATCTCTGGGCGTTTTTGCAGGACGTGCCGCTGCGGCCCGGCGACTATTTTCACCAACTGGCCGCCGCTCTGAGCGGGCTGGATTTTGCCCTCCTGGCCATCAAGGCCGTCGCGTTCGGCTCCATTATCGCCCTGGTAACGTGCTATCACGGCCTGGCCCAGCCGCTGCGCCTTGAGGAGGTGTCGCGGGCAACTGTTGCCGCCGTCGCGCAAAGCATTGTCGCCTGTGTCTTGCTCGACGCCCTGTTCATCATCATTTACCTCGCGACATGACGGACCACCCGACAGTCCGGGCCGGCGTGCCGGCGATTGAGATGACCGGCGTGGCAGTCAGCGCCCTGCGCGATCCGGACACAACAGTTGCCGAGGGCATCAACTGGACCGTGAACGCCGGCGATTACTGGGTGGTGGCTGGGCCGCATGGGTCGGGCAAGAGCGACTTCCTGATGTTGACCGGCGGGCTGATGGCGCCCCGGCAGGGTCAATACCGGTTCTTGGGAGAGGAGATGCCCATCTTTGAGGAGTCGCGCCTGAAAGAGCGGCTGCGCCTCGGCCTGGTGTTCGACGGCGGCCAGTTGTTCAATCACCTCACCGTCGCAGAGAACGTCGCGCTCCCGTTGCGCTACCATCATAACCTGAGCCAGACCGACGTCACCACGGCGATAAGCGAGTTGTTGGAATGCACCGAACTCGCGCCGTGGGGCCAAAGCATGCCGGGCACCCTTGGGCGCGGCTGGCAGAAACGCGCCGGGTTGGCGCGGGCGCTCGCGCTTAAACCGGAAGTCTTGCTGGTGGATGATCCCCTTGCGGGCCTGGATCCGCGGCAAGTCCACTGGTGCCTGGGCTTTCTGGACCAGTTATCAAAAGGCCACAGTCTGACGGCCGGCCGACCGGTGACGCTAGTGGTCACGACCGCCGATTTCCGTCCCTGGAAATGTCATGCCCGGCAATTTGCGGTTTTAAGGAACCGCGGCTTCGTGGTGCTCGGCGCCTGGGAACAATTGGAGAGGGCGAGCGAGGACATGGAGCGGGAGTTATTGACGGAACGCGCACAAACCGAGTAATCAGAACCCGGAAATGGCCCTCCAAGATCTAACGCCGCAGTTGCGCACGCGCCTCAGCCGCATGGAACGGGCGGTGGGCTGGTTCGTGACCCTGGCGATGGCGCTGCTGGTGTTCGGCTTTGTCTATTACGTTTATAACACGGCTGAGCGCAAAGGCTGGTTCCTGACCAAGGCTCCCTATTACACCTACACCGACCGGGCCACCGGACTCAAGATCGGCGACCCGGTCATGATGATGGGGCTTAACGTGGGCCAGATTACCAGGATGGAGCCTATGCCGGCCGAGGAGTTTGATTACAACATTTACGTCGAGTTCGAGATCAAAGATCCCTACTATGGCTATCTGTGGACGCGGGGCTCGCGCGCCAAAGTGACCACCGCCGACCTGCTGGGCAAACGCGTGCTGGAGGTGACCCGAGGCACGGGCGGCTACCCAACGTACGTCTTCCACCCGTTGCGTGAGGTGACCATTACCGAGGCGCAAAGCTTGCCGGATTTGTCCAAGTGGGTGCTGGCACAGGAGGTCTGGGACGCGACGGGCACCAACCTGTTGGCCCACGCCAAGACCCCGCTGACCAACCTGACCGCGCTTGCCGTCGCCGGCTGCACCAACCTGCTCATCATGGATACCGCCGACTGGAGGAAATCCATGACCGGCATCTGGAACGACCCGCAAGGCCGGTACGACGCCTACACCAAGGAGACCAAGTATGAACTCACGGTCGATGAATCGGCCGCCGTGACCGAGCGGCTGGAGAAACTGGTGAGCGAAATAGAGCAGGCGCTGCCGAATATTCTAAGACTCACGAACCAGCTCGCCACGGTGCTGTCCAACAGCGCCAGCCTGACTTCGAACCTCAATGCGGTCGCCCTCGGCGCGCGCCCGGTCGTCAGCAATTTGGCGCTGGTCACAGCGCAATTGGACCACCCCGGGGCACTGGGCGAATGGTTGCTGCCGACCAACCTCAACCGCCAATTGGAGAGTACCCTAGGCAACGCCGACGCCACCCTGGCCAGCGCCAATACCAACCTGACCGTGCTGGCGGAAAACCTGGGCCGCTCGCTGGACAACCTGGCCAACCTGACCAGCAACCTCAACGGCCAGGTGCAAATGAACACCAACATCCTGGGGGAAATCTCCCGGGCGATCGTCAATGCCGACTCCTTCGTGCAGGGTCTGAAGCACCACTGGCTGCTGCGCTCCGCGTTCCGCACCAAGGACACCAATGCGCTGCCCGTGGCCCCCACCGTGCCGCTCCGGTCTCCGAAAGCCAAAGGTAAACCGTAGCGGCAGTTAGCCGTCCCGGAAAGAGCGCCTTGGGCATTTCAATGGCTCGATGACCCGATGTGCAGCACGACCGGCCCGGCGCCCCAATCGGCGGGCGGTTGGAGTTGGGCGGTCCCGTTTGGCAACGCCCCGGCCTTCTGCCGCTTGCCTGTGAGCGGCTGATACCACTCGCCCGGGAGTGGCGCGGGGAGACCTTCCAGCTTGAGCGAGAACGACTTGGGATGGTTCAAGAAGACCACATATTCGCGACCAGGCTCGGCCAGACAATAGCCCTTTCTTACCAGGTCATCGTGGGGCTCCATGCGCCAATAGGAGGTGCCGACGAAGAAATCCCGCAGATGCGTGAAATAGGCGTAGCCGGGCGGGGTGTCTTGAGGACGGAGCACATCCCACGCGGTATAGGTGTAGTAGTAAGCGGTGTACCCGCCGGCCAGGCAGATCTCCCAGGCGCGACGGCAAACCTCTTCCGGCCCCTGGACGACCTCGTAAGTCGCGTCGGACAAGCCCCCCGGCCCGTGTTCATAGCCGAACTCGACGTTGACCACCGGCCAATTCCGCTGGCGGCGGTGCTCGAGGGCTGTCGCGTGCCATTTCGAGTGCTGTTGGTCAGTGCGGTAATCCAGCAATTCGTTATAGGCGGCGTCATCATAGGCCTTACGGTCGTCGTGGACGGTGAGCAATCGGTGGTAGAGGTCATTCTGATGCAGGAAATGCAGCCGGCCGAGCTTGTAGTTAAGGTCCTTCTCATTATTCGCTTCCTTCGAGAAATCCCAATTGATGTTCGGGTAGGCCGCGTAGCGGGCAATGAGCCAGCGGAAATACTGGTCGTCCTCGGCGCTGCCCTTGGCGGGCCAGTTCACATGCTTGTTATAGACCTTTATCATGACCCGCGCGATCATACCGCGGCGGCAGAGGGCATTGATGACGCGGTCATAGTGACGCCAATAAGCCAGGTTGAACCGGGTGTGGTCCGGCTGTTCATTCGTCCCCTCCCAGGCGAACATCGGAGGCGGCCCGAAATCATCATCGCCCGTCTTGCCCAGGCGCCACGCAGTGTCGTGGGCGTAGGCGTTGAGGATAACGTAATTGAACCCGTGCGCCGCCAGCTTGTCGAGAAAGGCCTCGGTCCGGCGCAGGTCCGGCTTGCCCAGATCGAGGGCCCACAGCCAATCGCATTCATATCCCATCAGGAAATACCGCGTGCCGTCCTCGAAAACAAAGTGACGCGGGGATTGGGAGTCCACATGCAAGCCGCCGTGGAAATTGGAGGCGAGGTTGGAGATACAAACCAACGTGGCGTGCCGGTTGTTCAGGGCCGCCACCTCCGAGTGCGTTTGCAGCGACCACTCGCCCTCGACGGTCGGCGCGAATCGCACTTTCCATGTGCCGTTGCCATCGAAAAAGCCCGGCAGATTCAACCGGCTGCCGCCCGGGCCGGTGGCTTCGGCAGCAAAGGCCACCTGGAACGGATTCTCAAGCCTGGCCTCGGAACCGAAGATGAATTCGTGCGGCTCCCAGCAGGGAACCCGCACCGCCTCAGACGCCGCCTCCGCGGCCTGGGCTGCGACCAGGCTGGCAGCCAGAGCAGAAGCCAGGAGGCAACCAGCGACCCTGAAGGGAGTGGAGAATATGATGCGCATCGCTACACCCCCTATCCGTGCTTATTGGATTCGGGTCAAGGCCATTTGTAATAGGCCTGGAGAGCCCAGCGCGCTGTGCGGGCAGGGACCTGGACGGAGCGGTGCCGGAGCGCGCGAAGTTCTCGCATCAACCGGTTTGCGTGTTGGGTTGGCCTAAGGCACTAATCGAGCCCGATAATATTGTTGAAGCGATCGCATGGAGACTGGAATCGGTATTTCCACGGTTCCCAGAGGGTCAGTGATCGTGGTCAACGGGGTCCATTGGAGGAGGTCGGTGGAGGATTCCACCAAGTACCTTGCGCCCGGATCTCCTTTTAGCCGCAACGCCCAGCGACCGGTCTCCGGCTGCAAACCCCAGCTCAAGCGACTGGTGGAGCAAATGACGGCCGGACCGCCAACCGAGAGAGCGGCGCCATCCAAGGAGGCACTGCCCACAAACCGGACGGGGCCGCTGGCAGCGGTCGGCGGGACCAATTGATAGCGCAACGTGCGCGGAGTAAAGTCGCAAAACGGCCCCCATTTGATATGGCCGTGCAGGGCGTCAAACGTGCCGTTATGGCTGAGAGTTTCGAGCCGCCAACCGGAGGGGACAGTCTCCTGAACGGCGTAGGCCAGCGTGTTCTGGCGCGGCGCGACTGCGATGGTGATCTCGAGCGGTTCGTCCGCAAGATAGCCTCTGGGCAGGCAGCGCATAGCCGAGGCTCTTTCGTCGAGGTACTGAACCCGCGGGCGCGGTTGCACATTCACCCAGCAGAGCGGCGCGGGGCCGGCGTCGAAGTCCAGGGTGTAAGTCTCCCCCCCGCGCCAGAGCGCGGCGGCGCGGGTGACGTAATCGATCGGAATCGGGTTGGGCGGCAGCGGCCAAACCCCGCTGGTGCGCCAAGCGGCGGCGTAAGCGGTGACTTTCTCGAGACGCATGACCCAATCAGCCGGGTTGTAGTCAGCCGGGTGCGGCAATGCAATGAGCATCCGGTCGTCGCCGATAATGGGGCTGTTGATCCCGTCGGCGGAGGCCGTCCCGGTGAACAGGCCGATGCCGACGTAACCTAAAGGCGGCAACGCGTCATAAGTGAGGGTGCGCGGGTCACTATCAAAGAAGGGACCGAACTTCACTTTGCCGGTAAGGGCGTCGAAGATGCCGCCATGACTGATGTTGGTGACCGCCCAGCCTGCCGGAGGTTGGTCTTGCAGAGCGTAAACGGCGATGGCGGCCGGCGGCTGAGCGACCAACCGAATGGTGGAGCCAGCGGTCCCATGCTGGCCGGACAGTTGACGTGTAACGATGGAGAGCGGCACCACGACGTCATTATTGAGGCGCGCCAGGTTGTTCCACGGAATGCCACTGGCGCTGGCGAACGAACCGGCCACGAACAGTTCCCCATCGGGCTGCAGCGCCACCACAGTGAGGCCAGCCGCTCCAGGGCCCGACTTGAGGTCCGGAGCGAACGCGGAGTCCACCGTGCCGTTTGCATTGTAGCGGACCAGGCAAACCGGTTCCCCAACTGGGGTGATCAGGACTTTGCCATCGGCCTGCAAGGCCAGGCTGCTGGCCCAATTGAAGGCGCTGGGAAAGACCGTGTCGAGGGAGCCGTCGGCCAGGATGCGAACGACAGTCTGCCACTGAGCATCCCCGGTGGAATTGAACCGTCCGCTGAGCAGCAGCTTGCCGTCGGGTTGGACGATGACTTGCTGAACACTGTCGGTTTGAAGAGACGACAACAGGTCGCGGTCGAAGCTGCCATCGGTGTTCAACCGGATGAGCCGGGTCACGTAGCCGTCGCCGAAATACCCGCCGATAAGGATCTTCCCGTTAGCCTGCACAGCGACGCAGTTGATGGGGGGATCATATTCGCCGACGTTGGGAAGAATTTGCGGGTCCAGCCGGAACGATTCGTCGATAGAGCCGTTGACGTTTAGCCGAGCAACAAACGACCGGTCCGCGCCGCGCATGGTGTCGAATTCACCGTTGACCAGGATGCGGCGATCCGGCTGGAGCGCAATCTTGCTGACCCACATCGGATAGTCGCCCCCTTCAGTTTGGAAGGTGGGATCGATCGTGCCGTTGGCATTCAATCGGAGCACGCCTCGGAGGAGGGTTTGGTCGGAGAGAATAAAGTGCTCTCCGCCCAGCAGGATCTTGCCATCGGGCTGAACCACGACGCAGCTTGCCCGGCCGCTGGCGACCGGGCTGGCGAAGGTTGAGTCCAAGGTGCCGTCCTGACGGAGGCGGGCCAAGGGGCCGCAGGGCTGGCCATTGACCGAGGAACCTTCCGCGAGCAGGACCAGCAGCTTCCTGTCGGCTTGGACGGCCATCTCTCCAACGCTACTTGCCTGGGGCAGCGTTGGCAGGTTAAAACCGACATCCAAAGATCCGTTAGGGTTGAGCCGACAGAGCGGGTGAGGGCTCCGGCCCCAGTCCCCGAGGGTGCCGGAGGCTACTACCATTCTGCCGCTTGAGTCCAAGGCCAGATCGTTCACCCACGGCACAGTGCTCTCGAAGATGACGTTGAGCGGATCGAAGGAAATGTCCACGGCGCCATTGGCCAGGAGCCGGGCCAGGCCGTGGCGAACCGTTCCATTTACCTGAAGGAAGGTCCCACCAATGAGCACTTTACCATCGGGCTGCACAGCGACCTTGGTAACCTCTTTGTCCTCGGCCAATGGTCCGGCGATAAAGGTCATATCCAAGGAGCCATTGGTGTTGAGCCGGGCCACGCCTTCGCGCACCGTGCCGTTCACGCTCCAAAAGCGACCACCGATGAGGATACGGCCCGCTTCATCCAGGGCCAGAGAGTAGAGCCAGCCGACATTGCTGGATTCGCGGATTTGAGGTGTGACGAAGCTGAGGTCGCGGCTGCCGTCCGAGTTCAAGCGGGCGAGCGGCTGATCATAGGCCGTAACGAATTGCCCGGCAATTAGCACTTTGCCATCCGGTTGGAGGGCAAGCGCAGTGATACTAGCACCGCTGGCGGTCATGACCGAGGCGGCATCGAAGCTAGTATCCAGACTCCCGTCTGGGTTGAGGCGGGCCAAGGCCTTGCGCGGGGCGCCGCAGACGTTGGTGAAAGCGCCGCCCACTAGGATCTTGCCATCGCTTTGGAGGGCCAGGCAGGTTGGGGAGTAGCCGTCCACTGAAGGATGGAAGGTGGCGTCCAAGGAGCCGTCCGGGTGGAGGCGAGCTATGCCCTGGCGCGGCTCGCCGTTGAAACAGGTGAAGGGGCCGACAATTAGAATCTGGCCGTCCGGCTGCACGGCGACGTCATCCAAGAAGACATCCGCACCAAAGCCCGGGCTGAAAGTCTCGTCGAGGCGACCATCGCGCTGGAGCCGGGCGAGATTGTTCCTCGCCCGGTTGTTGAGGCCTACGAAGCTGCCGCCAATGAGCAGTTTGCCGTCGGGCTGAAAGGCCAGGCTCTTCACCACACCGCGGCCCTGGGCAGGGCCGACGAGTTGGTTGCCGGCGGTGGGATCAAACGTGACGTCCAACGAGCCGGGACCGGTAGGGGTGGGCAGCATGGTAAGCAAAGCCGGGGCGCTAGTGACAGAGCCCGATGAGTTGGCGACCACGACGCTGTAAAGCCCTGCATTGCCAAGCTGGAGTGAGGTCAGCGAGAGGGTCGTGTCCGTGGCACCGGGGATGGGAGATGCGTTGAAGCACCATTGAAAGGTGGGCAGGGGCAACCCGACGGCCTGGACTGCAAAGGAGGCAGTTTGCCCCACGAATCGCGTCTGGCCAAAAGGCGGGGTGGCGATGGTGCTGGTGCCGGGAATCTCACGTCCGAGGTACTGACCACTAATAGGCGGGCTACCGTTGGCCGGCGGCGCCTCGCCAGGCAACTGCCAGGCGACCCCGAAGTTGTCTCCGCCCATGGCTTCCTTGTGCAGCGCCTCAACATAGTATCTCTGGCCAGCTTCCAAATGAATGGGAGAGGAGATGCTGCCCGAGTTGGTGCCGTTCGCCCCCATACTGGCCCAGTTCCGCGGAAAGTTCCAGCCGGATTCGAATGCGATCTGCACTTTGTTGGCTGGATTGATGTCCGGGCTCAGGAAGAGCGCCCCCTGGTCATCGGAGGCCACGTAAAAGACGTAAGCTCCGGTCACAGGCGGCACGAGAAAGCCTGTCAGGCGTTCCCCATAAAGATCCCCACTGTCGGTAGGCGTTTCGAAGGCATTGACGACATCGACGAGATCGGGATGGTCGGGGAACTTCGCCGAGTTCACCAGATCAGCAACCTGGAACCCGGGAAGGTTGGTATAGACCTGGCGTTGCAATTCACCGGGAATGAACGTAAGCGTGTCCGCCGCCTGAATGGCCGGGGCCAGAAGAGCCCAGACAGCGAAAAGCAATGCAGGAACAACATGGCCGGATATCAAGCAACAGTTGTAGCGATCAGTTTTCATAGTTTGATCCTTATGTCTGCGAAGCGTCCCGGGGAAGACAGCAAAGGCTGGCGCGGCGCTCCGGCCAAGACGAATGACCAAGGTAAGATTGGATGTCCCGATCCCGATTCCCATAAGCCTGCTCACAAGCTTAGC
>Ga0182011_10005090_pt1 | contig 10398 bp, 17 predicted proteins | sample 711E1DmetaG_FD_120481 | JGI IMG/M metagenome (GOLD analysis project Ga0182011, IMG submission 120481) | Permafrost microbial communities from Stordalen Mire, Sweden - 711E1D metaG | ecosystem: Environmental > Terrestrial > Soil > Wetlands > Permafrost | place: Sweden: Stordalen | collected...
AAAAAAACTTCTGGGTGGACCCTGCCACAGACGCGTCGTGAGATCCAACGCCTGTTGTTTACCTGGACCGGAGAGTGCGCGTATTGTGGCAGCGTAATTCGCAAACGAAACCGTCCACCTTAAGGTAACGTAGTAGTACCAGGGCACCAACCTTTACGCAGTGGTACGGAAAGGACCCAGTTAAGTGTCCTTAAACCGCTATTTATTAAGCAATACCATAACGCGGGACGGGAGTGCTGTCCCGACCTTCTACTTGGGGGGGAATGAAAATGACGAGAAGGACACTCTTTAAGTGCGCGGCGAGCGGCTTCTTTGCCCCCGCCATGCTTGCACGCGGGCAGCAGTCCTCAGCGAAGGCACGCAAACCCGTCGACACTTTACCGGGCGCGGAGAAGAACCGCAAACTGAAGGTTGTACTCGTGGGCGCGCACGTCGATGATTGGATTTTCTGTGTGGGAACCCTTGCACGCTATACGCGCGCCGGGCATGATGTCCTATGTTTCTCCTTCACGCCAGGGGACTCACAGGGTATGGCTAACGGGCGTCACATGTCCGTCGACAAACTCGCGGCGATTAGGCGGGAGGACGCGATGAAAGGAACCAAACTCTTCGGCGCGCAGTTCAAAATCTTGGATCAGCACAACCAGAAGATGCACGTCGATCCCGAGGCGTACATCCAGTTCAACAAGACCTTAGCCGCCGAGAGCCCGGATGTCGTCTTCGGCCTGTGGCCACTTCAGTTTCATCCCGATCACCGTGCTGCGGGCAATCTTGCCTTCAACGCGTGGTTACAGAGCGGAAATAAATTTAAGTTTTATTTCTGCGAAACTTACCTCGCCAGCGAGGAGACGGCACAGCAGTTCGCACCTAATCGCTGGGTGGACGTCGAATCGGTCCTAGATATAAGTCGCCAAGCGATCATGGGCAACACTCTCGAGAACACGAAAGCCATATGGGCCGATTACGAGACGTGTGCGAGGTTTCGCGGTGCAGAGTACGGATGCCAATATGCTGAAGCATTCGTCCGCATTGTTACAGTCGGCTCTGTAAAGGTGCCGGCGAACCCCGTCCCAGGCCTATGGTATTCCGGGTTAGACCCCGCCCACGACCAGTAGCCAACGGCTGGCCCCTTGAAGTGCCGCGGTCAGCAGGGTAGCGCCAAGGTGTCCGTCAGTCCGTCGGTAGACGGATCTGACGACCGTCAGAGGACGGATCTAACGACCGACGCATGCGCTACCCTGCTCAGTACCATCAGTCATACTTCTTTCGCGCCTTCTTCTCCTGCGCGCGGGCCTTCTTCCAGGGGGGGGCGGCTAGCACGTCTGGCAGCAATCTGCGAGCGGGTATTTTCCGGCGGCGGCATGATCTTTCCTGACCGACAACACCGACAAATATACGACCCTCGAAAGCGCACCGATAAAATGCTATATTCGTTGAGGATGCCAGATGACCTCGTGATCTTCGTGCGGTGCAACAATGCGACAGAGAAGCGAGCATTCGCTTCGGTCGCGGCTGGACCAATTGCCGCTGGATTGGAAACAAACACGCTGACGCACCTTCATCGAGCCACCACGTCTAGCCTACCTTAACTTTTTCTGATGCCGCCCAGCCGTTACCCGCGAAAGGGCAAATAATTTTTCGCTTCGCTGCCCTTACCTATTTATTTTCAATAACTTAGTTTCCCTTACCATTCCCCATACCCAGGCCTCAACGTGCGTCTACGGGGAGCCTAGCGCGATTTCCCGTAACTCATTACGTCTATTATACGTAGGGATAACGGCAAGTCAAGCATATCCTCTCTTGCCGACAATTCAATTGCCAAACGCAACGAAATCTTAGGTTAGCCTTTGGAGGTCCGGTTGCAACCGTCAATTCGATTGCCAAACCAGATAACAGCACGATAAAAGTAGTTTATACAAAGGTGAACACGATAGAAATTATTCATGCCGGAATCATCGCTATTTACTTGACTCAGCGTTCCGTGTACAACATACTATAAGCATGAAAGATGATAGTGAATAGGTGGATAGCGAAGGGGACACACGAACCAAAGATGGGCGATTTCGTGATACCGGACCAGTGGGGCTACGGCGAGAACCTGAAACCCGGCGATGCTCCGGTTGATGCGAGCTATCCCGGCTGTGCGTTCCGTCTGCCATTGCCGACACACCGGGGACACGAAGCTGCGGTCAATGTAACCGTGACTGGCAGGATTCCGATGCGGCAAGGATTCTACCGTTGCCGCATAGAGTTCGTCGGGGACGGCGAGCCGTCCTCTTTCACGGGTGGCAAGATTCTAATGAGGGGGAAATGACAATGTATATCAACGGAGCAAGGCAACAAAGGAACGCCGAAGAGCTGGCAACTGCGGCGATGCAGATAGCTTGCCGGGCTGCCAAGCTCTATCTCGGAAACCATAACCATCAGGCGACCGATGAGGCGCTGGCACCGTGTATCTGCTCTCACGTTCGGGCCAGGATGCGGGAGGCTCTTGCGCTCTCAAAGGAAGCAATGAGCGCCGGGCTTACTCAATGGGTAGAGACCGCTTTCGGGACGGTCATGCTTCAGGCCGGGACCGAAGCTGCGAAGGAAGCGGGGTTCCCTATTGATTCGACCGAGCAGCGGATTCAGGCAGTCCGGTCAGAGTTTTCCGACCAGGAACGGCTTGAGCGCGTGCAGCGTATTAGCCGACTTGAGAGGGAGCAATGAAATCCATACGGAAAGTTACGGTAGATTGCCATTCGGCTGAGGATGTCACCCGCGAATTGCTGAAAGCTAGCCGGGGAAATGACTACACCTGGGCTTACGACCACGAGCCTTTCAGTACCACGATTCATCTGCTGGCTTTCAAATGCGCGAGCGCAGTTCCCGATGACTTTATTGACCTGATGTGGAGGACCGCCAGCAAATTGGCAAAGAACGGAACCCTTATACCATTCACAAAGGAAGCTATCATTCGAGACCAGAATCGGGGTTTGGGATGCGAATGATGAAAAGGGGGCCGCGCACCTTACGCGCGGAGAGAGGGAATCACATGGACGGACAGACTGAAAGAGGCTTTTGGGACGACGCTGAGGTAATCAGCAGCCACAGCCGGGCTTAGGCCATCGAGGACGGTGTGCTAGTGGACGTCTCGAGCGTGGCTCGAGAAGCGGGGATCAAGTTCCCGGTGGCGCTCACTTCCACAATCTGGGGGCAGTACGTTGAGGTCCCCGAGGGAGTGAGCTGCCAGGACGAAGCCGGGAGGCTTTGGGACATCCTCTGGATGTTCCGATGCGCTGCCAAGAGGCTGGATTCGAGCCGCCCCCAAACCCGGACCGACTCAGACGGGATGCGCTTCTCGCTCCACGTCCGCAACGATAACCGGCCAACAGACCTTGCCGAGACCAACTCACTGGTCACACTGAAAGCTGTCTGCGGGCCTGGGGACACGCCAGCGCCAGTTATCACGATCATGCTTCCCGAGGAAGACTGACAGGAGGTATCAAATGGAAACTGGAATCAAAATAACGCAGATGGTCGATTTCGTTGGTTCCTTCGTGAAAGGTAGTGCGGCCAGGAATTACGCAGGCGACTATTGCGACTGGCTCTTACAGGCAAGGAAAGACGAACCAAAGACTTACGACTATCTCATATCGCAAAGGCAAGCGACGAAAATCCGATTAACGGCCAAATATCTTCACTCTTTGTCGCGGAAGGAGTAACCCATGCAAACCACCATTGATCTCGGGGAGCCCAGGCAAAACGGATTTGATTATCCGGTCCCCCTGACTGAAAAGTACCAGCCTCGAAAAATCGACGGCTTCATTGGCCTGGAAGCCGCCAAGCGGATGTTCAATAACCTGCTGAAAAACCCGCGCCCAGTGTCCGTCTTGCTTGTCGGCCCGCCGGGCTCCGGCAAGACCAGCATGGCAATGGCTTTTGCTGAGGAGTTGCCAGGGACTCTCCACCATATCAGCAGCCAAAAGTGCGACGTGGCAAGCCTCGACCGGCTCAACGATACTCTCTGCTACTATCCGGCCATCGGCAAGTTCCACGTGGTCAAGGTGGACGAGGCAGACCAAATGACGGACAAGGCGCAGCTTCAATTACTCTCCCGGCTTGACGGCACAGCGAGTCTCAAGCCGAAATTCGGTGGTGGCTGGGAACGCGGGACACCGCTGCCGGTGATGTGGATCTTCACCTGCAATGGCCGGGGCGAGGACGGGACGACCCCACCGAACACCTTTGAGCCGCGCTTCCTGAGCCGGTGCCTAGTAGTCGCCTGCGGAAAGCCAGAAGTCGCCGAGATTGCCGAGTTCTTGCAGCGCATTTGGTCGTTTGAAGGCGGGAATCCATCGGATGACCCTTCACCCCTTGCCGAAGACTGCGACGGCGTAAGGGACGCCCTGACCAAGCTGGAAGTTGCGCTCTGCACGGGCATCCTGCCGTCACCACCCAAAGAGCTTCGGAGCGGTCATCGCAAGGCTCCAGCGCGGAGCACAGGCTGGACAAGCCGGGTTCGCTACCTATCCCCAGGGCAACCGGACCTAGACCCGAACGAATGGGAATTTCGGAAAGTGGGCAAAAAAGGCAGCCGCGTCTTTGTGCGGCACGCGGCAGTCTGTTCGTGATAATATTCAGTGGGGGCGAAAGTAGGGCGAAACCATGATTACGACTTCCAATTTTGCCAAGAGCGGAAACCACCCTGACGCGGTAGCGATCAGCCAAGGCATTCCCAGGTTTAACCCGCACGTCAAGCGATACATGCCGCTTGCCCCACCCCGCTGGCTTCTGAACGCGAAGGACCCCGAACTGTTTGACCGGGAATACCGCAAGTTGCTTGATTCGCTCGACGCTAAGCAAGTCGCTGAGGACCTCGGCCCCAATGCCATTCTGCTTTGCTGGGAGTCGTTTAACGTGCGTTGCCATCGGCGCCTGGTAGCGGAATGGCTGGAAGAAAAACTCGGGATTGTCGTGCCCGAGTTGGGCCACGAACGCGCCGAATCGCTCCCCTTCAACGAACAGCCCTCGAAGTGGAACAGCAAGCCGAGTCAGGGCACGGAATCACTGAGGCTGTTTTGAACGGCGGTCGTCTAAAAGTAGGACGCTGGTCCCTGTGATCGGAAATGCAGCTTCAAACGCTGCCCGCCGGACCAATCGCCCCATCCTTTCCCTTAGCCAAATGCACTTCTCCCGAAATCCTGCGCTAGGTCTTCTTGCAAAAACCGATGGACGTTGATCAAGCACGACAGGCACTTGTGGCTGTTGCTGGCGGAGAGCCATCTGACGCGGCGACTCTTCGGGGCCATGGTAGGGCGGATCGAGTCGCTGCCCTTGCCCGCGGGGTAGAGTCCGCAACGGGCAGGAGAAAACCTAGGGAAGCAAGCAGGGGGATGGCGAGGTGTCCGAGAAATCATATTCGAAACGGGTCAAACGTGCCGGTTCACTCCATCCCGAAGGGGCACACCTGGCTGCCAGATGGCGCGCTGATGTCTGGAGTGCGAAATTGGGGTTGCAAACGAGCCGATGGGTGTATAGTGCTGTGGCTGGGGATGCCAAAATGGAAATTCCAGTTGAACCGCCAAACAGAAGAAGCCCGTACGTGAAGACCTTTGCCCTGTCTATGATCCTTGCCCTCTCCGGTCTCCTGGTAGCGTGCCGGTCCAAATCGTCTTCGGTTGGGGCAGACTTCTTCCCGGCCAACAACGCAGTGCCGGGCTGGGTGAAATCCAGCGATACGCGTACCTTTGAAGCCAGCCATTTGTGGGAGTACAACGATGGCGATGCGGATAAGTACCTGCACGCGGGCGTGGTGAAGATGCTCACCAGCGACTACCGGTTCAACGGCAAAACCGATGCCACCGTGGACGTTTATGTGATGGGCGCACCCGAAGGCGCCAAGAAAATCTACGATGCCGAATCGGCGGAAGGAAGCCAGCCACTCACCATGGGTGACGCTGGCCGGTACGCCAAGGGCAGCTTGACGTTCCGGCAGGGACCGTATTTTGTCCGGCTCGTGGCCTTCGAGGATTCACCGGAAATTGCCAAGGGCCTGACGGATCTGGCCAGCGCGGTCAGCAGCCGGCTGAGCAAGAGCGGGCCCGGCAGTTAAATCCCCCCTCTAAGGAGGCTTTATGGATAGCAGAAATCGCATCGGGCGTCGCGAGTTCATTGTCACCTCCGCCGGAGCGCTAGCCGCAGGACTGGGCAGTGCCTGCGGACGCGTGCCGGTGAGTGAAATCGAGGCCGCCGCTGCCAAGGTTGGGCGCCTGCCCCAACGCACTCTGGACCGCTCCGGCCGCAAGGTCAGTGTGCTGATCGGCGCGGGGGACTGGGCGCCGGAAGCCGTGGAGGCCGGCATCTTGTGCGGGATCAATTACTGGCACAGAACCCACGTGTGGGACGCTCGGTCTGTACCGCAGGGGATTAGGAAGAATCGCGAAGCTCATTACTGTGAGATTTGTATCGACCGTGTGCGCGGCAATCACGAAACCGGAGTGATCGACGAGGAAGCCCACTACCAGTTCGTCAAGCAGGCGATAGAGCACACCGGCCTGGGCTACTTCGACGACATGATGTTTCACTTCGGTTACCACAGCACTACGGAGCTAAAGGACAACCGGGCCTTCATTCGCGCCTACGAGCGTTTAAAGAAGAAAGGCTTGGTGCGTCACCTGTGCCTCTCCCAGCACAGTTACAACGGCAATGCCCTGGTGCCCGGGGGAGAGGATCGGGCCGTGATCCTGACCGCCGTTGTCGAAGACGGCGTGTACGAGCACGCCCAGTTTCCCTTTACCTTCGGAGAGGGGGAAGCCCTCAACAAGTTCGTCAGCTTCGCCAAGAGCAAAGGGTTCGGAACGATTGCCATGAAAACCGCGGCAGGCACGGCGCGAATGCAGGCTGATAGCGAATTCATGAGTAAATTCCCGCCAAGAACCACCCCCCACCATGCCCTGGCCCGCTGGCTCACCACCAGCACGGACCTCAGCGCCGCCGTGATTCGGATCAACACCCTCGGCCAATTCGTTGATACCTACTCGGGCGCCGGTAAGCCGTTGCGGGCCGCCGATGCTCGCGCCATCGAGATGATGACGGCTTACGCCAATCGCGAGGTCTGCCGCCTGTGCAACGAGTGTATGAGCCATTGCGCCGAGGGCGTGGCCATCGCCGACATCCTGCGCTATGAGCGCTACGCCACCGATTACGGCGCCCGTGAGCGCGCGCAGCGGCTTTATGCGCAACTCGACAAGCGCAGCGACGCCTGTCAAGTGTGCGGCTCCTGCCTGCCGCATTGCCCGCAGGGATTGAATATTCCCGTCAAACTCGCCGACGCCCATCGCCTGCTCAGTTAATCCCCTACGACGGTTCTGGATTGACGATTCGGGTTTACTTTATCCTTCTCTGTTGGGGGTCGTCGAATGTGCGTTGCCACCGCCGCCTGGTAGCGGAATGGCTGGAAGAAAAACTCGGGATTGTCGTGCCCGAGCTGGAGCATGAGCGGGCAGAATCACTGGCCTTCAATCAGCAGCCATCGAAGTGGGATGCCAAGCCTGCCACGCCGCAGAGGCCGATGAAGTTTTGAAACACGGCGGTCGTCTAAATGCAGGACGCTCATGCATTACGGCGACCGATCCGGGAGGTCGACCTTCTGGGCGTCTCGTATTTCTTGAAATCCAATCGTAGGGAGGCAGGCGCCCCGGCAGCAATGATCCGCTCCATCTCCTTTTTCCAAGCTGAGCCATGCGCCTGGAGCTTCCGCACCCTAGTTGCAGCATGGCACATTTCATGAAGCAGCGAGTTTCTTAGCTTCCGTTTGTTGCTCTTCTGCGACACGTCTATTGTGATCTCGCGTTTTCGCCGGTCACATGCCGCAGCCATTGGGTCTAGCCGTTCGAGTCGGGCACGCCACTGCGGGCCAAACGCCTCCTCGAATTCCCGCACTCTTTTAGGCGAGAAGGAAGCGGCGTGTGGCCTTCCGGTGGTGCCGCCGGCCCATCTCACGGACCACCCTTGCAGCTTGCCATCCCAGTATTTCCTGTTGTATTGGTCAAACAGGCTTTGCAGCCATTGATCTGTCATCACGATTCTCCTCTTGAATTCCTGAGCGCTCACCGGCAACAAGCCTGCCGATAGCCCGCAAGAATACATCGGATGCTTCCTTTTATGTGGGGGACCATTGTCACAAAAGGTCCCTCTGGGATTCACTCCGAATTTCCTGGTTTAACCTCGGCATTTATGTGCGGGTGCGGCCTCTTCATCAATTGCGCCTGGGCCTAGAGTCGCTTCACTCGCTCCAGAACTTCTTGCTTGCTAAGCAGGCCCTTCTCAGCGAGCAGTTCCACCAGCGCATTGAGGGTCAGCATGTTCGAGTATGCCAGTTCCTCGAAGCTGACAGTCTGGCCGTCGCGTTCGGATGCCACGTTAGTCCTCCTGTCGGTCGTTTTGGCGTGAAGGGTCACTGAGGGGCGCTTCAACCCGCACCGGGCTTCACGTCGTTCTGGGCCTGACCACGCACGCGAGGCACTGGTCGGTGGGTCAACAACGCAGGATCGACGATCCAGCCCTTCACTGGATCAAGTCGCAGGGCTACCAGCTTTTCATTAAGCCAAAAATGATTGCGTGTCATGTGCATGAGCGGTTAGCGGCCGGGTGGTAGCAGTTGTCGTCCTCTTGTTTTTGTGCCATCTGGCCGCCTTCGCGAGTCTTTCCGAACCCACAGCTACCGACGAAATCTTGAAACACGGCGGTCGTCTAAGAGTAGGACGCCGGTCCCTGTGATCGGAAATGCAGCTTCAAACGCTGCCCGCCGGACCAAATCGAAACGATCAAGCCAAGCCGAAGCTCCAAACTCGAACTCTTCCAAAAACATTTGGTAGTGCTCAGCTTCCGTGAAGCCGACTTGAACGAAGCCGCCCGTGCGGCGGACGCTACGCGTGCGTGTTGCCCACCGGGCTGCCCTAATCAAGGTATCGTCGGGTCATAAGGAGGTTCCCTATGACCCGTCTACGCCAGATGATGCTGGAGGAACTCCAGCGTCGCAATTACTCTGCGGGTACCATACGCTGTTACCTGCGTGCGGTCGCTGATTTCGCTCGTTACTTCGACCGTTCTCCGGACCAGTTGCGCCCCCCGTACATTTCTCCTCCTTCCTCCGCCCCTTGTTCCGGCAGGACTGGGTGGTCGGGCATGAGAAAGCCCACGCACTACGGCGTTCACCATGGCTCGCAATAACGAAGCCAGGAAAACCACTAGGTCCGCCATTTCGTTGGCGGTCAGGCCCATTTGGAACCGCTGGTTGTAGAACCCAACCACTTGGTCGAGCGAATCCGCCGAACCATTCTGGAAGTAAGGAGCGCGCGCCGCCAAGCCGCGCAGAATCGGTCCCTTGAACATTCCGATATCCGCGCAATGGCCGCTAATCATGGCCCGGCCGGGATCGGTCGTTCGGATGGTAACATTTGACGTCGCACCCAGGCTGGTCGAGCAAGTGAGCGCATGGACGGGCGTCAGCGGCGAATTCAGTTCGTCAAGCGCTGCATCCAGCGGGTCGAGCTTGCTGGTGGATTAGCCCTTGTGTTCCGTGGGATACTTGAAAGATAGGGAGGTAAGCGCATGCGCAAGCGGATAATTAACCAGGGGGCTGAAGGAGTTTCGACCGCGGACAAGAACTGGCTAGACCTGGAAGGTCTTGCCCAAGCAGAAGTCTCGTCCGAGGATGCGGCACACGCAATCGAATCGGCATTGATAACGAATACCGGATCGGGCTGGCGGGCGGCACAACCCGGGAAGCAGACGGTCCGCCTCTTATTTGACAAGCCGCAGAAGATTCGGAGCATTCGTTTAGTGTTTCAGGAAAATGAGCAGGAGCGCACGCACGAGTTTGTGCTGCGGTGGTCTCCTGACAGCGGTCAGTCTTACCGGGAAATTGCTCGTCAGCAGTATAACTTCAGCCCTCCCGGCACAACCCGAGAACTTGAAGACTACACCGTCGAGCTCGACGGGTTGACGATGCTGGAACTGGTTATCGTTCCGGACATCAGCGGGAGATCTGCGCACGCCTCCGTTGCACAGTTACGTCTCGCATAAGCGCTCGAGTTGCTTCCAATGTTTGAGCGCTCACAACAGAAAGGCCGGAAATGCCTCGTCCGATGATCGCATTCATTCTCGCGGGCGGCAGAGGAAACCGCCTATACCCACTGACCAAAGAACGCGCCAAGCCAGCGCTGCCCTTCGGGGGTAAATTCCGAATTATCGATTTTGCGCTGAGCAATTTAGTGAATTCAGGCATCTATTCCATCTACGTGTTGACTCAGTATAAGAGCCTGTCGTTATTGCGGCACCTGCGAGACGGATGGCAGTTTGGCGGCCTATTGAAAAATCAGTTCATCATTCCAGTGCCGGCACAAATGCGTACGG
>Ga0182011_10005092_pt1 | contig 10396 bp, 6 predicted proteins | sample 711E1DmetaG_FD_120481 | JGI IMG/M metagenome (GOLD analysis project Ga0182011, IMG submission 120481) | Permafrost microbial communities from Stordalen Mire, Sweden - 711E1D metaG | ecosystem: Environmental > Terrestrial > Soil > Wetlands > Permafrost | place: Sweden: Stordalen | collected...
CCCCAAGACTTCTTCTCTGCCCGCCCTGAGCCGGTTTTTTGCCGTTATGGTGGGATTGGCACTCCTGGTGGGTTGCGGCTCTAGCAGCACGACTCCACCCGCCGCCACGCCATCAATCTCCCTTTCGGCCACATCACTTACCTTTTCCGGCCAATTCGTGGGAAGTACAAGCGCTGCCCAGTCGGTTACCGTATCCAATACGGGAACCGCCGCGCTGACCATCGCCGGCATCACGCCGAGTGGGGACTTCAACCAGACCAACACGTGCGGCACCGGCATTGCCGCAAGCAGTAGCTGCACGATTAGTGTGACGTTCACGCCCACGGCAGCGGGCACCCGCACCGGTACTCTGACCATCACCGATAATGCCAGCGGCAGTCCCCACACGGTGAGTTTGACAGGCACGGGGTCCACCGTTTCTGTCTCTCCCGCCACTCTCTCGTTTTCGGGCACGACCGTTGGCGCCACCAGCGCCGCTCAACCCGTTACCCTCACCAACACCAGTAATGTGGCACTTGCCATTTCCAGCATCGCCATAACCACGGGGGCCAGTGATTTCGCCCAGACCAATAACTGTGGATCCAGTGTGGCCGCCGCCGGAAGTTGCACCATCAATGTCACCTTTACGCCGCCCTCCACCGGCACGCTTACCGGCACGCTGACGATTACCGATAATGCCGATGGCGCGGCTGGCAGCACCCAGACCGTGTCCCTGACGGGTACCAGCAGCGGTTCGAACACCGTGCCGGTCACGGTAAGCTTTGGACCCAATGGATTTACAACCACGCCGAATTCGTATTACAACGGAATTTTCGCCACGGTTACCGTTTGCGAGCCCGGCACATCCACCTGCACTGCCGTGCCCAACGTCTTGGTGGATACGGGATCCACGGGGTTGCGGATTCTCTCCTCCGCAATCACCAACCTCACGCTACCCCAGATCAATGATGGAAGTGGCAACAGCCTCTATGAGTGCGTAGAGTTCGGCAGTCTGGCTTATACCTGGGGGCCAGTGTCAATGGCCACGGTTCAGATTGGCGGCGAGACGGCTTCGCAAGTGCCGACCGTCGCAGGAGGAACTGCCAATTCGGGCATTCCCATCCAGGTCATCACGGCGGGTGGGAATCCTCCATCAGGGGCCGCATGCACGTCTGGCGGCGGAGGCGGTCTCAATTCTGTCGCAACTCTGGGCGCCAATGGACTCCTGGGTATTGGCAACGACCCTCAGGATTGTGGCGCCTACTGCGAGTCAGCCCCCAGTTCGTTTTCCTCGCCGCCATGGCCGTACATTTCCTGCAACAATTCAACCTGCGGATACGCTGAGCCGGTTCCCTTGTCGGATCAGGCATGGAATCCCATTGCGGCGTTTTCTTCTGCCGATACTAATGGCGCGGTGCTCCAGCTGCCGTCTGTTCCGGCAGGCGGGTCCCCTTCCGTGAACGGAACTCTAACATTTGGGATTGGCACCGATAACAATAATGCCATTCCGGGCAATGCCAGTGTCTATGAGCTCGACTCATACGGTAACTTCAACTCGCTGGTCTACAACGGGGTCACCTACACCTCCTCCAACAGTTACGGCAGCTTTCTTGACAGCGGCTCAAACTCCCTGTTTGTCTTGGACCCCACAACATTGACGACCGCGACCGCTGTGACCACCACAACTTGTGCGGATAATGGGTACTATTGCGTGACTTCCCCCCTCAGTCTGAACATCACGGTGAGCGGCTCCAACAACGTGACCTCGCCGTCCGAGACTCTAAGTATTGCCAATGCCGATACCCTGCTCAATTCCACGAATGCGGCTTTGGATAATCTCGGAGCAACCAGCGGGGGTACGGGTACATCCACCGACTCGTTTGACCTCGGGCTGCCATTCTTCTTTGACCGCACCATCTTCGTGGGTATCGCCGGCACCAACACGACGTATCCCAACGGCTATTGGGCGTTTTAATCCGCATTTTCAGGTAGGGGCGCAGGCCGATTAAATTAGAAAAATCGGCCCCGCGCCCCACCTGGTCTTCTCTTCACTCACCGGTGACTCTTGTGCGTCGCCAACAACGGCCTTTGCATCTCCGCCGGGAATTCGTCCCGACTTGGTCGCGAGGGCGGAATCCTCACAATGCCGTCCAAACTATACAGAGCGACACAAATTGCAGCGTCGATCTCCGCTCGACGACGGCGGTCGGAGACCTCCGCCACAGTCGAGTCGGCAAATATCAATGTCGCTGCGTAGAGCGGGGTAGCGCAGCGCGGCTGAGCCGCAAGCAAATCGTAGCGCCGACCTTGAGGTCGGCACGTGCTGACCTCAAGTCAGCGCTCCATCTGCCAGAGTGGGCTGGCTGCCACTGTGCATCGTTCGGGAGGAATCGAGCATGTATCTCAGTAACAGGGGCTCGACTCACTCCGAGGTCCACGACGACTAATTTCGATAGGAGTCGATTTCTAACCGATTCACAACGGGAGTTCCCGCTGGACTCCAGAAACACGCGGCTCAGCGGTCTTATCGTCTCCTTACTCCGCCCTTGCGAGTCAATCCCAATCCCGCAAGGAATAGGTCCGGCACATCGAGACGGTTGTGAGGCCGGCTTCCCAAGACACCAATCTCCAATAGCAAATCGACAAGCTGAGATGCGGTTTGTGCTGGCGGACGAATATCGGCCTGGGTTTCGCTCCACGGCTGGTCCCATTCCTTACTCAGGAGGAACTCAACGTGGCGGCGGTCCATCGGGACGCCTTCCCCTCGCAACCGCTGCTGTACGCCGGGCAGCCACGGCAGTTCGTGTGTATTGACCTGCAAGACATATTCTTTTGAGACCACGTCCAAGGCCCGGCGAATACTTCGGGGATCAAGCAATCGGTTGTAACTCGCCAGTGGCCTGTCGAGTTCCTGCACCGCCGACTCCTCGATGAGTCGAACCAACGCGCGGGGGATAGCATGTCCATTCCCATCCCGGGCATGCGCTAGCAGCCACAGGAACGTCCGACCCTTCTTTAGGTTCGCACCCATAAACTGGCCCGCAATCTTTTCGATAAGGGGCTTAGCGTCCGTGTCCTTCAGTAAACGCGGGATGGAGCCAAGGTCAGGATCTTCAACAAAGTTCACTTTGCTTTGGCGGCAGTAATCCGCCAACGGTTCGCTCGCATTCGCAATACGTTTGATGAGCATTGCGTAAAGATTACGGTCGCTCCAGTTGATCTCGGCTCGATTTGCCGTCAGCTTAATTAAGTCTGCTCCAAGCGACTGCCCGTGTCTCCGAAACAGATCAGTTCGCAAGAATATTTTAGGCCGGATGCGCGTCCAGCGTCGCGCGTAGCTCGCCCAGAAGCCCACAAGGCCCCGAATAGAAGCGATCATCGAGTCCCAGTCGTACGCGCCGATAACGTCAAGTTCATCGTAACTGATGAAAACCCAGCCATCCTCTGCTTCCAGTTTGCGGTCAAGATCGTCGAGCGCCAGCAAAGGCTTTGATCCCAAACTTCTGAACGCGGCGACGACCTTATCGATTTCGGCGCCCGGTAGTTTCAGCAGGGCTGATTCCTGAATCGCAGACTCCAAAAGGCTCTTGCGAACCGTGCGAACGAGGTAAGCAAACCATAGATCGCGCTCGGCGTCAGCTTTTGAGGATTGAGAATCATAGAATCGGCGCAATCCGGCAGCATCAGGAAAGTCTTTTCCCAGTGGATACCCGGGCAGCCATTCAGCTTTCTCGGGGATGCGAAGGTTTCGCGCTTCCCGAGTGGTGCGGATAATCGCAGGCAGGAGGTTCTCTTGGACGGCAACCCGAAAAAGCTCACTCTTGCCCGCGCCGCGTGCGCCCAGTATTAACGCCACGCTGGGGTCAAACGCACGAACATGTTCCGGTACTGGAAGATACGTTCGCCTGAAAGTTTCCGACCCTTCTTCCTCGGCGCGCCCCGAACTTCCCATCCGAGAGAGATCGAAAAGAAGATCTTGGCGTTCCTCGCCTTTAAGGGTCATTCCGGCTCCCTCCCGAAGCGGCTCGCAATGCGACGGGCCAATCTGGTGTATTCAGGATCTTCAGCCAGAGCCTCCGCTACCTCCCCTATCCAGCTTATGAAAGCAAGTTTCTGCGAGTAGGAAAGGATGCTGGGTTGGTGGGGGGCGTCCTCACTTTCCATATCGCGAACGTACCAGAACTTGTCGTCCTCTTCATTGCTCGGGTCCTCGGCATAGTAGCTCTCCTTGAACACGTTTTCCGACTCTGCAAGGAAAGCTGATTTGGCCAATTCCGCAGTTTGTGGCTGTTCAGGGGTCATAGCCTGAACTACCAGACACTCAGCCTGCGGCATTCCACTGCGGACACGTTGCGCCCCCAGGCGTTCGATAACAACGCGTAACCCCTCCCAACTCTGAGGTGAAGTCGTTCCAAAAAGGACCGTCAGATTGGCGAGCCCGCTCAGTGCGAATCCCGACGCCTCCGAAAGGCCGGCGCGACAATCAAGAAGAAGCCAATCGGGGGCCAACTCTTTGCGTATATGATCTAGCAATCGGAGAAGCGGATGCAGTGCACTCTCAGAAGTCGGCTCCAAATCGAGCCTTGCTAGCATCTCGAGATAATCTGGGTCGATGCGGCCTGCCGGAAATACGAGGACCCGACCTCGGTCGGAAATACTTGGGGAGAGATAATAGTAGTCCCGCAAATCGATTTCTGTCCTGACAGGCAATTCCATTAGGTAATCGACCACGCCGAACTGCTCATCCGACACTGATCTTCCCGAGTCGAGCAACTTTCCGACCCCTGGTGCGTCGAGATCCAAGTCAATGACTACAACCGTCTCGCCGATGCGCGCCCGCTGAATCGCGAACGAAGCAAGCGCGGTAGTTCGTCCCACACCGCCCTTGAACGAATAGAAGGCAACTACCGGGGGGTTGTCATTCTCGGCTGGCCATGCCGGGTCGCTGGGCGGATTCATCCAAAATCCGCGCGAGCGAACTCGGTCCGACAGCCGTAGGGACGGCCCAAGCTCGTTCGATGCACTCCAAAGCTCGTTGTACAACTTAGCGTCAGCTTGGGCTGCTCCGTTCGCGACCCACAAACCGGACCAGTAACTTCCCAAGCTCTCATTCATCGATACTTTGAATCTGTTTGCAAAATCCGTCGGAGCCGACACTGTGAGCCATACGAGAGCACGAATTTTCCCGAATAGGTCGTCGATTATGACCGCACGTTCAATCGGCTTTCCTTCTCCGGTCTCGGCGGCCAACAGGTCCTGGGCAACAGATCGCGCTTGCCGAACGTGGATCATGGGATGACTCCATCCAACTTCATGGGAATGATGATCTCATCACACAGTCTCTTGGCTTCGGCAACCCAAGCCTCAGAGTCTGCTTGTGAAACGAAGCCTCCCGCCTCATAGCGGATTGTTTCACGCCACCCGGCCGAGCCATATTGGAGCGAAGTGATGTTCGGATTCGTTATATAGCGAGCAGTCCTTTGGGCGGGCAAGCTGAGCAATCGCAGCACCTCACTGCTGACACGGTTAAGATTGTGAGCCCGAACACGGGGAAGGTTCTCAACCTGTATCAAGGTCTTTAGAGTGCATTCCACAGCGTAGCCCGCGAGGTAGCCAGCACCATCATACCGTTTCACATTCAATAGTGCCTCGCTGTCGATCACGTGTTTCCATGCAGCTTCGGGAAAATTTTCCGCCACGAATCTTCAATCCTCCGATGTCTGCAATTCGACCGACCACGAAAAGTCAACAACTTCTAGGACCCCAGGCCTGTGGACTTGTGCCGCTTGAAGATCCGCTTCCCGCGAAGGCGACAATCATCGGCCAGTATATATCCTTATAAGCTCTCGGCGCGTTGAAATCAATAAACCTCATCTGTGTCTGCAGTATCACCGCTAAGGGGTCGTGTGCGACGGACGCACCGATACAGATAAGGTAGAGTGAAAGGCTCTGCCTTTCCGGCCCAATCGCAGGCAGTTTGTCCGCATCCGCATCGCCGCAAAGGCTGTGCCTACGGCGGATGAGGTTTATGAGTCGGCCCGGTAATGGCAAGGCGTACCCTTTTCCGTATAGCAAGCGGCAGGGCCGCAAGTCGCCACTGATCCAGCCAATCGTGATTTGGACGGGCTTGAATCGGTAGAGCCCGGATTGGAGCGGTACATTCCGGGCTAAACAGGCTGCGGAAAAACTCGCGAGTCTAGGTAACCACCCCGTCGCTCGACGCGCCACCCCTCCCCTAAATCAGGAGGGGAGTTGTTTAAGAGGCTTTCCTACTCAGATGAGGAGGGGTGGCGCTCTCAGCGACGGGGTCGTGCTGAACAGGACAGGTAGTTTTTCCCCAGCTTCTAAAGCCCGGTTGCACACGCACTCTGCTACAACCACCGCTGTGACCCTCGCATCCAACTGCAATGTTTCTTCGTAGGACTATGTTGCGTCGCCCCGTTGGGGCTTCTCTATGAATTGCTTCAAGACTCTGTTTCCGGCAGTGTCTCAACCTGATGATTAAGTACCGGGTTTAACCGTCAACTGACGGACCAAATGGCGGCGTAAAGCCGCCTCTACGTCAAACTGATACGCGACTCTGTTCTCTCAGGACTGGATGGCTTGCGACACTCTGTGGTATTTTGGTGAGGCTCATCACGATACGAGAAACCCTTCAAATTGATGGGTAGTTCAGCAAAAAGGCGGCGCGGGCGAATGGAAGAAAGGCACGGGTGGAGGTCCATGAGAAGTTTTTGGGGAATCTTGCTCATGCTGATTGTGGGGACTGCCCCGGCATGGGCAGTGCTCGGTCAGCCGGAATCTTCCGTAGGTACGGATGGGCAATTCCTGCGCGGACAAATACGTGATGAAGTCCATGAGGGCTATCGACTCCACCTCATCACCGATCCCGGCGGCACCGTGGTCCGCGAGTACGTATCGCCAGCGGGCATCGTCTTTGGAATTTCCTGGCAGGGCCCCGCGGTACCTAACATGCAGCAATTATTGGGAATTTATTTCACCCATCTTCAACAATACGCGCAGGCCCAGACGGGACGCCGCGGCGGCCCGCTGAAGATCCAGAAGGATGGCTTTGTATTCACCAGCGGCGGGCATATGCGGTCGTACCGCGGCCGCGCTTACTTGCCCAACCTCTTGCCCACTCATGTTTCCCCGGAGGTGGTGCAATGAGGCTTCGAAAAGTTTCCACGGCCAGGGCGGCAGGCCTCCTGCTGTTGATGGCCAGCGTGATGTTTCTGGCGAGTTGTGGTTCGGGAGGCACCGGTAATGAGCTCGCCCTGCCTGTCGTTACCGTTTCGCCCACCTCGGCGTCGGTTCAGGCAGGATCGCCGCTGCAATTTACCGCCACCGTTGTCAGCCCCACCAGCACCACCATTACCTGGTCTGTAAATGGCATTCAGGGTGGAAATCCCACGATGGGTACGATCAGCAGTTCAGGATTGTATACGGCGCCGGCCACCGTCCCGAATCCCGCCACCATTACGGTTAAAGCCATCAGTTCGGCGGAAACCAATCCCTTCGGTGCGGCACTCGTAACGATTACGGCTCCAGCGGTGAATGCCGCGGTCACTATTGCCCCCACGGACACGCTGACTCCGGCGGGAACAAGCGTGCAGTATTCAGCCACGGTCACCGGAACCGACAACACTGCCGTTACCTGGTACGTCGATGGCACGGCAGGCGGCAATTCGACGGTAGGCACAATAACCGCCTCCGGACTTTACCAGGCGCCGGCGACGCTTCCGAGCCCTGCCACGGTTGTGGTGACGGCCACAAGCCAGGCTGACACCAGCCAATCCGCCTCCACCCTTCTCACGCTGACGGGCAACAACACTGCGCCCCTTTACGTCAACTTTGGGTCCAATGGGAACACCGGGAACCCCAGCACGGATCATTACAACGGACTTTTTACGACGGTTTCTGTCTGCCTGCCGAACACTCCTCAATGTCAGATCATTCCGAACATTCTCGTGGATACGAGCAGTATCGGTTTGCGGCTTCTTAATTCCGCGCTCACTTCGGTTCCGGCCAATGAGTTCGGAACGGTATCAGACTCCGCCGGAAATCATGTGCAGGAGTGCGTCCAGTTTCCCGACACCTCTTACGTGTGGGGACCGGTGCTGATTGCCGATGTCCTCATCTCCGGTGAAAAGGCCTCATCCGTTCCCATTCAGGTGATGGGTGTCACCACGTTCCCCGTCCCTCTGGCAGATTGTCTCAGTCTTGGCTCGGGCCCCAATCTCAATTCGGTGGCGGCGCTGGGCGCCAACGGCATACTGGGCGTTGGCACTTCCATTCGGGATTGCGGCCCGAACTGCGCGGCCGGCCAAATCTTCTCCGCCTACCCCTATTACATTTGCCCGTTGAATGTGTGCCAGCCTGCGTTTGTGCCGGTGGCGCAGCAAGTGGCGAACCCTGTGGCCTTTTTCCCCAAGGATAATAACGGTGTGCAGATCACTCTGCCCTCCATTCCCGATGCTGGAGCGCCCTCGCTCCCCTCCGTGAACGCGGATGGATCGGGATTGCTCCCCGCCGGCCAACTCGTCTTCGGCGTTGGAACTGAATCCAACAACGCCATTGGAAGCGCCACACTCTACTCTTTGGACACCAACGGTAACTTTCCCCAAGTTGTCTATAATGGTGTCACCTATGATTCGGGCGGCTCCATTGACTCGAGCGCGTCGGCTCTCTTTCTTTCCAGTCCTGCCACCCTCGGCGTCCAGAATTGCCCGGACAATCCTTTCTACTGCCCCGGCTCACCCACTCCTGTTTCCCTCACCACCAATGGAGCCAATAGCGCCACGGGAACGGTGACGGTGAATATCGAAAACGCCGATACCCTCTTTACCGATAACCCCGGCTTTTCCGTTTTCAATAACCTGGCAAGGGAAAGTCTCACGGGCTTGGGGACGGATCAATTTGATCTGGGCCTGCCATTCTTTTACGGCCGCACGGTGTTTGTGGGGATCGCTGGCACCGCCATCCCCAACAACGCCAGCGCACCTAATGGCTATGTTGCGTTCTAGGGAACGAGTGTGATGAGTCGCAAGTGACGGTACTCGTAGAGCCGCCCTTGAGGGCGGAACATTCCGGGCTAGAGCCCGGCATTACAACGGAGCGGCGCGAGACCGACTCACCAATCAACGCACGTTACTCCAACTACGACTTTCCGCCCGCTATCTTCCACTCAGGCAGTTCGCGATGGGTGCTTGACAATGGTTAGTCCAGGGCTCCTAAGGGCTTTGGAGATGTTGGGTGAAGCGGGTAGAAGTCAATCTCCTGAGTCGTTCCGGGTGGAAGCGGATCGCGCGGGTGGGGCACGGTTGGGCTAGACATATTGTCGGACTGGCGGGTTCGGGTGGATCATGACGTTGCCTTGCCGGTGACGTCCAAATGTCATGAGAAGTTGACTCGGCAAAGTTTCGTGCTGTTTCTGCCTACTGTTTTTGTCTGGATGGTCGATGCCACGCAAATCCACCCTCGTGATAGCTGGCCTCGTGGTTTTGGGGTTTATCTCTGGGCTGACTTGGGGATCTTTGACTTATCCACAATCGCCCGACCGCATCGTGGGCTCGATCGCAGGATCGCCCTCAATTTCGCTTCAAGGCAACCGTCGCAATATCTTCCAACTTGAGAATGACCAGGGTCCGGTGGCGGATTCCCTGAAGCTGGAAAACATCTCCCTGATGTTCAAGCTCACGGAGAGCCAGCAAGCAGATCTTACCGCGCTACTAGAAGAACAACAGGATCGAACGTCGTCCCACTTTCATCAGTGGCTTGCGCCCGAAAATTTCGCTGAAAGATTTGGCCTTAGCCAGAACGACATCAATAAAGTTGTGGCGTGGCTCGAGGCGCAGGGCTTCAAGGTAACCCAAGCCGCCCGCAGCCGCGATTGGATTTCCTTCTCCGGCACCGCCGCGCAGGTGCGAGCCGCTTTCCAAACGGAGATTCACAACTACTCGCTGCACGGCCAGACCTATTTTGCCAACGCGTCGGAGCCTGCCGTGCCCGCCGCACTTGCCGACGTGGTTCTGGGATTTCACGGGCTCGATAATTTCCCTCTCCATCCGCACGGAGTCTTCCGCCGGATGAAAGCGCAGGCGGAAGCCAATCCGAACTTTACTTCCAGTGTCACCGGAAACACGTTTGTCTCCCCCGACGACTTCGCCATTATTTACGACGTCCAAAGCCTCTACAACGCGGGAATCGATGGCACAGGGCAGTCCATTGCTATCATGGGGCAGACGGACCTATACAACAATGGGAGTGATATCACGATTTTCCGCAACGTCTCGGGGCTGCCGCCGAATCCGCCACAAGTCATCCTGATTCCTGGAGCCTCTGACCCGGGCGTCGTCACTGCGGATATCGATGAGGCCAGCCTGGATGTTGAGTGGGCAGGCGCGGTGGCCAGGAA
>Ga0182011_10005093_pt1 | contig 10395 bp, 11 predicted proteins | sample 711E1DmetaG_FD_120481 | JGI IMG/M metagenome (GOLD analysis project Ga0182011, IMG submission 120481) | Permafrost microbial communities from Stordalen Mire, Sweden - 711E1D metaG | ecosystem: Environmental > Terrestrial > Soil > Wetlands > Permafrost | place: Sweden: Stordalen | collected...
CGGCAAGATCATCCGCATCGACACCAAGACCATCCGCGCCGCCGGCCGCGCCACCCAGGGTGTGCGCCTGCTGACCCTGGAGCCGGACGACAAGGTAGCCGCCGCCGTCATCATCCCGCCCGACGAGCTGAACGGCAACGGCAACCACGAGGAGCCGACGCTGCTGCAATAAGGGAGCATCATATGGACAAGACAATCCGCAAGGTAACCGACCTCGAAGAGCAGCAGGCCGAAACCTATCGCTACTGGCAGAGCAGGCCGGTGGCGGAGCGGCTTGCGGCTGTTTGCGAACTCAGCGAGGCGGCATATGCTTTCAAAGAGAGCTTCAAAGGAGTAGCCGTCGATGCTCACCGAGGACTTCAAAGACCTTCTTCGCTTGCTCAACGCTAATGCGGCCACGTACCTCATCATAGGCGGTCATGCCTATAGCGTGCATGTTGAGCCGCGCACAACCAAAGACCTCGATCTCTTCATCAAGTCCGATCCGGAGAACGCGAAGGCGGTCTTTCGGGCTTTGGCGCAGTTTGGAGCGCCTCTTGCGGGCATGACCGAAGAGGACTTCACTGACGGCTCCACGCTTCAGATCGGAATGCCTCCCAACCGCATCGATGTTCTTCAACGCATCGACGGCGTCGCCTTCGACGAAGCATGGGCGCACCGCATTGAGGGCGTCTTTGACGAAGAGATTGTGGCTAGCATCATTTCCCGCGAAGACCTGATCCGCAACAAGCTGGCCGCCGGCCGCGAGCAGGACCTGCTCGACGTGAAGGTCCTCCAAGCCGCGGAGCGAGCCACACGGAAGCCTCCGCGGTGATCATCCCGTTCGAGGAGCTGAAAGACGGCGGCAACCACGGCGAGCAGACGCTGTTGCAGTAACGGACTGCGCGGAAATGCGCGTCCAAACGGAAACCTATTATGAATCCTTTCACATGAGAGGTGAAACGTGGCCAGCAGAGGAAGAAAAACGAGTACTACGCCGTATGTTCCAGAATTGGATTTTATTGACGCTCTGTGTGAGATATGGTCGACGATCAACTATGCGGCCTACCACTTGGTCTATGTTCGGGTTTATATACAGACTTCCGCTCTCCAGACCGATATGGATCAGTTGAGAAATCAAGATCAAGTTTATAGGGATATGGATCAAGTCGATGTCGTGATCAGTCGTGCTCATTTGGCTGCATTCTTTTGGCAACTCGATCATTTCTTTGAAGCCTTACGATCAGCTATTACACGTGGTAAAAAGGAACACCCGACTCTTCGATATTTTTCGGCTTATGAAAAACGATTGGAAAAATCGAGCTGATGACTATTCGACAGGAAATCAAGGCCTATAGGAATTTAGGGCACGAAATCCCTGGAATTATAGGTTGTGCATGGGACAAGAAGGGGGGGCGATTTCTCCATCACCATTTGCCATCCATTAATAGCCACGAGCCAAAAGAATCTATTGACTTGAATATACAACTGCAACAATACTTCGAGTTTGTTGCGAACGTGTGGTTCTCATTCGCTCCGGGGGATCACAAAGAAAAATTTCCCCGCAATTTTAAGTTTTCTGTTACGGTTCCATATTCTTTTCTCGGAGTACTTCCGGCGGAGCTTCGAGGCGTTCCTCGATTTGAAGTGTCTTTAGAGTCATATGACAGGGCAACCGTGAGCCAAGTGCCCCAGGTCTCGCCTTCGAGACCTGGGATTTCACAACTCTTCGGCTTATTGTCCATCGTTCGCCGCTCCAGGAGGGAGTGGGTGAAAATAGCCCAGGGCCGGGGTCCCCACGGACAGGTCTTCGTCCGTGGGGTGGAGGATGAAATCCTGGGTCATCAGCCCATAAAGCCATTGCGTCCCGTAGGGGCGCAGCGAAACCTTCCCGTCCATTCTCTCCGGCTTGCTGCTTTCTCCCCGCTGCTACAATCGGAAGGGTAGAAACTGGGCCGGTTTCAACCGTATTCAGAGCCAGCAGTTAGACCCGGAAAGCCGATGACCCTCCGCCTCTTCAACACCCTGTCCGGACAACTCGACGACCTCCTCCCCATGGACGGCAAGGCCTTGCGCATGTATGCCTGCGGCCCCACGGTCTACGACTACGGCCACATCGGCAACTTCCGCACCTTTTTGCAAATTGACGTCCTCCGCCGCACCCTCAAGCTGCTCGGCGTCCCCGTTCGCCACGTCATGAACATCACCGATGTGGACGACCGGATCATCCGCAACGCCGCCGCCCAGGGCATCTCCATCGGCCAGTACTCGGCTCCCTTCGAGCAGGCCTTCCTGGAAGACCTGGAAGCCTTGAAGGTGCAGCGCCCCGAGCAGCTAGTTCGCGCCACCGAGCATATTCAGCGCATGGTCGAGCTAGTCCAGAAGCTGGCCGCGGCCGGCGCGGCCTACCAGGCCGAGGACGGAAGCTGGTACTTCCGCCTGGCCTCCTTCCCGGAGTACGGCAAGCTCAGCAAGAAGGACCTCTCCGGGATGGAGGACGGCGCGCGCGTCGATCTCGACGAATACGAGAAGAACTCCGCCCGCGACTTTGCGCTCTGGAAGGCGGCCAAGCCCGGAGAAACCTCCTGGGATACGCCCATCGGCCGCGGCCGCCCCGGCTGGCACATCGAGTGCTCGGCGATGGCCATGGAGTACCTGGGCGAGAGCTTCGACCTGCACGCCGGCGGCGAAGACCTCATCTTCCCGCATCACGAAAACGAGATCGCCCAGAGCGAGAGCGCGACCCACAAGCCCTTCGCCCGGCACTGGATGCACGTGCGCTTCCTGCTGGTGGACGGGCGCAAGATGTCCAAGAGCGAGGGCAACTTCTACACCCTGCGCGACCTGCTCCTGAAGGGCTACAAGGCCTCGGCCATCCGCATGGCGCTGATCTCGGTGCCCTACCGGCACCAGTTCAACTTCACCTTCGACGGCCTTACGGAAGCCACCAACGCCGTGGAGCGGCTGAGGACCTTTCACCAGCGGCTCACGCAAGGCAGCTTCGCGCCCGGCTCGAACCCCGCCCTCCAGGCCGCCGCGCAGAAGGCGCAGACCGATTACCTCGCCGCGCTCTCGAACGACTTAAACACCGCCGAGGCGCGCGCGCCCATCTTCGATCTGCTTCGCGCAGCCAACACCGCCATCGATCAGGGGCAACTGCTGGCCGGGGACCGCGACGCGATTCTGGCCGTGCTGGCCAGCTTCGACGCGGTCTTCGACGTGATTGAGGACTGCGACGCCGAGCCCACCCGCCGCGCTCTCGAATACGCCGAGCAAGCCGGCCGCAAGGCCGATGTGGCTCCCGAGCTGCTGGCCCGCCAATCGCTCGCCGATGAGGCCATCGACGCGCTGGTAGCCGAGCGAACCACGGCCAAAAAGCAGCGCAACTTCGCCCGCGCCGACCAGATTCGCAACGAGCTGGCGGAAAAGGGCGTGGCGATTGAAGACTCGAAAGACGGCGTGCGTTGGAAGCGGAAATGATGAAGTTCGCGTAGACTGAACGTACGGAACGACCAGCTTCGCACGGAGGTATTTTCCATGGAATTTGAGATCGTATTTGATCGCGAGGAAGATGGCCGCTGGATCGCGGAGATTGAGAGCCTGCCCGGCGTACTCGCATATGGAACGACCCGGGCGGAGGCTCAGTCGAAGGTTGAAGCACTGGCTTTGCGCGTGGTGGCGGATCGTATTGAGGTTGATCGGAGTACACCGGAGCAGGTGCGTTTCGCAGTTGCGTAGCTGGTGTTATGGCATACTGTTGCGCGCTTTCCACCAGCGTGATGTAGTACTGACATGAGCAAGTTTCCATCCACAAGTGCTAAGAAGGTCTATCGTGCGCTGCTGCGAATCGGATGGCGCGAAAAGCCCCGCGTCAGCAAGAGCGGTTCGCACAAGCAGCTTGAACATCCAGACTATTCCTACGAATTCACTTGGGCATTTCATGATGCGGATGAAATCGGCCCTAAGATGCTTGCCCGCATTGCGAAACGTACAGGATTGAAACCGGAGGACATCTAGCCCCATGGAACCCAACGAAGCCCAGGAGTTGCAGGAACAGGCCGAGCAGATCGAGCACGAATCTTCGCTGCGCCCGGTCGCACTGACCATGACCGTGCTGGCCGTGCTGGTCGCCATTACCACCGTGCTGGGCCATCGCACTCACACCGAGGCGGTGCTCAACCAGAACAAGGCCACCGATATGTGGGGCGAGTACCAGGCGCAGAAGACCCGCTCCTACAATACGGACCTGAGCATCGACCTGATGAAGGTTCTGCCGCTCACGGACAAGGACGCCGCGAAGAAAATCGCGGATGACTATCGCAAGCACCAGTCCGAGTGGACGGAGAAAACGGCTGAGGAGTTCAAAGAGGCCAGGGCGCTGGAGGTCGAGGTGAAAGAGGCCGAGGCCCGCGCCGTCCACTTCGATCTGGGCGAGGCGCTGCTAGAGATCGGCCTGGTCATCACCTCGGTCACATTGCTCACCCGCAAGCGCACCTACTGGTACTTGGGGTTGGTCTTCTCGCTGGGCGGCATCGCGTCGGCGGTTTCCGTGCTCTTCCTCAAATAGGAAATCGAGCACACGCCAGCGGCCTGTCTACTCTTTACCTGTTGGCGCCTCGGAAAAGATGCCGATCTCCAGCTTGCCGCCTTCAGCCTGACGGGCGCGGTACATGCCGGAAGTATTGAAGCTCCAAACCATTTCACCGCCGGGATCGATGGCGATCAGGCCGCCATCGCCGCCGAGCGCCTTCAACTCCTCGTGAATGACCCGGTCAGCGGCTTGCTGCAACGTCAGGCCTTTGTACTGGACCAATGCGCAGACCTCGCGCGCCACCGTGAGGCGGATGAAGTATTCGCCCGCCCCGGTTGCGGAGACGGCGCAGGATTGGTTGGAAGCGTAGGTACCAGCGCCGATGATCGGCGAGTCGCCCACGCGGCCCCATCGTTTTCCCTGTGTCCCGCCCGTCGAGGTGCCGGCGGCGATGTTGCCCGCCCGGTCGAGCGCCACTACGCCCACGGTGCCGAACTCATGCGCCTCCGGAGCTTCGATTTCGGCCACGGGCTGAGCCGGCGGAGGCGGCGCTCCGGCCGGTCGCGGCGGTATCGGGCGGCCCTCCTTCTTCAACTGCTTGACCAGCGATTGCCAGCGTCGCTCGGTAAAAAAGTAACTTGGGTCCACCTGCTCCAGGCCAGCCTCAGCCGCAAAGGCGTCTGCGCCCGCGCCGATCAGCATCACATGCGGCGACTTCTCCATGACGGCGCGCGCCAGGCTGATGGGATGGCGCGTGCGCGTGACGCCGGCCACCGCGCCCGCCTTGAGGGTCGCGCCGTCCATGATGGCCGCGTCCAGCTCGTTCCTGCCGTCGGCGGTGAAGACCGCGCCCCGGCCGGCGTTGAAGAGCGGATCGTCTTCGAGAATCCGGATCGCGGCCTCGATGGCGTCAAACGACGAGCCGCCCTGCGCGAGAACGGCGCTGCCGGCCTGGATGGCCTGGGTGAGCGAGGCGTGATAGGCGGCCTCGGTCCTGGGGTCCATGGTGCTGCGTTCGATGACGCCGGCGCCGCCATGCAGAACGATGGCCCAGTGGCGAGCCGGTTGCTGCGGCGCAGCCATCAATGGGATTGCGGTCACCGCCATGGCCGCGCAAACCAGAATTCTTGTTGTTTCGCGCACATGCTTCACCTCGTTTCTCTCATGGTATAACTCAACCCTTTCAAGGGGGCTTCGCATTGAGCGCGCGGGACGATTTGGCGAAGGGAACCCGGAGAGTGGAGAATGCTTGAGTCCCGCAATTTCCGCAATCGACTGCGCTGCGCCCTCCCTTGAATGGGCCGGCCGCGGCGCAACGGCAAGGAAGCCTCAATGCACTCTATCTGGTTTGGCGAGTTTTTGGGCACGCTGGTTCTGGTGCTGCTGGGCAATGGCGTGGGCGCCAACGTAACGCTGCGCAACTCCTACGCCGCGGACGCCGGCTGGATGGTTATTACCACCGGCTGGGCTCTGGGCGTGCTATGCGGCGTCGTGGTGGCGCAGGCCTTCGGCAGTCCCGGCGCCAACCTGAATCCGGCCATTACGCTGGCCGTCGCGGTGATCGGCGGGAACTACTCGCAGGTGCTGAGCATGTGGTCGGCGCAACTGCTGGGCGCCATGGGCGGCGCGGCGCTGGTTGCCCTGCACTTCGGGCCGCACTGGAAGCTCACGCTTGATCCGGCGGCCAAGCTGGGCGTCTTCTGTACGAACGCGGCAGTGCGCAGCCCGCTCTTCAACATCCTCAGCGAGGCCCTGGGCACGGCGGTGCTGGTGGTGGTGGCTGGAGCCATCTTCTCGCACGGTGTCTCGGCGAACGGACCCGCGGCGGGCATGGGACCGTGGCTGGTGGCCAGCCTGGTGTGGGGCATCGGCCTCTCGCTCGGCGGGACAACAGGCTACGCCATCAATCCGGCGCGCGACCTGGGCCCACGCATCGTTCATTGGCTGCTGCCCATTCCCGGCAAGGGCGGCTCCAACTGGCGCTATGCGCCGATTCCGATTATCGGCGACCTTGCGGGTGGGGCGCTGGCGGGATTGCTGCTGCGCCATGCGCATCTGTGAGGCGCATCCTCACCCGTTGACTTCATCCTTCAGCAAAGAGATGAAGGTTCACACTCTCCCACTCGTTCGCGAAGAATGCGGAATAAATCGGCGCGGAGATTCGAGAGCATTTTCGGAATACACGTAGACTTTTTGAGAACTGTACCAGGTGGCTTTTTCTTGAGGAAAAAGCCACTTGAGTGTGTGCTTTCGGTCTACACCAACTCCGAAAATGCTATAGGCGTACCGCTATTCCAAACATGAAGCGATCACCGCCAGCGCGGCGATGGCCGCCGTCTCGGCTCTGAGGATGCGCGGCCCCAGCGTGGCGGCGCGCCAGCCATTGGCGTCGAAGAGCGCTTCTTCCTCGGGCGCCCATCCGCCTTCAGGACCGATGGCGATCTCCAGCGCGGGCATCTCGGCTTGCGCCGCGGCTATGGCTTCCTCCAGCGCATTGCGCAGCGTGGCGGTGCGCTCCTGCTCGGCGAGCACGATGCGCGTGGCCGTCGACGCCGCCCGCACACGCTCGGCCAGCGGAACCGGATCGTGAATCAAAGGCACATCGGAACGGCGCGATTGCTGGGACGCTTCATGCACGATGCGCCTCCACCGCTCCGCGCGTTTTGCCGCGGACAGGGCCAGGCGCTTCTCACTCCGCCTCGCTATCACCGGCGCCACAGCGGCGACGCCCATCTCGGTGGCCTTCTCCAGAGCCCACTCCATGCGATCGAACTTGTAGACGGCCATCACCAGCGTGACCGGCAGCGCGGGATCGGCCTCGACCTCGGCGATGAGGTTGAAGCGGACCTCGCTGGGGGCGACCGCGGCAACCTCGGCGTGAAAGACGTGCCCGCCGGCAACTACATCCGCTTCCATGCCCGGCTGAGTGCGCAATACGCGGGCCATGTGTTCGGCCTGCGCGCCCACAAGGGTTGCGGTGGCTTCATCCCAATGTTCGGCAATCCAGCGCCGGCGCGTCATGCGTCCTCCTCAACAGCTCTCCGCGTCTACAAGTCTATTCCTTCGCCAGAAACACTGAGGGGGACGCTTGAAAGCGTCCCCCTAGAGTGTTGCCTTTCGGTTGGATGACCCGCTACTTCTTCTTTGCGGCCTTCTTTGCGACCTTCTTCGCGGGGGCTTTCTTGGCTGCTTTCTTCGTTGCCATTTGCCTATTCTCCCTTTCGATGGTTTGCATCGATTCTGCAATACACAAATTGCAGTTGAAGAATGTATAGATTTATGTTTCGCCGGTGTCAAGAGAAAAACGAAGCGATGGTGGAAAAAAGGTCAACAATATTTCCGCATCGCATCGGGAATCGATTTTAGGATTCGGGCACTGTGGCGGGAACTGAGCCCATCGGAAGCAATTCAGCAGTTGATCGCGTTCAGCGCAAGCCCGGCCAGGCTGGTCTCTTTGTAACGCGATTGCATATCGAGACCGGTCAGATACATGGTGCGGATCACCTGATCCAACGAGACCTTGTGCGCCTCCTGCTCGTTGAGCGCGAGGCGCGAGGCCTGCACCGCCTTGGCCGCGCCCATGGCGTTGCGCTCGATGCAGGGGATCTGCACCAGCCCGCCGATGGGGTCGCAGGTCATGCCCAGGTTGTGTTCCATGGCGATCTCCGCGGCGTGCTCCACTTGTCCATTCGTGCCGCCCAGCGCGGCGGTCAGCCCGCCGGCGGCCATCGAGCAGGCCACGCCCACCTCGCCCTGGCAGCCTACCTCCGCGCCGCTGATCGAGGCGTTCTCCTTATAGAGGATGCCGATGGCCGCCGAAGTGAGGAAGAAGCGCACCATGCCTTCGTGGTCCGAATCGGGGATGAAGCGGTCGTAGTAGTGCGCCACGGCGGGAACCACGCCGGCGGCGCCATTGGTGGGCGCCGTCACGACGCGTCCGCCCGCGGCATTCTCTTCGTTCACCGCCATAGCCCACACCGTGACCCAATCGAGCGGCGCCAGCGGATCGCCAAGTAGGCCGTCGACTTCTTTTTCCCGCAGCCGTTCTGCCAGCCGGTGAGCGCGGCGGCGCACGTTCAACCCGCCGGGAAGAATACCCTCCGCCGCGATGCCGTATTGTACGCAGGCCTGCATCGCTTCCCAGAGTTGCTCAATGCCCTCCCGCACCAGCTCGACCGGCGACCGTTCCAAGTCGCGCGGGACCAGCGCGCACTCGTTCTCCAACATCAGTTGGCTGATGGAGAGTTCGTTGGCGCGCGCCATGGCCAGCAGCTCCCGCGCATCGTGAAAAGGAAACGGGATCGCGGCCTGCCGCTTCCCGGCGGAGGCATCGACGCCGTCCTCGGTGATGAATCCGCCGCCAATGGAAAAGAAGGTCCGCTCTTCCAGCACCGCACCGGCCGCGTCGTACGCCTTGAGCCGCAATCCATTCGGATGCCGGGTCCGCGCGCCGGGAGGAAACATGATCTCGCGCTCGAAGACCAGATCGCGGGTTTCTTCAAATGGAATGGAGCGCGTTCCGTCCAGATCGATTCGCCGCGCCGCGCGGATTTTCCCAATCTTCGCCTCGATGGCCGCGGGATCGATAGTTGCCGGCTCGTTGCCCGCCAAACCCAGCAGCACAGCCCGGTCCGTGGCGTGGCCCAGCCCGGTGAGGGCCAGCGAGCCGTACAGCTCCGCCCGTACGCGCTCGACCCGGTCAAGCACTCCGCGCTCCCCAACTCCCCGCGCAAAGCGGCAGGCCGCGCGCATCGGCCCCATGGTATGCGAACTCGAGGGGCCGACACCGATCTTGTACAGGTCAAAGAGACTCGTCGTCACGGATGAAATTGTAACGTGACAGGAGCTGAGGCCGGGAAGCAAGAAGCCAGACCAGCCAGCTACGCGCAGTGCCCGATGCGCCACGCGCAATTTAGGCTACCGGCTGCATCCGAAGCGCGCGGCTCGATTCGCCGGTATCGCAGCTTTGTCGAAAACGGAGATTGTGCCTGGATCGCGAACCAGCTTGAATTCCCGCAGGGCCGGTTCGGCGAGTATCCCGGCTACAGGATCCTCGGGCCACCCTTCGTGCACCGACAGGAAGACGATCGTGCGCCTTGGATCACGCGCCGTGAAGATGGAGAATCGATGAAACTTTCCTTCTTCCGTAATCCAGGGGCCGCGCCATCCATATATATGGGAGACAACTTGAGGCATATGGTCGGTGAGCACGATTGCTTTTGCGTCGCATAGCCCGTCGAGAGTTTCCGCAAAGGCGTCCGCGCTCCACAACTCGGCCTGGACTGCCCGATGAAAGCTCAGGGAGCTTCCAATGGGAACGAACGGCATGACGCGCGGCTGCCCGGCAACAGCAATCATTTTGAACGGATAGCGGCGCAGAATGATGGGGCCGGAAAGAGCGCCGAAAGCCTGATTGGCCAGCACGATCCCAAGACAAAGTATGTGCGCGGATGGTATCCATCGCGGCAGCGGAACAGAAGCGACAAGCCAGGCGGCCAGGATCGAAAACCCGGCCAGGCAGAGAGAGAAGTGACGCGCGGGGGTGGGATTGGCAATCCAGAAGGCGAGCGGGGGCAGCAGCAGCGCGAGCGGACCGATGGAAGCGCGAAGCAGCTCGTTGAGGCCTTCGGATTCCGGCGGCGCTGCGCCGGCGGCGCGGAGAATGCGGATAGCCGCCCACAATCCCAAAAGGACGGTAAAGACCCCGCATGCCAGAAAACAAATCGCAATGCCTGCGGGAATGTGGGAGAACTTGTAATAACCATCGAAGAAACCCTGAAGGGAATCCCCCGGCTGCTTGGCACTGTCAACGTAAACGCGTTTGAGCAGAAAGAAAGCCGCCGCTGCCAAGGCAGGGCCGGCCGCGCGCGACAGAGCCGACTTGA
>Ga0182011_10005094_pt1 | contig 10394 bp, 11 predicted proteins | sample 711E1DmetaG_FD_120481 | JGI IMG/M metagenome (GOLD analysis project Ga0182011, IMG submission 120481) | Permafrost microbial communities from Stordalen Mire, Sweden - 711E1D metaG | ecosystem: Environmental > Terrestrial > Soil > Wetlands > Permafrost | place: Sweden: Stordalen | collected...
CCGAGAGGAATGTCTGAGGGAGATACAGGGTATCGGTTCCCCCGTTAAAGGTTACGGCTGAATTGTCGCCGAATACATCAATAAGGCCACTACGCTTGACTTTCAGCTGGAATGTTGCATTCCACTGCTGTTTGAGTTTTATTGTTCCAATGTTGAAGTCCAGTTTTTGATCAGCCCAATCAGAGGTTTGATCGGTGAAATTTATTGTTCCATCCTGCCATCCGATCTTTGTCGAGGGGACATACGAATATACCTGATCTCCAGGTACCGATACACCGGTGACATTAATATTCTGGAAATCCGTCGTTATAGCCACATCCGTTCCTGACTCATTCCTGATTTGTCCGTAAATAACAGCGAAATAATTGCGCATCTGTGCTGGATCAGGCACGTAGTAATATTCACCCGGTGATACCATACCATTGATCGTATCTTCGTCAATCTGGCCGTAGGTAGGGTATCCAAGGACAAAAATGGTAACTCCTTTGGATTTTGCAATGTCTGCTGACATCCAGGTAGCAACTTTTGCAGAATCGCTCTCGTCAAAGCAACCGAGACTTGCCCGGGGATACCAGTCTGAAGGCCAGTAGGAATCTGTTGCACCCGGTGCCGTCGGGGCTACCATGGTGATACCATCCCCCATAATAATCAGCGCCTTGACGTGGCCATCGTTTTTTACTTTGTCGAACTGCTTGAGGGCCATATTGATCCCGGCCGCATAATTCGTTCCTCCGAAATCATTGAAATTATCGATTTTATTCTCAAGTAATGCTTTATTTGCCGGAGAATCGGCTGTAGTGAAATCCATTTCGAGCTTTGCATCGGAACTGGGGTTATAATATGTATAAGTACTTTTGCAATCGGTAATGGTTGCATTGATAGATGTGGGTGCAACGTCGGTATTCCAGAGAGAAGGATCCCGCAGGCATTTGTCCATCGGGGCTCCTGCATACGGCTGGAAATATGCATTGCCATCGATTGTCTGCTGGTTCCATAGGGCCAGGGCATTGGGAGAGGCGTACGGCCTTGTTGTAACCCCATCATGTCCCCAACCTGAAGGGTAGGTTGGGTTATTTCCGATAGAGACCAGTGATATGGAGACTCCGGAGTCTGAGCTTTCAATAAATGCCTTCTCTCCTATCTTTGTCTGGGCCAATCTATCAGCCCCCCCGACACCTCCGGCAAGATTTGTGACAATAACAACATCTGCAGGTTTTGGTCCGAGCGCCCAGCCATCTCCTTTCAACGCGATGGTAACATTGACCGTCTGGTTTATCCCAATTATTATAGGATCCACCGACGTTGATACACTCACGTAAGGATAATTCTTCCAGGTTACTGGAACGGTTTTTGTAGTACCATTCCAGGTTGCAATAATATTACAATGTCCTGTTGCCGATGCATTGAAATCAGGGTTTCCTGCTGTTGTAAAGCTCCCTGGTATGAATTGAACCCCGGTGGTTTGTCCATCTGCATCAGTTATACCGCTTGAGCTCGAAAGACTGGGATGTGCCGTGACATTATACGTTACGCCATCGTAGGATTCATCCGTTAAATTGAAAGTTACCGTTGTTCCTGAAACCGGATTTCCCGCTTCATCCGCAATCGTGGCAATAACATCTGCAACAGATGCGGAGGGCGGTACATCACGACTTGGCATCGTACTAGGATTTGAAGAAAGGGATATGATCTTCGCACCAGTATCCGTGAATTTTACCATTTGCGGAGTTGAGATGACCGTTGAATTCGCAACGGAGGCTGCAGTGATAGAAATTTCACCAACGGTAGATCGTGGACCATAAGGATATGCTACCTGCCCCAGAGCGTTTGATTTGAACTGTTTTTCTTCCCCGTTGACGGTGGTATTTACCCATATTGTCTGTCCGTTCGTTGGATTCCCGGTTTTGTCGAACAAAGTATATATTATCATGAAAACACTTTTACCGTCTGCCGGAAGAGTTGGAGGAGATCCCGGTGGAGAAACAACCTGAGTTATCGAGAATGGTACACCCGAAGAATCAGCAGTGATCCATTCAAGTTGGTTCGGGATACTCTGATATCCGTCCATTAAAATGTTGTTGTCACCTATTCGTGAGGTTAATCTGACATTTACTGATGTCATTCCGTTGGCGTCAAGTGTAGGAAAAATATCATGTGCAAATCCAGCTTCAGCAAAACCGCAGTCATCCGGGGCAGGACCGGTCACATGAAGACTAATTGTATGGTTTCCCCTTCGATTATCGACAGGATTTCCGTACTGGTCAGTGATTGATATGCTAAAAGGAACGAGGGATGCCACCGTTCCGGAGAGCGGATGGGTAAAATCCACGTGATAGGCACTGCCGTGATCGATATTCTGAATCCCTTCACCAGATAACCCAGAAACAGTTATTTGTGCTGCACCACTTTTTGTCCTTACCTTGAACGTGCTTGTATTTGTTCCGAATGAATCTGTGGTGACTGGGTCAGGATTCAATGTTCCAAGTGCAGTATCATTAACTAAAAGAGTTACGGTTGCATTTGGTACAGCAACTCCTCCAGCATCATATACTGTTACGGTTATTGTGGATTGATCAACATTATTGGCAACGATCCAAGGTTTATCGGTTGAAATAGATACGTGATCCGGAATCCCAACCGCACCCACGGTTCCAACCAGGAACAGTAAAAATATAATTATTAAAATTCCTGCATCCGCTCTCATGGTACTCACTATGGATAACTTGTTTAGATTGTCACTATATAAATATTTTCATAATCGGAAAACCTTAAAATTTTGTTATTTTGAGTAAATAACGGATAATTAGATTAGAATTGATAATTATGCGTCGTTCCTTCTCAGAGTATGATGTTGATTCCCGTGAACCGGAAATACAGATCGCTCCGGATTCCATAGCATACCGGCAGAGGTTTCCAGGATAATTCTGATGAAGAATATGGTTCGGAAGGGAATATGATGACAAAAATTTAGAGGTAATTATTCCGCCGGAGCCACTCGACCTGCGGGCCGGTGTACCGGTAAATGATATCACATTTCTCATCCTGGAACATCCAGGGGATAACGATCAGGATGTCTCCTTCGCGGATCCAGACCTTCTTTTTTATCTTTCCCTTAATCCTGCCCATCCGGGTCACCCCGTCAAAGCCGCGGACCCGGATATGGTTTGCGCCCATCATGAGTTCGGCACACCCGAACATCTCGCGGTTCCGTTTCTGGGGCAGCTTTACCCGGACAATCTCGTCGCCCGGCGGTGCTCCCGGTTTATGGTCTGTCAGTAAAAACCTCTCCTTGTTCCGGTTTTTATTTGCTTAATTGTTGGTCTTTAAGAAAATATAATTAATCCTGCCCGGCAGGACGGAAAACCCGTTTCGGGGCAGGAAACAGAGGCAAGACCGGTCACCGGAAGATGACCGGCGCGGCGAACAGGAGAACCAGCATGCCGGCGCCAAAACCGGTGACTAGAATACCGGAGGCCTGGTTGATCCTGCGGAGGTTTTGGGCACTGAGCCGGGACCGGACCGTACCCAGCGAGCCGCAGAGAATGATCCACCAGATGGCAGAACCGAGAAACACACCGGCGACAAAGGGAACTGCAGCAACGAGCGTAATTCCCTGAACCACAACACCAAACCCGGGCAGGATCGTAATAAAGAAGATGATGGTCAGCGGGTTTGCGCCTGCAATCGCGACAAGCGAGAGATAATCCAGCCGGTAAGGCTCCTGCCCATCATCCTGACTAATGGCTGCAGGCACGGACTGGAAAACCCGGATCCCGACAAGGATCAGGGCGATTCCCGCGAGGAGACGAAACAGGGTCTGGTGGCCGATGATCATACCGGATACCGCGGTCAGGCCAAGGAACGCAACCGCCGCGTAAAAAGAGTCCGCAGTGGCAACACCAAGGCCGGAGACTATTCCGTGGAGACGCCCGTTCGCGACTGTACGGTGGATGCATACAAGAGAGATCGGGCCTACCGGTACGGCAAGGGTGAGACCGATAATGATTCCCTGGATAAACAGGCCGAGATCCATAGAGCACCGGATTCTGGTACAGTGAAACGGGGGGTTCGTGATCCATTCAGCGGTTTTTTGTATCTCCGGCTTTATGGATCGGACGCCATACTATCCTGTTGACCTTATCCTGACATCAATGTTGCATTCTCTGCCTGGGGGACATTAGTGAGATATATCCGTTGGTATGCAACCCCGGGTTCTGCAGCAGGAGCCGGTAGCTTCCCTTTTACCGTTACCGAATCCACCCCATGCGGACCCATCGCTCGTATTCTTCGGTCCGGAAATCCTTGTTCCCGATCACGAGATCTTTGAAAAATTCCCGGTTGCCGGCAATTTCTTCTTCCTGTTTCAGATCGGGGAAACCATTGTGGATCGCTTCAGCGAGTTTCCTCCCGAGCGCCCGTGCCTCTGCCTCGTGGGTATTTACCGATTCCTCCTCGTCGCCCGTTGCAACACTGAGGCCGCCAACGGAAACAACAGCAAGGTAATTGAGTACGTGGTTCTGGTACGCGACTACCTCGCCGCCACCGGACATATGCGTGGTTGCAACCGAGCACCCGTATTTTCCTGAGAGCAACTGGTAGTGGATTGCGTCCGCGAGCCGGTCGAAAAAGACCTTCATCTGGCCGGAGACATTGTCAAGGTAGACCGGCGATGCGAATACGATCGCGTCCGCGTCCTTCATCCGCCCGACAACGAGCGGGACATCGTCTTCATACACGCAGATACCGTTGAACGAACAGCCTTCGCAGGCAGTACAGGGGCTAATGCGGAGGTCGCAGAGATCGATCATCTCGGTCTCAGCGCCGGCTTCAGCGGCTCCTTCGAGAAGGAACTGCGCGAGTCTTCGCGTGCTGCTCCGGACGGTCCGGGGACTTCCGTGGATTGCGAGAATTTTCATGGCGGGGTTGGCTCCTGCTCAGGATATGGGACGGCGGGGGTTATTAGTGTGGGGGAAAAGGCCGGGAAGTGTTCCTCTTCCGGAACAAATCCGGACAGGAGATCGCATTGTTCCAAAAAAATGACTACTTTTTCAGGAGACTGCTGAGACGGTCACCAATAAAAGCGCCGATGATATAGATGATCACGAAGATGATGATATCGATAAAAATACCAAACACTCCCAGGAAACTGACATCAATATCCATGAGCCCGGGGACACAGTACTTCGCGACGAGCACGAAGATGATCCCCAGGATGAGACCGGCAATCGCACCATTCCGAAGAAGGCCCATGTAGTCTTCTTTTCCCTTGTGAAAAAAGCCAAAGATAATACCCAAGACCAGATTCAGTATTTCAAGCAACATACGGATACACTCTATTGAAGGCAGTATTGCCTCCTCTCTGCAAAAAGCTTTCCGGAAATGGATGGACGGATTTACCGGAATTGCCGGAGGATCTTTTTCATCACGTTAAAAAATCCGGTGGAATCATCCAGGTACACGCCATCGGCATTTCTCCTGCAAATATCCCGTTGAGACCCTTGCTTTTCCCCGGCTCTCTATCGTAGATCTGCAATTTCGGCTATAGCGGGCTCCGGTTGGCCGAACACCTCATCAGACCAGCTGTAGATCGTGCCATTTTTCCGGACCAGCCAAAGCTCGCTAAATTGCATGGTTTTTTCCTGATTAAAACGGATATTTTTCGAAAATGGTCAATTAAAGCGGGAATCTTGTTGGGCGTTGGCACCATTTCCAGTGGAACAGTTCACGCGCCGGGTTATCATCAGGGCTCTCCGTCGGAGAATAGATCTGAAAAAGGATATCCCCCGGAATATCCCCGGGACTGGGAGTAACATCGGAGAAGCGTCTCACCGGACGTACGGGTTCCGGTACTTATCCGGGTCCCACCATTCGATCTCCATGACCGCGAAATCATGGATAACGAGCCGGCGCCAGACCCGCTCGTGCTGCGTGCAAAGCCAGACTCGAGGAGGATTAATGGCGTGACCGGCAGCTCGCGGAGCCCGCTTATCTCATCCGGAAAAAGATCCTCAAACATTTTTTCAGGGTCGATCCGGTACCGCGTCTGCCGGACTTTGACAAGCCGGGTTGATTGCAGTTCGAAGATCTCAATGTCGAACCCGAGATCCGGGTGAGGTAACGATCCAGCGGTAACCCATCCGCTCTGCGAAGGATTTTCCCTCACCGATCGCAGCCTCCGGTTTTTTCCCGCGGGTCATGGATATGCAGCCTCCCCGGAATTTTCATGAACGGTCATACAGTAACCCGGATAATCCGGGTGCGGTTGAATCTCTGGTGGTCGGGTAAAGGTCGTGCTAAAAAAATAAACAAAAAAATTGGTCACGCGGGTGCCGGGCGGATGCCGGAATAAAAGTGTCTGTTAAGGCAGGGTGATAAACACCTGCCGCCAGACTTTTTTCCCGAGAACCCGGGTCTGGTGTCCCTGCCCGGTCGGGTCTTCAGCAAGCAGGATATCTCCCTTGCGGAACTCCCGTTTCTCACCACTCCCGACTTCAATCTCGGCTTCCCCGTCAATCGTGATCATGTACTCTCGGCAGACCGCGTTGTGCCACGAATACACCCAGCCCGCCGGGCTCTCCCGGAAGAATACCGCTTTGGCCGGCTCGGGCAGCGTGAAGAGGCCGAAGTCTTCCCGGGACTCGAAGGGCACTTCAATCTCCTCGAAAAATGACCGGTTGTCAGTTCCGGTGGAGAGCCTTGTAACCTTCATGGGCATTTCTCCTTATGCGAGTATGTACCTTAAAAAGGGAAATATCCATGCATTTTCAGGCAGGCCGTGTTGCGTTGCCCGGTACGGCCACTTCCCAGACACGGTCCGGCATTCCCCTTGGGAAGTAGTGGGCATCGAACCACATTGCGTCGAACTCCCCGTTGTTGAAGTACGTGACACCATCCAACCGGTCATCGTGGCTATCCGTGGAATCGGTAATAGATAATTACGTCGTCCCGGATCGTTTCGGTCCCGCCGCACTTTTCATCATCCGCTACAGAATCTTATTCGCCTCTCTTTTATACTGCCTTCAGGAACCGGTACCCCCAGTCTATGGTTTCCCGCTGAAGAAGGTGTCCATACCTGGTTCTCCATATTCCATTCGTGACATCATACCGCAGCCGGGAAAGGCCTTCTTCAAAATCGCCCGGGCAGGCTAAGGCGAATGCCGAGATGCATGCCCGCACCTCGGGATCAAGGTACATTTCCGGCGTTCTCCAGCCTGCGGCCATGAAGCAGTCTTTCAGATTGGGGGGAATAGACCATGGGGTAACGGTGACATGCCGGCGCATGTGGATTTCAAGGAGACGACAGACATCTTCCAGCGGGGGGACGATTTCAAACGCGTTCTCCCAGATAGTCGGGAAGTAGTCATGGAGCCAGAGGTATTCGGATAGCCTTGGATCGAAAGTAAACCAGACAATGGGACCGGTTGAACAGATTCGTGCCATTTCAGCTGCCGCCAACTCAAGAGATGAGAAGTGATGGGAAGCAAGTACGCAGAAGACGCCATCAACAGAACTGTCGCGAAGGGGAATATGTTCTGCAGTGCCATAATGCCAGTGCACCGAGTCGTGGGGAGGTGCCTGACGGCGCATGATGGAGGATGGCTCCACGGCCTGGACACGAAAACCAAGGTCAGCAACGGCGCAACTGTAGTTTCCTGTGCCTGCACCCATGTCTGCGAGGGTTGCGGGAGGAGCCATGCCGATGGCCCTGACAAGTGAACTCACTATCCTCGGATCTGCGCACCGGTGTTTCGTATAACCGATGCCAATGTGATCGTACACAATTTTCATTTCTTCCCCGTGGCGAGTTCCAATGCTCACCGGTCTGGCTCTCTACGATACGGAACGGTGGGGGGATCTCCCGTCACCAGTTCCGTTTCCCGGCCATGAACCCGGCAATACCTTTTTTCTGGATCACCCGAATATTTTTCAGGTGTGAATCCCCGTGGACCGGTTTGAGGAAGTCGAGTTTTTTACATGCTTCCGTCTCGCCGCATTCCCAACATCCTGCGATCTCTTTTTCTTTGCAGCACTTCCGGATCTGGCAGAACGGCGGGCCGCCACTGTTCCGGCACCCCTTCCTGCAACGGAACTTCACCATGGCCCCGAGAAGATCGTAGCACTCCTCGTAATGGGCAAAGGGTTTCCCGAACGGTGCATCCGCAATGGCCGCGGCAATTTTTTTCATTCCGGGCATTCCGCAGTTCTTTCCGGAGATCGCGGGCAAGGTCGGCGATCTTCCCGGTATACGCATGGCAGTCAAGACAGCAGAGCCCGCAATAGGTAATCACCTCAAGTTCTTTTTTTTCATATATATCGTGGGGGGGTATTCGGGGTTTTATATTTTCCCGCGGTGGGTGAAAATGAGCTGCCTGCACCAGAATTCCGTACCGGACGCCGGGGTTTCCACAATTCTTATGCCTGAAGATATTTTTCCGGTTTTTATATGATGGTTACTTCATGTCATACAGCTTATAGGTATATGGTAGCCAGTTCCGGCATACCGCATCAGGAACGGAACCGGGTATTCCGATCAAGAGGTAAAACTGTGGAAGCTATATCGTTTGAAGTCCCGCAGGTCTTTGTGCCTGATCCCATCCATCTCCATATTCTCCAGGCAGTTTCCGACAAGCAGGGCTGCCATATCGGCCATGTGGTCCAGCAGCTGCTCCCCGCTCACGGGGAGAGCGGTGTCAGGTCCAGTATCCGTGTCTTACTCTCCAAGCGGTTTCTCGACGGGGGGAAATCCTCTAGCGAGATCGTACTCCGGCTGACCTCGAAAGGCCGGGTCCTGCTCCAGAAGGCAGACGCGAGTTAACCTGCGCACATCCAGGTCATATATCCTTTTTAGTGCCCGCCCAGCACAAGCCATGCAAGCCCGAGCAGGATCAGCGCGATGACCACGATCATGATCTTCAGGTATGGGAATCCTTCTCCGGTTTTCTTTTCCGGTTTACGCCGGGATTCAGGAGCAATCCCGCCGGTTGCCGTCACCCCGCCACCCCGGCTGTAGTTCATCCCGATTGCCGGGCGGGGTTTTGCATTCCAGCTGCCGATACCGGTGCAGTCGTGGTTGGGCGGTAGCCGGCAGTCCGGGCAGAATTTCCCCCCGCAGTGCTGGCAGGTGAAGGGGAGGGTGCACTCACTGCCGCAGTAGTCGCAGCGTGTCATTATAATCCGTATGGTTTTTGAGGATAATGAATACTGTTTCAGGAACCCGCCGGAGTCCCGCACCCATCCCAGCAAACGCCTTATGCCATATCACGCCGGATAGTTGAGGTATGGGGCAGTACGTGAAAGGCGATGTCCTCCTTGCATCGGTTGCGCTGGATGACCGGACCCTGCCCAAGACCCGGCCGGTTGTGGTACTGGGGACTGACGAGTCCGTCGGGGTCCATGTCTGCCCGGTCAGCAGCAAACCACCGTCAGATGCTCCCTGCATACCGATCTCGCTCAATGATTTTTCCGAAGGAGGGCTTGACCTCTTTGGCGAGAGCTATGTAATGACGTCGCGGGTTCTCATCCTTGCGAGCGGGAAGGTTATCGGGAAGAAAGGCCGGCTCACCTCAGAATCGCTCGCGGAAATTACCGGACGGGTGCCCGCCGCCATGCTGCCCGGCACCGCACCGGTAAAAAAACCCGGGAGATCGCGGAAGGGACGATTGCCCTGAGACAACCCAATTTTTTTTTTAATTTTTTCCACCCCGTGGTACCTGCCTGGCTCCGGAGCAGCCCATGATGCATCAGTATCCATATTATCGCCTGCGATTAGGTTGTTGGGATGGACATCGAACGGGCAATCCGGGAGATGAAGGTACCGGTGGGCAGGATCTCGCCCGTGCAGAAATTCCTGCTTGGCACTGATGGTTCTATCACCCAGCTTCTTGAATCGATCACCGGGAAAAAAGTGGTTATAAGAACGCTTGTCCAGAAGATCATTTCTGCTGACCGCACGGTCGCTGACCACCTCAGTATTGCTGTGGGCGACCCTGTGAATTTCCGTATTGTTGAGATCCGGACCGAAGAGAGCGGGGAAGTACTGATCTACGCGATATCCCTTCCGCCGATCAACCGCCTTTCACCGGAATTCAAAGATGACCTGATGAAAGCCGACATCCCCATCGGCAGGATTATCAGCCGGCACCACATCGAGGCCCGGCGCGAGATCCTGAATGCCCGTGTCACTCCGGCTACTGACGAAATAGGCAGGGTTTTTACGATCTGCAAAAACGAGCCGGTCCTCTCCCGGCAGTACCAGATAATCCATGCGGGAAAGCCCCTCATCTTCATCAAGGAACAGTTCCCTTACAACCGGTTCCTCGATACGCGCCGGGTCATCGTCCGGACACCGTCCAGGGTCCATGTGACGTTAATCGATATGCACGGGGGGTCCGGGC
>Ga0182011_10005095_pt1 | contig 10393 bp, 7 predicted proteins | sample 711E1DmetaG_FD_120481 | JGI IMG/M metagenome (GOLD analysis project Ga0182011, IMG submission 120481) | Permafrost microbial communities from Stordalen Mire, Sweden - 711E1D metaG | ecosystem: Environmental > Terrestrial > Soil > Wetlands > Permafrost | place: Sweden: Stordalen | collected...
CGCACCGCGCCCAGCGGCAGGCTCACCGTCTCGCGAATGCGCCCGCCCTCGGAGAGCGTCACCTCGCAGCTTCCGCCGCCGAGGTCGATCAGCAAGCAACGGCCTTTGGCCCCGGCCTCGTGCGTGGCTACGCCGAGGTGAATGAGGCGACCCTCTTCGAGCCCGGAGATGACCTCCACTTGCCAGCCCGTCGCCGACTTCACCCACGCAGTGAACGCCGAGGCATTGCGCGCGTCACGCATTGCGCTAGTCGCAACCACGCGCACACGGTCGACCACCTGCGCCTGCACCGCCTTCTGGAATCGCTTGAGCGCGCGGATGGCGTTGGCCATCGCCTCCGGCGAGATGACGCCGGTCTGGAAGACGCTCTCGCCCAGCCGCACCACTTCGCGATCCTCGTGCAGCGTCTTCAGAGTATGTTGCTCGACCGATGCGATCTTCAGTCGAACTGAGTTGGAACCAATATCAATTGCAGCAAACGTGGGCACGCATCAAACCTCTCCATGCCAAGATACATCGCCCGCCGGGTTCCCGCGCAACCTTTCACCACGTATGCTGTTAGAGTAAACAGTCCTTATGTCCATCTCCACCACTCCCATCCCCGCGATTCCCCTCCACACCGCCGCGCCCGCCCGCCACGCTCGCGTGCTATCGCTGCTGACCGCGCTTTGGCTGATTCTCTTCTTCGCCTCGCTGTTCGCACCGCCCGTGCTGGACGACGCCGACGGCACCCACGCCAACGCCGCTCGCCAGATGGCGCTGTCCGGAGACTGGGTCACGCTGCGCGTCAACAACGTGCGCTATCTGGAGAAGGCCCCGCTGCCCTACTGGGTCGTCGCGGCCAGCCTCCGCCTCTTCGGCATCAATGCCTTCGCCGCGCACCTACCGCAGGCTCTCTGTGTACTGCTGCTGATGCTGCTCGGCGTGCGCTGGGCGCGCGAGTCCTTCGGGGAACGCACCGCTCTCTACACGGGCCTCGGCGTACTGACCAGCGCGGGAGTCTTCCTCTTCACTCGCGTCTTTATCCCCGACGTGCTGCTCTCGCTGCTGCTCGCCTGCGCGCTGTACTGTCTGCTGCAATCGCTCAATCTAGCCAAACCTCAAGACGTTGTCATTCTGAGCGGAGCGAAGAATCCCCGCATTTCGCTCGAAGCGCCACAAAAGTCTGTGGTTTCCCCACTTTACCCCTACGCCATGTGGACGGCCCTAGCGCTGGCCGTGCTGACCAAAGGCCTAGTCGCACTAGTCTTCTTCTTCGCCACCGCCGCCGTCTACCTCGCGCTTACCGGAGAGCTGCGCAACTGGCGACGGCTGAAGCCCTGTAGCGGCTTCCTTCTCTTTCTCGTCATCGCCGCGCCGTGGCACATCCTCGCCGGCCTGCGCAACACCGGAGGCATGAACGGCCACGGCTTCTTCTGGTTCTACTTCATCAACGAGCACGTCCTGCGCTTCCTCGGCCGACGCATCCCGATGGACTACAACAAGCTCCCCAGTTATCTTTACTGGGCGCTCCACCTCGTCTGGCTCTTCCCCATGAGCTTGTTTTTGCCACTCGGAATCACAGCACTCTATCGCCGTTACCTGCACCAGGCAAAGACACTGACCGGGCACCTCGGCTGGCCCCGACCGACGCTGAAAAGCTTCCTCGTTGATTGTTGTTGTTGGTTTGTCTGCCTTATTGCTTTCGCCGTCCTCCAAGGCCATATTCATCTTGGCTTTTTTGACTTGTTCGTCTTTATTGGAGTCGGCTCATTCAGTATTGAGATCATTCGTCGCCGCCGCCATGCGGGCTTTTCCGCATCACCCTTTCACGACCTTGACGAATCGCAACGCAGCATCCTTCTGCTGAGTCTTTTCTCCGCTCTCGTCCTCCTCTTCTTCTCGCTATCGACCAATCAGGAGTACTACACCTTTCCCGCGTACCTCCCGCTGCTGATGTTGCTGGCGGCGGCGCTCACGCGCGCGGAAGCGACATACAACGAAGATAAATCCGCGCGGCGATGGATCACTTTTACCCATGCGGCGTTTGCTATCATCGGCGTTGCGGTGGCGGCGGCGCTGGCGTATGGGCTGTGGACCTCGCGCCATCTGGCGTTCGTCCCCGACATCGGCGCCCTGCTCGCCCATCGCGGCGTCGGCGACTACACGTTGTCGATGTCCAGCCTCTTCGACCTCACCGGCCCCAGCTTCGCTGCGCTGCGTCTGCCCGCGAGCCTTGCGCTGGCGGCCTTCGCCATCGGTCCGGCGGTCGCATGGATACTGCGCGCCCGCCGTCGCCACATCGCCGCCACCACCGCCCTTGCGCTCACCTCCGCAGCGTTTCTTGTCGCTGCACACATTGCCTTCGTCCGCTTTGCGCCGATGCTCTCTTCGCAAAATTTTGCCGCAAAGATTCAACAGCTCGAATCGACAGGCGCCATCTCCCGCGACAACACCGTGCTGCTCTACGGCGATCAGGCCTACGGCTCGTCGATTCCCTACTACCTCAACCGACCGCTCTCGCAACCCGCGCTGCTGGTCGATGGCCGCTCGTCCTCAATGCTCTTCGGCTCGTATTTCCCGGATGCCAAGGGCCTCTTCCTCACCCCCGCAGAGCTGGTCGCCCAATGGGGCACCGGCCCACGCAAGATCCTCTACGTTCCGCTGGAAAAGCGCGACGAAGTAGACCGTCTGCTCGGCCCGCGCGCAATCCTGCTTGAGGAGACCTCCGGCAAGGCACTCGTAACCGACCGGCCCTTGTATTCCGATTAGCACACTGATTCAGCCTGGCCACTGACCCATCGGTCGTTTATCTTGATTCCGTTTCTCCCATATATGAAAAACTAGAAGAAGCTAAAAATAGATTTCAAAAAAACTGATACAACTTTGATTCCGATAAACTCCCAGCAATCCATCTCCGCTCGCAGCAACCCTCGCTCGATTGCGATGATCGTCGTTGCGTGGTTTGTGCTGCACATCGGCAGCCTCTTCACTCCCGGCCTGCTTGACGACGTCGACTCGGTCTACATCGAGATCGCCCGCACGATGCTTGTCCGCCACGACTTCGTCACGCCGTACATCGATGGCATCCGATTCTTCGACAAACCGCCCTTGATGTACTGGCTCGCCGCGGGTTCGATGCACCTGTTCGGCGCGCATGACTGGGCGGCGCGCCTGCCCATCGCCCTGCTCACGCTGGCGCTGCTGCTGGCCACCTATGCGCTCGGTCTGCGACTGTTCGCCGCCGTCTCGCCCGCCGACCACCCGGACCGAGGCGCGCTCTACTCGGCGCTAGCGCTGGCCACCTGCATCGGACCGTTCCTCTATACTCGCTTCTTCATCCCAGACATTCTCATCTGCCTGTGGATGACGCTCGCCGTCCACGCCTTTCTGGTCGCAGTGGAACGCATCAACGCAAAAGAATCCGCACTGCTGCCGTGCCTCGCCTTTGCTGCTGTCACCGCACTGAACCTGCTGACCAAGGGGTTCATCGGTCTGGTATTTCCGCTGGGATTCGTCGTATTTTATCTCGCGTTTACTCGCCAGCTTCGCTTGATCTGGAAGCTGCGCCTGATCCCGTCGACGCTGGTCTTTCTAATCATCGCCGCGCCGTGGCACATTCTGGCCGCACTAAGAAATCCTGCGATTGCGTTACCCGCCGAACTCGGACTGCCCGCGCGCGGCGGCTGGGCCTGGTTCTATCTCTACAACGAACACATCGCCCGCTTCCTGCAAAAGCGTATCCCACACGACTACGGACAGGTTCCGGTGTGGCTCTTCTGGCTGCTGGCCGCGCTGTGGCTCTTCCCCTGGACGGCGTTTCTGTTCGGCGCGATCAAAGGCCATATCCACGACCTGCGCAGGGGCTTTCACTCCCACCCTTGTCGCGATGAAGCTGCGCCAAGGATGGGGCACCCGAACCTTTGTGCGGCCTCATCTCGCGAGCGCGAAGCCGCGATGACGCTACTGTTGTGGGCGGGAGTGGTGCTGGTCTTCTTCACCTTTTCGGCGCGGCAGGAGTACTACTCCCTCCCTGCTCTGCCCGCGCTGGCGTTGATGGTCGGCGGTCTGCTGGCCCGCGCCGACCGCGACACGACATCGCCATCGGCCCACAGCGCTCTGGCATGGCATCGCTGGCTGCTGGTCCCACTCTGCTCCATCGTGGCCGCCGTTGCACTCTTCTTTGCAATCTCCGCGCCACACACCGATCCGCACACCGACATTGCCACGCTGCTGGCTCAGGGTGGAAGCTACAATCTTTCCCTCGGCCATCTCTTTGACCTAACGGGCGCGGCGATGGGACTGTTTCGCGCGCCGCTGTACGCCGTCGGTTTCAGCATGATTGCCATCGGTCCGCTCGCCTATCTGCTCCGCAGTCGCGAAAGAAGTTACGCCGCGAATCTAACGATGGCCGCTGCCGCCGCCTGCCTGCTGCTGTGCGTCCACGAAGGGCTGGTGCGCTTTTACCCCACGCTTGGTTCGAAGGATCTCGCCAACGCCATCGTCGCCGAACAGAGTGCGCGTCCCGCGCTCGCCGTGCAGCCGCCCGACCTCATTATGATTGACGGGGAGATGACCTCGGGCTCGACGCTACTCTTCTACACGCGTCAGAGCGCGCACTTGGTCAACGGACGCATCAACGGTCCGTGGTATGGCAGCTTCTGGCCGGACTCGCCTGCCGTCTTTGACGACGATGCCTCGCTAGCTCGCCTCTGGGCCAGCCCGCGCCGCATCTTCCTACTGACGTACCATCCTGCCGAGCGCACGGCAGACCTCAGCCCCTACGGCCCGGTCCGCACTTTGGCAGCCGCCGGGGGCAAATCCATCCTCACGAATCGGCCCTGAACTCGGCGAGACGGTATGCGCGAATCGCTAGCTTCAGATCCAACGAAGACGCAGGATTAGCGCGTCGTCTTCGGGTGCGCGATAGTAGCGCGGGCGACGGCCTACAAGCGTAAACCCGAGGCTGGCGTAGAGCGCAACGGCGTCGCCGCTGGTGGCGCGGACTTCGAGAACAACCTCAGTCGCACCCTGAGCGCGGCACCAGTCGATGACCGCGCAGCACAGGGTTCGGCCAATGCCAGAGCGACGCGCATCGAGAGCCACGGCAACGCTTTCCAACTCGGCTACGCGCTCGGACGCGGCAGGTGATGTTCCGCTCGGCTCCAGCGCAGGAGGCAGTAGGCCAACCGCAAAGCCTACCAGCCGCACGTTTGTTTGCCCTGCTTCGTTCGCTTGAACGGACGCTTCGGCGACAAAGAGGCAGCGATGCATTGCGGCTGGCTCGGCAACGGGCGCATCAAGAATCGCTTGATAAGCGGCAAGCGGCCAATGCGGCGCATGGTCGGTCGCGCGCTCCAGAGCCAGAATCGCGTCGAGGTCTGCGGCAGTCGCGCGGCGCAGGGAAATCGGAGAGCTCATCGTGCGGGCGTCTCGGTCTGATTACCAATGCTCTGAATTACTACGCTTTGATGAGAAGCGACTGCGTGCGCCGTTGGTTTGGCGAAGATCTCGGCGTCGGTGCGACGCAGGTAGTTGGCGTCGATCAAAGCTACATCGTCGAAGGCGCGTCGTTGGATGTGATCGAGAGCAAGCGGCAAGGCTTCGGCAGCGGTCGGCTCGGCGACGAGCTGAGGGGCTAGCACGGCAACCGACGCGGCGACCGATGTCTCGCAGACTACGACGATCTGCAGCGGATCGCCCTTGTTTGGGCGAACGGCCTCGGCGAGAAGTTCTTCGCGGGTCAGCAGGGCCTCGCGCTGGCAGACTCCATCGACGTAAACGCCGGAGTAGAACTCGCCTCGGCCTGCGTCGAGCAGAGCGCGAACCGGCGTGGAGAGCGACCCTTGTGCGAGGCTGGCAACCTGTGCGAGGCTGGCTAGTACGGCTAGGCGCGAGATCGCAATCAGCGGCAGGGCGAGCGCATCGCACAGGCCTTTGGCCGCGCTCAGACCAACGCGTACGCCGGTGAACGATCCCGGACCATGCACTACGACCACGGCTTCCAGCGACGGCAAGTTGCCTGCTGACTGCAAGTTAGTCTCGCTGCCGGAGACGAGCTGCTTGATCGTCGGGACCAGCCGCTCGCTGGCGGTGCGTCCAGGAAGGCTCGCGAAGGCGACAATCGCAGGCTCGCAGGCCGTGTCGGCGATGGCGACGCTGCCGGTTGCGCCGCAGGTATCAATCAGCAGAATCCTCATTTGAGGATGATACCGCGATGGACGCCCTCAACCCATGCGAAGCGCGGGAGTCGCCGACGAGTCTGCATTTTTGATCGATGCCCCCCGGGGGTATCTTTGGAAGGAAGTATTTTGGAATCTGCAGATTGCGCGTATATGCCGGCGGCAAGAATTACTTTCTAAATGACTTACGGCTAATAGTCCAATTCTAAACGAGTTATATCGATAAAATGGAGCGTTTTGGGTTGATTTCTCCCGGGCGGAGCGACGAAACCTGTCGAGTTCTGTGCCGTATTGAGGGCTATAGGACGGGCCTTCAGCCCTTGATTCTTTGCCTCTGAGCTTTCATGGGGCTGCGCCCCATGCTGGTATAGGGCGCGCCTTTGGCGCTTTCAAGCAACGGCAACGGCAAAAACAACGGCAACGGCAAAAACAACGGCAACGGCAAAAACAACGGCAACGGCAAAAACAACGGCAACGGCAAAAACAGATTCCTTCGCAGCGCTGCGGAATGACAAATCAAAAATAGGCTACGGCAAGCGGTGGCGGTTAGGCGTAGAAGCGGCGGATGGCGGCGACGACCGATTGCTGCTCGTCGTCACGGAGTTCGGGGTAGAGGGGCAGGGCTAGGACTTCTGCCGCGGCTCGCTCAGCCTCGGGGAAGTCGCCCGGTTTGTAGCCTAGATCCTTCATGGCGTCTTGTAGGTGGATCGGGACCGGGTAGTAGACTTCGCTGCCGATCTTTTGCTCGGCGAGGCGGGCATGTAGGGCGTCGCGGCGCGGAGCTCGGATGACGTACTGGTGGAAGACCGGCGTGGCGCGCGGGTCGGTGTAGGGAAGGACGACGCCGTCTACGGTCGACTCAGCGACCAAGCCAGCCTCGCGGAAGAGCTGGTCGTAGCGGGCGGCAAGGGTGCGGCGCTGCTGATTCCACTGGGCGATGTAGCGGAGACGGACGTAGAGGACGGCGGCTTGCAGGTCGTCCATGCGGGAGTTCCAGCCGATCTCGTCGTGGTAGTAGCGACGAGTCATACCGTGGCCGCGCAGGCTGCGGGTGTGAGCGGCGATCTCTGCGCTGGAGGTGGTGACGAGGCCCGCATCCCCCATTGCAGCAAGATTTTTGGTGGGGTAGAAACTGAAGGCTGCCGCGTCGCCGAGGGAGCCTGCGGGCTTGCCGTTCCATGACGCGCCGAAGGCTTGGGCGGCGTCTTCGATTAGAAATAGGCCAAGGTGGTCGCGCCGGAGTTGCTCGAAGCCGTCCCAATCGGCGCACTGGCCGTAGAGATGAACTGGAAGAATGGCTTTGACGCTCTGGCCTGCGGGCGTGGCGAGGACTTCGGCGACGCTGCTCGGCGAGAGGTTGAAGGTGCGCGGGTCGATGTCGGCGAAGATGGGACGGGCTCCGGCGCGGAGGATTGAGCTGGCCGTGGAGAAGAAGCTAAACGGCGTGGTGACGACTGCGTCAGGCCCCATCCATCGCGATGAGGCCGCGATGGATGGGGCACCCGAACGGGGGGCGGCGGTGCTGTCGCCGATGCCGGAGGCGGCGAGCGCAAGCCAGAGGGCGTCGGTTCCGCTGGCGCAGCCGATGGAGTGGCTGGTAGTGCAGGCGGTGGCGGCTGCGGCCTCGAAGGCCGCGACCTGCGGGCCGAGGATGAAGCGCTGCGAATCACAGACGGCAGTGATGGCGGCGAGGATCTCCGTCCGCAGAGTGGCGTACTGGCGGCTGAAGTCGAGCATTGGCACGGGTTGCGTAGGGACGGATTGTGGCTTGGCTGAGTTCACTGATTGCAATGGTACAACGCGAGGCGGTAAACCGATTGTCACAGCAGCGCGTCTAATTGATCAGCAGCGCATCCAATTCATGCCGGATGCGTGGGATCTCTCCCTCGGGAGCTCCACGAGTTAGCGTCCAATTGCGACAGGATAACGGGATAGAAGTCCGCTTCTTTAAGGCAAAGGAACCCAGACCTAGAGCGAGTGGTACAGAAAGAGTTGAAAATCGAGTTTGAGCCCTGTATCGTGAACAAGCTTGGGAGGGCATCTGTACCATGGCACGCTGTGGGTGAGTGAACTTCGTGGAGTTCACGCCTATGTTATTTCAATTTTTGCGGGAAACACGTACGCAAGGACAAGCTTCTGCACAGGGATTTTCTTGTCAGAGGAACCACCTAAAGGAGATCGGCAGTCATGGAAGTAAAGCCGGCGCAGAATATTCAGGATACGTTTCTCAACACGGTCCGCAAGGACAAGAGCCCGGTCACGATCTATCTGGTGAGCGGCGTGAAATTGGCGGGCAAGATTCGATCCTTCGACAAGTACTCGGTGCTGCTGGAAAATAACGCTCAGGAGCAGCTGATCTTCAAACATGCCATCTCGACGGTGGTCAGCGGCCGAGGCGCAGCGCACGACGGTCGTCTGGAGCCGCGAGTGCAGGGCGCAGCAGGAAACGATGATGCTGGCGTTGCGGGAAATTGATCCAGCCTAAGAGTTCCGCAGCAGGAAATCCGGAGCGGCGAGCGCCTGAGAAGGAGCTCGCCGTGCTGGTTGCGGTGGAGTTTACCGGACAGAAAAGACGATTGTCGGCGGCGGCTCGGCTGGCGAGAGATGCGGCGTCGGTCGGGGCTTCTGCCGAAGAAGCATCTGGAGCGGCGACGGACTCGGCTAGGGCTGAGGTTGAAGCTACGTCGGGCAATGAAGTCGCTGCGTCGGGCGATCTTGACTTCGATGCGTCGCTGGCAGAGTTCGAGGAGTTGGCTCGCAGCGCAGGCGCGGAGATTGCCGCAACGTTGGCGCAGCGGCGCTCCAGGCCCGACCCGGCGACGCTGGTGGGGCAAGGCAAGCTCGACGAGATTGAGGGTGTGGTGGCTTCGAGCGGTGCCGACGTGGTGCTGTTCGACCATGACTTGACGCCTTCACAACTGCGCAATCTGGAGGCAAGACTGCCCTGTCGAGTGATCGACCGGACACAGCTAATTCTAGACATCTTTGCCAGACATGCGAGGACGCGCGAAGGCCAGTTGCAGGTGGAACTGGCGCAGCTTGAATACCAGTTGCCGAGGCTGGCGGGACGCGGCAAGGCGATGAGCCAGCTGGGCGGCGGCATCGGGACCCGCGGACCAGGCGAGACGCAGTTGGAGACCGACCGGCGCAAGATCAATCTGCGCATTGACCATGTGAAGGAACAACTGGAGACGGTTCGACGGATTCGTCGCCAGCAGAGGCAGAAGCGCGAGGCCGTGCCCGTGCCGGTGGTCGCTCTGGTGGGCTACACCAACGCGGGCAAGAGCACACTGTTCAACGCGCTGACACTAAAGGCGCAGACGGATGTGGGGGTGCTGGAGTCGGCGCGAATGTTTGCGACGCTCGATCCGAAGCTGAAGCAATTGCAACTGCCGAGCCGGAGGAAGATTCTGCTGTCCGACACTGTAGGATTTATTCGTAATTTACCCCACACGTTGGTAACAAGCTTCCGCGCGACGCTGGAAGAGGTGGAGCGGGCCGAAGTTCTGCTGCACGTCCGCGACGCCTCCAGCTCAATGGCCGACGAGCAGAAGGTGCAGGTGGAGAAGGTTCTGGGTGAGCTGGATGTTGCGGGCAAGCCGGTGATCGAGGTGAGGAACAAGATCGACCTGCTGCCGGAGGAGGCGCGGGCGCGGCTGGCGAACGCTTCGGGGGCAAAGAAGCACAGCGGGTCGGTTGAAGTGGCCGTCTCGGGACTGGCGAAGTTGGGGCTGGACGAGCTGCTGACCGCGATTGATGAGGCTCTGGTGGTTGATCCGCTGGTCGAGGTGAAGCTGCGAGTGCCGCAGTCGGAGGGGGCCGTGCTGGCAGCGCTGGAGGCGGGCGCGGTGGTCAGTTCAAAACAATTCGAGGGGAATTTGGTAAGGCTCACGGCGCGAGGACCAGCTTCGCTGATGGAGCGCTTTCGACGTTTTCGGGTCAAAGGGTGATACAGGCGAAGAGCGGCGGGAAAAAGGGAATGGACATAGAACAGGCCGCCTGTAGGGGAGCGGAGGTAGTGTCCCCAGAGCACGCGGCCTGCTCGACCCTGGACATCGGGTCTAGGTAATATTTAAATTCTAGGCTTTTTCGGGGGATTGTCAAAGGTCACTCTTGTCCAACGCAAGATGAGCCTGAAGGGAGGAGTTGATTCCAACGCAAGATGAGCCTGAAGGCGTTGGAGCGGGCAAGCTGAAGATGGATGATCAGCGTGCTTGGAGCAGAGAAGTTGA
>Ga0182011_10005096_pt1 | contig 10392 bp, 6 predicted proteins | sample 711E1DmetaG_FD_120481 | JGI IMG/M metagenome (GOLD analysis project Ga0182011, IMG submission 120481) | Permafrost microbial communities from Stordalen Mire, Sweden - 711E1D metaG | ecosystem: Environmental > Terrestrial > Soil > Wetlands > Permafrost | place: Sweden: Stordalen | collected...
CATCCGACCAGGCGCCGGCCCCCATCTCCGATCTCGTCCAGGGCTTTCGCGGCCTGGCGGTCCACAAGGTCGACGGCACGGACTACTTCGCGTGCAGGTCGCTCGCTGCCGCGGCGACGGCCCGGGTGCGGGCCGGTGAGGGCCCCTGCCTGATCCATGCGACGGTGACCAGGCCATACTCGCATTCGTCGCAAGACACGCAATCAAAGTACCGGTCTTCCGACGATCTTGCGGAAGAAGCGACTCGCGACCCGATCCTCCGCCTCGAACGCGAGTTGACCGAGGCAGGCGTGCTCACCGGCGCTGAGGCAGCCGAGATCCGTGAAAGCGTTCGCGCTCTGATCGCGGAAATCGGGCGCGAGGTTCTCCAGGCACGCAGGCCGGATCCGGCGACGGTGACCGATCACGTGCTGGCTCTGCCTGCTATCGCGGAGCCGAAGCTGTTGTCAAGCCGGCGCTCGCCGACGGGAGGCGAAGGGGAGGACGACCCCAAGCTCGTCTGCATGGGCGAGGCGATACGACTGGTGCTCTTCGAGCAGATGCGTTCAGACGAGCGCATCCGGGTGTTCGGGCAGGACGTCGCCGACGCCGGCGAAGACATCCTCGCCCTCGTGAAAGGAAAGGGCGGAGTCTTCGGCACCACCCACGGGCTCCAACGCGAGTTCGGGACCGCACGCTGTTACAACGCGCCACTCGCCGAAGCGAACATCATCGGCCGCGGGGTCGGCCAGGCAATACGTGGGCTTCGGCCATGTGCCGAGATCCAGTTCTTCGATTACATCTGGCCCGCGATGCAACAGATCCAGTCTGAGGCGGCGACGATGAGGTGGCGCTCTGAAGGGCGGTTCAGTGTCCCGTTGGTCATCCGGGTCGCGATCGGCGGCTACCTGACCGGCGGCGCCATCTGGCACTCGCAGTGCGGCGAATCGATCTTTACTCACATCCCGGGTCTCATCATCGTCATGCCGTCCCGCTCGAGCGATGCCGCCGGGCTGCTCCGAACCGCGTTTCGGTGCGAAGACCCCGTGATGTTCCTCGAGCACAAGCACCTGCTCCGCCAGAAGTACGCCAGGGACGCTCTCACGCCGGCCGATTACCTGATCCCCATCGGCAAAGCCGCAACGGTCCGTCGGGGCAACGACCTGACCATCGTGACCTGGGGTGCCACGGTGCAAAAGTCGCTGGAGGCCGCAGAGCAGCTCGGCAATGACGCCGTGAACGTCGAGGTCATCGACCTTCGCTCCCTGATCCCGTGGGACAAGGAGGCGGTCTCGTCGTCGGTCGCCCGAACCTCTCGCCTCCTCGTGGTACATGAGGACGTGCTCACCAGCGGCTTCGGAGCGGAGGTGGCGGCTTGGGCGGGAGAGGCTTGTTTCGGAGACCTCGATGCGCCGATCTCGAGAGTGGGCGCGACCGACACTTTCGTCGCCTACGAGCCCACGCTGGAACAGGCGATCCTCCCCCAAACCCAAGACATAGTCGCCGCTGCCAGAGCGCTGCTCGCCTACTGAGCTTGCGGCGGCCGACGGACGCTCCAAGAAAAGAGGAGGGCTGATCCCTCGGAGTCTGTCCGTGCGGCCACCGATACCGTCATGCCGCGTCCCACGGAGGTGCGTCCTCTGGTGCCTCTCCGTCATCGTCCGCCCGGCCGGCAATCCGGGCGGCACCGCACACGTTGGAGCTGAGACGCACAGTAAGGGGGTGATGCGCGTCGAGGGTGGCTGCGGGGGCGAGGGGGGTGAGGGCGCACGACCCCGGGCCAGGGCCGGTACGAGCGGAGCCCACGAGAGCTTGACGACGGCCGCTAGGAACTGTCATCGCGTCTCGCTTCTCCACTGATCAGAACGTACGCGACCAGGGTGAACTGACGACGAATTCCAGGTGTCCGCAAGGCAGCCTGAGCATGAAAGCTTCGCGAGATGCTGCGGCCCGACAGAATCGTGTCTCCAAGTGGCACCCGCGGGGGGTACCGTGACCCGCATGGCTCAATTCGCGCTTCCTGACGATCACCTGGCGCGCGACGCTGAAGGACAGAACGACTCGAGCCACATTCTGGCGATCGAAGACGCCGCGTTGTCACCCAGCAGCCTTCCGGGTGTGAATCCGGACGGGTCTGACCGGATCCTTGGTGCGGTTCGACGCGAGGCTCACGAGCCGATTGACCTCGCGCTCATCGACCGGCACGTGATCCAGCTCTTTGCTCTCGTAGAGAACGCCGTCGCGGGGGCAACACATGCCCTGGTCAACGCAGACCGCGAGGCTGCCCGCATGCTCGTGGCCGCAGACGCGGACATCGATGCCCTTTACCAAGAGCTCGAAGCCTCCGTCCAGTCGCGGCTACTCGATCGCCCCTCGAACCCATCGGAAGCTCAATACCTCTTGGCTGTGCTCGGAATGCTCCCTGAGCTGGAGCGAAGCGGTGACCTGGCCGAGCACGTCGCCCGGCGCGCAACGCGCAATCTTCCTGCTGAGATGCCCGCCCGGCTGCGTGGCTATGTCCAGCGCATGGGGGAGGTCGCTTGCGCGATGTGGCGAATAGCGGCGGATGGCTACGGCGGCGACGCGCGAAGTGTGACCGAACGGCTCGTGTCCCTCGACGACGAGATGGATGACCTCCATGTGACCTTCATCGCGGAGCTCGTCGCCGCGGGCACTCCCGTCGTGGTGGCGATCGAGCTGGCCTTGGTAGGGCGCTTCTACGAGCGCCTGGGCGACCACGCGGTCAACCTGGCGCGGCGCGTCCCGAGCCGGCTACGGCTGGTCGAGCCGTGACGGGGATCACCGGCTCCTGAGGGCGAGCCGCCCGTGGCCACACGTCGCACCGCATCACCGATCTGAGCCGCTCGCGGCTCGACTCGCCAACTCGCGGTCGTCGAAGAACGGCCGCAAAGCGATCCGCGCGGGTGGGAAGCTCCCGTAGACGAGGACGGCTTCGCCGGGAGGCAGCTGACGGAGCCAGCCCGGCGGCGCGAGCGCCCGCACCGTGACGGCCTCGGTACGGCTGTGCCGGCCATCGTCGCCAACGGTCCAGGAATGCTCGGCTCTCTCTTCCTCGCCGAGCAGCCCGCTCACGTGCTGCAAGGTGACGGGATCCGCGATCCCCGAGCACACGAGCTTGGCGCGGTGATTGTTCACAACCGTCGCCCAGCGGCCACCGTAACGCGACTCGACCTGCGCGAGGTCCTGCCAGACCGTGACCAGCTGGACCCCGTGGCCGGCAGCCGTCGCCACGACGCGGTCCAAGTCGGCGAGAGGAGCGACGCTCGCCGCCTCGTCGAGCACCACCAAGAGCGGCGGATCTAGCGGCCGACCCGTCGCCGCCGCCCGCTCGAATGCCGCGTCCAGGACCTCGCGCACGATGGCCGTGAAGACAGGGGCCAGCCGCTCCTGCTCTCTTGCGGGGGCGCAGCAGAAAAGGGAGCCGGCCGAACCCCCGACGAGTGCAGCAGGGTCGATCTCACAACTCTCGGCCGATGCCGACACGGCGGGGTCGGCGAATCCAGCAACGACCGTCTCGGCCGTCGCGTAGATCGAGGCACGCTGGCGCTCCTCGCGTCCGAGGCTGGCGCGGGCCGCCCGCAGGGCCTCGGGCACGCCGGCGAGCTCGAGCGCCAGGAGAACCTCGTTCGTCTCCTCTTCGTCCAGCCACCGGACCACATCTGCCATAGACGCGCCGGTGGTCGCGGCAGCAAAGAGCAGCGGGGCCAGGAGCTTCTCCGCGTTCGCATACCAGAAACCGGCATCCTCCATCCCTCCGTCCCCCGCTCTCGCAACCGAGCACAGAGCCGAAGCGATACGCCTCGCGCCCGGCCAGGTCACAGCCCTTGCAAGGGGAGACCATCCAGATGCCCGCGATCCTCCGGCCACGGGCCCCACCGAGCCAGTCGGGTCGTAGTACTGGACCTCGCCGAGCGACCTCCGCCACTCGAGTGTCGCGTGCAACAAGTCGGCCTTGACACTGGTGGCGAGCAACGGGCCAGACCATTCGAGGATGGCCGGGATCGCGAGCCCGGACGTCTTGCCGGACTGCGTCGGCCCTACGACCATCACCGAATGGCGAGGCTCAGCCGCCAGGAGGCGGCCGGCGTGGGTCCCGAGCACGATTCGATCGCCGGGCGCCTTGGACACGCGCAACGGACGCAGGTCGCGAGGGTGCGCCCACCCCCGCGCCTTGGACACCGACCCTGACGCCACCCCGCGGTCCAAACGCACCGAGAGGCGGAACCTGCGCGCTCCGGCGGATCTCGACGATGTGCCTCCCGGACCCCGCCGGAGACCCGGGACGCCTCGGCTCCTCCGGGCGTCGGATCGGTGCCATGCCAACCACGAGATCGCCACGCCACCGAGAGCTGTGAGGACGACAAGCCAGGCGCCGGTGGCCCCAGGTCCGGGAAGACTCCTTCGGATGAGGGGCGGCCAGGCCTCGAGGGGCACGTTCGGATGAGCGATCAACCGCACCAAGAGGACGGGTGCCTGGACCACGGGAACCTCTTGCCATCTCCCGGTGGTCAGGAGCGTCAGGAGACCTCCCGCGAGCCAGATGAGCCATGACAAGCCCAGGCAGCCAGCCGTCGCGGCAAGCGCCATTCGATCCCGATCGTGAACCTCGGCCGACGAGCGCGCTCTCACGGCCGGGCGCCGGGGACCGCCACCGTCACGGCGGGCAGGAAACGACCGGCTCAACTGCGCGCTCGGTCGCCCGCGGTGGGCCGCAGGGGCATCACGGCTCGCCTCGCTCGACCAACCTCGCGTCGGTGTCCACGACGGCGCGCTCGTCGGGACCGAGGAGATGCTCGACAAGGTAACGTCGCCTACCGACCATCCACAGCGCCACGCCCCTGCGCAACCGCGGAAGGACCTCCAGCTCTTCCCGAGAGCACCCGAGAAGGTCTGCCAGCGCCGCCAATTCGGAGGCCGGTTGCGCGTAGCACACCACCGTCTCGGAGTCGGCGAGCAGGCCTTCGGCGAGACGACTCTGCTCACTGCCGGCCGGGCCGCTCGCCTTGAGGTCCGACGCCCTGTGGCAGACGGCCACGTTCGCGAGCCCGTTCGAGCGTGCCAGTTTCCAAGATGACCGGAGATAGCGGGCCACGGCCAGCTCGGTCAGGATCGCCCAAGCCTCGTCGACCACCAGGATCGTGTGAGCCTCGTTGCGTGCCGTCATGGCTTGTAGCCAGGCCGAGGCGCACACCATGAGCGCGCCGATCGCTTCGGAGTGGTAGACGGCGGAGAGATCGACGACGAGCACGCCGGACCCGGGGTCGATACCTGGTGTCGTCGGGCCATCGAACATCCCGGCGAGATCACCCTCGACTAGTCGTCGCAGCTCGAGACCCACATCCCTTCCGTCCAGCTCGAGCCCGACCTTCGTCGTCCCCACCACCCTTGCCGATTCGGCCAGAGGCCGGAGAAGCGACCGAACGACGTCAGGCAGGGTCGGAGGACTGCTGCTGCGCTCCAGGTGCGCCCGGGTCGCCGCAGAAAGCGCGAGCTCGAGGGCAGCATGCTCGCGAGGAGAGAGCGGACGCCGCAAGCATGCCGCGGCGAGCGTCCCGAGCAGCACGAGGCGGTGCCTCGCGACGGCCATGCCGGGTGGCGCCAAGGGACCTTCCAACGGGTTCACGCGGACAGGGCCGCCGGGTGCCAAGGTGAGCGGGCTCGAGCCGAGCGCCCGGGCGAGCGCTCCGTACTCGCCCTTCGGATCGAGCACGGCAACCTGTCGCCCGAAGGCCGCCTGCCGAAGCAGGTACGTCTTCACGAGCGCGCTCTTCCCCCGTCCGATCTGGCCGAGCACAGTGACATTCGGATTTGTCACCACGCCCGCCGCGTACAGCTCGAACGGGTCATGGGCAAAGGGGCCGCCCGCGAGGTCCTGACCGATGAGCACCCGGCTCGTGGGGAGTGGAGGCGACGCGACGAACGGGTACGCGGCGCCGAGCTGGGCCGTCGTCGACTCATGAGCTGGCAACCTCATGCGCACCCCCGACCTGTCGGCAGGGTGCACGTGTAACCCTCCTCCTGCGCGCCGTACATGCGATGCAGCTCGAGCTGTGCCTGTAGCGCGCTCTGCTCGAGGTGGCCGCACGCGGCGGCGAGCGCCACCTCGTCGTCCGCCGTCACCGCCAGGTAGCCGGTGAAGCGAAAGGCCGCGTGCCCCTCGGCAAGCTCGATCTCCCTGCGCGTGGTTGCCTCGTGCTCGTGGTGCGCGCGAGCGGTGACGGCGAATCCGTGACGACGCCGCAGCTCGGCATCGGCCGCACCTGAGGTGCGATCGTGCTCGGCTCGCCGAACCGCCCGAAGCGGCGCAACAGGCGCCATCGTCACGGCGATCGTCCGTCTCAGGCCGCCCTCGAGCATCAGCGGCAGTAGAAAGCCGCTCCCCACGCCGGTGCGAGGCCATTCGGCGATCCAGTAGATCGCGTGCCAAGTCGCGTCCGTGCGGACGCTCGACCAGCTCTCCTCAACCCCGAGCGGCCAAGGCCAGCCGTCCGCGACGCCTCTGGGCGCGCCACCGACCGCGTACGAGCTCCGGACCGTGGCAGCGAGCGCCGACGGCGACAGGACCCCGTCAACCTCGAGGCCCGCCGCGAGACACCGTCGCTCGAGTGCCTCGAGCTCGTCGACAATCCGGTCGGCCGAGTCATGACCGCGTCGGCGCGCAGGTCCGGCGGTGGCACGGACGGACAAGGAAACGATCACCTCGTGCCGCCACAGCAATGGCGCGGCTTGCTCGAGCAACGACCGGTAGCTGCCAGTGGCGACTCCGCGATCGGTGGCTTGGATCGGTGCCGCGCGGTCGTCGAAGCCACCGGGCAGGCAACGCGCCATCCACTGCAATCGATGAAGGGCTCCGCCTTCGCGCGCCGACCCGGCCAGTACGCCAGACCAGGCCGCGATGCGGCGGGCTCGATCTGCTTCATCTCCGAGTGCGAATCCGGACCCCCCGACCCTTACTGCCGCAGTCCATGTGCCCGCCGCGCTGTCGACGACGACACCGATCCTCCTGCCCGTAGCGCCGATGGGGACTTCGTCAAGCTCGAGAGTGGAAAGCGCGCTACGCCCGCGGCGCGAGACACCCACCTGACGCGCGAGGTGCGACGCCACGACGGGTGTCCACTGCTCGGCACTCCTGCCTGCAAACGGCCAAGTGGCGAACGCCACGGAAATGGCGACTAGGACGAAGGCAAACAAGGCCCCGGCGGCTCCTCCGACATAGCGCAGCAGCAGCACTCCGGCCAGGAGACCGGCTCCCACAGCCGCCAGCTGGCCACCCCGCCACCCCGCCACGAGGCCGCGACGGCTGCGCGGCCCTAGTTGGTAGCGGGGGCTCTCCTCAGCCATGTGGCTGGTCTCCTTGGGAAAGCAGTACCGTCCAACGCGCAACTGCTGCTCCGTGGCTGAGGTCGCTCGCCTCATCGCCGGGGCGGGCGGTACCGACCGAGGCCGAGGGAGCGGCGCGATCGGCTGAACCGACCAGGTTGGCGGAGGCAGAAGAGTCGACGGAACCGACCGAGGCCGAGGGAGCGGCGGGACCCGAACCGGCGGGACCCGAACCGGCGGGACCCGAACCGGCGGGACCCGAACCGGCGGGACCCGAACCGGCGGGACCCGAACCGGCGGGGATCCCGTCCGCGGTCACTGGCCGGTCCGCGGTGAACGGCCCTGAGCCGAGGTGGTCGACGGTCCGCAGGTTCGAGCCTCCTGCACCCTGGCTGCCCGCGTTCTTGGAGCCGAGTCCTGCAAGACCACCGAGGCCTCCGGCTCCTCCGATCTCCATGCCGGCAATCTCCGCGCCCAGACGTTGGCCGGCGCGGACCGGCCGCTGGCCGAGACCCTCCAGGTGGGCGACCGCGCCCGCCTCTACAGCCGGGACGAGCTTCAGCAGAGCGAACGGGGCGAATGCCGCGATGGCAAGCAGGGCCACGCCTTCGACCACTCCCGAAACACCGCTGGAGCTTCCTAACAACCCCGCGGCAAGCGCCAGCACCGACGCGATCACGAGCTTCGAAAGCACAAGGGCGGCGAGGGTCTCGCCGAGCCTGCGGGCCCAGTGCGATGTCGCCGGCCACGCGAGGCCAACCAGCGCAAGAGGCAAGAACAGCGAAGCGGCCGCGATGGCCGCCGATCGGACGGCGAGCTCAAGCCAGAGCACGAAAGCGACGATTGCAGCGGTGAGCACGACCAGGAACGCCCCAAAAGCCGCGAGCCCGGGTCCTCCCGTCTGCTCGAGTCCCGCGACCAAACCCAGCAACAACCTGTGCGTCGGGTCACCAGCCGCGCCAAGAACCATCGCGCTCGCCTGGTCCGTCGCGGCCAACCCGAGAGCGACGAGCTGCACGCTCACACCCGTGAACAACAAGGCGAGCGGCAGTCGCACAAGCGCGCTGCGAAGCAGTCCTCCCGGCTCTTGACGGATGATCGCCTGGATCGCGCCGACGGCTAGGAGAGGCAGGGCGACGCCGGCGCTGAGCACCGCCATGACGTCAAACTCCGAGCGAAAAGCACTTCCGCTGAGCATGGGCTCGGTGCTCGCCGACAACACCTTGCCGAGAACACCGACGAGCGAAGCAGCTCCACTCGCGACCCAGACCAACAGGTCATGGAAGAACCCACCAAGGAGCGCCTTGGTGAGCGAACCCACAAGTCCGGAGCCTCCGACACCGGTGAAGACGCCTCCGATCGTGTGGGACAGTGCCCCGACTGTCCCCTCGATCGATCGGAGGATCCCGGCGAGCCCACTGCTGCCACCGTTGGTGCCGCTCGCGCCTTGAGCGCTCAGCGACACGACGAGATCGCGGGCGTGCCCCGTCAACGCCAGACGATGAAAAGGCTCAGTGGATCCCATGACCGGTCTGGAACAAGAAGTTCACGAGTGTCGGTGCGGCCCCGATGAGAAGTGCGGCGACACCGGAGGCAAGCACCGCCTTTCGGCCGGTGTTCGCGTATTGGTAGTTGTTCGTATGGCTTCCGAGCGCCCAAGCCGCCGCGCCGAGCACAAGCCCGACGAGCGACGCTACCAGCGCCCACCAACCGAGGCCGTTGGTGAGCTGCTGGATCGTGGACTGGCCCGGTAGCGCCGAGGAGCTCGGGTTCATCGTGACGATGCCGGCAAGCAGGGAAGCGAGCGGCGAGACGGTCATCGACCTACCTTTCCGAACGGCTGACTCTTCATGGCCGAGCGATCGGCGAGTTGTGTGGCGTCGGCTTCGGCCACGTGGTTCCTTGAGGTTGGTCGCGCCCACTACCGCCTCACCTACCGCACCAACACCAAGGAGTAGAGGCGGGCGCAAGCGCGGTTGCGCTTTCAGCCCGCCGGCCTGCAATGCTGGGGGAAGTGGGCAAGGTCCTTCACGTGACGGTTCTCGAGCTCGTCGTCACCGTCGTCGTAGTGATCGTCCTCATCACGGCGACGGCGCTGGTCACGTCCCGACGGGGTCGCACCGGCCTGCGACAGCGACTTCAGGCGCTCGCATCCCGGCTCGGCGCGGACGCGCCTCAAAAAGATGCGCACGACTTCGAGGAAGTGCTCATCCAGTTGGAACGCGCAACCGACCGCGCAGCCGAAGCCGTCGCAGAGGCGAGCTCCGAGGCCATCCGACTCCGCCGGGCGCTCGATACCCTTCCCCAGGCGGTGCTCGTCACCGACGAGCGCGGCGAGACCGTGTTCCGCAACAGCAAGGCCGTCGCGCTCATCGGAAGCCGCCACGGGGACGCTCTCGCGGCTCAGGCCGTCGAAGAGCTCCTCGCCGCAACGGCGCCCGGCGCTCACGAGGAACGGGTGCTCGAGCTGTACGGGCCACCCCGGCGCACTCTCGTGGTTCGCGCTGAGAGCATCGACAATGGCCAGCGCGCCCTCGGGGTGATCGCGGTCATCGAAGACGTGTCCGAACGTCGCCGCCTCGAAGATGTCCGGCGCGACTTCGTGGCGAATGTCAGTCACGAGCTGAAGACACCGATGGGAGCCGTCGGGCTCCTGGCCGAGACCCTGCTCTCCGAGAACGAGCCGCAAGTGGCTCAGCGTCTCGCACACAGGATCTACAACGAGGCCTTTCGCATCAGCCGCGTCATCGACGACCTCCTCGATCTCTCCCGGATCGAGAACGAGGAGTCGCCTCCACGCGAGCCGGTGCTGATCAATCTCGTGATGGCCGAAGCAGCCGAACGCGTCCGGGAGGCGGCGAACCAGCTGGGGATCGAAGTCACACTTGAGGAGCCGGACCCACCGGTAGTCGTACTCGGAGACCGGCGCCAGCTGACCTCGGCTGTCTACAACCTGCTCGAGAACGCGGTGAAATTCTCGCCGCAGAAGAGCAGGGTCAGCTGCATCGGCCGAACAGAAGAGGAGGACGTCGTCGTGGTCGTCGAAGACCACGGCATAGGCATTCCGTCGCG
>Ga0182011_10005099_pt1 | contig 10389 bp, 8 predicted proteins | sample 711E1DmetaG_FD_120481 | JGI IMG/M metagenome (GOLD analysis project Ga0182011, IMG submission 120481) | Permafrost microbial communities from Stordalen Mire, Sweden - 711E1D metaG | ecosystem: Environmental > Terrestrial > Soil > Wetlands > Permafrost | place: Sweden: Stordalen | collected...
ATGGATCGGTAAAATTGGACATATCATGGAAAAAGAAATAGACGGACAATTGAAAAGAGAATTACCTTTTGACCTTTATGGCAGGTATGCGGTCATAAGGGCTATCATCGATCATAATAGGAAAGATGGCCAAAGATTCAAGGTGCTCGATGTCGGAGGGCGCGGTAATCTGCTTAAAAGATTTCTCCCTAATGACGATGTTTTTTATCTGGATCCGCTGATAGATTCTAAAGACGATAATTTCATCAAGGGTGATGGTTGCGCCATGTCATTGGAAGCCGAGAGCTTTGATTGGGTCACTTCTGCCGATGTCTTTGAGCACATTCCTAAAGAAAAGCGCGAATCTTTTTTGAATGAAAATATCAGAGTAGCCAAGTTTGGCACAATCTTAGTTGCCCCATTTTGGTCGAAAGAGGTCGAACAGGCGGAAATCAATGCCAATGAGAATTTCAAGACTCTCTCCGGTGGCCAAGATCATATTTGGCTCAAAGAACATATAGAGAACGGGTTGCCGGATTCGGCGGAACTCGAAAGATATCTGAAAGACAAGGAGTTGTCTTTTCAGAAGCTCAACAATAACAGACTGTTTCTGTGGCAGGCACTTATAGACATATGTTTTCTATCCTACGTTAATACTGACGAAGATATAAAGAAGAAGTACGAGGATTTCAACTATTTTTATAATTCCGAAGTTTGCCCGTTCGACGATCAAGAGCCGTCTTATAGAAAGATATATTTCATAAAAAAAGACCAGACTCTTCGGAATGTCAAAGTCGAAAAGAAGCCCATGGACGACAAGTTATTTTTGGAGGCTATTAAAAGAGGCATGGAGCTCGTGAACATGATAGATAATATGAATAAGGGCATTATCAGACAAAAGGACGAGGCTATTTTGTCGAGAGACGAAAAGATACAGGAGAAGATCCGAAACATGGAATCTATCAAATCCCAATCCGACCTAAAGTCCATGGAACTGTCGGAAATTCATAGATCTAAAGGATGGAGGATGGTTCTGTTTGTGAGAAGGATATTGAACAAGGCATTTCCTAGGGGAAGTTATCGGAGAAAAATGGCGGTCATGATCACTAGACCAAGGCAGAGCAAAGACGCATATAAGCGATGGATAGCAAAGAACGAGACATACGATATCCGTGCGGTTAAAATGGAAATCGATAGTTTTACATATAAACCAAAAATTTCCGTCATCACGCCCGTGTACAATGTCGATTCGAAGTGGCTGGACAGATGCATCAAGTCTGTCACGAGCCAGTTCTATGAGAATTGGGAGTTTTGCTTATACGATGACGCCTCTACGGACAAAAAGACCGTGAAATGCCTTGAAAGTTGGCGCAATTATGATCCCAGAATCAAAATATCTTTCGGCAAAACAAATAAGCACATATCCGGCGCGTCAAATAGTGCTTTGGGAATGGCCACAGGAGAATTTGTGGCACTTCTCGATAATGATGATACACTCTCCTCGTTCGCGCTTTTTGAGGTGGTCAAATTGTTGAATACAGATAGAAATGTAAAGTATATTTATTCGGATGAGGATAAGATTGATAAGAATGAAAACAGGGCGGAGCCATTTTTCAAACCTGATTGGTCGCCGGATCTGTTGTTGTCGTGCGGCTATACCAATCACCTGTCGATATATGAGAAGAAAATAATCGAAGAGGTCGGGGGATTAAGGACGGCTTATTCCGCCAGTCAGGATTATGACCTGGTCCTCAGGGTTATTGAACGCCTTAAAGACACAGAAATCGTCCATATTCCTAAAATATTGTACCACTGGCGTTCGATTCCCGGGTCCACGGCCAGAGATCCGCTGGCCAAGGAAGGAAAAGTCATCGTAAACGCCAAGAGGGCTATAGAGGATTCGTTGAAAAGGAGAGGGATATCGGGTAATGTTGTTGATGGTCTTTGGCCGAGCTCCTATAGAGTGAAACGACAGATAAAAGGGAATCCGTTGGTAAGCATAATTATACCGACGAAGGACAGGCTGAAATTTCTGAAAAAATGCATCGAAAGCATCAAAGACAAGACGACCTACAAGAATTATGAGATTGTCGTCGTAGATAACGGTAGCACTGATACCGAAACAGTCGAATATATCAATGGATTGCCGTATGAAGTTATAGTTCTTGGCGGAGAATTCAATTTTTCTAAGATGAATAATATTGCCGCCCAAAAAGCTCAAGGAGATTACTTGGTGTTCTTGAACAACGATACGGAGGTTATCACTGGAGACTGGATTGAATCGATGCTCGAGCACGCCCAAAGGAAAAAGGTCGGAGCAGTCGGATGCAAGCTGGTCTACCCCAATAAGAGCATCCAGCATGCCGGAGTAGTGCTTGGCATGAGTCCTGATCCGGTTACCGGAGTAGCTGGCCACATATATAATGGTCTTGGCTGTGAAAGTAGGGGTTACTTCGGCATGGTGAATGTGATCAGGGATTGTTCCGCCGTCACTGCGGCGGCGATGATGATGCGCAAGGCAGTCTTTGATAAAGTTGGAGGTTTCAATGAGGAGCTAAGAGTTTGTTACAACGATGTCGATCTTTGCCTTAGGCTTAGAGAAAAAGGATATTTGGTCGTGTATACTCCGTATGCGGAGCTGTATCATTACGAGTCTATATCCCGCGGTCTTGGCGTCGACAGAAAAGAGGCGGAGTATATGCTTACGCATTGGAAAGGGACGATCAAGAATGACCCTTACTATAGCCCCAACCTGTCTCTCCGGACGCCTTATTGCGCAATCAATATCTAAATGATTAGCATCATCATCCCAACCTACAACAGGAGCAAAGAGCTTGAAACTACGCTCAAAGGCTACGCGAACCAGACTTATAAAAGGTTGATTAGAGAGATAGTAATCATAGACGACGGGTCGACGGATGACACGCGAAAGATTGTAGAAAAAATGAGGGTCAGTGCTGGTTCTGATTATGAGGTAGTTTATCTTTTTCAGAAAAATAGCGGCCCGGCAAAAGCGCGCAATGAAGGCATCCAAAAAGCTAAGGGAGAGATTATTTTGATCACTGGAGACGATATCATCCCGGATGAGGAACTGATCCAAGAGCATTTTCTCGCCCACAAAAAAAATAATTTCAAGACCAATGTCTGTGTATTAGGGCAAACAAAATGGCCGCCAGATATGAAAGTCACCCCGTTTATGAGACACATTCAGAATTACGGATTGCAGTTCGGTTATTCGATAATCAAAGATAGGGATGATGTGCCGTTCAATTTCTTTTATACCTCCAATATATCCTTGAACAGGTCATTTGTTTCGGGGACTTTGTTTTCAACAGATTTTCCGTATGCCGCGTGGGAAGACGTCGAATTCGGCTATCGTCTCCAAAAGAAGGGAATGCGACTGGTCTATAATGAAAGAGCCATAGGCTATCATAATCACAGGATATCCTTCATGTCTTTTCGTAAAAGACAATTACAGAGCGGCTATTCGGCGGGAATCTGTTTCGCGCTCCACTCAGAAATTGAGAAACTGCTGGGGATGCAGGGATTGAGACTGAATAAGCACATCAAAATATGGGAAATCAAGATCGCAGAAGCATTTTGTGTGTTTGCCGAGAAATCGCTCCCATTCCCATTTCCCTGGGCGTATAATCTGGTAATGAGCTATTATTACGGAGTAGGATTTAGCCGCTATCTTGCAGGAGAAGGACCTGGTGCGGTTAGCGATATCTTAGAATAAATGTTCAAAGAAAAGCTAAAAAAGCAACGGGTTCACGTAGGTTGTGGACCCCATAATATCAAGAAGGATTGGTGGAATGTCGATTCCATAGCCTTTCCAGGCGTTGACGATGTCCTAGATGTGACGAAAAAATGGGATTTCAATAACCTCGAATATATTTACGCTGAGCACTTTCTCGAGCATCTTGAGTTTGACGATGCATTAGCTTTTTTATGCAAGGCCGGCAATAGCTTGAAACAAGGTGGAATTATGAGGTTGTCAATGCCCAATTTAAGCTGGGTGTTAAAGACCCATTTTGATACTGGAAAGAATGTCGGAGATAAAAAAAGAGCGATTGATACCATCGTGATAAATCGTGCGTTCCACGGTTGGCAACACAAGTTCCTGTACACAAAGGAACTGTTAAAAGAGATACTCTCCGAAGCCGGTTTTGAAGACATCACGTTCCATCTTTACGGGGAGAGCAATATCGCGGAATTAAAAAATCTGGAAAATCACGGCGATTTTTCAGTATGTGATGGGGAGCCGAGTGTTATAATTGTCGAAGCAAAAAAAGGATCTCGTAACATCAAGATCCCTAGTTCCCTATATGACTTTTTGTATGAGCAATTCATTTCTCATGTGAAATTTGGTCATTGATTCGAAAGTGCCACACCTCTCTTGTATTGGAGAACCGTCGGAATCATTTGATCTAGATATTCCTCATTGGGATAAAGGGCGAAGATTTTGTAGCAAGATCCCCAATCTGTAGTGGCGGTAGTTTTATAGCACTCTAGCGCCTGTCTCCTGGCATTTGTCGTCTGCTCTAAGCCGTTTACGATTTTGTTAGCAAAAAGGAGATAATTTAACAGCATGAAGACAATTATAGCTATCTTTATATAGTTGCCGTGTTTGAGCGAGGAAGATATGAAGAATAAGCCGATGGGTATCAACATGGTAAATGTTATATATCTGGAAGACAGAGCCTGTTCTATGCCGAAATTAGAACGGCCGATGCAAATGATGCTTATGAATGCCAGAGAATAAAAAGTCAATAAACAACCGATGAGGGTATGGTTATCCTTCTGTTTGCCGGTCAGTAGTTTCCATATTCCTGTGACGAAAAGAATCAAAACGACAGTCGTTATGAAGTCATTTACAGGAATATTATTTGTAGAGTAGAAAAATCCGTTGCTGACCGCCAGAGAGAAATATTTTATCATCGACCATGACGGCAAAAAAGAAGGCTTTGTTTGAAAGGCTTTAGTATAGTCAACGAAATACAGGATTATCGCAGCTATATTTGCCGCAGCGACCGTTACGAATGCTCTTGTGGCCGCTGCTTTGTACCTAAAGCACTCGATTGCAGATAAGATTATGGTTAAGATTGGAAGTATAAGCCCGTGAAGGCTGGAAAAAGAGCTTAATAGAGAGATAGTTGTTAAAACGGCGTAGCGTAGCCGGAAGTTTGAGATCTTTAAAGAAAGTGTCCACAGACTCAAGAAAAATAACGGCAAAACAAAAGCAATCTGAAATCCCCATGTAATATTCTCATATTGAAAGATATTCAAGACCACTAATGGGATAGTAAGATCTAGGATTTCAATCCTTTTATTTACGGTGTATTTTACATAAGCGATTAATAGAGAAGAAGAGATAATGAGCCAAGAAATAAATTTTATCTCCAGGATTTGATTCCAGTTGGAATAATGCGCCAGGATCTTAGTTATAAGTAGTCCGACCCCGATCCTGTGCTCGTTATGCTGGTATGACAGAATTCTAAGCAGATCTATTTTCCCGGTGATGATATTCGTGAAATCCCATTGATCCCAAAATGGTACATTCACGCCATTTTGGGCAACAAAAAAGATAAAATTATATAGGATTACGATAAAGCCGATGATAAATACAGATAATACAAAATTCCTACTATTTATAAGTATAAGCAGTCTCTTAGCAATCGATTTTAACCTTTGTTTGAAAACGGTAATCATCGGTCGTGTTTCTTATAATCTCCCCCAGACAGCCATTTTTCTAGCAGACAGTAGAGAATGATGAAAAAATAACGGCTACCCATCTCCTTGATCTTCAGTTTAGATTCTCCGGCCCGGCGGTTGGTCCACTGATTGGGCACTACGGCATAGGTATAGCCGCGGACGATGGCCTTGAGGGGAAGTTCGACCGTCAGATTGAAATGCTGGCTTAAAAAAGGCTTCAACCCTTCTATTGTCTCCCTAGAATATAGCTTGAAGGCATTTGTAGTGTCATTATAACGAATTCCGAACAAGATCTTGATGATATTGTTCGTCAGGCGGTTGAGACAGTATTTGAACCGCGGGTAATCAACAACCTTTCCGCCTCTGATGAATCTTGAGCCGAAAACGCAATCAAAGCCCTCATCCATTTTCCGGTAATAGGAAACCAGATCAACCGGTCTGTCGGAAAGGTCGGCCATGACGATAGCCGCGCAGTCGCCCTGAAAACTATCTAGTCCTTTGCGTACGGCGAAGCCGAAGCCATTGGGCCGGGTATTGTTTACGCATTTCAATTCAGAGATCTCCTTTGACAGTCTATTCAGGATAGCCTCGGTATTGTCCGCGCTATTATCGTTTACAACCAGTATCTCATGCGGGATATTTTCTTTTCTAAGCTCATCATGAAATGCTCTCACCGTCCCTTCGGTACAGCCCTCTTCATTATGGGCGGGAATTATTAGAGATACTTTTTTCATTTGATCGAGATCAGCGAAACTCCTGCCATGATCAAGAATATCCCGACCATATTTACGACAGTCAATCTTTCTTGAAATATATAGTACGCACCGATAGCTGTGAGAATATAGGAGATGCTTAGAATCGGATACGCAACGGATATCTTCATCTGCGTCAGTATCTTGACCCATGCGAAAGTCGAAATGGCGAAAAATGATATTGCTCCGTAGAACCAAGGGTTCAGGATATATTTCAAGGCGATATTCAATTCCGGATGATGGTCCGAGAAGATGGCCGACTGCTTGAAGAACAGTTGACCTATGGACATCATAATGATGTTGAATATGAGCAGAAAATAGGTCATAGAAAGATTATATAAGAGATTTTTACTTTATGCTATGCTGGTGTACTTTTCCAAATCGATAGATTTTTGATACAATAGCCGGTAATGGCCATTAAGAAGGAAAAATACATAAATGCCCTGCTTTATTTCATTTCAAACTGCGGCAATGAAAAATTGGGATTGACGAAGCTCAATAAGCTTTTTTACTATCTGGATTTTATCTCCTACCGTGACAAGAAAGAGAGCGTAACCGGAGAGACATACGTCCATCTTCAGATGGGCCCTTTTGCCGCTCAACTGCAGAACAAGATCATCAAAGAGGCGGAAAAGCAGAAACTTATAACTCAAGATAAAGATGAAAGCGCTAAGTTTGGCAAAAGAAACAGATATCAAGCTCTAACTGCCCCAGATATCTCGGTTTTTAGCAGTTATGAGAAGAAACTTCTGAATTATATTTGTGCTAAATTTAAAGACTGGAATACCGATCAGATGATCGCTCAAACGCACAGCGAGGCGCCGTGGGTCTTTTCCGAAGCGAACGGATCTATCGATTATAAAAACGCGGATGACATAGAATTTTTTATCAAGGATAAGGATCTGGCCTTGTCGTAAGACTCCTTACATACTATGACTTGGAGAATCCACAGAACGGAGAGTTTTGATAAATGGTGGAGTAAGGAAAGAGTCAACGATAGTAATTATCATTATTACGAGAAGGCCCTCCAAGATTTTAGGAATATACCTTTACCTCACAATGTGCAGACGAGTATCTTTAAGAATTCTAGCTTTGAATGTTGGGTAACCAGGTTACCAGACAAAGCTCGCAAACAGGGTAAATCCGGCGGTCTTCGGGTGGTATTCGTCCTTGACCTTGAAGAGAGCATTTTATTATTACAGGGCATATTTCGTAGGGATAATCTGGGGTTTCAAGGTCAGAGCGGTAAGTATGATCAGGCGTATGAGCAATTACTGGAAGATCTTGCGAGACAGTTTGTACAGACATATTAATTCAAATGACTTCCCCTAAACCCATCATTGTAATCCCCATCTACAAAGAAGCCCCCACCGAGGCCGAAAAAGCCTCGCTTATACAGTGTTGCAAGGTCTTGAATAGGCACGACTTTGCATTGGTATGCCCGACTGACTTGAATGCCGGAGAATATGAGAAGCTATTTAAAGGCTTCGGCGTAAGGTACCGCGTAGAAAGATTTGACGGGAAGTATTTCCAAAGCACGAAGACATACAACCTCCTGATGTTGGATGCCGATTTTTATAAGAGATTCGTCGCGTACGACTTCATGCTCATATACCAATTGGACGCGTATGTTTTCAGGGACGAATTGGGATACTGGTGCGAACAAGGCTATGACTTCATAGGCGCGCCATGGAATAGGTTCGATTTGCTCCGCAATAAGCTGCATGTATTGAAAGCCGGCGTAAATGGGGGATTTTCATTGAGGAAGATCGCGAGCTTCATAAAGGTCCTGGAAGCCGCGGAGGCAGGGGGCGCGGCGAAAGAGATCAAGGATGCTTTCATCCGAAGCGGTAAGAATGAAGACGGATTTTTCAGCTGGTGCGCGGTCGAGATAGATCCCTCATTTAAAGTAGCACCGCTTAGCGTGGCCGCGCTTTTCTCTTTCGAGAGGAAGCCGGAGAAACTATTCAGAATGACGGGCGGAAAACTGCCTTTCGGCTGTCACGCCTGGGCCAGATACAACCCGCGATTTTGGAAAAGATTTATAAATATGTAAGATATCATCTTCTGAAAGTCACCTTCTTGTTGGCGAAAAAATTCCAGATAAGGACTATGAACTTGGTCATGACGCTGGCCAATATGTACCACAGACCGATAATGCTGACGAATGTAAACATGAAGCCGGCATTGAGCAAGAGACCGATGCCGGCTACGGCAAAGAAGACGGGTAGCTGTTTTCCGTGGTTGTTCTCATAGTTTCTGAACGAGAAATATTTCTGGCCGAAATAACCGAGCGTGGAAACTATTATGAATGAGGCCGTGGCGGCATACAGATACCAGATATGGAGGTAATTGACGAAGACAAAGAGCAGGAGCAAATCCAGGACCGCGCAGGTTCCGCCTATGAGGAGATATCGCATCGTCTCGCCGAATCTTTCGTGTTCGAAGATACGCGCAACGGGTGTGAACTGGCAAATTATGATCATGTACAGCCATTTTGGCACGTCTCTGTACAACCTTACCTTTTTTCCGGCTTTTAGCCCCCTGGATTCATATTTGACCGGTATCTCCACGGGCAGATATCCCAACCTGACGAATTTGGACACGATCTCCCAGTCCAATTCGAAATAATCTCCAGTCAAAGCGACTTTTTCATACAGTTCTCTGGTGAAAAGCTTATACATCGTTGTTGGGTCGGAAATATGAGTCCCATAAAGCAGGTTAAAACATTTATGCAAGAACATACCTCCGAAGTTCATCACATACGCGTAAAACCTCTCCTTTCCATGGAACTTCCTTATCATATGAGTCGTATCTCCATCCTCGGTTAGATGTCTGGAACCTAAGACGAAGTTAGCGCCGTCCGATATGAACGGTTTAAGCAGTTTTGGATAATCACCGACGTTGTATTCCAGGTCGGCGTCCTGTATGGCGAAAATGTCCCCGGATGCCTTTTCTAATCCCATCCGAACGGCATGGCCCTTGCCTCGAGGAGCGTCATTCAATATCAGTTTGCAGTCCGGCTTGCCTTTGCAAAAGGCCTTTACGATATCTCGAGTCCCATCCGTGCTGTTGTCCTCGACTATGATGACCTCCTTTTCAAAGCCGTCAAGCCGAAGATCATGGATCCTACCCAACAACTCCGCTACGGTGCCCCTTTCGTTGTAGATGGGGATGATGATCGATACTTTTTTCATTTCTTTTGTGCTATCACGAGCATGTCCCCAAAACTTATCTTTATGGGGAATCCGGTTATTCCTTTTGGAAGAAGGTAGTTCACCATTTTCATGGGCTTATGTAAGAAATTACCGTGAACCTTGAAGACGTCCTCGGCATACTTCAATGTGAGCATTTTTTTCGCCGGGGAGATCGATATTATCTCAAAACCAAGATTTTCAAAATATTTCGGTAAAGATTCATGATTTAAGAGATTTATGTGTTCGAGGATATAGTTAGTGTGCTTTTTCCCCAGTAGGGTCATCGATAGGGATTTGGTATCCGGAGTCGTCATTACCAGATAGCCGCCTGTTTTTAGGAGACCGTTGGCTTTGCGCAATGCCCGGCTTGGATCTTTCACGTGCTCGATAAAATCGAACATCGTTATGATATCAAAAAAAGAATCGAACGCGCTTAATTCCCCAATGTTTTTTTTGAAGACCTTTTGAGGATGTTTTGTATTTGATATTGAAAACGGGATTGGAGAGATCTCTATTCCGTAACAATCGAAATCATTTTCTTTCGCTATATCCAGGAAATATCCCGTCGCGCAACCGCAATCAAGAAGCTTCCCGCCGTTTACGTGTTTTTTTATGATTTTTAGGTAATGTTCAAAGTTGATGTACCTGATATTGCTCTCCTTTTCCGGACTTGTCTTCCATGCCGAGTATTCCGGGTTAGAGTAGATAAAATCAAGAGCCTCATCGGATGGCGTCGGATATATGAA
>Ga0182011_10005100_pt1 | contig 10389 bp, 7 predicted proteins | sample 711E1DmetaG_FD_120481 | JGI IMG/M metagenome (GOLD analysis project Ga0182011, IMG submission 120481) | Permafrost microbial communities from Stordalen Mire, Sweden - 711E1D metaG | ecosystem: Environmental > Terrestrial > Soil > Wetlands > Permafrost | place: Sweden: Stordalen | collected...
CCAGGCGCTCAGGCAATGCAGGTATTTTTGCATTATGACAATCCTTACAGGCTCGCTCCCTGCAAGCTTGTAGAATAAAGGAACCGTGAATGGCCTGGGATAGAATGTACCGGAATGATGCGGAGCCCAGAACTCCCATGTGGAAAGGGAGATCTTCGACTGGATGAGATAATCCTCTGTATCGCTGAATTCAATCCACTTCCTGCTGTCCCAGGGGGTGATAAGAGTAGCGAATAACATCAGTAAAAATAAGGCCGTATTGATCCGCTGAGTCATAGTCCAAAGTATGGCAAGATTACACCTGATTATTTTTTGGTCGGGAATCCGGCACCATTATAATTCCTGAAAAGCAGTGGTCTGGATTGGGGATCTGTATTAAAATAAACTTTGAGGAAGACCTTTTGTTTATTCAGATTATCATGGGCCACATCCATGGCCAGCTGCAGCTGGTCGGTACTCGGCTTCATGTCAGGATCCCCGGCCACAACCTGTTCCAGGCTTGTTTTACAGGAATCAAGGTAGGAATAACACAGGTTCAGCATATCAACGATTACAGGCTCCGGTTTTGAAGGAGTGAACTGCCTGTTCCAATAGTCGACATACTGATTGAAAGCATAAATGCAATTATTATAGCTGGCAACTGCATCGTTGAACTGTTTTACATACTTGTTTTTAACAGCTGCAACGGCATTAAGTTTTTCGTTGGAAATGCAATTCCTGAGATAATTTGACCATTCCATGAGAAGGCTGTTTATTACCCCGGCTGATTCCAGCCTGCGTAATGAAGCCGAACATTGATCCTTAGGATCGAGCGTATTGTAAGCCCTGATGCTGTCGGCATAGGCAAACAAAGGCGTACTGGTTGAAGGTTCTGTTTTTCCGCTGTTGAAATCAAGATTGTTGATGGGAGCGCTGAGGCATTCCCAGATAGGATCAAAAGGCATATGGTCCTGGATCAATATCCCGGGTTTGATCATGAAAAACTGATCATTATAATACCTCTGATAATTCCCTTTATTCATATATCCCGCTCCCCAGGTGGGATCAAAACCGTAATATGATGAATCAATTACAGCCATGATCCATGCATGGCTGAGGTCATTAATATGTCCGTTCTGGCGGGTGTACCCCTGTACTATGTAAGCGCTGATCCCACAGGCATCGCAAAGGGCTTTGAACACCGATGCATATCCCTGGCAAATGGCTTTGCGGGTTTCCATTGTTTTATCGACCAGTTCATTATAAGGAGTTGCCGCAGTGACTTTGCCCTTGTTTGAAATGTCATATGAGATATTCATGGCTGTCCATGTAAAGATCGCCCTGGCCCTGAAAGCCGGGCTTTTAAAGGATGATGAAAAATACCTGCCGAGTGCGCCCACCGAGGCCTGGCAGGAATCAGGAGCATTCAAGGCAATGATATCCGCAGCTTTGAACTCATTGCCGACCTGTGCCTGCAGCTGGACAAAACACAATGTAAACAAAGCTACCATCAGGTTTTTCATAGGACAGAATTATCGGATAAAAATAAACGATCCAATCTGATTAAACATATGTTTGAAAAAAATTATTCTTCGGAATCATTTTTTTCGTTTCAGTTGTTAAAATTTTAGCAATTCTTCATATCTTAGCGTAAACGATATTTTGATTATCCTCATTTCCCAAAATCAGGTTTTATGAAAAGAACATTACTGTTTATTTCAATCCTGCTGATGGCATGGTCGTCGGCAGCACAGGAGTTGCAGGTACAAAAGCCACAGAAAAACAGCCCGCGGAAGTTTTATATCGGGATAGAATTGGGTGGCGGTATCAGCACAGCATCCTCCTTTGATATGTTATATAAATACTCCGGGGATGCAGCCAATAGTACCGTCAGTGTTGTACCGGTCGGTCTCGGGAACGGTTTTAACGGGTCCCTGAACGTTGGGTATTGGTTCTGCAAATATGCAGCAGCAGAACTTGGGGTTTCGGAATTTCTTGGATTGCCAACACAAGGTGATTCCGTGGTTTATCTTATAGGGGCCAGCAGGGCAATTGCCAAAGTAAGGGGAAGCATGCTCAGTGTAATACCTGCTATTGTGATCTCGGCCGGATTGGAAAAAATTAATCCTTATGCCCGTTTCGGGTTGCAGATAGGAGTTTTACCTTACATGGTTTCAAAGTATTCACAGGATAATTCCTCGACCAACCCTCCCATGAGTAAAAAAATCTATAACGACTATTACGGAGGGATTGCACTCGGTTATACTGCTGCCGGAGGTGTCACTTTTAAATTCACCGACCTCATTTCTTTTTATGTTGAAATTCAGTTCGCCCATTCAACCTGGTCACCTAACCACAGCCAGGTTGTGAAGTACACTGTGAACGGTGAAGACAGGCTTTCGGAGCTGACGACCTGGCAAAAGCAGGCTGATTTTGTATGGGAGAAGAATGTGAACGGAACTGTTGATATTACCCAGCCTCGTCAGGAACTCCGTACAACTTACCCGTTCAGCACTGCCAGTATTAACCTGGGGATAAAGTTCAGGTTGTAGTTTTTACAGCCTCAAATAAAATTTCTCTTTCCACGGTTATTTGATCTTACGCAGGCAGTTGAATACCCGCGTGTATGCCTGTTTTTAGGGATTCTGACATCCACCTGCAAAAAAATAATATGAAAAAAACTTGACTTCGGGTATAATAATTTAGTATCATTGCAAAATTATTTTAATATTATTTTGATATTATGGAAAAAGAAAAAAAATCATTATTATCAGGTTACTTCAGTGTACTGATAATCATTGTCCTTATTGTTGTTGCCATTATCCTCATGGCGAATGCAAATGAGAATTTAATACCGATGATTCTTGCCGGTATCCTGATCCTCGCAGTGGTTCTCATGGCTAAAGGACTGATCGTGGTCAACCCGAATGAATCTATGGTTCTTGTTTTGTTCGGGGATTACAAAGGGACTGTAAAGAAGAACGGGTTCTTCTTTGTGAACCCTTTTTATGTAAGAAAGAAAATCACCCTCCGGGCCAGGAATCTCAACCGGGATCCTATCAAGGTCAACGACAAGCTCGGCAATCCGATCATGATCGGCATTGTGCTGGTATGGCAGGTAAAGGATACTTTCAAGGCCGCGTTTGAAGTTGATGATTATTCCCGTTTCGTCGATATACAGAGTGAATCGGCCACGCGTAAACTGGCCGGGCACTATGCATATGACAATTTTGACGACGATCAAAAGGAGATTACTTTGAGAGCAGGAGGGGAAGAAGTTCACCAGGCTCTTGAGAAAGAACTCTCGGAACGGCTTGCAATGGCAGGAATCAAAGTCATGGAAGCGAGGATCTCATACCTTGCTTATTCATCAGAAATTGCCGGTGCTATGCTTCGCCGTCAGCAGGCTACGGCTGTGGTTGCTGCGAGGACAAAGATCGTGGAAGGTGCAGTAAGCATGGTTGAATTGGCTCTTAATGCACTGAGCAAGAAGCAGATCATTGAGCTGGATGAAGATAAAAAGGCATCCATGGTAAGCAATCTTATGGTTGTTCTCTGCTCGGATAAGGATACGACCCCTGTAGTCAATACAGGAACCCTTTATCAATAAAAGATGGCGGAGAAGAAAACATTTGTTTTACGCTTAAGCCCTGATGTTTACAATTCACTCGAGACGTGGGCTGCGGAAGAATTCCGTTCCGTGAACGGGCAGCTGGAGTGGATCATCGAGAAAGCGTTGAAGGATGCCAACCGGCATCCTTCAGGCAGGGGCAAAATAAATAAAAGATGAAAAAGATAACATTATTATTCATCCTGTTGCTGGTGGCGACCGGATTGAATGCTCAGGATATAGCCGGTAACTGGGCTGGCTATTTAAGCGTTCAGGGAGTGAAACTGAAAATCGTATTTCACATACAGCGAAACGAAGGGAAATTAAGCGCAACATTCGACAGCCCTGATCAGAATGCAATGGACCTGAAGATCGATGAAGCCACACTGAACGGCAATGAACTTTCCCTGAATGCCAGATCACTTGGGATTCAATATCAGGGAACTGTAAACAAATCCATGGATACGATCAACGGCTTATGGATACAGGGTGGAGGGAAATTACCCCTTATCCTCGAAAGGGATAACCAGGCGGTAATAATTAAACCTGCTGATCCGTACGAAACGGATATAGTCTTAAAAACAGCTTCAGGTGATATTAATGGTACATTAACTTTACCCGATAAGGCGTCGGACATTCCTGTTGTGCTTATTATTGCAGGTTCCGGCCCCACCGACAGGGATGGCAACTCTCCGCCGGCACTGAAAAATAAAAGCAATTGTTACAAATTACTGGCTGAAGGACTCCGAAGAAACGGCATTGCTTCAGTCCGCTACGATAAACGGGGTATTGCCGGAAGCAAAGCTGCAGCGAAAAAGGAAAGTGATCTGCGGTTTGAGAATTATACCTCGGATGCCATAGGATGGATTGAACTGCTTTCACGGGATAAGCGCTTTTCAAAAATCATAGTGGCCGGGCATAGCGAAGGTTCTTTGATCGGGATGATAGCGTGTAATCAGGCCAGGGTAAATGGCTATATTTCAATCGCGGGATCAGGAAGGCCGGCAGATGAAATTTTGAAAGAACAATTTGAGAGCTTACCCCAGGAGGATAAGAGCCAGATCTTTCCTATGCTCGATAAACTGAAGAAAGGTGACACGATTGCAAATGTACCAAACAGTCTCCAGGGATTTTTCCGACCTGGCATTCAACCCTATCTTATCTCATGGTTTAAATATGACCCTCGGGTGGAAATCAAAAAGTTAAAGATACCTGTCCTTATAATACAGGGGGATATGGATGTTCAGGTTTCAGTTTATGATGCTGAACTTCTGTCCAAGGCCAATCCAAAAACTGAACTTAAATTCATCCGGTACATGAACCATGTTTTAAAGGATACCGATACAAAAGATAAAACGGAGCAGGTGACCAAGGTTTATACCAATCCTGATCTGCCCTTAGATAAAATTTTTGAAGATGAAGTGGTTAAATTTATCAAAGTGGTCAAATGAATTGAACATCGGCAGGCCGTTTACCTGGCCGGAAATGGCACCTTAGGCCTGCGGCCTGCCGCCCTCGCATTTTTTTTCTTACTTTTGTCCAAAAACCCATCAGAATGAATTTTATCGAAGAACTCAGGTGGAGGGACATGATCCACGACATGAGCCCGGGCACTGAAGAAGAACTTGCCAAAGGCATGACTTCCGCCTATATCGGGTACGACCCGACCTCCGATTCTCTTCATATTGGTAACCTCGCCTCCATCATGATGCTGGTCCACTTCCAGAAAGCAGGGCACAAACCCTTCGCTCTGGTCGGAGGAGCGACGGGAATGATTGGCGACCCTTCAGGGAAATCCGAAGAAAGAAACCTTCTCGATGAAAACACCTTGCGTTATAACCAGAACTGTATTCAGAAACAACTCGAAAAATTCCTCGACTTCAGCACCGGCTCCAATTCCGCCGAAATGGTCAATAATTATGACTGGACCAAGGACTTCTCTTTCCTGCATTTCCTCCGCGATGTAGGCAAACATATCACGGTTAATTATATGGTTGCCAAGGATTCCGTGAAGAACCGCATGAATTCGGGTTCGGGGATTTCTTTTACTGAATTCAGCTACCAGCTGGTTCAGGGGTATGACTTTTGCTGGCTCTTCGAACATAAAAATGTAAAACTCCAGATGGGTGGGTCCGACCAGTGGGGAAATATAGTCACCGGCACCGAACTCATACGCCGCAAACTGGGAGGTGAAGCCTATGCCCTCACCTGCCCGCTTATTACAAAAACTGACGGCGGAAAATTCGGGAAGACCGAAAGCGGCAATGTCTGGCTTGATCCTGAAAAGACCAGCCCCTATAAATTCTACCAGTTCTGGCTTAATACTTCTGACGAGGATGCAGCCCGGTATATTAAAAAATTCACCCTTCTCACCAGGGATCAGGTAGGTGAACTCATAAACGAACATCAGCAGTCACCTCATTTAAGAGTGTTACAGAAAACCCTTGCAAAAGACATCACTATCAGGGTTCATTCCGAAGAAGAGTATAATGCAGCCCTCGAAGCCAGCGATATCCTGTTCGGCAAAGGAACAAATGAAACCCTGCGGAATCTATCCGAAGAAACCCTGCTCTCGGTATTCGAAGGGGTCCCCCAATGCGAAATTGCGTTATCTGATCTCAGGAATGGAATCGGTATCATCGACTTCCTTTCCCATAAAACCGGCATCTTTATCTCAAACAGCGAAGCCCGGAGGATGCTGAAAGAAGGGGGTGTGCAGCTGAACAAACAGAAAGCAGCAGAAGAATTATACCTTAATGAATCTTTTCTTCTTAACGGCAAGTACCTGCTTGTTCAGAAAGGCAGGAAAAATTACTATCTTGTGATCACCAAATAAAATTATCCATCGTATGAAAACAAATCTTCAAAAACCGGTCAGCCCGCTGATCCTCCGGGCTGTTTATTCTTTTTCCTTCCTCCTGGTCCTCAGTTTATTCCCCGGGGCAATTCATGCACAATGGAACGACAATACATCAGTTAACATTCAGATTTCCGGGTTAACAATTGCCGATATGCAGTCAGCTTCTACAACCGATGGAAAAACCTGGGTTGCGTTTTATGTTCAAAATGGAAATAATTATGACATGAGAGCCCAGCTGATTGATGCAGCAGGCTATAAACTTCTCGGCTCCGATGGTGTCCTGATTGATAACAAGCCATCTGGTTCCGCCACCTATGTATTCAATGTTTGCGTGGATGCCTCAAATAATCTTATAATCGGATACCAGGATCAGAGGGCAGGGCCCCTTCAGTCGGTGCTTTATAAAATATCTCAGACAGGAGCTCAATTATGGGGCGCAAATGGAATAGTCCTGGGTGGAGGCCTGGCTCCCTATCCTGCCGTATTAAGCAATGGAGAAGTGATTGTTGCCTGGATTGCAGATGCAGGCTATACGCTGAACCTTCAAAAAATAACAACCAGTGGAACCCTGGCTTGGGTAACACCTATCCAGGTATTGGTCGGGACGTCTGCAACAACCCGTGGTCAGATAATTGCAAATACTGCGGGTAAGTTCACCATGGTATATCAGAAGGGTACTATGTACACTACCTTATATGCACAGATGTTTGATAATAATGGGACTGCCCTGTATGCACCTTTGCAGATCTGTAACCAGACTACAGCTGCATACAGGTATTATTCAATCGCAGGTGAGAGCGACACCACATATTATGGCTATTACAGCTCCACCGGTAACCGCTTTAATTCTTTTCTCCAGAGGATAAATCCTGATGGGACCATACCCTGGGGGATGAACGGTTCAAATTTCAATACATCCACCGGCACAAATGACAATTACCAGGGAACGACCTGTATCAACCTCACCCCCGGTTCGGGTTACGTATGGTCTGTTTGTACTTTCAGCGATCCCAACCAGACAGTATATGGTATTTATATTCAGAAATTTCTGAAATCGGGTGGGGCAAGGCAGTTCACCGATGCAGGCAAGGTGGTATATCCGATCGGCAGCAGCATGTACACCCAGGCCGGCGACCTTGCCCTGGTTAACGACACCCCCATGTTCATGTATTATATCTCCAATTATAAAATTTATGCCACCAGGCTGGATGCCAGCGGTAATTTCTTGTGGCCGGGTAACCAGGTTGAACTGAGTTCAACTACGGCAACCATGGCAAATGCCAAGGGTCGTTACGGGTTTACACCCGACGGGCCGAACCGTTGTGCCGGCATATGGACGGAGAAGAGGGGAGCAAATTATTTGGGGTATGCCCAGGGCGTTTCCATCGGCGGTCTTATTGGTATAAAGGTGGCAACACAAAATAATGTTCCTCCCACAATCACAACGAATCAGGGGACCCTGCAGCTGGTCGACACTATATTCCCGACCTCTGCAAGCCAGAGTGCGACATGGAGCATTGTCCCGGTGACCGGAGCGGCAAGCATAGATTCGAACGGGCTTGTGACCGGTATTGCTAATGGTACTGTTTATGGGGTTGCCATAGCCTTGCAGGACAACACTGTATCGGATTCCATTCTGATCACACTGACCAACCAGACTGCTTCAGCGCCTACTGTGGTGACTTTACCTGCTTCCAATGTCACTTCAAATGCTGCAACGCTCAACGGTACCGTAAATGCAAATACGTTATCCACCGATGTGATCTTTGCCTATGGCACTAATGTCTTCTACGGACATATTGTCCCTGCAAATCCGCCTACAGTTACAGGCAATACGGTTACGCCGGTTTCTGCAGATATCACAGGGCTCACGCCTAATACCTTGTATCATTACCGTGTAAGTGCAACCAATGCCGCCGGGACGTCAACAGGAGCTGACCTCACTTTCTCAACCGGGAATGTCGGTGTAAGCGGGAATGATCCTTCAAAGATCGATATCTATCCGGTGCCCAATGACGGGCATTTTAATATAACCCTGAACAGCGAAAATGAGGTCTCCTACAAACTGGAGATTTATAACAATCTTGGTGAAAGAATATACGGCGACCATACCATCATCGTAAAAGGAACCACGGTTACATCAGTTGACCTTGGGCCTGTCCCAAGCGGACTCTACACCATCATTTTACGTAATTCAGAAAACCAGGCGGTTCGTAAATTTATGGTAAATAAATAATGGTTTATTGGATAGTGCCTAACGCAGAACGGGCGGCTATCAAGCCGCCCGTTCTGCGTTATAAAACCGAAGCGGGATTACTTCACGAACTGCTTTGCATAATACTTTGCAGTCAGCTTCTCGCCTGTAGCCTTCTCAATCATTTCGTTCCAGTAATACCTGTTGGCCGGCATATAGATCTTTGTCTTCAGGTATTCGCCCACAGCTTTATTATTTGCAAAGCTCTGGAATTTAAAGTCCTCCGACTTGATCACATTGGTTACGATATAATAGTATAGCTGTGATGCGAGGAGTTCACCCATGAGGTAATTGTGATAATAACACGGGACTGTTGCTATATGTATCTTAGTCGCCCAATCAGGCTCGTTACGGCCTTCGGGGCGTTTTAAGAGCTGGTATTTTTCAACCAGGTCCCACCACAATTGATTCAGATCCTGGTCAGGGCTTTCGTACATGCTTTTTTCAAAATGATACATTACCTGGGCCCAGCGGCTGAAAACAAGCTGGTCAAGCCGAAGGGTTTTAAAGCAATTTTCAGCAATCTTCATTTTTTCCTCTTCGCTGATACCAGCTATGTCTTTCAACCATTGCGGATTTGAAGAAAAACGACCAAACATCATGGCAATGGCCTCGGTTGTAAACGTATGAGCCGGGTCGCGCACCACAAAAGGCAGGTTGAAATCCTTATACCTGTCATAGGTTGAATGACCAAATTCGTGCAGAAGTGTGCCCATCCAGTAACTGTTTGGTTTTACATTGCATAAAACCCGCACATCTCCCAGTTTATCTATATCGGTGCAGAAAGCATGCTGGTTCTTGCCTGGCTTCTCAAACAGGTCACTGTTTTTCATGATTTCGTCAACTGGCAGTCCAATCCCGTTATAATATCCTTTCACAAATGCAGGAAGGTCCTTATCCTGATAATATTTATCAAGATCCACAGCAAAAATCTTGGGGGCCTGCTGGAAGAAACGGTTCTGATAATTCCAGGGTTTTAATTCATCTTTGCTTTTCAGATTGTAATACTTTACAAAATATTCGTCAATCTCACCTTTAGCCTGGGCAAAGGCATCTTTAGTGAGGCTGTCTAATTCATCGAAGATCTTCCTTACATCGCGGGGATCCTGGTCACCGAGAGTCAGGCTCATTTCGTGGTAGTTTTTGAATCCCAACTCATGGGCAACTTCATTCCTGACCTTGACCAGTTTTCTCAGGTCATCGGCAACCAGAGGGCCGATTTTTTTCTGGGCTTCCCATACTTCTTTCTGGTATTTCACATCTTTCGATGTACGCAGCACATCTTCAACATCATTGTCCGATAATTTCTTTCCCCTGACCTCTGTCCTGAAATTACTGTATTTTTGTTCGATTGCAGACTGCATCCGGATCATTTTGTTCAGTTTGGCTGTGTCGGCCTTGGCCATGATAAATGAGCGGTAAAGCACATCCAGCTCACGGGCTAACAGGCTGTCGGAAATCAGGCCGGAGACCTTAATCTCTTCAAGCTTTTTCAGACTTTCCTTATCAGCATAGAAAGCCATCATTTTCATGTTCAGGTCTTCTGATTTTTTATACTCTTCGGGCTTCCCCGAGATTGAAGCGGCCCAGGCTGCCAGGTTGGTTTCTTTAAAAAGCGGAATGATAACTGAATCATGCCTGGCAATAAATGCTTTCAGGTCTTTGTTCATTTTCTCTTTTTTTGAG
>Ga0182011_10005101_pt1 | contig 10388 bp, 8 predicted proteins | sample 711E1DmetaG_FD_120481 | JGI IMG/M metagenome (GOLD analysis project Ga0182011, IMG submission 120481) | Permafrost microbial communities from Stordalen Mire, Sweden - 711E1D metaG | ecosystem: Environmental > Terrestrial > Soil > Wetlands > Permafrost | place: Sweden: Stordalen | collected...
GAAGCAATTGAAACGCTGATCTGGCTCATGGAAGCCCCGGCGTCGGAGCGCGTCGGCATCACCATTCCATCGGACGGCGCATTTCAGCGGCTTTGTTGCAAAATGGCGACGGGCAGCGGAAAAACGGTCGTGATGGCGATGCTCGTCGCGTGGCAGGTGTTGAACAAGGTCGCCTATCCGCAGGACGACCGTTTCTCAAAACACATTTTCATCGTCGCGCCGGGCTTGACGGTGAAAAACCGGTTGCAAGTGCTGATTCCCGCCGGGCCGGGAAATTATTACGACGAGTTCGACATCGTGCCGGGCACTGGCAGCTTGCGCGACCAATTACGGCAGGGAAAAGTTTTGGTTCGCAACTGGCACGTCTTGAATTGGGAGACGGATGACAAATTGAAAAAACGGCGCAGCGTGGACAAACGCGGCGCGAAAAGCGATGAGGCTTACGTCCGCGAAGTGTTGGGCGACATGGCGAAGGTGAACAATATCGTCGTCATCAATGACGAGGCGCATCACGCATGGCGCGTGAACCCGGAAGCAAAAACGGCGAAGATTGACCGACAGTTGATCGAGGAGGCGACAAAATGGGTGGGCGGACTGGACCGGATTCACAAGACGCGGAAAATTCTGCGCTGTTTTGATTTTTCCGCGACGCCGTTTTCACCCAGCGGCAAGCAGACGACGGAAGAATCGTTGTTTGGCTGGATTGTCAGCGACTTTGGATTGAACGATGCGATTGAAGGCGGGCTGGTGAAGACGCCGCGCGTGGTGGTGCGTGACGACGGGATGCCGGACGTGAAAAACTACAAGTCGAAGCTGTATCACATTTACGACCATGTGCGCGACGATTTGAGCCGGGGTGCGGAAGCATACGAGCCGCTGCCGGATTTGGTGACGAACGCCTATCTGCTTTTGGGCAAGGATTGGCTGGCAACTTACACCGCATGGATGGAAAAGGGTTACACCACGCCGCCGGTGATGATTACCGTCGCCAACCGGACGGAAACCGCCGCGCGTGTGAAGAACGCTTTTGACAAAAAGAAAGTGCTGATTGACGAATTGTGCAAGCCGGAGTTGACGTTGCACATTGATTCAAAAGTCCTCGACTTGGCGGAAGCCAAAGAGGAGGCCGAACAGGAGCAGGAAAGTGACGATTCCAATGGCGAGAATGGCGACGAGGAAACGCCCAGAAAGAAGCGAACCAGGGCGCAACAAGCAGAGGATTTACGAAAGATTGTGGACACAGTCGGCAAGAGAGGCGAGCCGGGCGAGCAAATCCGAAACGTAATTTCCGTCGGGATGCTGTCGGAAGGATGGGACGCCAAAAACGTGACACAAATCATGGGTTTGCGGGCGTTTTCAAGCCAGTTGCTTTGCGAGCAGGTGGTCGGGCGCGGCTTGCGACGCACGAGTTACGAGGCGAAGAAAATGCCGCACCCGATCACCGGCGAAGAGGTCGAATTGTTCGCGCCGGAATATGTGAACATATTCGGCGTGCCGTTCACGTTCCTGCCGCATGAAGGCGGCGAGGATGGCCCGTTGCCGCCGCCGTCGCCAAAGACGCGGATTGAGGCGTCACGCGAGAAGTTGGAATTTCTGATTAGCTGGCCAAACGTCATCCGCATTGACCACGTTTATCGCCCAAAGCTGGAATTGGATTTGAAGAAAGTTGAACCGCTCACGCTGGACGCAACGGACAAAATCGAAAATGCGGAGATGGCCGCTGTCGTGGCTGGCAAGCCGAATCTGGCGATGATGACGGAGATTGATTTGCAGGAATTGGCGCAGCGGTTCAGATTGCAGAAGATTGTTTTTGAAGTGGCCCGGGACATTTACGAACAGATGAAACCGGCTTGGCGGGGCAACAAGCAAAATTTGCTGGCGCAAGTTGTCTGGCTGGTCGAGAAATTCATCACGTCGCCGATGCTCGAAATCAATCCGCCGCTGTTTTATCAGGACGAGATGCGGCGGCGCGTGATGCTCACCTTGAACATGACGCGGATCGTGCAACACATTTTCGAGCAAATCAAAGAATCCAACACCGAAAAACTTGAGCCGGTTTTTGACAGCAACAAACCTATCCGCGCGACAGCGGACATGCTGCCGTGGTTCACGGGCAAGCCGGTGGTTGCGGCTAACCGCTCGCATATCAATTTGTGCGTGGCGGATTCGACTTGGGAAGCGCAAGCGGCCTACGAACTGGATCACAACGCCAGCGTCGCAGCTTGGGCAAAGAACGACCATTTGGGATTTGAGATTGCCTACATCTTCGCGGGCATCTTTCACAGGTTCCGCCCGGACTTCCTGATTCGGCTCACGACCGGCACGAACTTGGTTTTGGAAACCAAGGGGCAGAACACCCCGCAAGACCAAACGAAGCGGCGTTATCTTGACGAATGGGTGCGCGCCGTGAATGAGCATGGTGGCTTTGGGAAGTGGCGAGCCGGGCTTTGCCTGAATCCATCGGATTTGCCGACTGAGATTCAAGAAGCGGCAACCGCTCCCTGACCGAAAACCATGAATCCAGACGCCGAAAACCTGTTGGACGCTCTGAAATTTATTTCGGAAAACGTTTCCAAAATAAAAGACCGGCGCGGCAGGAAGAAACTATACCATTTTGAGAATCTTGATTGGCTTGCAAAGATGCTCGGCAGCCAAACGCGATGCGCCCGGAGCAAACAAAACTACATAAACGCCAAGCGAGCAGTTGAAATAATCACCAGCGATGCGGAACAACCGGAAGCGGTAAGGCACGCAATTCTCTATTATTTGCAGGACAAGCGAACCGTTGCGGCGGAGCTTGGACGATTTGCCCACCCGAAGGCGTTGTTTGCGGCTGCCAACGCCATGCGTAGTTCCCAAATGCCGACGATCAAAGCGATAGGACTTGCCCGACGCATGAGGGGGAAAGGCTCGCCAAACGCGAACACGCTGGCGAAGAAAATAAGGCGGACAATTCAAGATTACCGTGAACGCCATCCAAACCTATCGGAAGCGGACCTTTCAACCGCGCTCCGCATGGTGACTTACGGATAATCCGTGCCGCGCAAAATGCTTCCCGGCAAGACGCCTTGCCCCCCGCCCCCTTTTGAAATCCCCCGTCCCCCGTTGCTTGCGCCAGCATAAAACCGCTCCCGCATAGCGGCAAGAAAAAGTTTTCACTCCGTTCATTTTGAATTCACCAGCACGGAAAGTTGACCTGTGCGGAGCAGTTTTGAACATCCCGGCGGCGCGCAGGTTGACTGTCGCGCTTTGACATGACAGCAAAAGCTATCAGTCAGCAACAAGACGGTGGAAAGAGCAATCCGACACCGCCAGCAATCAACACCGTCGCCAAAATGGCAGTTATCGGCAAATTGGCCGAAGCCGCCGAAATCTTGGACGACGCACAGGCCGCCCTTTATGTGGGCGGAATTTCGGCCCGCGCAATCCGTGACTGGCGAACCCGGCGCGGACTCCCGTTTCTACGCTTAACCGCGAAAGTCTGCCGCATCCGTAAAGCCGACCTCGACAAATGGCTGGCGCAACACCGCGTGGCAATGATGACAGGAGGCGCGCAATGAAATCGGCCATGAAATTCTCCAAAGCCAGCGGCACAGAGCGCGCGAAGGTCGAAAAACTCATCCGGCGCGGCTGGCGACCAGGTTGCCGCGTTAGTGATTTTCTCCACCGTCGCAAACATCAACGCCGCCTTGCGGTAGGGAGCGAGTGGTGAATGAAAATTATTCGCTTGTTGCATTAGCATCCCGCTATTCCCGAAGGGAGGCGGGCGAAGATGAAAGATGAACGGCTTTGGAAACTCAAACTTCGCGCCGAAAAGGACAGAAATCTTTCCGATGGAGCGAATCGCAGCTTGGCATTGATCATCAGCGACCGTTACATGAGCACAGATTTGGCAGACGCCGAATTTCCATTGTCGTGGTCATCACTTTCCCGGCTTCATGGGGGTCTGTCCCGCAGCACGGCGGAGCGGCGAATTGAAGAACTGGTTCAATGCGGTTATTTGAAACGCGACACACTAAAAGGTTGTCCTGCAACTTGGTGGTTTTTTATTGTTTTTAGATGCGTCAAAAATGAAGCATCTACTTACAGCAATCGTCCGCCAACTGGACGTGTCACAAATGGCGCATCCGGTTGCCGCGAAAATGGCGCGCACCATATATCTAATTCCTTTCAGGAAAAGATTATTAAAGAGAGAAGCGTCGGCGCGGCTACGGCAGCAGGTGCTGCCGCGCCGACGCAAAGACCGCCGATACCGCCCGCGCGCGTTGCGGAGTTTATTCGGGAATTGCACGAAGCGGTGGAAAGTCCCAAATAAGAAGTCAAAAGTTTTAACGGCGGCAGCGTGGCGGCTCACGCCGGCGTCAGACAGTCCGGCGAATCGTTCCTGGCATTGTTCACCAGCGACTTGACGCGGTAACAGTCCATGTCCCCGGGCTCAAATGGCCGCAACATGAATTTTACCGCTTCGCCGTTGCGCCGGTCATCAATCCACCATTGCCAGTGCGTGTGCTCCAAAATGACCGGCATCCGTTCGTGAACGGCCGCAACCATCGGATTTGCCGTTGTCGTAATGATTGAAAACGTCTCGACAACGCGGCTTGGCGCCGGTGTGTCGCCGTCATCGTCAAAAATGAATTCACCGCGGGCGGGCGGTTTGGTCCACCGGTCCCAAAGTCCGGCCATGCAGAAAAACGATTTGTCCTTCATCGTGAAGCGGAACGGCGTCCGGCCACGCCCAGACAACTGCCATTCGTAAAATCCATCGGCTACCACCAGACACCGCTGGAATTCAAACGGCTTTTTGAAACTGGTTTTTTCGGAAATAGTTTCGGCCCGGGCGTTAATCAGCTTGTCGCCGATGCTTTCATCCTTTGCCCAGCCAGGAATCAATCCCCAACGCATGAGCTTCAGCGTCGGCTCGCCGTTTTCCAGCACGATCACCGGCGCTTGTTGGCGCGGGGCGATGTTGTAACGCGGGGCAAAAAACGGCGCGCGGCAAATGAAACCAATCAGCTTTGCCAGTTCGTCCAAAGTGCCAGCGGCGGAATAACGGCCACACATAATGCGTGAGAATAACTTGGCTGGTAGGACAAATGCAGTCCAACGCAAAAACGGCAGAAAGGTGCGGACAGTCATAAAACCCTTATGAACATTGAGCAAAATCACCGCATTTTATTGATTCACATTGCAAATGCACAAAATACCGCGTAAACACAGCGTAAAAACGCCGTCAAATATGGGGTTTTTCACCCATAAAAAAATGTGTAACACGAAATCCAAAATCCACACACGGCAACGCGAATCAGGTCAAAGACCTGGATACATACGGGTTTATTGAAAAGAATCCTTATGTGGCATGGCTGGGTGTGCGCATGAGCAAATCCACGTTCGGAACAGACTTTGGGTTCAAGTTCGGTTCAAGCTGGTGTTGGGGGATATATTCTACCGCAAGCGGTTGCTGGTTATTTTTCTGCTACCCCATCGGAATTTCAAGCGGTTCCGGAGTTTGTGGATTACGCAGAGACGATTATTGAATTGTTTGCGACGAAACAAAAGGAGGGTGACCGGTCAGAATGTAATTTCATGCTCATCACGAAGGATGCTGGTTTCAGGATGGAAAAAAGCATGCTTATTCATCCTGGCCTGCCGGCGGGTTGGATCTGCAAAACGAGTGGCAGAGTGCGAATTGAATTCACGCGGAGCAATTCCGGCGTGGTAATCAATCGGCGTTAGCATTGACCCACGGATAATTCGTGGTTCAACTAATCGGTGTCAGGCGTTGCTTTGCTGCGTCACCCAGGCCGCGCTTTGTTTGCCGCGAAGGTGAGAATACTACCGGTAACGATCCATCAAACCGTAGCCGTCAGCCTTATTGACGGCAACCGATCATGCGCAATGGTTTTGAAAACCGTCAAAAGTTGCCGACACTTGCCGACAAAAAACGTGTCAGAATAGCGCAACGACGTGCCGCAAGTGCAAAATCAGAGACAGCGAAAACACCTTGAAAACATTGGTTTTAATTGGTGTTTCGTGCGGAATTTGAAAAAGTGAAAATGCGGTTTAGCAAACCGTCGCCTTCAGCCACTCGGCCATCTCTCCACCGAAAACCAACCTGATCGTTTCAAACAGTCTGGCAATTGCCTTTGCGGAGTCAAGAACGGAAGCCAAAGTTTATCCGAAAGCACAAACCTTGCCTGCTTTGACCAAGGATCGTCATTGCGGTATCGGCCGGTTGCGGGTAAGATCATCCACACCGAATTTGAGAAACCAAATGAATCAAACAAGATTGAAATAACGTTATATGCAATCCAAGCGACTCATCGAGAAAGACCCTCAACTGCAAAAGGACGATTTGATTGTCATCACCGGCGCCGGCGGCTTCATCGGCGGAAACCTGGCCTTGTATTTCAAAAAGAAGGGCTTTACCCGCATCCGGGCCGTGGACAAGAAACCGCTTTACGAATGGTATCTCCAGGCGCCGGGCGTGGAGTCGCTTTGCCTGGATGTCAGCCAAGAGGAAAACTGCAGGCGCGTCTGCGAGGGCGCGGTCGAGGTTTATCAACTGGCCGCCGACATGGGCGGCATGGGCTTCATCGAGCGGTTCCGCGTCGAGTGCCTGCGCAGCATCCTCATCAACACCCACATGATCGAGGCGGCCTATCGCGCCGGTGTCCGCAACTACTTTTATTCCTCGTCGGCCTGTGCCTACAACATCCTGCTGCAGCAGGACCCGAATGTGCGCGCGTTGAAGGAATCCGACGCCTACCCGGCCATGGCCGAGCGCGGCTACGGCTGGGAAAAACTGGTTTCTGAAATGTTCTGCCAGGAATACTGGGCCGAGCGCGGCATGAAAACGCACATCGCCCGCTTTCACAACGTCTATGGGCCGAATGGCACGTGGGACGGCGGACGCGAGAAGGCCCCCGCCGCGCTCTGTCGCAAGGTCATCGCAGCCATCGACAAGAAGGACATGAACATCACCATCTGGGGCGACGGCACGCCGACCCGCAGCTTCATGTACATTGACGACTGCGTGAAGGGCATTGACATGATCATGCACTGCGACGAGTTGATCGCCACGCCCATCAACCTCGGCTCCAGCGAGCTCGTCTCCGTCAACGAATTGCTCTCGAAGATTGAGAAGATTGCGGGCGTGAAACTCAAGCGCCACTACGATCTGACCGCGCCCCGCGGCGTGGCCGGTCGCAACAGCGACAACACGTTCATCCAAAAAGTGCTCAAATGGGAGCCGAACACGCCGCTCGACAAGGGTTTGGCCGCCACCTATCACTGGATCAAAGAGCAATACCACAACCGCAAAAAAGGCAAACGCGTCGTCGAGTAGTATTTTTTGGCTTCTATGAAAACCAATGGCGTGCCGGCCATTGCCAGGGTGATTGGCAGCATTCCCAACCGCCTCGCGTTGGCGGGCGGCTGGATTGACCAGCCGTTTGTTTCACGTCTCAACCCGCAGCCGCCCGGCGCAATGGTCGTGGTGGCACTGGAGCCGACCTTTCGCGCGATGAACCGCTCCGGCTTTGCCAGCGGCACGCGCGCCATGGCCACGAAGTTGTGGCGGGGCCGGCTGCCCGCCCGCCCGCAGGAGGAACTGGTTCGCGAACTTTACGAGACCGAGAACAAGGACAAGACCGAAATGAGCGGATCGCAGGACATGATTGGCCTGATTTATCCCGGTATCAACCGGCTGGACTACGACTTCGCGGCCAACGGCGGTGTCTTTCCATCACACATCGAATCACTCAACCACGCCCGTGTGGCGCGCTGGCTGGAGCGGGTCCTGCACGTTTTGCCGGTGGAACCACGGCCTGAGGGCTACAATCCGCTGGGCGAAAAACATCTCGCCCCAAAGTGGATCGCGCGCCTTGGCCAGACGGGCAAGGATTGCTTCAACGCCATCCGCCAGATGGACATTGAAGCTTTGGGCGCATCCATGAATGATTGCATGGTGTGTTGGGAAAAGCTCCTGCCTCATATTGTCCGGCATCCGGCGATCAAGTTGGATCTCAAGGCCATCCTGCGCGCGTACCAGCAGCGCTACCCCGGAGCGATGTATTCCGGGTGTGGCGGCGGCTACCTTTTTGTTGTGTCCAGGGAACCGGTCCCGGGAGCATTTCAAGTTGCCATTCGAATCGCGCCATGATGAGCATCGCCGCAAGACAGGTCGTTGTCGCCGGCGGATTCGATGACATCCGCTCAAGCCACCTGCGTTTTCTTGAGGAGGCCGCAAGATACGGGGAATTGACAGTACTGTTGTGGCCGGATCAAACCGTGCGGGAACTCACCGGCAAACCGCCGATATTTCCCGAAGCGGAGCGCCTCTATTTTCTCAATGCCATCCGTTACGTGAGCCGTGTTATACTCCTTGCCGGCGCGATAAATCCCGATGAGCTTCCGAACCTGGGTGACGTTCGTCCCAAAGTGTGGGTTGATGGCGAAAGTCCCGGCAATGAGGCGCGGAAGGCATTTTGCCGGCGGCAGGGTTTGGAGTATCGCGTCCTGAATGCAGAGCGATTGAAAGGTTTCCCGGGTCCTGAGCCGTTGTCCGTTGTTCCCGACCGGAAGAAAGTGGTGGCAACCGGTTCTTACGATTGGTTTCACTCCGGCCACGTGCGGTTTTTTGAAGAGGTCAGCGCGTATGGCGATCTTTACGTCATCGTCGGCCATGATGCGAACATCCGTCTGCTCAAGGGAGACGGTCATCCGCTCCTGCCGCAGGCTGAGCGCCGTTACGTTGTCGCCTCAATCAAATACGTGAAGCAGGCGCTGATTTCCAGTGGCGACGGCTGGCTGGATGCCGAACCGGAAATCCAGCTTCTGAAGCCGGACATTTACGCGGTGAACGAGGACGGCGACAAAGGCGGCAAGCGCGAATACTGCAAGAAGCACGGCATCCAATATCTGGTGCTCAAGCGCGTTCCCGCGCCCGGTTTGCCCCGGCGCTCCAGCACCAACCTGAGGGGCTTCTAGCGTGTTTATCCATGAAGTTGCTCCAACGATTGATTTCAGGCTTGTGTTTTTAAGCTTCGGACGAAAAACTGTTTGTTCATTATGGAATTAAAAGACGCACCGGAGACTTATTTTTTTAAACTGTGGCCCAAGATTGAAGCCAACTGGATTCGGATTGTTTGGGGCGGCAGCATTATCGTCGTCGCCGTCGGGCTGATTTCGTTTTATTCCTGGCAACGGGGTCAAAAGGAGATCGCTGCGGGCAAGGCGCTGACACAATTTATGATGACCGCGCCGCGCAACGGCGCCAGCGACCCGCAGGCCGACCTTTTTTTGAAAATCGCCGGGGACTATCAGGGCACGTCTGCCGGGCAAAGGGCCTGGTTGCAAGGCGCTGCGGTGTTGTTTGCGGCGGGAAGATATCCCGACGCGCAAACGCAATTCCAAAAGTTTCTCGATGCCCACCCGGATGGCTTCTTTGCCGCCCAAGCCGCGCTTGGCGTGGCGACCAGCCTTGACGCCCAGGGCAAACCAGATTTGGCCACCGGCGCCTACCAGCGGGTCATCAGCGCCTATTCCGACACGACGGCGGCGATGTCCGCGAAATTTGCCCTGGCGCAAATTGACGAACGCCAGAACAAATTAATGGACGCGTTGAATCTTTACGAAGACATCAAGCGCAACTATCCCAACAGCCCGCTGGCTTCAGAAGCCGAACTGCGAATGATGGAATTGAAAACCAAGTTGCCATCCGCCTCCTCGCCTTCAACCGCTCCGGCGGCTCCGCTCAAGCTAAACCCCTGAGCCATGAAGCTCACCCTCATCGGTACGGGTTACGTCGGCCTGGTCACTGGCGCCTGCTTCGCCGAGGTCGGGCATCAGGTCGTGTGCGTGGACAACGATGCCGCCAAGGTCAAGCTGCTCCAATCCGGCGGCATCCCGATTTATGAGCCGGGACTCGAAGAACTCGTGAAAAAAAACGTGGCGACGGGACGGCTCGCGTTCACCAACAGCACCGCCGAAGGCGTCCAAAAATCCGACGTGATTTTCATCGCCGTGCCCACTCCGCCGCAGGCCGATGGTTCGGTGGATTTAAGTTTCATCGAAAGAGTCGCGCGCGACATTGCCGCCGCCATGACGACTTATAAAGTTGTCGTGGACAAAAGCACCGTGCCGGTCAAGACCGGCGAAAAGGTGAGCGAAACCATCAAACGCTATTGCCCGGCCAAGGTGGACTTCGATGTGGTCAGCAATCCGGAGTTTCTCCGCGAAGGTTTTGCCGTCGGCGATTTGATGAAACCCGACCGGGTGGTCATCGGCGTCCGTTCGCAACGGCCGGTGGCGGCGATGAAGGAAATTTACGCGCCATTCAAAGCGCCCATCATTGTCACCGACATCAATTCCGCCGAACTCATCAAGCA
>Ga0182011_10005102_pt1 | contig 10388 bp, 8 predicted proteins | sample 711E1DmetaG_FD_120481 | JGI IMG/M metagenome (GOLD analysis project Ga0182011, IMG submission 120481) | Permafrost microbial communities from Stordalen Mire, Sweden - 711E1D metaG | ecosystem: Environmental > Terrestrial > Soil > Wetlands > Permafrost | place: Sweden: Stordalen | collected...
TCATGGCCACGCTGGTGGTGTTCACCATGTTGGGCGACAAGGTCTGCGTAAGTGAAACCTGCGCCAGCTTGTTGTGCGTAAAATCCGTCTCCGTGCTGATCGGAGTAGTGCCCGGACTCTCCGTATTCTGCGCGTACGACTGGTATTCGTCCAGGTACTCGGCGAAGGCATGGTACTTGGGGGTGATCATGTGATCGATCTTGATCTCATCGTCGCGCTGATCGGTGACCTGCGGCATGTTATTGATGTAATTGTTGGTGCTGGTAGTGGAGGAGTAGTTGGGCGCCGGATAAAGCGTTTTCAGATACGCCAGTGAACTGGCGTTCAGTCTCGCGGCCGGGATCTGGGTGTAGCCGACAGGGCATGAGCCCCCGCTTACCGTCACCACCGGGAAATTGGCGGCCGGAGTTGCGGCCGGATCCTTGATCGGCGAAGCAAAACAGCCGGCGGCCTGAAGCGCCGTGGGTAAGATGCTTTGGGTCTGATTGGGCACATGCAAAATCACAAACTGCTCGTCCCAGAAAAAGAAGGTCTTCTGCCGGTTGACGTTGTAGTGATGCGGAATGAATACCGGGCCGCCCACGTTATAACCGAAGATGTTCTGATGGTAGGGTGGGATGCTGGTCGAGAAGTAGGGCTTTGAGTTCAGATCGTTGTTGCGCCAGAACTCCCATCCCGAGGCGTGGAAGTTCGCCGTGCCGCTCTTGGTTTGCATAAGAATGACCGACGAGCCCATCAGAGAATACTGCGCGGAGAAGTTGTTCTGAAGTACGCGCACCTCTTCAAGGGAGTCGGGGTTAGGAACCACTGAAGTCTGCTGCATGTTGCCGGAGTTCTCGTTCCAGATGCCGTCCAGCACATAGAAACTGCGGGAGGTGTCAAGGCCGTTGATGGAGAGCACGCTGTTGGTGGAGCGGCCGCCGGTGCCCAGCGCCGAGCCTTGAGAGGTGTTCACCACGCCCGGCATCAGGCCCGCCACGCCCTGGTAGTTGCGGCCATTCATGGGCAGAGTGCTTACCTGTTCACCGTCAATATCGGCCGAAACCTCCGAAGTGGTGGTCTGTACCTCGGTGGAAGTTGCCGCGACCGTCACGGTCTGGGTGGCGGAGCCTACGGCCAGCGCGCCGTTCACCGTGGCAGTTGACGCAGGGTGCAGTTCAACGCCGGTTACGGTGTAGCTCTTGAAACCCGCCTTGGCAAAGGTGACCGAATAGGTGTCCACGGTCAGGCCGGGCGCGACATAAACACCGTCGCCATTGGTTGTTGTCTTGGTGGCGACCTTGGTATCAACATCGGTGAGGGTTACGGTTGCGCCCGGCACTACCGCGCCGGAGGAGTCTGTCACTGTTCCTGTGATGGTTGCTCTTGTGGATAGCTGTGCGTGCAGCGCTGTGCTTGTGACGAACAGCGTCAGGCAGAACAGCGAAGCGATTGTGGCGAAGCAACGCAGTTTAGACATTCCCTGGGGTCCTCCTTTTTGTGGCCTCATAAGTCCTCAGTTGACTGATTTTTCCATGGATTTCAATACAGGAATTCATCCAAAGGAAACTTTTTAGGGCAGCACATTGTTATGCATTTTTAATGTCATTGTCAATACATATATTATTTCGATAGATTCTCCCCCACTCCTTGATCGGCAGGACGCTGCCGAGGAGCATCAAGAAGAGAATTTGGCCCTTTGCCAAGGTTGATGGGGAGCGATCTAATAGTATGTACTATATGGCTCTGAATCAATGACTTACAGGCACATTACGGCCTGTATGTCATTGCGTCGTGCAACTTTGAATTCAATTTTAGCCAGATCCCCTAGACCTGGATCGTCTTTTCGCCCTTGTGCCAGTTGCAGGGGCAGAGTTCGTCGGTTTGCAGTGCGTCCAGAACGCGCAGTACCTCTTGCGGGTTGCGGCCTACGGAGAGATCGGTAACGTAGACAAAGCGGATGATCTGATCCGGATCGACGATGAAGGTGGCGCGCTGCGCGACGCCGGCGCGGATGTCCAGAATGCCCAGCGCCCCGCTCAACTCGCGCTTGATGTCGGCGAGCATGGGGAAGGGCAGTTCCTTGAGGTCGGGGTGGTGGTTGCGCCAGGCCAGGTGAACGAACTCCGAATCGGTGCTGCCGCCCAGAATCTGCGCATCGCGGTCGGCAAACTCCTTGTTCAGTTTTCCGAAGGCGGCAATCTCCGTGGGACAAACGAAGGTGAAGTCCTTGGGCCAGAAGAAGTAGACCTTCCACTTGCCGGGATAGCTCTCGTCCGTGATGGTTTCAAATGCGGTCTTGGTGTTCAGGCCAACGGTGGCCGTCACTGCAAACTTGGGAAACTTCTCTCCGACTGTCAACATGCGCGACTCCTTAGGGTATAGTGCTACCCCATTGACAAGATGCGTTCAGGCTCCGTAGGGATTCTCTTCTGAAACGATCCGCGGCACGGAGTTCGAAAACCAGCCGGGTTCAGTTGGGCCGGTTGCCGGGGATGGAGCGGCGGCGGAAACGCTCGTCGACCGGCTGGCGGCCCTGCAGGCCGGCCTCTACGGTGTGCCAATGTTCGATGGCCGGCTCGCCCATGCGCCAGCAGAGCAGCACCACCTGGTCGTCGAGGCGGCAGGGAAAATCCAGCAGCCCGGCCTCGAGGTCCTTCACCTGTACGCCGATGGAATCGATTTCGGCGACGCTCTCGCGGACGCGCTGCAAGTGGGCTTCCATCTCCACGCGCCGCTTGGCTACGCTGCCCACGTCTACCTTCATGCCGCCGGAGAGATAGATGCGCCGGGCCAGCTCGGAGAGGCCCGACTCGGCCTCCTCCGCGGACTGCTTGCCTTCGATCGCGCGTTTCAGCAGCGACTCCAGAACCGGGAGCAAGGACTGCGCTTCGTCGATGGTGAAGGTCTTCATATTGATAGTTTACAGCGGAAAGCGATGAGAATACAGATCCGCCCTCCGCTCACCACTGCGATCTGTCATCTCTTCGCTAGATCCAGCATCCGGTCCAGCGCCACGCGCGCCCAATGCTTGACGCTATCCCGCACCCGGATGCGGTTGACCACCCGGCCCGCGACCAGGTTCTCCAGCGCCCAGGCCAGGTGCTGCGGCGTGATGCGAAACATGGTGGTGCAGAGGCAGCCGGTCTCGTCCAGGGTGATGACCCGCTTGCCCTCGGCCGCAAAGCGCCGGGCCATGCGGTTGACGAGGTGAATCTCGGTGCCAACAGCGAAGATGGAGCCCTCGGGAGCCTGCTCGACCAGCGCGATGAGCTGCTCGGTGGAACCCAGCGCGTCGGCCTTCTGGCAAACCTCCCAGCGGCATTCGGGATGGACGATGACCTGAATGCCGGGGTGCTTGGCGCGCACCCGATCGACATGGCCGGGCAAGAAGCGCTGATGGACGGCGCAGTGGCCCTTCCAAAGGAGAATGCGGCTGGCCGCCAGCTTTTCCTTGGTTTGGCCGCCCTGAATGGCCCACGGGTCCCAGACCGCCATCTCGCCCAGCGCGATCCCCATCGCAAAGCCGGTATTCCGGCCCAGGTGCTGGTCGGGCAGGAAGAGAATGCGCTTGCCGCGCGCAAAGGCCCACTCGAAGACTGCTTGCGCGCTGGAGGAGGTGCAGACCATCCCGCCCCGCTCGCCGCAGAAGGCCTTGATGGCGGCGGTGGAGTTCATATAGGTCAGCGGGATGGTCTCCTCCGCCAGCCCCAGGCGCTCCAGCGCCTCCCAGCAGGCCTCGACCTGGGAGATTTCCGCCATATCGGCCATGGAGCAGCCGGCGTTCAGGTCGGGCAGGATCACCTGCTGCTCCGGGCGGCCCAGCACGTCGGCGCTTTCGGCCATGAAGTGTACGCCGCAGAAAACAATGTACTTGGCGCCGGTCCTGGCAGCGATTTTCGAGAGCTTGTAGCTGTCGCCGGTCGCGTCGGCGAAGCGGATCACCTCGTCGCGCTGGTAGTGGTGGCCGAGCAGAATGGCGGTCGAGCCCAGTTTTGCGCGCGCCGCGGCAATGCGCTCGTCCATCGAGTGGTCGGGGAGCGCAAGGTAGTTTTCGAGGCTGCAACTCGTCCCGGCCTCCGGCGAGGCCGCCGTCTCTTCGTCGAGAACCAGGTTCACCGTATTCCGCCTTCAGTCCACTTCGCCCTCTTGCGAGGACAACGGACGGGGATGTTGAAAGCAAACAGGCCGCAGTGGACGCATCGGCATTCCCGGCTTGACCGGCATCCAGATCGATTCTCGAAGGGAGAATCGATCCAGGCCCCGCCTCAAGAGCGCCCCCATCCACGGGGTTGTTGCGGCCCTTTCACATTTTGGACGCGACCGCAGGCTGGGGGATTGCAGAATACCCAGCCCGGCGATGCCCGCCTCCATTCACCAACAGTGTAACGCAGGTGTAACAGTTGGCTCTAGGATGCTCGCCGCGGATGGATTGGCCGCTGCTGCCGCTTCGGTTTGTTCGCGCCATGCGCGGGCAGGTATCATGAACCTTCATGGTTACACTGCCGACAATTCAAATTGCCAGCCTGGGGATGGCGGACTCGCTGATCCTGATGGTGCTGGCGCTGGTGGTCTGCGGTCCGCGGCGCCTACCCCAGATCGGCCGCCAGATCGGCAAGCTGATGTACGAGTTCCGCAAAGCCTCCAACGACTTCAAGTTCCAGATGGAAGAAGAGTTGCGTTCGGCCGAGGAGGCCGACCGCAAGAAAAAGGAAGAGGAGCGGCTGAGCGTGCTGGCGCTGGCCGCGCCGGCGGCGGCAGACGTGGTTTCCCAGCTCCCGGAATCGAATCCTCTCCCCAGCGGCGGGGACCTGTCGCCGGGGAGCCTGGGAGCTGGGACGCCCGACGAGATTGGCAGGGCCGCAGAAGGCTTTATGGCCGATCATCCTTATCCGGGAGATGACCCGTACGCGGCTGCGATCGAGACCGGGGCCAAGCCGGAGGAAGCCTATCCCGGCATCCAGCCGCCCTCGACCGGAGAGCAGGTTCCGGCGGCCCGGCCGGGCAATTTGGCCCGCCGGCTGGAAGCTGCCGGCCCGGTCGAGCAGACCGCGGCTGAAAGAGATGGAATTCAGCCCGGTCATTTGCCCCCTGAAGCAGTTTCCTCGAAAGAGCCGCCGGCAAAAGGCCCATCTCCCGCGGACTTTGAAGAGATCCGCGCGCATTCCGCGGAATCTCCAGCCGTCGAGACCGTCCCTGATAGGGAGCGAGCCCACCATGGTTGACCCGGCGGAGGCAATCGGCAAGGCGCGCGACGCCGTGAGCAAGCGCGCGGAACTGCCTGGCATGAGCCTGATGGAGCACCTGGACGAGTTGCGCAAGCGCATCGTCCGCTCGGCCATTTATCTGGCGCTGGGTTTTGTTGCCTGCTGGTTCTTCCGCGACCGGCTCGTCAACTTTATCCAAGCGCCGCTTGCGCACATCGGCAAGACCCTTGTCTTCACCCACCCCATGGATCCCCTGAACCTGCAACTGCAGGTTTCGCTGGTCGGCGGCGCGATCCTGGCCTCGCCTTTCATCCTCTATCAGGTGTGGCTGTTCATTGCGCCCGGACTCTACCAGAAAGAGCGCAGGTTCGTGGTTCCCTTCATGGCGGCCACGGTAGGGTTGTTCCTGGCCGGCGCCGCCTTCGGCTACTTCTGGGTGCTGCCCGGCGCGCTCAGGATTCTGATCGTGGATTTCGGCAAGAACTTCACCTCCATGGTCACCATCGAGGAGTATTCCAGCTTTTTTCTCTCCATCATTCTGGGGCTGGGCATCAGCTTTGAGATGCCGATCCTCATCTTCTTCCTGGCCATCTTCGGCATCGTCAGCCCGAAGTTTCTATGGAAGAACATCCGCTACGCGGTTCTGGCGGTCTTTCTGGTGGCGGCCGTCATCTGCCCCAGCCCCGACCCCTGGACGATGTGCATCTACGCCGTCCCCATGCTGGCGCTCTACCTGGTGGGTATCGGCGTGGCCTGGTGGGTGCATCCCGCGCGCCGCAAGCGCAAGGAAGCCAAGGAGGCCGCAAAGTGAACCGGCTCCCATTCTGTAAGAAGCTAGCCGCGGCGCTGCTTCTGCTCACTCCATTCGCCGCATCTGCCCAGCCGCACTTCAACGGCGCTAAAGCCCTCGAGTATGCCCGCCAGTTCGTCGCCATCGGCCCCCGCTGGCCCACCAGCCCCGGCCACCTCAAGGCCGAGGAATTCCTGCGCAGCCAATTCAAGCACGACGCGGTGGAAGAAGACGCCTTCACCGCCAACACGCCCATCGGCCCGGTGCCCATGCGCAACTTCATCGTGCGCTTTCCCGGCAAAAAGCCCGGCGTCATCGTCCTGGCCACCCACTACGAGACCAATTACTGGCTGCGGAATATCAACTTTGTGGGCGCCAACGATGGGGCCGCAACCACCGGACTGCTGCTGGCCATCGCCGACGTTTTGCGCCACCAGGCCGCAGGCGGCAAGAAGCTCGAAGGCTACTCGGTTTGGCTGCTCTTCGACGACGGCGAAGAGTCGATTCAACCCGCCTGGACGAGTTCCGACTCGCTCTACGGCACTCGCCATCTGGCCGCCAAATGGGCGCGCGACGGAACCCTGGGAGAGATCAAAGCATTCATCCTGGCCGACATGATCGGCGACAAGTCCCTGGACATCCTGCGCGAGACCCGCTCCGCGGACTGGCTGGTGGCGCTGGTCCGAAAGGCGGCCCACAAATTCGGCTATGACCGCTACTTCTTTCAGACCGATGGGCCAGTCGAAGACGATCACTTGCCCTTCGTCGAGCGCGGCGTACCTTCGATCGACGTCATCGACCTGGATTACGGCCCCAACAACAGCTATCACCACACCGCCCAGGACACCATGGACAAGATCAGCGTCCGCAGCCTGACCATCGATGGCGATGTGTTTCTGGAAACGATACTTCTGGTCAATCAGCGGTAAAAACAGGGATCAGGGATCAGGGAAGAAATGGATCAGGGAAGTAGTGGGTGCCCCACCTTCGCGGCGTTTTTGTTTTTGCCGCTAAGGTGGGGTATCGATACCTGCAGCTACTTATCGTCTCTTTCTGTCTTTTGGCAGCCCTGGATCACCCATAAAACTCCGTGCCCCATCCTTTCCGCAGCTTTTTCGCGGAAAGGGTGGGAAACCACGAACCTCAGGGAGTCGCAGTTCCCCACTCCATACTCCCTGCCATCCTGTAGCATTCCCCTATGATTGCCGGCGTCTCCTGGACTTGGTGGCTGGGCTTCCACGCTGTGGTGGCGGCGCTGCTGCTGGCCGATGCGCTGCTCTTTAGCCGCAGAACTGAAACGCGGCGCACACAGGCAGTTGCATGGCTTTGGTCCGTCGTGCTGGTCGCGGCCGCAACCGGCTTTGCTTCATGGATCGCCATCGCGCAGGGCCGGCAGCCAGCGCTGGAGTTCGCCGGCGGCTACGCCATCGAGACTTCGCTCAGCGTCGACAATCTCTTCGTTTTCATGGTCCTCTTTCAGGGCTTCCGCATCGGCCCCGAAGGCCAGCACAAAGCCCTGCTGTGGGGCGTGGCCGGCGCGGTAGTGTTGCGCGCGTTGTTCATTGCCGCAGGCATTACACTGCTGCGGCGCTTCGAGTGGATCACATGGGCTTTCGGCCTGATTCTGCTCTACGCGGCCTGGCGGCTGGTGAGGGGCGGCTCGCCGAATGCCGCCATTCCTGACTGGATACGAAAGCTGCAGCCGGCCAAAGGGTCGCTCTTGCCCGTCATTCTAGCCGTCGAACTCACCGATGTACTCTTCGCCATGGATTCCATTCCCGCCGTGCTGGCCATCTCCCGCAATCCCTTCGTGGTTTACACATCGAATATCCTTGCCATCCTCGGCCTGCGCTCGCTCTACTTCGCGTTGTCCTCGCTGCTCGACCGCTTCCGCTTCCTGCATTACGGGCTGGGAGCTCTGCTGGCCTTTGTCGCCCTCAAGATGCTCGCCGCCCGCTGGATCAACGTTCCCATCACGCTCTCGCTGGCCGCGATGGGCGCGATTCTCGGGGTGTGCGCGGCCGTCTCGTGGTTTGCCGCGGGGAACAGGAATCTGCCCCCTGATCTCTGACCCCTGTCTCACCACTCCTCGAAGACAACCTGCTCTTCGCTGCCCTGACGATTGAAGATCGAGTGCTTGCGGAAGCGCTCGTCGTCGCGCTTTGGATAGTCGTTGCGGAAGTGAGCGCCGCGGCTCTCGGTGCGGGCCAGTGCCGACCGCAGGATGGCGCGGGCTACACAACTCATCGCCTGCGCTTCGCACAAGCGGCGGCTTCCCTTCCCTTGCACGACCAACTGCGCCAGACCGTCTGCGCAAGCCTCCTGCGCCCGTAATCCTTCCCGCAGCGTGGATTCCTCGCGCAGCAGACCGGCATAGGCCCACATGGCCGATTGGAGGTTGGCAATGAGTTCTTCCACGCGGGATTCTTCCTCCGCGATAAGGGCTTTGGAAGCCGCGGCGGGCGCATCGGCAGCGACAAACGGCAGGCCATCAGCCAGCATCGCCTGTGCGGCGCGCGCGCCGAAGACCAGCCCTTCGAGCAGCGAGTTCGAGGCCAGGCGGTTGGCGCCGTGTACGCCGGTGCAGGCGGCCTCGCCGGCGGCATAGAGCCCCGTCAGGCTGGTGCGGCCGTGCAGATCCGTCTTGATGCCGCCCATCAGGTAATGGGCCGCGGGGCGAACAGGGATAAGGTCGCGGCCAAGCTTCAGCCCGTACTGAGCCAGAAAAGCGCTGATTCCGGGAAAACGATGGCGCAGATCGATGTTCTTGACGTCTCGCATATCCAGAAAGACCGGGCGGGCTTCGCCGGGCTCGGAGCCGCGGCTCGCCCCCATGCCTTCGCGGGCAATGGCGCGGGCCACCACGTCGCGGGGAGCCAGCTCGAGCAGCGGGTGATAGCGTTCCATGAAGCGCTCGCCCTTGTCGTTGCGCAGGTATGCGCCCTCCCCGCGCAAGGCCTCGGAGATGAGGAAGCGCGGCGCGCCGGTGAGCGAGAGCGCCGTGGGATGGAATTGGTAGAACTCCATGTCGGCCAGATCCGCCCCCGCCTCCGCAGCCAGGGCGATGCCGTCGCCGGTGGCCACGGCGGGGTTGGTGGTGTCGGAATAGACCTGGCCCGCCCCGCCGGCGGCGATCAGCACGGCGCGCGCGCTCACCCTCTCCCGCCGGTCTTCGCGGTCCAGCAGATCGGCCCCGATGACCCTGCCGCCGGCGACAAGCAGGCCGGTGGCCATGGTCCACTCGGCAAAGCGGATGCGCTTGTGGACGTGAGCAAAGGCCGCCAATGACCGGCTGATCTCGGCGCCGGTGGCGTCGCCTTTGGCGTGCAGGATGCGGGCCAATGAATGAGCGCCCTCGCGGGTGCGCAGGAACTCGCCCTCTCCGTTGTCTCCCTCGCGGTCGAAGCTGGCGCCCCACTCGATCAGCTCTGCCACGCGCACCGGTCCTTCCGCAACCAGCGCCTCGGCGGCAGGGCGGAAGACGATTCCGCCGCCGGCTTTTACAGTGTCTTCCAGGTGCAGGGCGACGTCCTCGCCGCCCTCCATGGCCACGGCGATTCCACCCTGCGCGTAGTGCGTGTTCGACTCGCCCAGCGACTCCTTGGTGACCACCAGAACATCGCCGCGGCGGGCCAGTTCGACCGCCGCGCGCAGGCCAGCCACGCCCGCTCCCATCACCAGAAAGTCCACCCGTGACGCATTTGCCATCGTCATTCAGGCTACCATCCGCAGGCTGAGGCCAGGGGGGACGGGAGCCACGCGCGAGGCGTGCTCCCAATTGCTCAGACTGCGTTGTATACGGCGGCTAGAGTGAAGAACGTAAGGGTAGATCGATGACATGCCCCGATCGAGAGATGGGAACTCAAGAACGAACTGAACCCCTTATGGAAGCTGCGGGCGCCGGGATCATCTTCGCGGCGGCACAGCCTCCCACGCAACACAAGGAACCGCAGACGCCTTAAGGGGGGTCAATCATGCGCGGAATCAAAACATTACTCTCAGCTACAGCATTGTTCGCGGGTATGGCCCTGGCGCCGGCGGCGAACGCGCAAATTACCGTCGGCATCGGCATTCAACCCGTTTGTTCCTATGGCTACTATGACTACGCGCCCTACGCCTGCGCGCCCTATGGCTTCTACGGACCGGGGTATTTTTACGGCGGCGTCTTCCTGGGCATGGGCCCCTGGGCCGGCTGGGGTTATGGCCACGGCTGGGGTGAGCATCGTTTTGTCAATGAAGGCGGCGGAAGCTACCACGGCGGCGGCGGATATGCTGCCAACCACAGCAGCTTCGCCCGCGGCGGCGGAGCGCGCGGCGGAACGCCCGTTCGCGCCAACGGCAATGCCTACCACGCGAATGCTGGCGGCTCTCGTGCGGCGGTAGCCAATCATGGCGGAAACAATGCCGGAGGA
>Ga0182011_10005105_pt1 | contig 10385 bp, 9 predicted proteins | sample 711E1DmetaG_FD_120481 | JGI IMG/M metagenome (GOLD analysis project Ga0182011, IMG submission 120481) | Permafrost microbial communities from Stordalen Mire, Sweden - 711E1D metaG | ecosystem: Environmental > Terrestrial > Soil > Wetlands > Permafrost | place: Sweden: Stordalen | collected...
AAAACATCCAATTTTTTTAATGGTTCCCATGTATTTTCGCTAAGGCCATGCAAAAGATAGAAATCAATTCTATCAGTTTGAAGTCGTTTGAGCTGATCATCTAAATAATAATTAAGATCTTCTTTTTTCTGGATATTCCAGCTGGGTAATTTAGTGGATAGATACACTTCATCTCTTAAACCCTCTTTTAAGACCTTTCCAACGAAAATTTCACTCATACCTCCTTCAGTAAAAGAGATGCCGTGATATGGATAAGCTGTATCAACATAATTCACACCATGATCAATGGCATACTGAAGCATCTCTGTTGCCAGAGGTTCATTTATTTTTGAGGGATTTCCCTCAATTATTGGAAGTCTCATACATCCAAAACCAAGTATCGAAACTTTTTTGCCTGTTTTCCCAAAGGTCCTGTAAAGCATTTTTTAATACCTCATAATTATTAAAATTATATAATAATTAATTTTATTTGAATATATAGATTGTTAGAACAAAAGCTACCGATTCCATGCCAATCATGATATTGAAACACTTTTATAGTCAGGGTTTTTGTAAAACAAAGAATTATCAAAAGAAATAGAATTGTCTAAAAATTGAATTTACCCACCCTTTACCATGAATTTTTTCACCATATTCTCCACCGATACTACCTCTTCTTCGGATGGAATGTCAAGTTTGAATGGATATTCTTTTTCACTGAATCTTTCAAGAAGTATTATGCCATTATCTGTATCTGATTTTATTTCAAAACGTTTTAATTCACCTAAAGGGATGTTTTCAAGCACGTTTAACATCTGCTCTTGGGTTTTCTTATCTAATCCTTTGATAAGGAATTTCATTATGGGCAGATTAGATTCCAAGGAGTACCCAAACTCCAATATTTTCACTTCAATCATTATAAAACACCTCTTTTTCTATTAAATCATCTTTGACTATAAAATTTTATTTCAATTATAATATTAATATCCACCAAAAAATGTAAAATAATTTTTTTTATGGATTAAGTATGAATACACTGTAGTTTAGATAGGATGCTATGCTTACCCAAATTAGGTATGGTATGAGTATTATTGCTGCTGGTTTAGAAACACGGTAGAACACGATGATGTTGATTAATATGGATATCCACAGTATTATTACAAATACTAAACCTCCAAATATGTTGTGGGTGCCGAAAAAAACTAATGACCATAGTACATTTAAGAACAGTTGGATAGCGAATATTAGAATTGCAATTCGTACATCTTTTCGGTCTAAACCTTCTCTCCAAACTAAAAACAAAGATATTCCCATCAGAACATATAGTGTGCTCCATATAGGTCCAAAAGCCCAGTTTGGTGGTGTCCATCCTGGTTTGGGTAAAGAAACGTACCAAGTGGTTATTTCTTTTAAAGTATAAATTGTTCCCACTGATCCCGCTAAAAATACAATTAATATGGAAATAATTAATTTAGGGATCTCACGAATACTAAAACTATTCATCTACTTTAACCTCCCCATTTTTTAAATCTTATCCTAATTCCATCTACTGAACTATTTTATTTCATAATTATTATTATCTCATGTATATATGAATATTTTTGATGCCCACTTATTAAAATATTAATTTGTGGTTTTTTGATTATTTTAAATAGCAAATAACATAGTAAATGTTTAAATAGAGAAAGAAAAAAATGATCACTATATAAAAGTCAGGGATGAAGATAGTGCCAATTGCAGGGATACCATTTATGGTTTTAGTTGTAGTCTTCTGTTCAATTGGTTTCTAGATTGATGCTTACTACTCAGATATTACAGGAGACAGGAAAATGAACTCTGATTTTCTAGAAGATAAAGAAATAATCGTAGCCTCTAACAGAGGCCCAGTAGTATTTAAAAGATATGAAAAAGGAAAAATCGAACTAATACGCGGTGCAGGGGGGATAGTCGGTTCGATGATACCTTTTTTGAAAAAAACACATGGAAAATGGGTTTCTTCTGCAATCGGAGAATGTGATCACTATATGAACAATAAATACCACTGTAAAGTGCCCATACCATTAGAAGACCCCGAATATTATGTCGAATTCATCAAAACAGAAGAGGATATTTATAATAGGTTTAATGGTAAATTCGCGAATCCTTTATTGTGGTTTATTCATCATTCTATGTGGAATCCACCATATTCACCATGTGCAGACGATGAATTGCATCAAGCATGGGATTCATACCAACATGTGAACTCTATGTTTGCAGCAGCGATAGGGGAAGATGTATGTAAATCAGAGAAGACTCCAATAGTAATGTTACAGGATTATCATCTCTATTTAACACCTAAATTGATAAGAAAGCAGCATCCAGATGTTCTTATGAGTCAATTCGTCCACATACCATTCCCCCCACCAGAAATATTCCAGCAATTGCCCAATCACATGCAAATCGAGATATTAGACAGTATGCTGACAAATAATGTTTTAGGATTCCATATTCCACGTTATATGAACAATTTTTTGCAAACAATTAAACTTCTTCTACCAAACACTTCGGTGGATGACATAAAAGGAGACATTCTATATAAAGGACATGTCTGCCATGTAAAAACCTATCCTATCAGTGTTGATATGGAAACACTCCAGACACACGCACAAGATACGAATGTCATTGCTAAGGAAGCAGAAGTAGATGAAATGATTGGTGACTGCAAGTTAATCTACAGAACAGACAGAACAGACTTATCTAAGAATATTATCAGAGGATTCCAGGCTTATGACATGTTTCTAGAGAAATATCCAGAATGGAGAGAAAAAGTTAAGTTTGTAGCAACTTTAATGCCCTCAAGACTAGATATAAAGATCTACAGAGAATACACCGATAAAATAAAAGACATAGTTAAGGAAATCAACGAGAAATATGCAACTCCAGATTGGCAACCAATTAAATACATTTGTAGGGGAGATTACAACTTAGTAATTGCTCTTTTGAAAAGATATGATGTTTTAATGGTTAATCCTATATTAGATGGAATGAATATCGTAGCCAAAGAAGGGAGTGTCGTGAACGAAAATAATGGTGTTTTAATCCTTTCTACTGGAGCAGGATGTTATGAAGAATTAAAAGATGGAGCAATTTGCATAAATCCTTTTGATTTAAGGCAGACTGCAGAATCAATCGATGTGGCTTTATTAATGGATGAAACAGTCAAAGCCCAGATGATTGCCAAAACAAGAACAGCTATTCAAATAAATGACCTGAATAAATGGGTATCCGATCAATTAAAAGACATTGAGGCTGTTATGCATGAAAGATTAAAACTTAAATCTAATAAAAACCCTGAGGAATCTCGATTCGAAATGAATTGAATTAAATGTTTTCTTAAGATAATTTGGATAATCCCTAAATAAATAATACTAATGATTTTTTAATTTCTAACAATTGAAAGGATAGTGTTTAATGTCGATTCAACTTCATGATTCCTTAAAAATAGCAGAAAAAGAGAAGGCTTTGCCAAAAGTTATTGCATACAACAGAATTGATGGTCCAGGATCCAGTTTAGATTTAAGCGAATTTCAGCAGACATTCTGGAAAATACCAAATATACAAGATAAAGATGATCCTGCAATAAAATGGACAGGTAATCTTCCAAGAACAATAGGTATAACCATAGATACCGGAACTAAAATTGAGGCCCATCCTTTTAATCCGGATCTTATAGGTGTTAAATCTGTTGAATATAAAACTGAAGTTATTGCTTCCCCAGGTGAAGTAATTCCAGTTAAAGAGAACTGGTTACTTAAAATAATTGAAATATTTGATATTAAAGGTGTTATGTTTGTTTTAAAGAATCTAAGAGAAGGTATACAATCTTCAGGGCTTGGAGGATCATCAACAGCTACAATTGGCGTGTGTATACTTGCAAATGAATTAGCAGGACGACCATTTAGCAAGATTCAATTGATTTCTTTAGCTTCTCGTATTGAACAGGGTTTTGGAGTAAGTATCACTGGAACTCAGGAACAATCCAATGTTATTTTTGGAGGAGTAACTGATTATGTCTGGTTTCCATGGGGAAAACCGGGATATCCTGATACAGGTTATGGCGAATCTTTACGATTTGAATTGATACCACCAGAAGATTACGGACTTTTAGAAGAGAGAACTGCTATTTTTCATTCTGGACATCCTCGCCTAAGCTCAGAAGTTAATTTAACATGGAGAAACGCTCTCTTAACTGAAGTTGGATATAACTTACATTCTAAAAAAATGAAGGTAGCTTATGAGTTTCGTGAGGGATTAAGACTACAAAAATGGGATCATGTTCTTGAATCAATAGAAGAATACCGTAAAATACGGATAAAACTATGTGAAGATTATATGGAAAGTTCCAGGGATTTATTGAAACGTGCTGAAAGCTGTAACTGTACTACTTTCCCTCTGGGCGCTGGTGGAGGAGGTGCAGTCCTTTTATTTTCTCCAAACCCAGAATCTTTAGAAAAATTGCGCGAGGATCTTAAAGGTATTTATAGAGAAATCCCCTTTAAAATACGATCTAAGGGTCATGAAATTAATAATGTAAAACTATAAAAATGGTTCCCACAAATGTCAGATTTCTTCTTCACAAACTGATTTTAAAATAATATTTAGATTCATTTCCTATTTTTTAGTCAACTTGGACATTTCATTACTTATTAATTCTATATCCTTAAATTGATCGCTTATCCAGCCGTATATATTTCTATTGCTAACAATATTGTATAAAGTTTTTAATCGCCGTCCCCTTTCATTTTCATCCATTGTTATGGCCTGGTAAAATCCTTCAGCTGTTTGGCTAATGTCATATGGATTGACTGGAATTGTTCCTTCTTTAATCTCCTCAAAACAACCTGCTGCTTCAGATAATATCAGTACCCCGTTTTCTTCATTTACAACTGCCGCTTCCTTGGGAACAATGTTCATACCATCAGAAATGGGATTCACAATTAGACAGTCGTAGTTTTTAAATGCAGCAACAACAAAATTGTAGTCAGCTTTAAATATGCATTCAACAGGTTTCCAATTATTTCTAGCATACTTACGGTTAATTTCTTTGATGATTGTTCGAACATCATTTAAATAGCTCCGGTATTCCTTTATCTGTTGTCTGGTGGGTTTTCCAGTTATTAAAAATACCACTTTCCCAAGGTACTCAGGATGTTTCTCTAAAAAAATATCGAATGCTTTGAATCCTCTTATAATATTTTTACTTAGGTCTAACCGATCAGTTCTGTAAAAAAGGAATTTATCTCCCTTAATCCTTTTTACAATCTTCTCTTTTTCCAGCACTTCCTTTGATGCGGCCATGTTTTTTAATCCCTCAGAATCAACTGAAATGGGGTAACTCTTAACATGTGTTTCGTTACCGTTGCGATACACTATCTGGTTTTCATAGTCTATTTTATCCGCAAATTCTTCACAAGTTCCAAGAAAGTTGTCCACGTATCTTGGAATGTGAAAACCCAAGAGGTCGTTTGCTAGAAGACCATCTATTATGGAATCCCTCATGTAATAAGGCAGAATTTTAAAGTAATCTGACTGTGGCCATGGAATATGAATAAAATGACTTAAAAAAGTTTTTCTCAATTTACGACGAATAATTGCAGGACAAAGATAAAGATGATAGTCCTGCAACATTATCATAGGCTCTTTATCATTGCTCTTGCTTTCTTCCACTACATGATCCGCGAATTTCTTGTTCATATGAAGGTAACCTTTTTCCCAAGCTTTGTGAATCTTATCATCAATGTCAGGACTGTAGGGGCTGTTCCACATGTAATGTTGTAAAAACCAGAGGAGTGGATTACTTATTACACTATAATATTCTTCGTAGTATTCTTTTTCTGCAACAACAAATTGAACCCAAAATTTTGGATCCCCTTCGGGTATGGGTACCTTGTTTCCGGGGAACCTTGCTGCTACCACGGCATCTCCTAGAGTCATGGCACTTGCAATCCATACACCATTCAATGTTTCCATGAGGGGAAGTAATGTTGATACAAGCCCGCCCGCACCTCTTTTAATTTTTATATCATCGTTTTTATGTTGAAATTCAACTGGTCCCCTGTTAGAAACTACAATTAAATTTTTATCCTTTAAAAACTCCAATATTTCCTTTTCGTGGGGATAGTTCATCGAATCACTTCATGTTCAATAAATCAGATAATTATAAATTCTAAACATTTTCAATTATCCTTTTAACTGAAGCTGTTAATTTTTGCAGTTTCTTTGAGGATTTAGATTCTATATAGATTCTTATTAATGGTTCGAATCTGGAGGGTCTCACCAATATGAACGAATCTTCCATTTCAACCCTCAGACCATCTACTGTATTAATGTCCTTTTCAGAGTCAAAACTGCTTTTAATAGTGTCTATAACTTTCATTTTTTTCCCGTGTTCACATTTTAGCGTGAAAAATGTACGAGGATATTCTGCTATTGCTTGAGTCAGTTTTGAAAGGGTTGTATCCTCCCTGGCAAGTATCTCAAGCATGCGGACCACAGCAAAGATTGCATCGTAGCATGTCTGGAATTCTGGGAAAACATACATTCCAGGTTCATCACCACCAAAAACTGCATCATTATCAATTACCTCCTTTAAAACTTGATTTACAGATGTTTTTATGAGATTTCCACCATACTGGGATACCACTTCATCCAATGACTGTGATGCCACCACTGAAGATACAACTGTACCTCCCTGTTCCCTGCTCAAGGCGTCCTTTGCAAAAATCCCAAGTATAGTCTGATCCCTGATGATCTTTCCACATTCATCGATGAATATAACACCATCAAGGTCATTGTCAAGAATTATGCCCATATCAGCTCCAACAGTAGTTGTAACTTCACAATCAAGTGATAAACTCTCAGGACCCGGTTCAGAAAAATTTAAATCATGTTTTGTATCCTTAAAACCTATAGTAACTATTTCACAACCCATTTTATTCAATATTTTTGGTGTAAAGGGTGCACTCATCCCCATTTCACAGTCTGCTACCACCACGAACGATTTACTTTTTATAAGTTTTGTGGCAGCTTTTTCTAAAACAGCCGTTATATATTCTTCCTTATATTCATGTGCATATCTTGATTCCCCTATACAATTCCATGCAACTTTATCACCTTGTCTTTGTTCTAAAGGAATTACAAGTTTGCTGAATATTTTTATACTCACATCTTGAGGTCTCAAATCCGATTCTGCCACTGTGACCATGACTTTGGTTTGGTATAAACGCATCAAATAGTGTATGACTGGTATCGGGGCAATTCCAAAGTCCATGACGTTAATTCCTGCAGACATCAGTCCTGTGCTTATAGATCTTTTTATCATCTGGGATGGTGTGTTAAAATCCCTGCCTAAAACCACGCTTTCACCAGGGCTCAAATAGTTGCCTATTACTGTGCCTAAGTGTGATGCAAACTTGTTGGTGATCTCTGAATTCACCTTTCCCCTGATATCATAAACGTATTTAACCATTTAACCCTCTCAAAAATTAATTTAAATAATTTAGTGAATATCTGAGTCTACTACAGAATCAGAGTAAATTTCCACTTCATTATATATGGACGTGTCAGATCTAATAGTGCTGTGATGACCAATCAACACGGAACTACCTAAAATAGCTCCCCTTTCAATAACACTGCATCTTTCCAAAATACATTTTTTATCAATTATACAATTCTTTAAGTGAGAATTGGCCTTTATAAGATTATTGGGAAATATTACGGAACCTTTAATGGTGCAGTTCTTCTCCACATACACATCTTCGTTTAAAACTGTATTTTTCCCCAGTCTACAGTCCTTTTCAATAAAACAGTTATCTCCTATAACCACCGGACCAACTATTCTGACACTTTCATGGATATTAACATCATCTCCAACCCATATGTTCCCCAACCTGCCAACACCTTCTTTAATTTTATGGCCTGCTGGTTCTGGTTTAATTTTTTCCCCTAAAACATCGTAATTAGCTTTTAAATATGTTTCTGGTCTTCCAACATCGTTCCAGTAACCATCCAATCTGTATCCGAAAACCCCTGCTTTTTTTTCAATTAAAACTGGGAACAGATCCTTTGAAAAATCAATTTCACCCTTTTCAGTTTCAATGTAATCAAATACCTCTGGTTCCAGAACGTATGCCCCCGCGTTGGCCAGTTTACTGAAAACTTCCTGTGTGGAAGGTTTTTCAAGAAACTTCACGATCTGATCATCTTCATCTAGAACTGCAATACCGTAGTGGGTGGGATCATCAACCTCTGTCAAAACAATGGTTACTATGGCTTTTTTTTCCCTGTGAAATTTTAATAACTTATTCAAATCAAGATCAATTAAAACATCACCACTTAAAACAAAAAAAGTATCATCTATGTATTTCATAGCTTTCATAACTCCGCCTGCAGTTCCCATTGGACGGCTTTCAACTAAATATTTTATATTCAGATCGTTATGTTTAAGATGGTATTTTATATGGTTTTGAAAATAGTTCAGAGTTACAATTACTTCCTTGCATCCTGAATTTTTTATTGTTTCTATAACATAATCAATTAGAGGCCTATTAACCACGGGAACCATGGGTTTTGGTCTTATAATAGTTAGGGGACGTATTCTTGTTCCTTTTCCCCCAGCCATGATCACGGCCTTTATCATGAAGTCTCCTCCCACAAATATCATGAAGTAATATATAATATTCTATTTCTCATTCAATGTAGATATAATATTTGGCCAAAAAAAATTTATGCATAGTTTATTTCGTGGTATAACATAATTTAATGGTTTTTTTACTTCAATAACCATTTAAAAAATCTCTGAACTTCATCAACATTCCTAACATAAAATAATGAACTACTTTTCACATAATCCGGAATTTCACTTGAAAGCACTAGTATACTGGCAGTTTTGATCTTGCCTGTCTTTTCAAGTTCTTTAAGTTTGGTGAATGCATCGAAGTCGGTAACATCATCTCCCAAATAGATAACCCTATTCAGATCGTATTTTTCAAGAATTTTTTCAACTATGAACCCTTTATCCCTACTGATGGGGGGTTTAAGTTCCACAAGTTTGCGTCCTTCAGTTAATTTAAGTTCGCTTGTATCGATAGAATCATTTATAGCATCTATTATTCTCTTCCGGGCATTTTCCTGTATTTCGCATTTCCTGTAATGAATGGAAATGCAGATACCCTTATCTTCAATCATCAACCCTTTTATTTTGGATAATTCGCTATTTTTCAGTTTTTCACTAATTTTTTTTATATCCGCCAAATATTTTACTGCTTCGGGGTCAATGAAAATTTCATCATCGTTTATATATTCCATTCCATGGTTTCCCACATAGAGTATTCCATCTACCCCCACCATGGCCTTGGCATTCTGGACTGATCTGCCGCTGATCACACTTACCATTTGGAACTTTTCTTTGAGTTTTGATAGTTCCTTCTTCATGGATGGAGTTACAACAGCCTTTTCCGGTGTTGCTGCGATTTCACTGATGGTTCCATCGACATCTGTTAAAATAGCAGATGTATTATCATTTTTAAATTCATAAAGTTCTTCTAAATAATCAAAAAGGTATTTTGACATTTATAAATATTCCCTTAATTTTTTAATAAGCTTGTAGGGATCATCAGCCACCACTGTGCTTCCAAAGAGTTCCATTCCCCCAATATCTGCTGTGGATTTGGATATATCACCACGGTCTACCAATTGAATTATGTACGGGAAATCATCATCTTCATTCATTGAAGGACATGAAATGGACATGTTAAAGGTTTGTACCCCTAAAACATCAATGAAACACCTTAAAATATTAAAAATAACCTTTTTAGTTTGATCCATTTTTGACGGAGGTCCTGGTGAGATTATAATAATTTCTTTCTCCTTAATGGGAGTGATACTCGCAAATAACCTTACATTTCCCGATTTATGGGAAAGCCCCAGGGATTTATGTACCATATAAAGGTCGTTGAAATATTCCTCTTTGGTTTCTTTTTTATACTCATGACTGGCCCTTTTTAATGATTCTACCCGTGCGTAGGATCTGTCCCTTGTCATCAGAATCTGTGCATGGCCATGTACTTGCGAAGCACCAGCTCGGGGAAGGCAGTTCCATACAAAAAATGGAAACTTGTAGTTTTCATCCTCGTTGAACACCAAATCAAACCACTTGAAGGCAGTGTCAAGGTAATCAGACAATTCTTTCAGGTTAAATTCAAGGGGGCTATGTTTTTTAAATATTACCAGACTACTCCAAACATCGTATTTGGCTATGTTGGCTGCTGTTATTGAATACTTACCTCTAACCCTGCCGAAAACGTCTTCAGGAGTATTTTCTTCAGGGCTGCAGAAATCGCAGTTTTTTTCTGAATTTCTGATAAGAT
>Ga0182011_10005106_pt1 | contig 10381 bp, 7 predicted proteins | sample 711E1DmetaG_FD_120481 | JGI IMG/M metagenome (GOLD analysis project Ga0182011, IMG submission 120481) | Permafrost microbial communities from Stordalen Mire, Sweden - 711E1D metaG | ecosystem: Environmental > Terrestrial > Soil > Wetlands > Permafrost | place: Sweden: Stordalen | collected...
AATATGTGCCGACCTCTTTGCCGCCGCCTTGTATTTATTCCAGTCTGCTCCCATGTACAGGAACATGCGCTGTGCAGCCAGGGAACCCTCTCCATGTATATTGGCTATCTGGTGATAAGATCCGGTGTAATCCTTTACCAGCCTGGCGACTTTGAGTCTATCCTCCGTTGAGATACCCGCCTTGCCGGCCAGGTATTTCTCTATATAAGGCTGAATTTCCGGGTTTTTCCAATCTTCATAGGTTGGCACCGTCGCAGGTATACCGCCGCTGATATCCTGGATTATCTTCATGGCCTCGTGCAGGTTTTCAGCAAACGTGTATTTGGCAATGTTGGCGTACATTCTATTCGGCACGACCAGGTCCGTGTCCTTCTCCTTTTCGCAGTCCGTGCAGGCGAGCTTGCTCATCCCGGCAACGGATTCCGCATACATGGCCAGCCAGGCCAGCTTGTTGCGGATGTGCTCGTATTTTTCGATGCCGTTGTACTCCGCCATCAAGGCCGCGGAGCCTACGAGGATTTCCAGTTCGGCCGACATGCGTGACGACCCGAAGAGCCGGTGAAACACAGCAAACGCATAGGTTATATCCCTCGAGAACTGCCATTCGCCGCACATAAAAACCCTGTCATTCGGCACAAAAACGTCATCAAATATGATAAGAGATTCCGTCGGCTCGCAAGTAGAGCTAATTGGATAGTCCCATTCCCCTGTATCGCCATGCAGCCTCATGTTAGGCTCGACTCCCAGGAGCTTTACTCCCTTTGCATTCAGCGGGACTGCAAACGCCACGGCGTAGTCTTTTTCTTCGGCATCGTTATGGGCCCTGCAGGGGAGTACCAGAGCTTCGTTGGCGCCCTGGGAAGCGCTGATATGCACCTTAGCCCCCCTTACGACTATACCATCCTTCTTCCTGTCGACCACACGGACGTAGAAGTCCTTGTGTTGAACCTGTTTGGAAGCGCGGAGGCCGCGGTCTCCCTTCACGTCGGTTATTGCCCCAGTGATCCCTATGTCATTCTTCTGCAGGTATTTCCTGTAAGCCTCGATGCGCGGTACGTATGAAGTCCCGAGGTTTTTGTCCATTTTCTGGGCTGCAACCGTGCAGGCTGTCAGGGCGTCGATGCCCATGCAATGCAGCACGATTCCGCCGCCTGAGCGCATGCCCGTGATGAAACACTCTCTGCGTCTCAACAGGTCTTCGGCGCTTCTCGGCGGCGTGAGCAGGAAATTGATGTCCTCGCCGTCGGCGTCCTTGGTAACGAAGAGATGCCGGAATCGCGGGTCGTTGGGCAATACGTAGTCCATGGCGGAAGCCCGTATGACGCTCTGAATGGTCGGATGAGACCGTACGTCTTTGACCTTCTCCCCCAGGGTCCATATTTGCCTGCCGTCGTCCAGGCTTTGCAAATACTGTTCCACCGTTCTTATCATGATATTCCCCCTTATTATTATTTTATTGGTATCCGGCTTTTACGTTTAGTGATTTTTTCGTCCAAAAACGGGCATTGCGTCTGCGGCGGACATGCCTTGATCGCCTCCCAGACAAAATCTGTGAGCTTATCGGCAACCTCATTTGTGAGGTCCTTATATTGCTTGCCGAGTAGCCAGAATGTTATCGTGTTCCTCAGACCGCCAAAATAGAGATGGCCGGCAAGGCGGATGTCTACGTCCTGCCGTACTTCTCCGTTCCTTTTGCCCTCCGTCAAAATATCCCTGAAGATACCGGCAACCTGCATAGAATGGTTCCATGTCTCAGTGGCTTCGCTCCAGGCCTTAGTATTCAAGCTTATGCTTTCAAGCCAGGTCAATTGACGGTTCTGTTCACGGAAATTCAAATAGAACCACGCGATTTTCCGCAGCTTGTTTTGCGTGCCTTTGATCCCTTTCAAGTGATCATCCAGCATGCGCCTCATCAGCAAAGTCTCTTCGTCGATTATGCTGAACAGCAAGCTTTCCTTGCTCTCGTAGTGCTGGTAAATATTGGCCTGGGATACACCTGATTTGCGGGCAATATCACGCATTGTAGCCTTATTGAAATCACCCTGTGAAAATACGCTGATCGCTGCCTTGATAATCCGTTCCCTGGTGCCTTTCGGATCACGTTTGATAACCACTTAATATCTCCTCTCCGGATGCAGACGAAATAGCCTGTTTACTGAACGGCGCTCACATGATATAATGAACGTAATAGAGTGTCTTATTGGGTTGTAGACCAATATTAACCGAACAACGATCGGTTGTCAATGGGGGGGCCGTCAGGATAATGTTTCTATGCTTGCCAATCACGTAGCCACACAATAATTATTATTCAAAAAGAGGAGGTTGTAATGGAACGTATCTGGATGAAAAACTGGCCAAGCTATGTTAGTCAGGAGGTGAGTTATCCGGGGGGGAAGAAACCATTATTCGAGCTTCTGCGCAGCAATGCCCGGCAATTTCCTGATAGAGTGGCGATCATCTTTTATGGCAGAGAGGTGACTTACCGGGAGCTGGATGAGTCGTCGGAAAGGTTCGCCCATTTTCTGCTCGACTCAGGCTTCAAGAAAGGGGATGCGATAGCGTTGTTTATGCCGAGTTGTCCCCAATACCATATAGCGCACTATGGCATAAACAAGATGGGCGGGGTCATAGTACCCTGCAGCCCTCTGTACAAAGAATGGGAGTTGACCTATGAGTTGCAGGATTCGGGCGCAAAGGCCATTGTTGCACTGGACCTGCTGCATTCTGTAGCGGCAAACGCATGCAAGGAGTGCGGCATCAAGAATATCATTGTTACCAGCATGCATGATTTCTTGCCCAAAGAACCTACAATGAACTTGATACCTATAATGAGCTTTCCTAAAATGACCTACCCGGAAACGACTGAATTTATGGATATATTGGCGCGTTACCCTTCTGACCAGGTTAAGGCGAAGGTCAACCTGGATGATATCGTTCAGCTCCAGTATACGGGAGGTACTACGGGCCTTCCCAAGGGTGCAATACTGACTCACGGCGCCAAGCTCTTCAAGGTGGCGATCCTATCGCATATCCTTCGGGCCGATGCAGCTTACATGGGGCATAGTGAACCCAACCTGTCCTGTCTGGCCACGCTGCCGACATTCCATATAGCAGGAATGCTGGCGAGTGTGGATACGATGATTGCCATGGGTAACACGCAGGTCCTGATGGTAATGTTTGACCCCATCACCGCCATGCAGGCCATTGACCGTTATAAACTGCAGTTTTTCCACGCTACTGTGCCGATGAACCTTGCTATCATGGACCATCCTGACAGAAAGAAATACGACCTTTCTTCGCTCAAAGTCTGTTTCACTACAAGCTTTGGCGTCCAGATGACAGAGGGAATAGCCAACCGTTGGAAAGCCGACACGGGAGGGTGCCTGCTAACTGAGACGTCCTACGGACTTACCGAGACCCACACTTTCGATACCTTCATGCCCGTCAATCGGCCGAATTTTGAACCGGGAAGCGTCGGTATACCCATCCCAGGCCAGGATATTAAGATAGTATCCTGGGAAGACAGGAGTAAAGAGGTGCCCATTGGTGAAATGGGAGAAATTGCGCTTCATAACCCGGCCGTCTTCAAGGGATACCTGAATAAGCCTGAAGAGACCAAAAATACGCTTGTTGATGGCTGGGTCTATACTGGAGATATGGGCCAGTTCAACAAGGATGGCTACCTGTATTTCCTGGGGCGTAAGAAAGAGATGATAAAGGTATCCGGCTTCAGCGTCTTCCCGGAAGAAGTGGAGACATTCCTGATGCGGCACGAGGCGGTGGAAAAGGTCGCCGTTATCGGCGCTCCGGACGTAAAGAAAGGCGAAGTGATCAAGGCATTCATTGTTCCTAAAGCGGACTACAAGGGAAAGGTTAAAGCTGAAGATATTATCGCATGGGCCAAAAATGGGATTTCGTCGTACAAGGTGCCCAGTGCCATCGACTTCAGGGATGACCTGCCTATGAGCGGAGTTGGCAAAGTCTTGAGGAGGGTACTGCTCGACGAGGAGATGAAAAAAGTCCAGAAAAAGTGACGGTAATTAGCGCTAATTTACGTTGGCCCAGGCACAGGTGCTGCCGGCAGATCACTGTCACCAAACGTCAACAGGGCCATTAAAATTGTTTCGCTGACGGCGACCGCGTCATTCCGGCAGGCATAGATCTCATTTAAGGCGAAGCGAGCTGACTGAGGTAGAGTTAATATTGACAGCGCTTTATACTTTTGGTAACTTTAGAATATATACTCTAGAACTTCTAATCTAGAACAAAGAATCTAAGAAATATAATGAGGACTTTTAGCGACAACCAGGAACTTGTTGCCCAGCGCAGGGAACAGATTGCCACGTTGTCATCGCATTTGTTGGCTAAGAAGGGGTATGACAAAACGACGGTGAAGGAAATATCGGAAGCCTGCAAAATGCCTATGGGGATGTTGTATCACTATATAGAGTCAAAAGAAGATATCCTGACCCTGATTTTTGATCAATGCATCGTAACGTATGAGAAAATGTTCGTCCACGCGAAAGAGTATCTTGAATCCCGGCGGCCCGCAGAGGCGCTATCGAAATCCATTGATGAATTTTACCACCTGATTGATGGGCATAAGGACTATACCGTGCTCTTTTTTCAACAGGCAGTATCCATGTCAAAGGAAAACAGGGAAAAAGTCCTCGATTGGGACAGGATGGCGGTGGAGACATTTGAACAGTTCCTGCAGGCCGGTTGCAGGACAGGGGAGTTCAGGGAACACAATACTAAACTGGTTGCGCAAAATATAGTTATCAGCGGAGAAATTTGGGCGGTCAAGCGCTGGGCATTGAACAGGCTATTTACCATAGATGATTATATTAGTGAGCAGACCGGTCTTATATTAAGTTCCATAAGGTCAAAAGAAAGTTAAACGCTTAAGAATTTGAAGCGTTGAAACGAATAAGGGAAATTTCTTGACAAAGAAGATTAGGTTATTTAATATTTAAGCAATAATGACCGACCAGTCGGTCATTATATAAGGATATATACCATGCCCAGAATCGTTGATAAAGAACAAAAAAGAATCGAGATCGCTAGAAAAACGATGCCATTATTAGCCAAATATGGTTATGAAAATACCCCCATACGGAAAATCACTGCTGAAGCTGGGATTGGTAAGGGAACATTTTATGAATACTTCACTGACAAAGAAGATGTATTAAATGAAATTATTCGACTTGTCATTGAAGACTGGGCCAGATGGGTAATTAATAAAATTGGAAATAGCGATGATCCGCTGAAAGTATTGCTCAGCATCCTGAAAGACGGCACGAACCTTGATACTACAATGGAACAAAATATGATTATCTATGTCGATCTATGGCGTTGGGCTGTCAGTTACAAAGAATCTGACGAATTTATCCCTAAGTTTCGACACTATTTAACAAATGCAAAAAATGCTATGACCGACTTAATTAAGGACGCCCAAAATAAAGGTTTAATCAAAATGGAAGTCGATTCATCAGCTATTGCTGCTGTATGGATCGCATTAATTGATGGGATGTGTCTGCATTATATGATTTTAAAACCGGAATATAACGTTGATGAAATTTGTCAGTCTTTTTTTGTATCGCTACTGAATGGCATCAAAAATTGATTATATTAGCAAGCAAACCGGTCTTATATTGAATTCCATCAGGTCAAAAGATAATTAAATACTTAAGATGTAATTGATATTTATGGGGGGTAAGATTATGGGATTCGAACCACTGAAACGAATAGGGAAAACCTCAAATTATGTTTTCAAGGCCATGCGGACTTCTCTCTCTAATATTGATATGGGAAACCCCGGTTATATAGCACTGGCCGTTATCTTAATGCTGTCGGTCATTGCCTCCTGTTCAGTTCCGGTGGCGAAAACGCCGGAGCCGCCTAAAATCCTTAAGATCGGAAGCGTTATGCCATTCTCCGGCCCGGCCAGTCAGTGGGGCGACGCGGTCAAGCCCGTAATGGAGATCTACCGCGACCTGATCAACGCTGATGGCGGCTGGCAGATTGGCGATGATAAATACCTGATCGAGCTGTACTTCGCTGACGGCCCCATCTTCAGCATACCCTCGGATGTCGCGGCGGCGCGCAGCCTGGTCTATGATAAGAACGTCTCCGCCATCGTCAGCTACTTTGGCATCGCCTATTCAGCTATAGCGCCGATAACGACGGCGGAGAAGGTCATTTTCGACGGCAGCACGATCAACGTTGGAACATACAACGCTGATCGTGATCCTTATTCCATTTTCGGCTTCCCGGCTGTGGAGATGAGCATCAACCAGGCCATGGCGGTGATGCAATCCTTCCCCCAGTATAAGACGTTATGCTGGACCGGCATCAAGGGCGGCAACGTGGACATCGAGAAAATCTTTGGCCCAGCTGATGAGGCGATACAGAAGAAATACGGCATAAGGAGTATCCGGCTGTATTACCCTGAGGGCACCACCAACTACACACCCTACCTGATCAAGATGGCTGAGATGGGTACCGATGTGCTCTACAGCTTCGGGCCGCCGTTGGAGATTGGATTGCTGGCCAAGCAGCGCTACCAGCTTGGCTATAAATGGCCGATAGTGGCTAATGGCGCAATCCTCGATTTCAATATGTTCAAAGGCATTGCCGGAAGCGAGGAAGCCATGCAGAATATCTGCGGCGACTACTGCTATCCCTGGGTGCTGAAGAAGGTCCAGATAGCACCGCGCTACCTGGATATGGCCAACCGCATCCGGGCTGAATACAAGTCCAAGTACGAGGGAAAGGAACCCTATGGCGGCGCATTCAGCGATGGAGTAACTGAGATGGGGCACTACCTGGAAGGCGCACAAATGGCGGGTAGCATCGACCCTGATAAAGTGATGAAAGCCCTGCGCGGCGGTACAGTTGAGACCTTTGTGGGCAAATATACACTATCCGGCAAGAAGACCTATGGTTCACCGGTGGTGTTCGGGTACCCCTGCAGCATGAGCATCATAAGAGGTAACGAGAACGTTTACCTCAATGAGGAGCCGATGTTGGATGTGGACCATCCCTTGATTGACGTAACCCAACTGCAGAAATAATGAAGATGCATTTAACCGTATGCATATAAAATAGTAGGCTGAAAACAGGAGATAGTCATGAAGAAAAACGATCCGTATGAAGAGGTGCTGAAATACTACGAGTTCTTGACAGACGCAACTCGCAACCGCGAAGCCTTCAAGGATGCGTTACGTCAGACAGTTACACCTGAAGAGATCGAAGTCTTTTTCCTGCTGCCGTTCACCGGCGGCATAACTATTGATAAGCTAGAACCCCTGGCAGACAAGAAGGGTATCATCAAAGAGCGACTCCAGCCTGCCTTAGAGAAGTTGGCCAGGGAAGGTTTCATTCTGGCATACCAGACGCCGCGGGGCCGTGCTTTTGCGAGGGGCCATATCGCTCACCTGAGCGAGCAGCAGGTGCGTAAACAGGAGGCTACAGAACAGCGGATTGTATTCGCAAAATACTGGTACGCTAATATGGAGGGCCAATCCAGGCCGCTTAGCAAAACACCCTATTACCGGGTCGTGCCGGTTGAGGCTGCCCTCACTCATAACCCGGCGACGCGCAAAATTGATATTGATGTCCCGGTTCCCGACCCGCGTGCGGTGCTACCCCTGGACGTAATATCTAAAATGGTGGCAACCAGGACTTTGATCGGCGTGGCGGAGTGCACCTGCCGAAAGACAAATAAAGTGATCGGACAGGGATGCGAGCACCCCTTGGAAACCTGTTTTGTTTTCAATGAGCTGGCGGATACCTTGATCGGTGCGGGAATAGCGCGCAAGATCGATTACAACGAAGCATTACGCATCCTGGGAGAGTGTAATGCCGCAGGGCTGGTGCATAATATCGATAATGCTGAGGGAGAGTTCACCTCATTGTGCAATTGCTGTCCCTGCTCATGCACCCTTTTCAAAACGGTCGGCATGGGAGCCACAAATACCATGGCCAAATCACGTTTCATGGCATCCAGGGACACCGCTAAATGCACGGGAATCGGCGCCTGTGTCAAAATATGCCCTGTGCATGCCATCACAATGAACGGCGAAAAGGCATCGTTTGATCAATCGAAATGCATTGGATGCGGAAAGTGCGTCGCCAGTTGCCCCTCGGGTGCGATAAAACTGGTCCAGCGACTAAAAGAACCTAAAATGTACTCCACTTATAAATCGCTCTGGGGCCATATTGCATACGAGGCATTTGTAGAGAAGACCCTTAATAAGATTACCGGCAAAGGCAGTAAGCCGGTAGCGACCGGTCGATAGAAAGTTAAGAGGCCTCAATTGATGTTGCGGCCTCTTTTATGCCGCTGGATCACGCAGGTAAGGATCATCTCTGACAGAAATATCTATCAGGTGTGATACAGTGGTGCCATTTGAACAAGTCAATCGGCCATTTATTCTTCTTATTATTTCTCAAACTTCATGTAATATTCACAATTGTCCATTATAATCACGCCGCTATATACTGGATTGACCCACTAACGGAGTTGCGCTATATTCGTGAATTATTTGGAGGGTTAAAATCTTGAGAAAAACACTTCTATTGAGCTTGGCTGTCATCGTGTTGTTAGCTGCTGCTTGTGCCACTTCACCTGCACAATCACCACAGGCTAAAACATCGGTTCCATCCCAATCCTCGCCGGCTGCTATTTCGAACCAAACAGTTTCTCCCGATTCTTCACGAGAAGCCCTTCCGGAGCCAATAGTTACCGGTAACTCGGTAGAAATTTGTCTGAACAGCAGATATTCTGAGCATAGCCTTACCGGCACTGCCAACAACCAGCAAATGGCCAATATTTTGTGGGCTGCGGGTAAGGCTCCGGTCACTGGGACATATCTTGATATATATGTAACTACTCCAACCGGGGAATACACATACGACCCGGGCACGCACTCGCTGAGTCGACATTCAGATCAGAAAGTGAACGACAGGGCTTTTGTGATTAACGGCGATAGTAATCTCACCTTTGATACCGGAGTTGCCTATCAGCTAGCCATTCTGTCGTCTGTGTCTCTAGGTAAAAGCAGTGAATCAGCGGTAGCAAACTGTCCGGTAATGACAAGTTTGCAGTTTGGCGTACAAGAGGTGAAGGAATTAACCTCCGAGCTGGTAGCCCACTCCTCCGTGCCGCAAAGCGATCCCGGATGGCTGCCGGACCCATCGACCAATGGCCAGGATAAACTCGAAGAGGTAATGGCTAATTTGAAGTATGTCAGTAAATTTTCCCAGGAAAACCTGACACTACAGCAGATATCCCAACTCTTGTGGGCAGGATATGGCTGCACTCCCCATGTGGTATCTGGAGGTAATAGAGGTTTAACGGTGCCTTCAGCCGTGGCTAAATACTATTTGACAGGGACGATCTATCTGCTTAACGAAAAGGGAGTCTTTCGCTACCAGAACAGGAATCCCAAAACAGACCTGAGAACCATAGACCATCGAATCGAGCCCATAAATGCCACCGATGTAAGAGATAAACTACGAGCAACTGTTAGTAGTTTGCCGCAGGCTCCATGCTACATAGTAATCTGCCTCCCGAAAATCAATTCGTTTATTGCGCAAGAGCGGGACTTCGCACTCGAAGAGGCTGGGTTTGTTGCCGGTAATGTACTTGTCCAGGCATCCGCTATCGGTTTGGGATGCCACTTCGATACCACCCTAACCTCAGATGAGCAAATAGACATTCGGGGATTAAGCGGTATACCTTCTTCAGATACGCCCCAGGTCATTATCAGCATAGGTGGCGTGGCTAAATAAGCAGGATCACTGGTAAAAGGCTGGTTTTCTCAAGCCCATCGGAAATTAGTCCAGTATTAGTGTTAGACCGGAAGATTAGCAGTAACCTTAGGTCTTCTGATAATGAAATATATAACCTGGCTCTTGATGGTTAAAGATTGATATTTCTCTGTCTGTATTGGAGGGCTTCTGCCAGGTGGGCGGTCCCGATTACATCGGCGTGATCAAGGTCGGCGATTGTGCGGGCCAGCTTCAAGGTACGGTGAAAAGCCCGTGCTGTGAAGTGGATTTGTCTCATGGCGGTTTTCATCAGGCTTTGTGCTGCAATGTCGATCGTGCAATATTGTTTGACTTCCACTGCGGTCATCTCTGCATTGCAGTTCAGTCCGGAATCACTGAAGCGGTCTAATTGCAGTTGTCTTGCTGCCTGTACTCTTTGCCTTACGGCTTCGGAATGTTCGGCCGGGCGGTCATCTATCAGTTTTTCATAGTCTATGCGTGGTATGTCCAGAAAGATATCGATACGGTCCATAAGAGGGCCGCTGATCTTCTTCTGATAGCGCGTGATCACAGTGGATGTGCATTTGCATTCCCGTACAGGGTC
>Ga0182011_10005107_pt1 | contig 10379 bp, 4 predicted proteins | sample 711E1DmetaG_FD_120481 | JGI IMG/M metagenome (GOLD analysis project Ga0182011, IMG submission 120481) | Permafrost microbial communities from Stordalen Mire, Sweden - 711E1D metaG | ecosystem: Environmental > Terrestrial > Soil > Wetlands > Permafrost | place: Sweden: Stordalen | collected...
CCGATGGCCGTCCAGCGTCACGGCTGGTTCGAGCAGCAGGTCGCGCAGCCGTTGCTGCAACGTCGCTTGCCGCAGGATAAGCTGCCCGTACTCGTAGAGCGTCTGGTCGGCGGGATTGATCACCAGCACGCCGTTGTGCCCATCCAATAGCGCCTGCTGGCCGGTCACCACTTGCCCGCTGACGTCTTTCAGGCCCACGATGGCCGGAATGCGCAGCGACCGCGCCATGATGGCGGTATGGGAGGTCTTGCTGCCGACATCCGTCGCGAACCCCAGCACATTGCGCTTGTCCAGTTGCGCTGTGTTGGAGGGCGTCAGGTCGTGGCTGACAATAATGCACGGCTCTTTGAGGTGGCGCAGTTCCGCCGCCTCCTCCAGACCCAGCAGATTGTTCAACACACGGGTGGTCACGTCCCGCATATCGGCGGCGCGCTCCCGCAGATATTCGTCTTCGATGGCCGACAGGGTGGCCGCGTAGCGTTCAGCGACCGTCTGGAAGGCGTGTTCGGCGTTGACCTTCTCCTCCTGGACCAACCGCACGACCTCGTCCAGCAGCGTACGGTCTTCGAGCACCAGCAGATGCGCGTCGAAGATGCTGCCTTCCTGTGCGCCCATGCCCTGGCTCACCTGGCGCTGCACCTCCAAAATCTGGTGCCGCGTCTCGACCAGCGCCTTCTCCAAACGATTGACCTCTTCGGCCAGCTCCGTGTCCGACATCTGGCGTCGGGCGATGCTCGGGTGCGCCCGGCCCAGCACAAGGATCTTCCCGCGGCATACTCCGGTCGAAACCGGTATGCCTCGAAAAGTCTTCTCTTCCTTACGCTGGGGCTCTGGCATGGCTGATTCTTATCCGAACCGAGCTTGCCTGAAAAGCAATTCTTTGCAAGCCGCGCGCCCTGGCCAGGACCGCATCAAGCTCCCGACTTCAATCAAAGTTGGTAGGGACGCTTCGCCGAAACGTCCGCGTTGGGGCGGGGCCGAACGCCTCGGCGACGCGTCCCTGCCCGGCCTTTTGGGGAGCTTGATGCAGCCCTGCGCCCCGGCGCTGGCGGGAAGAAATCGCTTGCCATCAGCACGCTTCTTGTCATTCACTAATACTCACACTATGGCCTTACCGCATGAAAAAGAATAGCGCAACCGCCCGCTCCGGCCTGCTCGCCGGCGGCAACTGGATCATCGACCAGGTCAAGATGATCGATGTGTATCCCCAGCCGGAACAACTCGCCAACATCCGCAGCCAGTCCCAGGGCACCGGCGGCGCGGCTTACAACGTTTTGATTGACCTCGCCCGGTCCGGCACGCCGTTCCCGCTCTTCGCCGCCGGCCTGGTCGGCCAGGACGCCCTCGGCGAACACATCCTCGCAACTTGCCGCCAGCACAAGATCGACGTCCATCACCTGGGCAACACCCCCAAAGCGCCCACCTCCTACACCGACGTGATGACCGAGCAGGGACATGGGCGGCGGACGTTCTTTCATGCCCGTGGCGCCAACGCCCTCTGGCGCGGCGACGATTTGGACTTCAACAAGATCAACGCGCGGCTCTTTCACCTGGGCTACCTGCTCCTGCTCGACGCGCTGGACGAACCCGACCCGCGCTTCGGCACCAAAGCGGCGCGCTTGCTGGCCCAGGCGCAAGCCGCCGGCATTAAGACCAGCGCCGATGTCGTCAGCGAAGACAGCGACCGCTTCGCCCGAATCGTCAACCCCGCACTCAAGCACGTGGATTACTGCATCCTGAACGAAATCGAGGCGGCCAAGACGACCGGCTTCAAAATACGGGAGCCGGGCGGGCGACTGGATACGGTGGCCTTGCGACACGCCGCCGGCGCCCTGCTCCAGCAAGGTGTGGGCGAACTGGTGGCGGTTCATTTCCCCGAGGGGGCCTTCGCCCGCACGCGCAAAGGCGATGATTTCTGGCAGGCCGCATTGAAACTGCCGCCCAAGTACATCGCCGGCACGGCGGGCGCTGGTGACGCTTTTTGCGCGGGGGTCTTGTATGGGTTGCACGAAGACTGGGACTTGCAGCGGTGCCTGTTAACCGGCGTGTGCATCGCCGCAGCCTCGCTGTCGGATGCCACCTGCACCGCGGGAGTCAAATCCCTCAAGAACTCGCTCGCCCTGGCCCGCAAGTTCGGCTTCGCCGCCCCGCTGGACGCAGGTGACTAACAAGCGCCTGCAGCACTAAATGAAAAGACCCGCCGACAGGCGGGTCTTCTTGCTCAGACTTTAGACTTTGGACTTTGGACTCGGGACTATGGACTTCGCCGTCACGCCCGTTCCATGTACTTGCCGGTGCGGGTATCTACCTTGATCTTCTCGCCGGTCTTGATAAAGAGGGGGGCCTGGACGGTTATGCCCGTTTCCAGCACGATCGCCTTCTGGACGTTGTTCGCCGAGTCGCCGCGAACGCCCTCGGGCGCATCGGCCACCTTCAATATCACACTCGATGGCATCTCAATCGTCACCGCCTTGTCCTCGACAAACGTCACAGTCACCTGCGCATTCTCCACCAGGTAGTTCTTCCCGTCGCCGACGATCTCCGGCGAGATGGTCACCGTCTCGTAGGTATCGGGATCGGAGAAGACAAAGTCCTCGCCGTCCTTGTAGCTAAAATCCATCTTGCGCGTCATCATGGGCACGACGTCGATCTTCTCGGTCGAGCTGAAGCGCACGTCAGAAGACCTGCCGCTGCGGAGGCTGCGGAGCGTGGCCTGCACGAAGGCGCGCAGGTTGCCCGGCGTGCGGTGCTGGCTGTCCAGGACCACGCAGATGTCGCCGTTGTAATTGATCGCCATGCCGCGGCGAAGATCGTTTGCTGTTGCCATATCTCGATAATCTAAATAAATGCCGCCCGGGTTCCGGGACGGGAGCAGTGGAACGTACCTAACCCGCCCCCGAATGCAAGCCTGGTTTTTGCAGCGCCGAGGTCACGAGCGCATCTTGCGGGGACCACCAACGACGGCGACGGAGCGGTAGTGCGCCCAGCCCTCCCCTCTCGTGAATCAGCCGGAAGCGCGCGAGCGAGACGTAGCGGCACTCCGGCCGCCATCCTCCCAGCCGTCTTTCTGTGCCAGCCTGCCCAAAATCCATAAGCTCCCTGAATACAACCACTCCCCGAAACGGCACTCAGGGTGGTCTGGAGGAGGTCTGGTACCATCCTGGACATGGTCCTATACCCATAAAGCTCCCCAAGAGGGCCATTTTCGATCACCGCAGCTTATACAACTCCGCTTTCTCTCTCCGCGAGGGGACGAGTGGGGAGACCGCCGGGGAGAGGAGTTCGTGCGTGCAGTAGCGACGTGGACACCCCTCTCCCTGCCCTTGCCCGTCACTCAGCTTGGCGAGTTGCGACGCATCGAGCCACAAAGTCCGGACCGCTTCTGAGCGGAAGAGCCGGCCCAACGGGCCTTGGGGAAGCATCAAGGCAGGATCTTCACTCGGTAGTAGCCTTGCTGTGAGTCGGCGGGAGTATTCGTGAATATTAGCTGGGCGCCACTGCCGGGCACGGGATTGCCGAGCGGTATCCAGTTGGCAGCGGCGAGGTTGGTGGTGTACTCAACTTGGTAGCTTAGGCCTGCGATCGATGGGCAGGAGAAGAGGAGATTGGTCCCGGCAGCCTGGACGGTCAAAGACGGGCTGATTGCTCCAGTGGGCCAGACGGAAGCGGAGAAGCTCAGGTTGTCGAGGCCCAGGCCCTGTGACTTGCCGATCGCGTCAGTCATCTCCCACACCAGCCAGAGCGCCGCGCCAAGGGGCCAGTTGGTGATCACCTGGTTCGTGACGCCCAGGGTGATTTGGTTGGCCGGCATGGTGCCATCTACGGCGACTCCACCCACATCCGCAGGGACGGTGGGGAAGCTCACGTCCAAAGCGGGCAGAAAGGCAGTATAGTTGGTGGAGAATGGCGCCGTTTCGGTCGGGTCGATTAAGTAGTGGCACTGGAGCGTCTTGGGCTTGTCGGACTGGCGCCACACCTCGCCCGTGAACTGGAGGTTGATGAAGTTAAGCGCATCGGGGGTTTGATTGACGAACTTGGCCCCGAAACCGGTAAAGCCGGTGGTGCTGGTGGCCAGCAGGCCGAGCGCCCGATTCGAGCTGTCGGGCAGGCCAAAGCTTAGCACCCCGCCGGTGGTCTGGTCGCCGTCGGTGGCGCCGAAGCGAGTGCCAACACTGGCAGTGGGATCAGCCATGCCATACCATCCGGCCAGGGCAGGGAGTCCTAAGCCTCCGACACTGCCGCTGGCGATGGGTGGGGAGGCGAAATCAAACGGGTTGGCGAGGGAATAGGTGATGCCGTTAATGGTGACTGGATTGGCCGTGTTCACTGAGACCGCTCCCGGGTTGGGCAGCGAGTCAAAGTTCTGAGTATAGACCGCGCCGGCAGTAGCATAGGGGATGAAGGAGGACGGCGGCAGGGAGGTGCCATCGTTGGTGGCGCCGGGGGTGGCGTGGTAGAAGGCCTGGCGAACAAAGCTCTGGCCGTCGGGGAACGAGCCGTAGGAGTAGTTGGCGGCGAGATTGGTGTAATTGATGTAGTCCAGCACCTGCAACTGGGCGTTGGTGCCAAGCCGGGTGAGGGCCAGCGAGCCAGTTCCGCTGGGCAGGACGAAGCTGGTGTGGGGTTCGTTCGTGGTCGAGAGACCGGTCTGGCCGTCGGCGAAGATGACTTTGAATTGGCCGGCATTGATGCTCGTGTTGGTGGGGAAGGCCCATTGGGTCAGAATGGAGTAGTTGTTCGCGAGATAGAGGCCGTTGAGCGAGACCGTATTGGTGCCGGGGTTGAAGAGTTCGAGCCAGGCGGTGCGCTGACCGGCGCTGTTCGTGATCCCAGTCAGGTTATCGGCCTGCAACTCGTTGAGCCAGAGCGTCGGAAAGGCCTCCAGCGCGGCGGCTGTGCTGTTGGGCGCACCCGGCGTGGCGCGGGCGAGTGAGCCGGAGGCAAGCGCCCAGTTGCCCGGGCGCCAGTTGTCTCGCGATGCGTCGATGAGCTGCAAGGAGTATCCCGGCGGAGCCGCCGGCCAGGGCGGGGCGCTCTCATAACGCACTTTCGCCACGATGAGGTAGTTCGTGCCGGTGGAATCCGGGCGCATCAACGTGAGCGTCTCCCCGTCGGTCTGCAAGTTGCCGGGAAAAGCGTCGAAGGCCCAGACACTCGTTCCGTAGGACGCGGTAAAAGTCGCCGGGTCTTTGGCCAGCACCAGGAATTGCCGGTTGGCAATGATGCTGCCTGGAGGGAAGGTGTAGCCGAGGCCGTGGAGCTGCCAATTCGAGAGGTCGAAACTCGCCGTTGGGGAGGTGTTGTAGAGCTCGACGTACGCGGCGCCGGGAACAGCCGGGTTGAACATGATCTCGTTGAAAACAATCGTGCCCGCGGGATCGGGCATGGCACCGGTGTAATTGACCGTCACGGTGCCGGTGAAGCTCGTGAGCGGATTCCCATAGAGGTCGCATCCGGCCAGGTGCAGCATGTTGGTCCCGACCCCAACCGGCACGCGAATGGACCAACCGGACACAGAGGTCCAGGTGACGGGATAAGGGACGCCGTTGACGAGGATGGATTGGACTTGGACCGGCGCGGTGCCGGACAGGGTGACGAGGTTGCTGGTGGTGGTGAAGGAGGAGGCGCCGTTGACACTGAATGCCGAATTGCCTCCGGCATTGCTGATCTCGCTCAGGACGGCGGCGGTGCGCTGCTGGATGTAGGGCAATGCGCCGGAGTAATCCTGCCCCGGCGCGAAGCGCGCGTAGTGAGCGACCCAATACGCCATGTAGCCGGTATTGAAGGACGTGCCGATGATGTCAAGGGCGTGCGCGTAGATCCGACGCTTGTTGGCGGGCAGGTTCTCAATCTTCCCCCAGTTTTGATCGCCAATCAGCGGCGCGGCTGTGGACTGAACGAAAGCGAAGTCCATGTCCCACGGGAACGCCAGCATCCTCTGGTCTGCCGGGCGCTGGTAGATGAGCAGGTTGTGATTGTTGCCGAAGGTGTAGCTGTCGCCGACGCCGCAAAGCGAGACCAGCGCAAAGGCCCGGAGCCATTCGTCAACATCCATGACTTGCCGAGTCTCGAGGTCGAGGGTTGAGCCGCTCGGCTGGCTGAAGGTTTTGGCGAACGTCAGCAGGCGGCTGTAATCATCGGCATCGCGATGGTTCTTCAGGATGAAGTCATAACGGTAAATCTCCTTGTCGTTCCCGAGATCGGAGATGTCCACGCCGACGACATTATCCGGCTGAGGGAGCTTGTAGCCGAACTGGTTGGTCGTCACGGGGTAGTAGATCAATTCGAGCTCCCATTCGTTGCCGCTACCGCCATTGGTATAGGCGGTTTGGATGAACTCGTCTTCGTTGCGCGGCGCGAAGATGGCCGGACCGGTATGGGTGCTGAACGGGGCGATAACGTGGCATAGGTCCGGCTGGGTGCCGGGAATATTGCCGGCGCGGAGCAGCATGTGGCGGATGACAATCTCCTCCTGGTCGTTGGAGGGCGAATCCCCGGCGCCTGAACGGTCGATGAGCATGACAGGGTGGACACCTCTGAAGAGGTCGTCGGGCTGGAATTCAATGTGAAAGCTCACCCGTGTGTCGCTGTAGCGTCCGCGCTCGCTGCCTTTGAGGCGGACCCCCATGTCGTAATAGGCGCGCTGCTCGTCATAGATGACTGTGCAAGGCAGGTTCTCGTTGCTCATCACGTTGGTCAAAGCGTGGAGCAAGGCACGGTTGGCGGGGGTGAGAATGATCCGCACGTTGTGGGCCAGGGAGAGGGCGGCCTGGCCATCCGCCACCATATAGAGCGCGCCGGAAGCGGGGCCGGCTGCCGGGTAGGTTGTGGCCACGCCCAGAGTGTCCGTGGCCCGGACATAGAACTGGACAATCGTCCCCGCCGGATAGCCGGGGATTGTGCCGGCATAGAGACCGCTGGCCTGGGGAGCCATAGCGGTGTGAGCGAAGGCGCCGCCATTAGTGGACCACCAAACCTCGCAGGCACTGATCCCCTGCGGGTCCTGCGCCGACACAGAAACCGTCACCGCTTCTCCCGGTTGCGGGATGACCGCGCGATGCTGGAACGAGCTGAAGGTCGGCCCGAGGTTGGCGGTGTAGCGCGAATTTCGGGCGCCGGGCGTCCCGTTGAGCGTGGGGACCGGCAGCACCGAGGTTTGCGCCACCCGGTCGAAGTAGAGCCGGGTGTTGAGGAAGTTGTTTCCCGCCAGCCATTTGGCGCGAAAGGAAATCTGGTAGGTCTGGCCGTTAACAATGCTTCGCCCGTTGGCAAAGGTCGTCTCGATATGGTTGTGCATGTGCTCCTGCGGCCCGTCGGCAATTACGTGCAGGACATGGTTCGTAGCATTGTCCGGGTCGGTTTCCACTCGGCTGAGCCGGTGGTCGCCCAGCAAGCGCCAGCCGGCCAGCCCCGCCTCGAAATTGCCGTTGGCAATGCACTGCAGGGGATTGCTGGTCGGCGACTGCACGACACTGATGTCGTCGATCAGGCATTCGCCATCGCCCAAGAGACCCAGGACAAAGTCATTCCACTGTTCCGGTCCAACCCGGGTCTGGGCGACGGCGCTGTAGCGGTAAGTCTGCCAGGAGGAGCGGTCGGTTTCGTCGCTCGCCGCCCAAGCCTCGGGCCTCGAGTTGTCGGCATTGGGGTCGCGCAATTCCAGGCTTGAGCCGCCGCCGGCCGCGTAAAGCGGCCACCGTCCGTCAGTAAAGTAGCGAACCTGGTTGGCCGAATTTCCCGCGGCGTCGTACAGCACCAGCGTATCGCCGCTGTGCGAGAGGCTCTTCCCGAAATCGCCTAGAATGGTGATGCCTGGATAAAGCGAGCGGAGATAGGCAGCGTCTCCGGCCACCACCAGGTAGGCGCCGGGCGCGAGGGTCTGCCCGGGGGGAAAGTCATAGGTGATGCCGCCGCCGAGCGACCAACCGCTAAGATCCACCGCCGCGGCGCCGCGGTTGTAAAGCTCGACCCAGGATTCAGGTGAATTTTGGGCCGGCAGACCATTGGTGGGAGGCAGGTTGCGGTGGTCATACATGATCTCGTTGATCACGATATCCCGGTGGAAGCTGAAGCTGTTGGTCCCTCCCGGCGTCGGCGCATTCGGAGCGAGCCAGGGGCCGGTGCCGTCATGGGATCGTCCGCGAAGCGTTGGCTTCACTACAATACTGTCGATGACCCCGGTCTTGCCGGCGCGATACAAGAAGAGCCTGTCGCCTGAGACGGGCTGGAACCCGAGGAGGCTGTTGGTCAAAAGCAGGAAAGCGCCGGGCGCCAGCGAGGTGCCGGCCGGGATGACGTACTCGTTGGTGCCGCTGCCGGCCAGGGCCAGCACGGAATCACCCACGGGGAGGAGATTCGTGCCACAGTTCATAAGTTCCACCCAGAAGGCCGTGTCGGAGGAGGCCGCGACCTCGTTGAAGACGAGTGTTGGCGACGCCTTGGTGGGTTGGGTGGTCAACTCCGCGCCGAAGAGCATGCGGTTCGTGTTGCCCGAGGCGCGGTGGACCTCGACCGCCAGAACATTGGTCCCCTCAGAGAGGCTGGCGGCCGAGATCGTCATGAAGCCAGTGAAAGCGGGATTGGCCACGTTCGTCAGGGCAGGGGTTGAAAAACCCACCGCCCCCGCCGGCATATTGAGGCGCTCCACCTCGACGCCGTTCAGATAGAATATCGCTCCATCGGCCACCATGGCGTTGAGACGCAGGAGGGTCTTGGACGGGTCGCCCGACCATGTGAACGTCTTGCGCAGGTAGCAGGTAGGCGGCCCGGCGGGCAGGAGTGTGTTCGTCAGCACAAAGGTCCCGCTGCTCGTGAAAGTGGCGCGGAATGCTCCCGGCCCGCCGCCATTCACCGTGAGAAATTCCAGGGTGTTGGTTCCGGGCAAGGCGGCGCCGTTGAGGGCGAAGGGCCCGCTGAACGCCGCAAAACCGGAACAGGAAATGCCCAGCGACGTCCCGTTGAACAGCACGTCGGAAAGATTGTTGTCCACAGCGATGTTCGCCAGGATTTGAACCGACTCGGGAATGAACCCGGCGAGGGAAAAATGGGTAAGGTAATTGTAGCCGCCGGCGTTGATGTTGGCCGAGCCCGAGCTCACCACGCTGATCCAACTCGATGCGGCGTCGTTGGCGTTCCAGGCCGGGTTGCTGGAGGAGACGGTCGCATTGGCGTTGACCGTGCCTTGCGCCGCGGCAGTGAGTATGAAATGCGGATCCGCCGCGCCGGGGGTGAGCACGGAGCCGCTCGCGTCCACGCCCGTGTCGAAGAGGGTGGCAACCGGCTGGACTAAGCCGTTGGTGATCGTGCCGCAATACAACCACCCATCGCCGGAGGCCCAAGCCGCGTCCGAATAGCCGGGCTGGCACCAGGCGGAGCCAAGATCCGTGCCGGACGCGTCGAACTTCCAGGACGTGTCCGCTGCGAAGACTTGCGCCGGGACCGAGTTCTGCTCTGGGAAGTTCTCTGCCCCGGGCGTGCCGCCAATCTGGTCGCTGAAAGACCAGTTCCCGGCCGGCCCGCTTGCAGTGTCGTGATCGAGTTTGGCCAGGGATACGCCGGAGCCGTCGGGCGCGACGGGCCAATCTCCGTCCACCCCATAGGTCACCTCGTCCACCACTCGCCCGCTGTTGTTGCGCAGTTGGAGGGTTTCGCCGCTGTTGGAGAGGCGTCCAACGAAAGGCCCGACCACATTGGTCGAACCGGTCACCGCCATCAGTGTGCCCGGCGAGACCGCAACCACAAGGAAGCCCCCGCCGCGCACAATGGTGTTCGAAGGGAACGAGTAGGTCACCCCGCCGTCCAGCGCCCAGCCCGACACATCGACATCCACCGCCATCTGGTTGTAGAGTTCGACCCACTCCATCGTCGGCTCGTTGGTCCAGGGGTGGTACATGATCTCGTTGAAGACCACCGAGGTGTCCGCCCGCGACCCGGCGGCGGCCAGGAACACGAGCAATGCGATCAACTGCGTCGTTCGACTCATGACATGCAACGAGTTCTCTTGGGCAGGCGCCCAGCCGTTCGATCTACCCCACGGAATAAAAGTGCAAGTGGCGTTCCCCGTGTCGCGCTCCGCCCTGGTGTGGCCGTGAAAAGGACCGGCCGTGGAAACAGGCAAGACCAATCCGAACAGATTCCCGATTATCTGCCTCTGTGTGGCATATCGTCAATCGAATCCACTATGGCATGACACGAGCCAAGGGCAAGCGCAAAGCGCACGACAGCCTGGTTTTGGCCGCATCTCGGCCAAGGCGGGTAGCCACGCCAACTCCGGGTAGAGCCGGTGGTTGCCCACCGGCTCCCCCACAGTCCCGTACTAGCCCAATTAAGGCATACGGTTCTTCCGCTCACGGTTTTGCGTTGTAGATGGAGTGTACGAC
>Ga0182011_10005108_pt1 | contig 10376 bp, 12 predicted proteins | sample 711E1DmetaG_FD_120481 | JGI IMG/M metagenome (GOLD analysis project Ga0182011, IMG submission 120481) | Permafrost microbial communities from Stordalen Mire, Sweden - 711E1D metaG | ecosystem: Environmental > Terrestrial > Soil > Wetlands > Permafrost | place: Sweden: Stordalen | collected...
AAATATCCAACAGTCATTCTCGAAGGCAAACCGTGTGGATTGAATATAACATCTGGTCTTATTCCTCTTGCTGTGAATGGAATATCTTCTTCTGGAACTATCATTCCTATAACTCCTTTCTGTCCGTGAGCAGTTGCAAATTTATCTCCTAATTCTGGAATTCTTTGATCTCTTGTTTTAACCTGAACAATTTTATTTCCTTCATTATCTTCAGTTATAAAAACAGATTCAACAATTCCTTTTTCTTCCTGTCTCATCGCAACACTTGATTCTTTCTTTGTTCTTATTGAAATTTCTCTAGCTTCAGAAAGGAATTTTGGAGGAGACATTTTTCCAATCATAACTTCTCCCTCTCCAACTTCTGCTTCAGGGGAAATAATTCCATCATCTTCTAAATGTCTGTAACTTGATTCCATTCTATATCCAGAAGCATCCTTTTCAGGCATTGCAATTTCATCCTTTAATCCTCCAGCATAATTCATTTCAACTGCAGAGTAAGGTCTGAAATAAAAGCTTCTTCCAAGTCCTCTGTCGAGACTTCCTTTATTTAATATTAAAGCATCAGCCATGTTATATCCTTCATAACTCATTATTGCAACAACAAGATTTTGTCCTGCAGGATAAGTACTTAGAGTATCATAAACAAAACTTCTTACTATAGGCTTTTGAGGATATTGAAGAATACTAACATCTGTATCCAATCTGCATAGATAATTAGCTGAATACAAACCTAAGGCTTGCTTTTGGGTTTTACTTCCTCTGTTGAGTCTTGAACTCTGGTCGTGATTTCCATAAGGAACTAAACTTGTAACTGTTCCAAACAATGAAATAGGATCGATTTCTAAATGAGTATGATCCTGAGTAAGACCTTCTTCATTTAAAGAAACAAGAGCATTCTCTTCTTCAGCAGCGTCGAGATATTCAATTATCCCTTTTTCAATAAGATCTTTCCATTTTAATTCTCCCTGCTCTATTTGAACGAGATGCTCACTCTTCAACTTTGATATTCCATTTTCAACAATTATTAAAGGTCTTAGAACTCTTCCTGATTCTGTAGATATGTAAATAGTTTTTATTCCCTCATCCTCTCTAAAACTCATTTGCACAGGTAGTTGGCTTTCTCTTCTTTTTTCTTTTATCTGCTTTACAAATTTCTTACCATCGTTAACAGTTCCTACAAACATTCCATTGAAGAAAACATCATAATTTCCAACACCTTCTCTATCTAATTCAAGTCCTTCCAATTCTTTCATGAACTTTCCTTCATCCAATTCAACACGAGTTGATACTCTGCTAAGTATTGCAAGATTCTTTCGCAGACCAATTTCTGTTCCTTCTGGAGTTTCAATAGGACAGAATCTTCCATAGTGAGTAGGATGAAGAGTTCTTGCCATGAAATTTTCCTGATCTCCAGGAAGCATACTTGAAACTCTTTGAAGCTGTGAGATTGTTGCAAGATAATTTGTCTTATCAATATTCTGTGTTATACCACTTCTTTCTCCAGTCCATGAACCTGTTGCAATTGCCGATTCAATTCTGTGAGAGAATAAAGTTGATTTAGCAAGAACTTTTATAGAGAAAAATTTCTTTCTCTTTGATGATTTCTGAAGAGAGTATTGTATATCTCTAACTAAAATTCCTAAATTAACTCTAAAAAGTGTTGCAAGCAAATCTCCTGATAGTCTTACTCTCTTGTTTGCATAATGATCTTTATCTGTTCGGAGTTTTGGATTGTCTTTGGCAATTAAGAATTGTTTTATAAATTTGCAGAGAGTTATTGCTTTCTTTATTCTGTCTTCTTTTTTTTGTCCTATGTGAGGAAATAAATAAGAATCTATTCTTTGCTTTACTCTGTCAAGAATTTCTTTTTTTGTTCCCTGAAGATTTGTTTTTTCGGCAATGAACATCATAGCATCTTCCTTTTCAGCCATGTTTATGAATTCATACAAATTAACTATAACACTATCAGTTTCTTTTCCTATATATTTAGCTATATCTGATTCTTTTGTCAATCCCAAAGCTTTTAGAAGAACAACTGCAGGAATGTCCTTAAATCTGCTGAATGAAACATTGAATATACCATCTTTGTTTTCTGTTACTGTAACCGGTATTCTGTAAGTTCCTTTCAGTGAGAATAATTTAAGAGTCAAATCTCCTTTTTTGTTGTTTTCAATAAAAGGTTGATTCTCTGCAAGATCTTCTGCCATAATCATAACTCTTTCATTTCCCTTAATTATAAAATATCCTCCAGGATCCAAAGGATCGTTGTAATTCTGTATCAATTCTTCTTTAGACATTCCAACTGTATTACAAGCCTTACTCTTTACCATAATAGGTATCTTTCCTATTTCAACAACTTCTGAATCAATCTGTCCATCTTTCTTTACAGTTAATTCAAGAGTTATAGGAGCGGAGTATGTAAGATTTCTAAGTTGAGCTTCTGCAGGAGTAATAAGTGATGCACTTCCATCTGCTTCAGTTACTTTTGGCTTTCCAACTTCTATCTTTCCAAGAGTTATTTCAAATTCTTCATTTGTTATAGTTTCAGAAATCTCATCAACTATTTCCTGAAGTTTCTTTTCTATGAAATTATTAAAAGAAATAACATTCGACTCTACAAGTGAGTGTTCCCTTAAATAATTTTTAACTATAATATGTCCTTGTTTTTCCATTTAGATTTTACCTTAAACAACTACCCTGTAATAAATATTTATTTTATCATCTTCTGCTCTTTCAATTTTTATCAAATCTCCAACGTTACAGCCTTCTGGAAGAGCAGCATCAGTTATGAGAATTTTAGGAACCTGAGATTTAGAAATGTTATACTTTTTTAACAACTCTTGAGCGTCTTTTTCATTTAGTTTTGTGTGTTTTGGCTGTAGAATGTGCATTTTTTCGTGTTTGGCATTTAATCCTCAGCACCAAGGCCACAGGATAAATATTTAACAACTGGCTGATAATAAAAGATAATAAAAATTGGTTTTTAAACCTTTGGATTACAAAGGTTTTGTACGGAAGAAAGGTAGTACTCCTACAAATTTCAACAAAAATGGACAAAATTACATAATCTTTTAGGATTTTTGCTAATTTTGTATAAAAAATATGGCCCCGACGGGATTTGAACCCGCGACAGCTGGATTAAAAGTCCAGTGCTCTACCAGGCTGAGCTACAGAGCCATGATAACATTTTTATTCGAAATTACTTTATAAAATTATCTTATAGAACACAATTATCTTTATAATTGATTAACCCCAATAGCCACCATGAAATTTGAAAATAAATTTAATAACCTATTTGGGAGCAAACCAATAATAGGAATGATTCATCTTGCTGGAGACAATAAAGAAGAGAAAATTAAAAGAGCTCTGGAAGAATTATCAATATACGAACAGGAAGGAGTTAATGGAGCAATAATTGAAGATTATCACGGACCTGCAGAATATATTTATGAAACTTTAAAAGAAGTGCAAAAACAAGATTATAAGATAATTCTAGGAGTAAATAATCTTAGAAATCCTTATGCAGGTTTTCATTCAAAAAATCTTGGAGCTAAGTTCATACAATTTGATAGTGTTCAGAACAAAGATTTAGACTTAGAAAGCTATAATAAATTTAAAAAAGCTTATCCGGATATAATCGTTCTTGGGGGGATTAGATTCAAGTATATTCAACCTACTGAGAATTCTCTTGAAAAAGATTTAGACGAAGGAAAATTAAATTGTGATGCAATTGTTACAACCGGAGAAGGAACAGGTATGGAAACTCCAATAGGAAAATTAAGAGCTTTCAAAGATTATCTTAAAAATTCCCCCTTAATAGTTGGTGCAGGACTAAATATAAAAAATGCTTACGACCAACTTCAAATTGTAGATGGTGCAATTGTGGGAAGTGCCTTTAAACCAAGCCAAAACACCAGATTGCCTGTTGATAAATATCTTGTTAGGGAAATAATTGATATTGCAAAGTATGTTAGAAAAAATGAAGCTTTATGATTTTTACAAGAACTTCTTCAACTTCTCACTAAAATCTTCTTCACTCATTGCCCCAACAAAATTAGCTGCAACTTTTCCATCTTTGAAAAGAACAAAATTAGGAATTGAGGAAACATTAAACTTCTGAGCTATCTCATGTCCGTCCTCTACATTAACTTTTCCAACTTTTAATTTCTTTACAAACTTTTCTCCAATGTCTTCAACAATAGGACCCATCATAACACAAGGCATACACCAGTCTGCATAAAAGTCAATTAGGACTGTTCCTTCTTTTATGAATTCGGCAAATTTACCATTTGATAACTCTGTAACCATCTACTCTATAGAAATAATGTATTTTTAAAATTGTTGGTATTGAGATCTTCTCACATATGTCTCAAAAGAGAAACTAAGGCCTGCATCATTAACCTTTTTCTCTTCATTTACTAAGTTCCATTCTTTCCAACTTACATCTGGAAAAAATGTATCTCCTTCAAAGATAGAATGAACTTTTGTTAATTCCATTTTATTAACAAATGGCAAAAATAGTTGGTATATTTGTCCACCACCTATTACATACGATTCTTGTTGTTCAGTCAATCTTATAGCATCACAGAGTTTACCTGCCACGCAAACTCCATCGAATGGTTCAAGAGTCTTTGAAAGAATAATATTTTTTCTGTCTGGCAATGGTCTAAATTTTTCTGGTAGCGAGAGGTATGTTCTCCTTCCCATAACCACAGGATGACCTATTGTAAGTTCCTTAAATCTTATCATGTCTTCTTTTATTCTCCAAGGAACTTTATCCTGAAAACCAATTACATTATTTTCAGAAACAGCAGCAATTAATGTTAATTTCATTTTTGTTCATCTCCCCTATACTTAAATCTTGGAACTTTTCTCCCATTAGAATCGACTTCTTCTAGGAAAACGCTTTTCCTTCTAACCCATATAGCATCCTTTCCATATTCTTCTGAATCAGAAAGGTCCTGGTAAATAACTGCCTCTTCCAAAGTTTCTTCTAATCTTCCTAAACAAAGTAATTTACACAAATGGCCCTTATAATGTTGATACATCCCCCCAATAACTAATTCTTCCATTTTTTGAATTTTTAAACTAACATCTCTCTTTTAATCTCAGGATGAGGATCATAATCACTAACAACAAAATCTTCTATATTTAGTTTATCAAAAGGTTTCTTTGCGATATTTAATTGAGGAAGCTTTCTTGGCTCTCTAGATAATTGTTCTAATATTGCAGTAATGTGATCATATTTCTCTTCGTTAAGATCTTTAGGAGCTTTTTCATTTACCCAATTCAGAATTTCAAGATAATCTTTTCTATCCTTAACATTTTTTACTTTTGACTGCAATTCTTTAAAATTTTCTTTATACCATTTAGTTCTTTTTTCTAAACCCATGTAAAAATGAGTATCTCCAAAAGTGTGAATAAATCTTTGAGGAGTAAGCCCAACTTCCTGAGCAATAAGTTTAGTAATAGCCCAATAGCTAGCAGTATTAAAGGGAACACCCAAAAATTGGTCTGAGCTTCTTTGGTACATCTGTAAGAAAAATCTTCCATCCTCAGTAGAGGTCATCTGGAACATAACATGACACGGCTCTAAAGACATCTTTGGAACATCTCCAGGATTCCATGCGGTTACAATATGCTTTTTACCCATAGGTTTTTTCTTCAATTTTTCTATTACATCCCCAAGCTGATCAATCTTAATAATTTCTTTTTTATCTGCGTCAAAGTATTCCCATCCTCTCCACTGTTTTCCGTATATGGGTCCTGCATCTCCCCATTGCATTGCAAAATCATGATTCTCTCTTATCATTTGTGCATAATCAAGCATTGCCTTATCCCAATCAGGCGAATATTTAACAATATTATCTGGAAAAATTCCCGCTTTTACCATTTCAGGCAAATTTTTATCAAAAGCATTTCCTCTCCAAACTTTAACTTTATTTTTTTCAAGATATTCTATGTTTGTATCTCCTCTTAAAAACCAAATTGTTTCATGAAACATGGACTTAGTAGCCATTTTTTTTGTTGTTAAAAGTGGAAATCCTTCTTCAAAACCATATTTGCTTTGGTAACCAAATAAAGAAATAAGTCCAGAACCTTTACTTCCATCTTTAAATCCACTATCTTCATTAATGAATATTTGTCTACAATGATCTAAATATTGTTGCACCATTTTTTATAAATAACAGAGATGAATTTCTTTTATAAATACAGTTGAATTCTAATGTATATATTTGAGTAATCCAAAACCACCGTCACTTTCTCTCAACCGACTAATAAGAAAATTATAATCTAAATCCGTTGGAGATTCATTACAACTTGCAGGGTCCAGAACAACAACTTTTGGATCATCAAATTCCAAAACCCTTACTGCATGATCTCCAAATGCAACAAATCCATTATTTTCTGATATTTCGATTAGTAAAGAATCAGGTTCATTAAATGGAGTTTGATTCCACCAATAGAAATTATAATCAAAACCCTTTTCTCTAAGGAAGTTTCTTATCTTATTATCATCCCCTTTGAATCCTTTTTCAGAAGGAGTTAAATTCCTTGCAATATCTTTTTGGGACATCCTAATATCATAATCAAGAAATATATCAGATAATACAGAACATAAACAATAATTATTTCTTTCCTGCATCATATTAATTTTGAATTTCCTTTTGTCCACCGCTGGTAACTCTTCCTCCCTGATGTTGTCCTGAATATGCTCTCTTTATATCTCCTATAACTGCTACATATTCTATGCTAAACATTCTGGCACCTAGTTCAAAAACAAAATCTTGATTTCCTAAATTTTTTATTCCAAATGCAAGTGGACCTTTGTATCCAGGATTTGTATTGCTAAAATGCAAACTCACTCCTCCCCTTTGAAGAGAAGTTCTTGGAAAAACTTTAGGAATAATATATCCTTCTGGAAGAGATTCATCATATTTGACTTTTTCAGCAGGAGAATGAATTGTTTCCATTGTCGTTACTAAATAATATTCTCCAGGTCTTATCGTAAATTTTTTATTTCCATCTTTATTTACATCTCCAATTAACTCGGTTTTTGAGGAATATCTTTCTTTAACTCCCAAAAAACTCTCCCCAATTATATTATGAATTTGCCCTACTCTCAAATCAAGAATTGTTCCCTCTGGATTTTCTAATTCTCTCTCGCTAAGACCTTCAATAAGATTATATTTTTCATTCAATTCTAAAACTTTAAGTGCTGAAAGTATCATTTTGTCTCTTTTTTTAATTAAAATTTTAATAAGGATTTAGTATAAAAGGATTTGGATTATTTATTATACATTATAAACCTTATTTAAACAGATTATCCCAATCTTCAATAATTGCCCTGCCTTTTCTTATCTCTTCATCTGACCATATGTCTCTTTTTTTCCATTTTCTGTATATATCAATGTCCCAATGTCTCATTAAACTCAAATCAAGTTGACAAATTTCTATTCCTAAACCTTCAAGAGATTTTAATGCCTGACTATACTCATTATCTAAATACTGTTTTTTGAAAACAATTCTCTCAATTGGATAAGGTTCTAGGTTTTTTGCACAGGCAACACATGGAAATATAGTAGTATAAAGAGTCATTTTATTTGAACTCATCTTACTTAAATGCCCAAGACCATTCATTTCAGAATGTATTCCAATACAGTGTCCTGAATTGAGAGATTCTTCATAAACCAATCCTTCTTTCTCTTTCATACATCCATTTTCAAGACAATTTTCTTTGTGCCTAGCAGATGGTCCATTATATCCAGAAGCAGCAATTTGATTATTCTGAACAAATAAACTTCCAGAACGAACAAACCAACAAGAGGAACGAGTTGAATTTTTTATTGCCAAACTCATAAAACTTTCATCCCAGGAAGGCCTCATTCCAATAGAATTTTCCTTAATGATTTTTACCATAATTTAAAATTAATTTATATCTTTTTAAGAATTATTGTATTATCTTATTCGAGTATTAGGTATATGTTTCTGTGCTTCAATCAAACATTTGTCAATATGTTCTAATGGGGTTTCATGAAATTCTTCAGGAAGACTTCTCTTCATAAATCTCTCATCACCTTTTTTATTGTTACCTGCCTTAAATGTTTGTAAAAAATATCTAATTTCGCAAGTTTTCACAGCCCAATCTCTTATTAATTTTGCTGTTTCTCCAATTTCTTCATGATTTATCCATCTTGGTTTGTTATCTTGATAAATTACAGATAAATTAGTTCTAAATTCGTGTTCTGGAAACTGAGAAATAAGGGATATACTTTTTCCAATATTATCTCTTATTTTAATAGGTCTTGCTTCTTTTGTTATTAAAGGATACAATTCTATTGGTCCTTTCACATCCATGGAGATATAATCAATTAACTTTTCATTTTTTAATTCTTGCAATACTTTATACTTTGTCCCATTTGTGTATAGTTTAACTAAAAATCCCAAGTCTTTTACTTCCTTTACAAAATCTACCAATCCGGGTTGATTTGTAGTCTCTTCACCAGCAATAACAACTCCTTGAATTCTATCTTTACTTGAATTTAAATATCTAAGTATCTCTTTTTGATCAACCCTACCCTCGGTATACTTCAGTTCATGATTATGAGAACAAAAACCACAATTATCAAAACAATCTGAGGTAAAAACTACTGCAGATTTTTTATCGTCATAACATAAAGAAGATTCCTTTTGCCATCTGTATATTTTCATTCTAATTACTCGTTTAATTTTATTTTTTACAGGGTATAAAAAGATTTGGGTAATTTTTTATAGATTATATATTCTGGAAAGAAGATATTTCTTTATATTCTCTGGTTTATGCAAAAAATAACAATCACTGCAGTCCCATATCTTTCCATTTGGGGTATCTATGAATTTTCCTTTTGAAGAATTTATTTTGCATCCACCTTCTTCAACATTCAAATAATAATGAGGGCAAAGACAGAATAAACAATTCAAATCCTTTATATTGTGACATTTCTTATCCTGACTATAACAAGTACACTCCTTTGGATGATATTTTTTTCTGACTTCAAAATTCCATTCACTGATTAATTTATCAATTCTCTCTTCAATAAGTTTCTTTGCAAATTCGTGCATTTTAAAAAAATACTATTGATATTATTTATTTCAATCCTGTACTTCCAAGGCCATTCTGTCCCCTAGAGCCTTCGGATAATTTTTCAGATTCTTCAAATTCTATATTCGGATAAGGAAGAATCAATATCTGTGCAATTCTTTCACCAGCGTTATAAATATCTTCTCCTTCTTTTTTGAATCTTAATTTTAATTCCCCTCTAAATCCAGAATCTAAAACTCCAACACAATTTTTCATTATCAAATCTTTATCAGTAATGCTGCTTCTTGGGAATACCAGCATGACATAATTTTCAGGAATTTCAAATGACAATCCAGTTTTATATTCAACATATTTATTTTTTATCTCAACACTCACAGCATATAAATCCATTCCAGCGTCACCCTGATGCATATATTTTGGAATAACTGCATTAGGATGTAACTTTTTTATTTTAATTTTCATATCAATAATTTAATTTTATCTTTTTTATTTAATTATTAAGATTATCCGCATCCTACACCATTATCGTGATCGCAACTCTTACATTTCGGGGTATGGCATCCAGATTCAAAATAAAATTCAGTTGATCCACACCTATTACATTCAAAAACTTTATCCAATTTTCCATTATTTCCACTTATCTCTATTTCCTCTTCAGCAAGACTTACCTGAGAAATAATACTTTTGTACTCCTTTGATTTTCTTTCAACTTTCCTTAAATCTTTCTTTCTTATATTTTGAACTAAGTCTCCTGTTATATCGTCTGTTTTAATAATCCCATTTCTCAAAAAGTAATCCTCAAAAACCAAACCCGCAGCATATTCAATTGATTTTATTCTATTGGGTCCAAGACCTTCATCTTCGTTTGAGAAAGGAGATTGTAATCTCTTTACAAATTCTACATAATCCGGATCGTTTCCTCTCAATATTTCTGTTCTATCCATACCAGAATGAGCAAAAGTTACGCTTGTTGCAGCTCCTCCAGGAGCTCTTACTTGGAAATCTTCATCTGGTATAAAATACGCTTTTTTATTTTTGTCATCAACATACAAGTCACTTGTAAGGATTATATGCAAACTATCCTTATTTGCTTCTCTTTTAATTTTATATTTCATTGCCTGGGGTTTTATCTGCAATAAAGAATGAGCCTTCACATTTTTTTGAACTAAAACAATCTTCTCCATTTTTGCTTTTTTTAATATTCCATCTCTTGATCCGTCTACATAAATAGTGGCTCCCTTACATCCTGCTTTCCAAGCTTCTATATATAATTCATTTACCAATGATTCTTCAG
>Ga0182011_10005109_pt1 | contig 10376 bp, 11 predicted proteins | sample 711E1DmetaG_FD_120481 | JGI IMG/M metagenome (GOLD analysis project Ga0182011, IMG submission 120481) | Permafrost microbial communities from Stordalen Mire, Sweden - 711E1D metaG | ecosystem: Environmental > Terrestrial > Soil > Wetlands > Permafrost | place: Sweden: Stordalen | collected...
ATCCATCCATCCGAGGCTGCAAGCTGTGAATTTAATATACCACCTGATAATTTATCCTGAGAAATTGATCCTGCTAATTGAGTATTAGTTATTGAAATATCACTACCTAGCAATTTTGCAAATGTTATACTTCCTGCTAATTGAGTATTAGTTATTGAAATATCACTACCTAGCAATTTTGCAAATGTTATACTTCCCGCTAGCATAGCGTTGGTAATGCTTAGATTTGCATTAACTGTAGGGTATATCTGAGTCCAAACTGCCGCGCCTACCCCGACGCTTTTAGCAATAAAGATAGTATTTCCTGTAGTGTTATACCAGTGAGACCCTACTACATAGCCTTGACTGGAGTCATTGCTTACCGTTGGGTCTATGGTTGCAGCCCAGTTACATTTAGCCAAAGCTGCATCTAAAGTATTTAAATCAGTTCCTAAGTCAGTGTAAAATGTTAATCCTAGTTCAAGCCCTGATGGTATGTGAAAACCATTCCTATTTGTCACCATGTTTATCTCTCCTTTGAAAAATATTTATGGACTGCCTAATGCGTATGCAGTCCACCGCGTCTTAATTCTTGAGTGGCATTTTCCATTAACATGTTAGTTACTTCATTTCCATCCAGGTAAATCTTGTTAATTACTTCTACTGATAATTTACCTTCTGGATTCATGTTAAGGCTGCCACTATTATGTTCTGCCACTAGTCCCATTATTGTTTCAGTTATATTGTTAGGGAGTAGTAGTTCTCTTCCTTTTTCGCCTGCGATGATATTGCTAGGCTGATCAATGAGTGCGCCTTTTGCACCCCACGAACTCGCATCGTTTTCTCCAGCCCAACTATATGAATCCGAAGAAGAGGATGAGCCTGAATATAAGGATGCTGTTTGATCTCCGTTCAATGGGTTCGCATAAGATACTACGCCGGACGGCGACGTATACTTTAAAGCGTTTACTAATACGGTATCACCTAAACAGGTCACAGTCGTATAGTTTGCTGACCCATCCGGGTTTATAATAGCGCCGTTGGCATTAACTGAAGTAGTTCCGCCTCCGTTGCTACTTGATCCCCCGCTATCGAAAAATCCAGTAAATGCACCATCAACTCCCTGCTTAAAATTTAGTGATACTTGGTTTATCGTGCCAGCTAAACTACTGAATGAGTTATAAACTTGGCCTGCTCCAGTAGTGAAGGTATTTGTTCCTGTTGTCATACCGTTTAATGCTGCCGTGCCGCCTGATGTCATGCTACCGCCGGCTGATGTTCCGCCTGCTACTGTAGCTGTCGCGCCTTGTGATGCTCCGCTTAGGTTATAAGCTCCGGCTGATTTGCCACTTTGCATCCATGAGTCGCCGCCTGCAACCATCTGAGCCTTAAACTGAGCTGATGTTAAGCCCATCGAAGTTCCAAAACCGGTTGCCGCTGTGCCTATTCCAGTTGTTAAGACTTGGCCTCCAGCAATAGCGTTAGCTTGGGCTACCTGTCCTATGACTGCTATGTTTTGGCCTGTTGAAGTTAAGCCAATAGCCACGGCTTGTCCACCATTGCTAATGAAATTGCCGCCTATCTGTGCGCCTAGTTGTAAAGCTGTGGCTGCATACCCGCTATATTGTACTTGGGTTTGCCCGGTTTGTGCTGCCGCTGCCGCGCTAGCTGCATTTATTGCTTGGCTTGTGTTAAAGAATCCAGTTGATGCACCGTCTACGCCTTGCTTAAAGGTTAAAGTTGCATCAGTGACGCCGCCTTTAAATGCTTCTGCTGCCGTGGTTACACTAGTCGCGCTAGTCGTATCTGCAGTTTGCTGTGCTTTGAGTTTGTCGGCCCAAAGTCCACCGGCTGCATTTAAAGTTGAAGTATATGCCGCTGTCATTGCGTCGTTTTTGGTTTTAGTGTCCACAAGTGTGCCTGCAAAAAAGGTTCCTAAAATCTTGCTTAAGTTATCTGATGAGTCTACTGGTGTATTAGTTCCTTCATTAGGGAATGTTGCTGCTTTCCCTGAGGGTGTTTCAAATTGTTGGGTATTATCGTTCCAGGTGCTGCCTGAGGTACTTGTATCTTTAGTATTAGCGTTTTCGTTAGCAAATACCACCGGTTGACCGGAAGGATATTCAAATTGTTGGGTATTTTCGTTCCATGTTCCGGTACTACCTGATCCTATGGTTTGCGTAGTAATTCCGGTATTAGATGATTCACCTACTGATCCAAGTGCACCTTCGGCTAACATTTGTGATAATGCATCGTTTATCTGAGCATTATTTATTGCAGTTCCTATATTAGAGCTAGAACTTCCTACAGTTTGCGTATGTGCTGCGTTTAATTCTCGTTCTGTTTCCGCGTCTACGCTTGCTTGATTTGATGCAGTGCTACTTGCATTTCCTGTGATATAGTTATATACGTTTACGGCTGCATCATACCACCCTGTAAGAATGCCTTTAATCGTTGCCTCGGCTGCGTTTAGTCCACTTACGATTGCATTACCCATATCAATGCCCGCACCGACGAATCCAGATACTACCGATGCCATAGTAGTAGCGAAAAAGTCATGTACTTGCGCGATAGGCATTTGTATTTTATCATATATGCCTTGGCCTATTCCTTCAGCAATTTCCATTGCTAACTTACCCCAATCTGCCAACGTGCCAAATGCGTTTTCCACAACTTGCCAGAATCCACCATGAGCTGATATATAATTAGAAATAGCATCATAGAGTTTCCCGGCGACCCATCCAAGACCGCTTAGTACACCGCTTAAAGATGTTCCTATTTCATCTCCTATTTTTGTTGGTCCTCCACCTGTAATCCAATTTTGCGTAGCAGTATATAATCCATCCCACATTTTTACAGCATATCCAACATAACTTGATCCTATACTAGACCAATCTACGCCTTGCAGCATTTTTATTACTGCATTTACTACATTTGTTGCTGTTGTAACTCCAAAGTCAATAGCTCCGAAGAGTGCATTACCTAGTTTTTCTCCTAAGTTTAGATTGGTTGCCGCATTGATTGCGTTAGGTATTTGGTTAAGTGCATTCTGTATTGCAGATAATAATCCTGCTCCAATACCAGATAAATCACCCCAAACTTTACCCCAATCGATACCAGATAACTTTTGGCTTATCCAGTCTCCAACCTGGCTTAATGCTTCAAGTGCTCCTTTAATACCGGTTTCAATGCCGGATATTAAACCGCCAAAATCAAACTTAGATATACTATCAAATGCGCCTTCTAGGGCCTTGGTTATAATGTCTCCTACTGATCCCCAATCTCCACCGGCAATAGCACTTTCAACCGCTTTAACCTGCCAAGCAAAGTCATTAAATGCTGATATTCCGGCTCTTAATGCAGGTTCTAGTATTTGGCCTAAGCCATTTCCCATATCAGTTGTTCTTGCTGATGCTATGGCTTCTTGGTTGCCTAGTTCCTCCATTTGCGTGTTAAAGAGTGTTTGGGTTGCTGTAGTATCCTTACTATTTTCGTTTACTGTTGCTAAGGCTGCGCTATAGGTATCCGTGTTATCAGCCATTTTTAATATGGTTGATGCATTTTGCTGTCTTAATCCGAGATTTTTTAACAGTTCTGATTTATCGGCTGTGGATAACGTTGTATTAGCATGCAGTGCAACGGCCATTTTTTGCATAGTTGCTTGATAATCGTTACCCATATCCTGAGCTAATTGTGCGCCGGATTCCCCAAAGACTTGCTGTATTTGGTCTAATTTTCCTTTTGCTATTTCGGCTGCATCAGTAGGAATTATTTGATCTGGTGTTATTAAAACTCCCTTGGAGGTTTTGCCTTTTATGGTTTTAGTTTTATCCGCTGCATCTTCTAAGGTACCCATTTTAACGGCCATAGCCTGAGTATCTGCATATGCACTACTCATTGCTTGGGACGCATCTCCGCCTGCCGCCATGATTGCGGTAGCGAATGCTGCTGATTTCTCCGGGCTTTCACCCATCATCTTATTCATATTTGCAGTTTGTGTTACTACATCTGCAATAGCTGTAGATTGAATTCCATACTTATTCGTGAGTGCTACTAAGGCATTTCCATATTCCGCTGATTGATCAGAATTGTATCCGTATACTCTGCCTAATGATGTATACAGTGCTATAGTTTGCGCTTGGGTACTACCTGTTGCTATTGCATACGTGTTCATGCTATCAGTAGCTTTGGAAACTGCATCTACTGAATGCGCACCTAACGCACCGGCTGCTTCTGCATAAGATTGCAGTGTCGCGGTACCCGTGCCTGAGAGATCGGATTGTGTTCTTAACTGATCATTTACTTTGCCTACTCCGTCCGCGTTCATCTGGAGCATTTGCGCTAGTTCCGTGTTTTGTGATGTAAATGATGACCATGCCGCGAGTGATTCCGTTACGGCCTGTACTGCCGCATTAAAGGCCTTTGTAATGATCTGGGCAGAAAGTATACCTGCTACTATATCTCCGATTCCGGCTGACGCACCAGCGGAATCGACTTGCATCGTCATCGGTTTTTCGATTTCACTTGCTGCCGATTGTGCCTGACTTTTGGCGTCTGCTAGAGACGAAGTTAAAGCTGATGTATCCCCGGAGATTCTAACTGACACCTCACCTACCTCGATAATGATTCCTCCTTTTTTATATATATTTAATAGTAACTTTTATATAGGTTGAATGCATAGTATATATCGAGGTGCAATACTATGATTGAAGTTGTTTTGACTCAGGGAAAAGTAGCCCTGATAGATGACATTGATAAAGATATTACTGAAAAAAAGTGGTTTGCGCATAAAAATTGGAATGTATTTTATGCTAAAAGAAATACTCAGATGACAAATGGAAAAAGGATAACAATTAGAATGCATCAAATTATAAACAAAAAAACCGGCATATACTAAGACGATTTTTTGTCTTTTATATATACCGGTAGATCTACACCATGCTCTTTTAGACTCTCTTTAAAGTCTTGTTTTTCTGGTTCTTCGGATGTTTTATTATATTCGTTCCATGTAGGATACGATTTTGGATTCATTAAAGCTATATTTATTAGTTTTGGAACTTCCCAATTTGACCAGCGTTGATTTTCCATAGTTTTTGATAATCTTTGAGAATACCAAGCTACCTCAAGCATAGTTAAATCGTCAAATTCCCAAGGCATTAAACCTAATTCCATTGCTAATTTGTCATAAAATCCCCAATTTATAGGAGTATGACAATTCAGTTTGGGCTGTCGGTTTTCTTCTCAGATTCCTTTGCCATTTCCTTAAGCTTTTCTGAGTCGATACCATATCCTGCAAAGAGTGGAATCATTAATTCATCGGCTAATTTGCCGGATCTTGTTCCGTTGTCAAGTTCCATTGCAAGATAATTGTCTATCATATCATCAATAGAGTCCTCATCCATAGCCTCATCCTTAGACCATGCAAGACCCCAGAAGATAACCCAGGATAATACAGTTCTAAGGCCTATGGCCCTAGTAATGTCGTTTAACGCGATCCTGCCGAGGTAATGCTCTCCATAGATTACCTTTCCGCCAGATGCTTCCATTTTCTTAATTATCTTAGTAGGGAATTTAAAGGCTTTAACCATCTTTCCATCATTGGAAAAGTTTATTACATGTACCATTTCTAACAATCTCCTCTTAGTTTTAAGCCGAGAACCCGCTCGGCTACGGTTTTTGAATATCATTTCATAACGTCCTTTAGCTTAATCTATACCATAGAGCATCATCACTTTGGAAAGTGAGTGTACCTTTGATAACTTCTGCAGGTGGAAAACTATTATCTGCCGATTCTAAATAGCAGTAGCCTTCGTACCTCATATGAGCGGATTCTACATCATAAATTATCGCTATGAGTGGTACTCCAAATTTTGCATGATTATCTTCGATATCAAGACCACCGACGAAGTTTTGCACTGTGAAAGCTACCGGTACTCCAGTACCATCACTGCCGGATGCTAAGTCAACGTGTACTCCGATAGCTCTAACTGCAGGTGATAAGTTTGCTAGTGCCATGATTTCGTTAGCTGTCCTAGATGTTCCTATAGATACAGTGATATTGGTTCCGACTACTGCCACTCCGAAAGTTCCGGCTGCATACGTTATCGTGCAGGAATTTCCAGCTACTCCACCAGGCATATGCCACCAAGTTAAATCCTTGTTAGAGGCCTGAGCTGTGCTATATGCTGCATTGGTGAGCATAATAAACTCATCCAGGGTAAGACTCCATGATCTTAATGTCGGATATCTCCGAGTGAATAAGTCTCCTAATAGTGGTATTGCTACTAGATTAACTTTGTCTGCTATTTTTGCCACTGAGCCGCCTATCGCTTTTGTGATAGTCGTGTAATAGGTTGCTGTGCATGATACGGTGTCGCCTACTGATAACGCTGGAATTACTATTCTTCCGCCTGCATATTGAACTTCAGAAGGTGTTAGTGCTAACCATGATCCTGTACCGCCAGCCTTATACCAGAAAGTCGCGGCTGCAGTTCTTACCAAATACCGCTTAGTGGGATCGGTAATCTCATAACAAGTATGCACCGCGTAGTATGGATCTGCTCCTATCTCATTCATAGGCTCGTTTGTTAAAGACCCTGTTGCACCTTTAACGGAATAAACGGCACTTGTCGCGCCGGTCCTCGGCGTGGCTACCATATGAATTCCTCATATTTAATGTATTTAATCATTTGATTCATCTCCAAAACATTTATATAATACCCAAATTGAAAACACCATTTACTTCTTCAAAAAATAAATTTTATAGAGTAACATTGTTAACAAGGATTTAACAAAAGAAAAGGAAATATTAAATTTACGGTATAATACTTAACGTTGGCATCGCTTGAAATCTAGGTCCATATGCCGGATAATTTTTAGTCCATATATTATAAACGTTACCGCTTATATTATGGAACCCCCAATTTTCAAATATTCCGGCGGATGTTCTTGTCGCATTGATTGGTGTTTCGCCTCCGTTTTCAGCACAAATAAAATGTACGTTATCATAGCATTTCATAGTGTAGTATCCATCTGTTTGTCTTGTAAGTAATACCCTATTCCAAATGTCTCCATATGTACCTTCAAAGGTGATTCCGGCACCTCCGGCATTTTGCTCAAACAGGTAATGATTATCGTATGACTGGATATAGTACCAGCTTCCGCTAACTTTAGTTAACTTAAACTGTTCCCATCCATACGGGTACATCCTATTAGGAATTGCATTTGCACCACCACCATTAACAGCACTTAAGAACGGTCCTGTATATCCATTCCTATAGTCAGCTATTCCAAACCTAGCTAATGCCATGTTTTGAGCCGCTACAGTATCCTTAAGATCGAACTTAGTACCATCACCTAGTATTGATAAATCATCCCAATACAATATACCGCAAGTTCTAGGATAAGCCGCTTTTATCAATGCCGGGTTTAATGTATTTCCTAACCATGCCGGTTTATATGCTGCATCGCCGGGTTTGCTTTGACAACCTGATTCTACAACAAATATGGGTTTAGTAGCATTTAAAGCCGCTAATGCTGGATAGGTGTAAGTAATATTTGGATCATTCAAATATGAGTTAGTTGTAATTCTATTAGCATATATCTCATAACCCAAATTATCTACGCATTGGTGAGATACATCTTCAGGATACATCTGTGATAATATGGAAGATCCATTATACAAAATATTTCCATAAGATCCAACTGTAAACCAAAACCTAGCGTTTGAAGCTCCTCTTGTCTTAAACTTATTTACTATATACCTCCATGCATCCTTAAATGTAGTCGGTGTATTAAGTTGTACTCCATTCTCATTTTTTAGGTCTGCATACCAACCCGCTTCAGGAAAATTAACTGGATCATATGGTAATGGCCTTAGTTGTACATTTCTGTTGCCCTCCCAAAAGAATCTAATATGAACTATATGGTCTAAACTGTAGTTCTTTATGTTATCTATTAGAGTATTTAGGGCTGTATCATGACTTCCACTTGTCCAAGTACTATTAATCCAGTTTCGTGGATTATCCCACCTTCCTACAACTGATGAATTGCAGAGCATAAGAAGAGGTTCTCCACCCCTAGAAAATGCAGCATCTAACCAAGCCTTTATAGAAGTCCATGATTCAGCGGGCCACCAAACCAACTTAGGATAAATTGACATTTGTTTACCTACATTAGCCGTCCAATAATCATCATTTGCTAATGCAGCGGTATCTGTCATATCGTCTATTTCATCACCCGAAGGATGATGATAATTATACATTCCCCAATCGTAACTAGATGGCATTTATTCATTCTCCTTTTATTCTTTATTTGTGGTAAACACCACAAACTATTATATGCTTGTAAAATATTTAAGCGTTTTGGTGTTTTTATTCATTCTTTAATATCAAACATAGGGCAAATTTGGGTATGCTCCAAGTTATCAAGGCCACAAACACCGCTTCGCTTAATTCCTTCCTTACAAATTTTGCAGGTATAAAGAAGCTCCATATTATAAAATTCTGCTATGGGTATTTGCCGGTTGCCTATTGGCACAATACTAGAAATAAATGGCACGCACGTATTAAAATAAATGGTAAGCATGTTTCTTTAGGATTATATGATATTGAAGAAGATGCTGCCATTGCATATGATTGTGCAGCCATAGGATATTTCGGAGATTATGCCTTATTAAACATCTTGTTTAAAGACTAATTTATTTTTAAGTGTAAACTAATGCGCTGTTGCACTGTATTACTATTGATGCCTTAGTTACTCCACTCGGATCAAAGGTCTTGTCGAAGCTTTCCACATAGCCTGTGCCAGTGTAGTAATGCGTGCCTGTTGCATCCATGTTAATAACGCATACTATCGTGGTCTTAGCCTTCCATGCTGTATGAATAGCGGCCTGAGCCACATCGTTAACGATATCCATAACCACATCTGCAGATATGGACCAATCTTCAATAGTCGGGAATCTTCGGGTAAATGCATCACCCTGGCTTGTGATATCTACCAGAGTATATTTATCGGGCACCTTCAGAGAAGTACATAGACCGACTGTAGACCCGTTTACCTGCCATTTCGTATTATAGACCGGTGTTGCTGCAACTACCATAATTATCTCTCCTTATATTTTTATTTATTTAAATGTTGTGAAATTGCATACCGCGAGATATCTTAGTTTTGCATCAGAACCCATTAAGGTGCAATGCGATTGTGCGCAATCTATCAAAGTATATCCTGTAATTACTGTATTTTTGGTGAATAATACTCTGATATTTTCGCATAGATCTATCGCGTCAGTAGCGTTCGTATTTCTTACGAGTACTTGGAATCCAGGCTTATTAATATTAGTTCCACCTAGTATACTAATAGGTATTTGGCCTGATGTTCCAGTTACCACTATCACATTATCCGGCGTGTCTAACGGCGCATTCCTAAAAATATCAACGCCGCCTGTGGCATATCCAGCCGAAATAATCGCGGCCATCATATCCTCTGCTATGTCTATCATTGCATCGCCTCTACGCCTTCTTTTATGATATCTATAATATTTTGTTTATTTCTATTAAATGGGTCTTCAAGGTACTTGGCTTTTCCGACCGGGTGATAGAAGTACATTACTTCATGCTGCATGAGAGCATAATCCACCATGCCGCCGCCGAATTTAATTAGCACATCGTCGCCTTCATCCTCGATCCGGCCCGTTGCCCTCATCATGCCAGACTTTACCGGGCTTTCTCCTTGGGCTTCTTCTAGGACTATTTGCGCTCCTTCATGCATTTTAGCTTTTAGTAATGCTTTTATATCCTCTTCTAAGTGATCGTTCCATTTAATTTCAGCCATGAAGATCCCCTACTGTGGGACCGCCGGGTTCGTCACAAATGGAAGCTGTGGAGTTATCTGAGTTACTACTTTTACTTCTCCAGGGTAAGGTGTTGCTGGTGCTGGTACGTCAGGTGTTGGGTTTGCCATAGGTGGTATATCCTGTTTGGCTACTTCCACCAGTGCGGGTACGACTACTTTAGCTTCCTCTACGATAGGTGCTACTATTGGCTCCAGGTTTAAGATCTCTGAAGCTGAAGGGAGTTTGCCTGCTTTAAATTCGCTTACAATAGCCTGTCCCTGAGTGCTTAAGTAAGCTGCCTGAGAATTTTTAACCAGTTCCATTAACTGATCATTGAGTGCGCTATTTCTATGAGATGTAAAGTACTGCAGTGCACAAGCTGTTAAAGCTCCACCAATTGTAGTCTTAATGGTTACGTCTACATTTGGCATAACTGCCAGTGCTATAGTTGCTACTATGCAAAGAATAGCTCCAATAAATCCCTTAAGAGACTCGATTAAAGCTAATAATTTTCCCATTTTACTATTATCATCTGCCATTATTATTCATCTCCTAATATCCATCG
>Ga0182011_10005111_pt1 | contig 10373 bp, 11 predicted proteins | sample 711E1DmetaG_FD_120481 | JGI IMG/M metagenome (GOLD analysis project Ga0182011, IMG submission 120481) | Permafrost microbial communities from Stordalen Mire, Sweden - 711E1D metaG | ecosystem: Environmental > Terrestrial > Soil > Wetlands > Permafrost | place: Sweden: Stordalen | collected...
CGTCGCGTCCAGCTTCTCCATTTCCTTCTGGTCCTTCTCGATCTTCTGAATCTGGACCAACATCGCGGCCAGCGATTGCCGCGCTTGGTTGGCCGAATCTTGACCCGCGGTCAGCAGGAAAGAATTAACCGAACTGGTCGCGCTATAGAATCCCTGCAACGCCGTGGATATCTGGAACGAGGCGTTCATGTCGCCGGTGGTCCGAGCTCCCGCAAGTAATTTTTGCAGGCTCTCGGCGATCGCCGCCGCCCGGGGCTCCAGCGCGTTTTTTTGCAAGTCGCTGCACACCTTGCGATTCTCCATGATCTGGCGAAAAGCAGCGTCGTAGTCGTCGAAGAGCTTGCGGGCCGAGACGAGTTCGGTAGCGCGCTCCGAGTCGGCAATGACCTGCTGGGCGCTCTTCAGTTGCTGTGCCGCCTCGGATTTGCTCTGGGCATAGGCTTGAGCAGCGGCTTCGGACCCGCTCAGGAGGAATTCGTTCACATGCATCCTCACCTGCAACATGGCCGCCTCAAACGCGGCGGCGACGTTGGTCTCGGAAGCACTCTGCGAATAGAGGGCGAACTTCCTGCCGGCGCGGCCGAGGGCCACATACGTACCGATGGCGACGGCGGCAAAAAGCAGCAGAACTGCGGTGAATCCAGCGGTGATTTTGCGACCGATAGTCATGAGAATGGAAACATGCGGTGAAAGTTGCCGCGATGGCGGAGATGTGCGCTCAGCTGTCGCTGTTGAACTGCAGCGGGACCCCTATCTTCATCTTCACAGGCACACCGTCTTTTCGACCCGGTTTGAACTTCCATTTGACGATGGCCTCAAGGGCTGGCTGTTCGAATCCGGGATTCGTCGATTTCTGGACTTTGGGATCCACGACGTTGCCCTTCTCGTCGACCTCGAACGTCAACGTAACAACTCCCGTAACCCCGTTTCGCTTAAGTTCATACGGATATTCCGGTGGCACCATGCGGACGGGCACGGGAGACTCGGTAGCGGCGCGAACAATCGTTACACCGCCCATCGCCAGCACCAAGGTCAATACCATCGCCGAAGCTAAACCACTGAGGGGAGACTGTTTCATTATTCGCCAACACTATCGACGCGTTGGCCCACAAACTTTACCGATTAGGGCCAAATCGATGTGACGAGCGAATCTTGATCAGTACTCTACGTCGCGACAGCGTTGTTCCACCTGGCGCGCACAAAGATCGATCTGCTTGGCGTTAAGCGCCACCGTGCCGTTCGCCACCAGAACGTCTGGAAGCCAGGACGGATTCACGACCCGCAGGGCAGCCCGGGCGGGCGCCTCGACATACCATCCCGGCAGGGCCAGCACCGGAACCACTTCCGTCAATACTCCGGTCGTCTTGACCAGCCAGTTCTGCAGCCACTTCGCGTTTCCCATCGCGGGCACGACGCCGTGCTGGTCCTCGCCCCACGGCCAGTTCAACTGCTCGCCATCATAAAAGACCTTGTAGTCGTCACGGCCTTCGCGCGCGCTTCCTTTCGGGCGGGTCCGGGTCTCGATCGCATACACGCCGCCCGGGCCGATCGCAATATGATCGATATTGAATTTCTCCCGACCTGTCTCGCAAGGCACATCGTGAAAGATCCGCCAGCCGGAGACTTTCAAGGGTTCAAGAAACTCCGCCACCACCCGTTCGCCAAAAAAGGCGAGGTAGCGCTCGCTCCGCTGCTTCAGGCGCGCCATGAGCCAGCGTACCGCCAGCACCAGAGCGGTGACAAATCCCGCAACGACCACCCCGAGGCCGACCCAAAACCACCAACCCGGCAGGCGCGTCGCCACCTCGAGCAGGAGGATCGCCATCAGGCAGGGCGCCAACCCGGCCAGAAGCCACATCGACAGAAAATCCTCGTCAAACCGTGCCACGTTCTTGAGCTGGCTCTCCCCCGGCGTGCGCAGCAACCGGAGATCGCGGGAGAAAGGAATCTGCGTGCCGCGCTTGCGCCGCTCCCACCAGATGAGTCCAAAGGCGGACAGGCAGAAGAGTGCAAAAAAAACACTCGGGAGGAGGATGGCATTCCAGTTCATGGGGGAATTAGGTTGGCGGCTAAGGCGCCCGTCGTGATCGGCCGGGACAAAGAAGGAACAAGAGGGAGTTTAGAATCCGGCTCGATCGCGTCCACTTCCTGGTGGTAAACGCAGGGTAAAGAAACGCCGTAAATCCCATGTCAAATCCCGAAAACCGCAAGACGGGATTACGGCAGCCGCCTCCCCTAGCCCGGATGTTTCACACTCTGCTCGATAGCCGGCGGGCAGACTGTAGGTGATCCGCCGGCCCATCCGGGCTACCGACAAAACCGCCCCCCGGAACGCTCCGCAGGGAGACCGGCAAGATGCTGAGGCTTTCCTGGGCCGGCTGTCTTTTCTCAGTCGGCGCGGCCGCATGGTTTTTTCGGAGGGGCGGTTTTGCATTAGCCCGCATATCCCTTGACGATCGCCACCATTGGAACCGTTAGCAGACGAATGACCGTAGCGATGGCGAAGACTGTGAAAGATGCGGGCTAGCCGACGGGTGGCGGAGGAATCACCCACTCGCTCATCGGGTGAAGTTCCCCGCAATCGAGACACCGGGTCGACTCGAATCGCGCGCCGCAATGGGGACAGACCGCCTGCGTCTCGAAGGTATCGAAGGACTTCCCGCAACGACTGCAGGCCCACCACGCGCCAATGGGAGGCGGGGCCTGGCAACTCGGACACTGGAAACCGCCGCGACGCGGCAACCGGGCGGCGCGCGCCAGAATCCGCGCGTGCTGCAATCCCCGCCAGCAATTCGAAAGAATGAACAGTGCCATGATGCCGAACCAGATCGCCTGCCGCTGCAAACCGTAGCGCACCATTAGGGCCACGCCCAAGAACATCACCGCCACGCCGATGAAACCAATGACTACTGTCACCATCAAGCTCTGGGCTCGCCCCATCACAAACCAGAGCAGCGAGCGCAAGATCTGGCCACCGTCGAGCGGATAGATCGGGAGCAGGTTGAACACCAGCAACACCCCGTTGGTGAAAAACATCGCCCCCAGAAACCTGACTGGATCAGGCGCAGATGGATCGACCAAGAGTGAGCCATTCGCAACCACGAGCCCGCCGCCCAGGACGACAAACAGCACCACGTTCACCAGCGGGCCGGCGACAATGCTCCAGAGCATGGCGCCGGGACGCTGCGGGGGAGCGACGTAGGCCACCCCGCCCAGGGGCCAGAGCACGATTTCGTCGGCCTTGCCTCCCACCGAGCGGCAGGCCAGGGCATGGCCCATCTCATGCATCAACACGATCGCGAAGAGCGCGAGGTATTCCAGCGCATTGAAGGTGAGGGAACCGTAACTTCCCCGCCGCTGGGAAATCTCGAGCATCGCAACCAGGAACCAGGACCAGTGCAAGTACAGGTCGACTCCTGCGAGGCGGAACAGATGGAGGGATCCTTGCCGGGTGGGCATTCCAGAGAGCTACCCATCCGTTGCCACGGCACAAGCCATTTGCTTTAAACTCGCATTGGAAATGTGCCGAATTATGATCCGACAACGTCGGTTGCGTTTGTCTGCCGTTCTCCCTTTTCCACCCCACCCGCGCGCCGCCGCCGCCGCTTCCCCGTCCGCCCAGGAACGAAACCCATTTGCTCCGCAGTCAGGTCACCGGTCCCGCCGTCCGTCGTGCCCACTTTACCATCGTCCGTCGATCCCGTCCGGGAGAAATCTCCTCCGCCCGAGGTGATTTTTGCGGAGAACCTCTGCAAGGGTTGTGCCTTGTGCATCACGGTCTGCCCGACGAAAATCCTGAAACTGGATACCACGCGGGTAAACTCCCGCGGATATTTTCCCGCGATCGTCTATAACCTGGCGGTCTGCAGCGGCTGCGGGAGCTGCGCGAAAATCTGTCCCGACTCGGTGATCACCGTGCGACGCTGAGGAAACCGCCATGGCCAGGAAATTGATGAAAGGAAATGAGGTGATCGCCGCCGCGGCGATCAACGCCGGCTGCCGTTATTTCTTCGGCTATCCCATCACCCCGCAGAACGAGATTCCGGAATACATGGCCCGCGAACTGCCGAAGGTGGGCGGCGTGTATGTCCAGGCGGAATCGGAGGTAGCCGCGATCAACATGGTCTACGGGGCCGCCGGGGCCGGGGCGCGCGTTCTGACTTCGTCCTCCAGCCCCGGCATCAGCCTGATGCAGGAGGGCATCTCGTATATCGCCGGGGCGGAGTTGCCGTGCGTGCTGGTCAATATCATGCGCGCCGGGCCCGGTCTGGGCGGCGTGCAGCCCTCGCAAGCCGACTATTTCCAAGCCACCAAGGGCGGCGGCCACGGCGACTATCACGTGCTGGTCCTCGCTCCCGCCAACCTCCAGGAGGCGGCCGATCTCACCCAATCGGCCTTCGACCTCGCCGACCGCTATCGCAACCCGGTGATGGTGCTGGCGGACGGGATGATCGGACAGCTGATGGAACCGGTGGAGCTTTTGCCCGCCCGCCCGGCCGTCGATCTGCCGCCCAAGGATTGGGCCACCACCGGCACCGCCACGAGCGGGGGACGCCGGCGCGTCATCAATTCGCTTTACCTGTATCCGGACCAATTGGAGCAGCATGTCCACGCGCTCTACGCGAAGTACGCGGCCATGGAACACGCCGAGGTGCGCTATGAGCTCCACCAATGCGACGATGCGGAGGTGGTGATCGTGGCGTATGGAACGACGTCGCGCATTGCCCGTTCGGCCATTGAGAAATGCCGGCGCCTGGGACTGCGCGTCGGACTGCTTCGCCCGATCACCCTCTACCCGTTTCCGTTCGCGGCGTTCGAGCAGGTGATCGCGCGCACGCAGGCGTTTCTCGTCGTGGAAATGAGCATGGGGCAGATGCTCGATGACGTGAAGATCGCGGTGGCCGGCCGCAAGCCGATCTCATTTTATGGCCGCACCGGCGGGATCGTTCCCACGCCGGAGGAGGTCGTCAAGCAGGTGCAGGCCTTGCTGGGAGGCGGCCCATGAAAACCGTTTACGAGAAATCCGCCGGCCTGACCGACGTTCCGCTGCACTACTGCCCGGGGTGCACGCACGGGATCATTCACAAGCTGGTCGCGGAGTCGCTCGTCGAACTCGGGGTGCTGGGCCGCGCCATTGCGGTGGCGCCGGTGGGCTGCGCCGTGTTTGCCTACGACTACTTCAACTGCGACGCCCAGGAGGCCGCCCACGGGCGCGCTCCCGCCGTGGCCACCGGGATCAAACGCGTGCACCCGGACGCCATTGTTTTCACGTATCAGGGCGATGGCGACCTGGCCTCGATCGGCATGGCCGAGATCGTGCATGCCGCCATGCGCGGCGAGAATCTTACGGTCATCTTTGTCAACAACGCCATCTACGGCATGACCGGTGGGCAGATGGCGCCCACGACGCTGGTCGGGCAGCGGACCACCACGTCACCGCTCGGCCGGAGCCGGTCCGGCCAGGGCGCGCCGCTGCGCATTTGCGAGATGCTCGCCACCATCGAGGCCACCGCCTATGTGGCCCGGGTGTCCGTCCACACTGTGCCGCGTCTGACGGCCGCGAAACGTGCGATCAAGAAGGCCTTTCAACTCCAGATGGACAACAAGGGCTTCAGCTTGGTCGAGGTGCTCTCCACCTGCCCCACCAACTGGGGCCTGTCGCCGGTGGAGGCGTTGCGTTGGGTCGAGCAGACCATGATCCCGGTCTACCCGCTCGGCGTGTACAAGGACCTCGAAGGAGGAACCTGATCATGGCCGAGGAACGCATCATCATCGCCGGCTTCGGGGGTCAGGGAATCCTGATGATCGGCAAGCTGCTCGCCCAGGCCGGCATGCTGGAAGGAAAGCATGTGACGTGGTTGCCATCCTACGGACCGGAGATGCGCGGCGGCACCGCCAACTGCCACGTCATCATTTCCGATGCGCCCATCGGGGCGCCCATGGTGACCGAGGCGACCGGCGTGATCGCCATGAATCTTCCCTCGCTCGATCGATTTGAAGGGTCGGTGCAACCGGGTGGGTGGTTGCTCCTGAACAGCTCGCTCATTCCCCGGGTTCCTGCCCGGAGCGACCTGCGGATTTTGCCGGTTCCCGTGAATGAGATCGCGCAGCAGCAGGGCAGCCAGCGGGTGGCCAATGTCGTGATGCTCGGCGCCTGCCTCGCGCTCTCCCGGTTGGTGCAGAGGGCCTCGATTGTCGCGGCCATCGAGGAGGTGTTGGGCCACGGCAAACAACACTTGCTCGCCATCAACCTCAATGCCCTGGAGGCGGGCCTCGCGTTCGCCTCCCCGGTGCCAGTGTAACCATGGAAAAGGAAAAAATCATCCTCGAGGTCCCGTCGAAAGCCCTGCACGTCGAGCATGCGCAATGCCCCCGCGGCCACAGCCTGATGGACCCGGCGGTGCTGATCGCGGGCTGCCCTTCCGTCAAAATGGTCATCCAATACGGCGCCACCCGCGGGAACATCCACCTCGATCCCGTCTACGGCAGTTTCCAAAACCTTTTCGATATCGACATCCCGGAGGGCGTGGTCGTCGAGATGTTCTGCCCGACTTGTGGAGTCTCCCTTCGGGCGGAATCCGAGAAGTGTGATTTCTGCTTCTCCCCGATGTTTACGCTTTACCTGCCCAACGGGGGCATTCTCGAAGGCTGCCTGAAGAGCGGTTGCCATCAGCACAAGCTGGTGCTGGTCGACGTGCATGAGCAACTCGGGATGGTGCACGGCCATGATCAGATCCAGTTGCTCATGTAGATCCCGTGACTCCGACGCTGCAACTCTATCGCACCCGCATCACCACGGCTGAGCAGGCGGCGGCTGCGATTCAGCCCGGCATGAGGGTCTTCATGACCGGCAATTGCTCGGTGCCCCGGACGTTGCTGGCCGCGCTGGTCGAGCGGGCGCCGGCATTCACCCCCGCCATCGAAATCGCGCATCTGTTTACCCTGGGCAACGCGGACTACGTCGCCCCAGGGATGGAGCGGTTTATTCGCGTCAACACGCTGTTTATCGGCGCCAACGTCCGCCCGGCCGTCAACGAAGGCCGGGCGGATTTCACCCCTTGTTTCCTGTCGGAAATTCCCGGCCTTTTCCGGAGCGGCATTCTCCCGCTCGACGTCGCGCTGGTGCACGTCAGTCCGCCCGATCCCCATGGGTTTTGCAGTTTCGGCATCGAGGTGGGCGTGACCAAGACCGCCGCGGAATCAGCCCGGATTGTCATCGCCGAAGTCAACGACCGGATGCCCCGCACCCTTGGCGACAGCTTCATCCATGTGTCCAAGCTCACCCACGTGGTGCCCGTGTCCTACCCGCTGACCGAGCACCGCATGGGGGAGATCACCGAACGGGAGCAGCGGATCGCCCAATCCTGCGCGAGTCTGATCGAGGACGGTTCGACCCTGCAGATGGGCATCGGCGGTATTCCCGATGCGGTGCTGAAATTCCTCGGCGATAAACACGACCTCGGCATCCACAGCGAGATGTTCTCGGACGAGGTGATTGGCCTGGTCGAGCGCGGGATTATCAACGGTGAGCGGAAGTCCCTGCATCCGGGCAAGATTGTCGCCGGCTTTTTGATGGGAACGCAGCGCCTGTATGATTTCGTGGACAACAATCCGATGGTCGAATTGCACCCGACTGAATACATCAATGATCCGTTTCGCATCGCGCAGAATGACCGCATGGTGGCGATCAATTCCGCCATCGAAGTGGACCTGACCGGTCAGGTATGCGCGGATTCGATCGGGTCGCGGTTCTACAGCGGCGCCGGCGGGCAGATCGACTTCATGTACGGCGCGAGTCGATCCAAGGACGGGAAACCGATCATCGCCCTGCCCAGCACCACCGTCAGTCGCGGCCAGCTGGTGAGCAAAATCGTCCCGATGCTCCAACCAGGTGCCGGCGTGGTGACGACCCGCAGCCACGTCCATTTTGTCATTACCGAGCACGGGATCGCCGATCTCTACGGCCAGTCGATCCGGAAACGCGCCCGGGCGTTGATCGAGGTAGCCCATCCGCAATTTCGCGAAAGCCTGGAACAGTCCGCCCGGGAATTGAAGTATCTTTAGCCCGACAGCTCTTCGGAGTTCCTCCTCCATGCTGCCAGATTCATGGGTCAACAAATCCAGCAAAAGGCACTAAACTCTGGCGGCGCCAGACCGATAAGCTATATTAGCCCAAGTTAGTAGTCCGCTCCGCCGGACCACCGACGAAGATAACCACCAAAGTCGTGGTAACGGGTTCGACCCGTAACAAACTCCGCCGCCAGCTCGTCTGCGCGGCGGAAGTGTTTTGTCCCGGCCAGCCACCCCCTTCCCGCGACGACGCCGATCCCGATGTCGTCTATTAAATGACAAAATGTTCGGCCGTGATTCCTGGGGTGGCGCACGGAAACAGCAGGCGGGGTTAATCTGCCCGGAGCGTGATCCTCAGGATTTCGCTCGGTCGCCAGAGCCTCATCCGCGGCCCCCACGTCCCGGTGCCACGACCGACGAGGATCGTCATTCCACCCACGTCATAACGTCCTCCGACCAGGCGATTGCTCAACCGGACGAGGTAATTGAACGGCCAAATCTGGCCGTTGTGGGTGTGGCCGGACAACATGAGCCCGACCCCCAACGCAGCCGCCGTGTCGGCCTGGACCGGTGAGTGGGACAACAAGACCACGGCCCCCGGTGGCCGGTCAGCCAGCGCCTGTTCCATCGCCCATTCGTTTCCGCCAAATTGCCGGCGGGCGCCGAGATCGTCCACCCCGGCAACCACAAGTCCGGGCGCGACTTCCGCCGCCCGATCACGCAGCACTGTGAAACCCGCAGCCTCGAGCAACGCCACGCTGCGATCAAGGCCCGCATAATACTCATGGTTTCCCGTCACCGCCCACACGCCGAACGGCGCCCGGAGCGTCCGGAGCACCGGCAGCAGCGGCTCCAACGCCCCCACTTCGCTGTCGACCAAGTCGCCGACGATCACCACGACGTCCGGCTTCAGCTCACCCAGCCGCGCGATCAAGCGCCTCATCCATGCCTCACCGATCATTGTACCCAGGTGCAGATCCGAGACCGCGGCAATCACCAGTCCGTCGCGTTCCGGCGGGAGCCCTGCCATCCGCACCTCGTGCTCGGTCACGACCGGTAGTCGCGCACCCTGCACCAACGCCAAGGCGGCGAGCAGAAGCGCGAAGAGCGCCGCCGCCGCCCGGACGAGGGGAACGAACCGGGGAAACAGCCAGCCGCCCAGGGTGAGCACGTCCGCCGCCAGCAGCATCGTGAGCAGCAGAAACAGCACCCCCACCCAGTTCGCCGCGAAGAGCTCCAACGGACGCCCGAACACCGCAAGACGGCGGGCATTCAACCACCGGGCCAGCGGAAAACTCGCCGCCAGGCCCACGGCTGTCCAGACCACTCCACTCCGCGCCACATGATCCGCCACCCAAGGCACAGACGATAACCGCCAGAAGACATAGCCGTGCATCGCGGCCCAGACTGACAGGACAACGGTGAGGAAAATCGCAAATCTCCGGGAGGTCACGCTTGCGGCTCCGTTTCCGGGTGCTCTGCCGGTCCGGCCGGAGACTCCCATTGCCGGAGCATCCGGCCGCAATCGGCGCATGTTCCCTCCCGGTGCGTGATGAAAACAACGATGTCCTTTTTGGCAGTAGCGTTCATGGTCTTAGAAATGCAGCAATTCGACGCAACCTTTTCTCCACAGACCGTGCATGATTGCGACGATTTTTCGATGCCGCCGAGACCATGCCTCCATCGCCAGTCGAAAGCTGCCGGGCTCCGGTGACGTGGAGCCGATTGTCGACAAGACATTCCAAGAAAAACGCCGGCCTGCGCGAAGCAGGTCGGCGTCGAAGAGGGCGAAGAATCCCGAGGGTTACTCCTTGCCTTCGGGGGCTTTGCCGGAGCCGATCTTGGCCAGGGTGAGCATGATGGCGCCGAAGACCAGGAGCACGCCACCCCAGATCAGGTTGATGTTGATGCCGAGGGAGCACTTGTAGATTTCGCCGCCGGTGAAGAGGCCGTACCCGGCCAGCAACAGACCGACGATCGAGAACATGAGGCCAATCGGCCAACGGATATCGAGACCCATGACTTAGGTTCCTTTCTGGTTACCAAAAGATGATGTTGAGGATGACGCAGGCGATGAGCAGGATCGTGCCAAAGACAGCCGGACGCAGGAAGAAGTTCTGTTCGTCGTCCTTCAACCTCGGGGTGAGCGAGTAGACGAGGCCCTTCAGATCTTCGACGGTCTTGGTCTGCCGGGTCGCGAGCGAGATGCCCGCGGTGGCAAGCAGGCAGACGGTGAAGGCGGTGGCGGCGAGCCAGTAGTTCTGTGCCATGTCGGTCGGGAAGATGCCCAACTGGGCGAGGTA
>Ga0182011_10005112_pt1 | contig 10372 bp, 9 predicted proteins | sample 711E1DmetaG_FD_120481 | JGI IMG/M metagenome (GOLD analysis project Ga0182011, IMG submission 120481) | Permafrost microbial communities from Stordalen Mire, Sweden - 711E1D metaG | ecosystem: Environmental > Terrestrial > Soil > Wetlands > Permafrost | place: Sweden: Stordalen | collected...
CCAGCCGGTAGAGGCTGATGCCGGTGGCTTTCATGGCGATCAGCTCGCTGTTGCGGTTGAGCGTGCCGAAGGTAGCCAGCACGGCGATCAGCACCGCCAGCGGCGCAATCTGGTAGAGCATGCTGGGCGTGAGGTTGATGAGATAAGCGCCGACCGTGGATAGCGGAATACGATTGCGCAGAATATCGCCTACCAGCTCGAAAAAGGTGAAGACCAGCATGAGCATGACAAAGGCGGCCAGCACCAGGAAGAAGGTGTTGAGGAACTCGCGCACAACGTACTCGTCGAGGATGCGCGGAAAGACATGGCGGGCTTTGGCGCGGCGGGAGTGCGGCTGAAGCCTGTCAAGGAGGCGTGAGAGTGGGATGCTGTTGGGCTTGAGAGGAGCGGCGGGCCCGGATTTGGGAGACCGCGCGGTCCAACCGGTGATGACATTCAGGATGCCGCCGCCGGTGGCCATCTGCCACAGCAGAAAGATGCCGGCCCCGGCGAAGAGCAGGTTGGCCGACCACACCGAGAAGAATGCGGAGAGCCTGTTTTGGCGGCCCAGCGCGATGCCCGTGGAAGAGAGGAAGTAGTAGAGAAAGACCAGCAAAATGGTGAATACGAAGCCGGAGCTCTTGCCGCCCCGGCGAGAAGCAACGCCCAGCGGAACGCCCACCAGCATCAGCACCAGGCATGCGACCGGATAGGCGAAGCGGTTGTGCAGTTCGATCAGGAAGCGCTTGCCATCGCGGCCGTGGATGCGTTCAAAAAGAGCGCCCATGGGCAAGGCGAAGATGGCCGTATCCATGCGTCCCAGGTGAACGTCTCCCTGCTGGCTCAGAGCGAGCGGCAGATCGGTGGTGGTAAAGGTGGAGATGTTGTATTGCCGCGGCTGCCCGGCCACCGTCTCATGCCGCGATCCGTCGCGCAGCCGCATGAGGAGTTCTTGCGGTGTGTCGTTGACCACGGTGGCGGAAGCGGCGGTAGTGATGCGCGGAGTGGAGGGATCGGTGACGTCGGCCATGAAGACCTGACGCCAGTTGGCCGCGCCCGCTCCGGAGCGCACATCCTGCACATAGAGAACGAGGTTGCGGAAGTCCTCGTAGAAGACGCGAGGCTGAATTTCGTAGGATGCCTGCGAGGTTTCCAGGGCCTGCTCCATCTCCAGGATGGCGCGATTGGCGCGAGGAGCGAGATAGAGAGAGTTGGCCAGGCCCACCAGCGTGCCGGCGGCGGCCACGATGGAGGCGACGCGCACAAAGTAGCCGATGCCCAGGCCGGAGGCGCGCATGGCGATGATTTCGCTGTCGGCGGCCAGGCGGCTGAGCCCCAGCAGCACCCCCACCAGCACCGCCATGGGAATGGTGACCTTGAAGGTGTTGGGCAGCGTGAAGAGCAGGATCTCCATTACGTTCGAGAAGGTGGAGCTGTTGCGGACCACCATCTCCAGGATGTGGGGCAGGTCGCGCATGAAGAGAATGAAGGTGAAGAGCGCGCAGCCGATGAGCGTGTGGGAGAGAATCTCGCCGAGGATGTAGCGGGTCAGGATGCGCACGGCTAAGGCCAGTTTATCGCGCCTACGCGGGTTGCGCGGCGCAGTCCTATGCGGAGGGTTGCCAACCGCGCAGGCGCAGGCTGTTGGCCAACACGCAGACCGAGCTGAGCGCCATGGCGGCGGCGGCCAGCCAGGGAGTGAGCAGAATGTGGAAGGCCGGGTACAGCAGCCCCGCGGCCAGCGGAATGCCGAGCAGGTTGTAGCCGACGGCCCAGGCCAGATTCTGGCGCATGACGCGCAGGGTTTGGCGGGCCAGTTCGAGCGCCGCGGGGATGGCGGCGGGCTGGGCGCGCAAGAGCAGCACGTCGCCTGCCTCCTGGGCCAGATCGGCGCCCGAGCCCATACTGACACCGGCGTCGGCCTGGGCCAGCGCGGCGGCGTCGTTGATGCCGTCGCCCACCATGGCCACGCGCAGGCCGCTCTGTTGCAGGGCGCGAATGCGGGCCAGCTTGCCGGCTGGATCGAGGCCCGCTTCCACCTCGGAGATTCCGGCCTGCCGGGCGATGGGCGCGGCCGCGGCTGCCGAGTCGCCGGTCAAGATCATCACGCGCAGGCCGGCCCGGCGCAGCGAGGCAATGGCCACGACCGCATCGGGGCGCAGTGCGTCGCGGGCGTCGAAATAACCGGCGGGAACGCCGTCGAGAGCCATCCACAGCCGCGTGACGCCCGGCTCCGTCGGGACAGCGCCGTCCGGCAGCGCAATGGAGGACTCCTGAAAGAGCGCTTCATTGCCGAGCAGGCAATCGCGCCCCTCGACCCTGGCGGCGAGTCCGCGTCCGGGCAGTATCCGCACCTCCTCGGCGGGCTGCCAAATCAGTCCACGCATTTTTGCGTCGTCCACCAGCGCGTGCGCCAGCGGATGGTTCGAGCGCTCCTCGGCGGCCGCCGCCATGCGCAGCAGATCGTTTTCCGCGTGGCCTGCGAGCGGATGCACGGCGGTGAGCACCGGCCGGCCCACGGTCAGCGTTCCGGTCTTGTCCAGGACGATGGCGTCCAGATGGGCCAGCCGTTCCAGCGCCTCGCCGCCTTTGAAGAGAACACCAAGCTGCGCGCCCCGGCCCACGGCCACGGTGAGCGCGGCGGGCACGGCCAGTCCCATGGCGCAGGGGCAGGCGATCACCAGCACCGCGACGGTCGAGGCCAGGGCCATTGGAAGCGAGTGCGCGGCGATGAGCCAGGCGGCGAAGGTCAGAAGCGCCAACCCCAGCACCACGGGCACAAAGATGGCGCTGGCGCGGTCGGCCAACCGCTCCATGGGCGCGCGCGAGCTCTGCGCCTGCGCGACCATGCGCGTGATCTGCTCCAGCACCGTGTCCTCGCCCAGAGACTCCGCCCGGCAGACCACGGCTCCGTCATAATTCAGCGATCCGGCCAGCACACGTCCGCCCGGCTCGCGCCCGAGCGGCGTGGGCTCGCCTGTGAGCATCGACTCATCCACGGTGGTGCGGCCTTCCAGAATCGCTGCGTCCACCGGGAAGCGCTCGCCGGGCAGGACCAGAACGCTGTCGCCGATCTGAATCTCGGCCATAGAAACGATGGTTTCCACGCCGTCGCGGATGCGGCGGGCTGTGGCGGGGCGCAGGCGGGAGAGCGAGTCGAGCGCGGCCAGGGCGCGGCGCTTGGCGCGGCCTTCCAGGCTTTTGCCCAACAAGAGAAATCCGATGATCAGCAGAACCGCGTCGAAGTAGACTTGGCGTCCGGGAGCTGGCCAGATCGTGGCGTATGCGGAGTAGGCGAAGGCCACGCTGGTTCCCAGGCCGACCAGCGTGTTCATGTTGGTCGCGCCGTGGCGCAGGGCGCGGATGGCGCTGATGTAAATGCCGCGCCCTGCCCAGACCACGATGGCCGCCGTCAGAATCAGCAGAAACCAGCGCAGCAGATCGTGCGGAAGCGCATAGAGCCAGGGCAAAACGCGCATCAGCGCGTGGTCCAGCGCGCCCATCTGTGTGCCCAGCGGCATGGCCAGCAGCATCGCCGCCGCGCCGGCTGCGAGGGTGAAACCGGCTTTCCACGCGGCCTCCGCCGTGCGATCGACAGACGCCGATTCATTGGGGCGGGGAAGGACGGCGTCGTAGCCGGCGCCGCGAATGGCCTCGACCAGCGCCGCGGGCGTGGCAATGGCCGGATCGAAGACCACACTGGCGCGATGGGCCATCAGATCGACGTGCGCGGATTCCACTCCGGCGGTCGAGCGCAGCGCCTCTTCCACGTGATGCTGGCAGGAGGCGCAGGTCATGCCCAGCACGGGCAGCGTGAGCGATTCCGTCGCGGATGGGGCCATCTATGGTTCCAATCGCGCGGTATAGCCGGCCTTGGCCAGGGCCGCCACGGCCTGATCGACGGGCGGAGGGTCGAGTGCGGAACTCAGCCGCGCCGTTCCCACGGTCACTTCGCCGATTGCCACCCCGCCGACCGCGGCCAACGCCTGCGTGACGCGCTTTACGCAGGCGCCGCAGTGCATTCCGTCGATATGCAGCATGAATTCCGCCATGATGGTCTCCCGTTTATCTTGGATGATAACTGGGAGTGCAGGATGCAGCGAGAGTTTCCTTTGGCGCCGCTGGTGGGCGTGGGCGCGGTGGTGGTGGATGGGGGCCGGGTTCTTGTGGTGCGTCGCGGGACCGAGCCGCTTCGGGGCCAGTGGTCGCTGCCCGGCGGCTTGCTGGAGCTGGGCGAATCGCTCACGGAAGGCACGATCCGCGAGGTGCGGGAAGAGACCGGCCTGACGGTTGAACCCGTGGAACTGATCGAGTTGCTGGACCGCATTCATCGGGAGGGCGAGCGCGTCCGATACCATTATGTGATTGCGGATTATCTCTGCCGGGTTGCGGGCGGCCAATTGCAGGCGGCCTCCGACGCGGATGCGGTGCGTTGGGTGGAGCGGGCGGAGTGGTCGAGCCACAGCGCGCTCCAGATTGACCCGATTACCGCGCGGGTGATCGAGATGGGCTGGCAAAGGGCGCAGGCGATCGAGGCGGAAAGGCGTGAGGGCCGATGAAAGCGGTTCGCGGGTTGTTATGGGTTGCGGGCGTACTGGGGTCGCTGGCCGTGCTCGCAGGGATTGGCTTCTGGCAGCGCCCGGTCAGCTACTTCAATGAATCGATGTATCTGCGGGAGGGCCTTTCAGGCGCGTCGAGCCGATCGGTCGAGGTTGCCGGCCATCGTGTGCATTACATGGTGGAGGGTCCGGCCGGCGGGCCGGTGGTGGTGCTGATCCACGGGCTGGGCGGACGCGCCGAGGACTGGCGCAATCTGGCGCCCTATCTTGGCCAGGCAGGTTTCCGTGTTTATATGCCGGATCTGCCCGGCTACGGCCGCAGCGAGAAGCCCTCGGACTTCTCCTATTCGGTGCCGGACGAGGCCGAGGCGGTGGTCGGCATTCTGGATGCGCTGGGATTGAAGCAGATCGATCTGGGCGGCTGGTCGATGGGCGGCGGGATCGTGCAGCATCTGGCCATTCGGCATCCTGAGCGGGTGCGGCGGCTGATTCTCTTTGACAGCGTCGGCATCTACGAAAAGCCCGATTGGGATACGCGGCTGTTCACGCCCACGACGCCCGCCGAGCTGGACCAACTGGAAGCGCTGTTGATGCCCAATCCGCAGCCGATCCCAGGGTTCGTGGCGCGGGATATTCTGCGCATCTCCAAGCGGAATGCCTGGGCGGTGCATCGGGCCATGGCGGCGATGCTGACCGGCAAGGACGCCACCGATGCCCTGCTGCCGCGGTTGAAGATGCCGGTGCTGATTGTGTGGGGCACGGAGGATCGCCTTCTTCCGCTCAGCCTGGGCGAGAAGATGCACCAACTGGTTCCTCAGTCGGAGCTGGAGATCATCCCTGGCTGCGGTCATTTGGCTCCCGTCCAGTGCGCGCCGCAAATCGCTCCCAAACTGGTTGAGTTTGTGAAGCGGTGAAGCGGCGTGAGCTATGCGGAACGAACGCTAGAAGATCCACCTCGCCGTCAGCACCAGGCCGTGGTTGTAGCCGTGGAAGTGGCTGGCGGCGATCTGCATCCCGGCCCCGAAGGCCAGGCCGGCGCGATTTTGGATCGGAGGGGCGCAAGGCGCACTTGCCCACGATCAGCCCCGGCGTAATGAACTCCTGGGTCTTGCCATCATTCGCGCCGCCCTTGTAGAAGGTGGCGTTGCTCTCGATCTCCGGCCAAAAGAGCTTGCCGGCGTGGTATTGCGCCACGGTATTCCATGCCATGGGGCGTCCCGATGCCGTAATGGCCGGATTGCCGGTGGGCAGCGTAGCGCCGAGTGTCGATTGCACGTCGAAGCGCCCAAAGCCCTTGCCTCCGCCCAGGGTGGGAGCGACGCTGGCGTCGGTCGAGCCGTTCTTGTAGCTGCCGGTGGGGATGGTGGCCAGCACCCATGCGCTGAGCGTGTAACTTCCGTGCTGCGCGTTGCCGCTGGCGATGCGGTACTTGCCCAGGAACGACATGTCGCCGAAGCCGTCGATGGCGGTCGAGTTGTGCTTGATGTACGGCGGAAGGTTGACCACGATCTCTGTGTTGGCCCAGGGAATCAGATTCAGCCCCTTGCTGTTGTCGAGGTTCCACGTGACGGTGCGGGCCGGAGCTATTTGCCGCAAGAAATCGGTGCGCGCCACCTGGATGAGTCCGGTGGTGGTGGTGACCAGCGGGACTGCCCATCCGGGCTGCTTGGCTTGCGTGGCCGATGTGCGCGCCAGCCACTGGTTGAAGAAGCCGCGTGAAGCAGTTGTCTCCGAACGGGTCGCGACCGAACCGCCTTGCGCGTACACGCCAGCCGAAGCCAGCAGGAACAACAGGGAAAGGGGAAGTCTTCTCATGCCGGTTCCATCAGCATGAGGGACCGGTGCGAGACCGGCAACAGCCGATGGGACGAGGAATCTCTCCATCCGTGGTTGGAGAAGCGGAAGGCTGGGGGAGGATTTCGCGCCGATCGTGACGGATTCCGTTTGAGAGCGATGCTACGGGCATCGCCAGCCCGCGCCCGGAGAAACTCCGGCGAGGGGAGACGATGCATTGCGCGTTGGATTCGCTGGCCGCGGCCAGCCCTGTGCTCAGAATACCCAGAGGCTTCCCAACAGCAGGAGCATGGCGGCGATGGTGACGGTCTGGTAGACGAGATCGGCCGGCTGGCGGGAGCGACCTGTCCGGCTGACCTGCTTTGGCAGAGAGGTGGATGCGGTTAGGGGGTAGGGCTGCACCATGGACTCGCCTTTCTGTGCCTTTCGGCAAGGGTTACGAATGCGTACTTTAGCCGGTTCCCTGCTACCTCGATTCATTGGACGCGGAACGCAGGCCGTAGATGTCTGACAGGATGTTGAGATTCGGAGAATATTCCGGCTCTGTATTCTCTATCGTCCATTGCCGGAAAATCTTACGCCTACCAAGCAAAACGAGGAAGGCAGGGGTATTCCTTCGGTAACGGGTGTAAAATTTCGCTCGTGAGCTCCGATCCCGACAATCTCTCTTCCGCCGGAAGGCGGGAACGCAATTGGATGCCGTTTGCGGTCTCTGCCGCGGTTGTCGTCGCGGTCGCTGCGGTGGCGGTGATCGCCCTGGAGCGCGGCAGGAGCAGGGCTACGGTTACGCCTATCTCCGCGTCTCCCGACGCTTACGCGGCCAGCCTGCCCATCACGCGTCTGGCCATGAGCGAGTCCTCCAACCTGGCCGGCGGCAAGGTCACCTACCTGGACGGGCACATTGCCAACTACGGCCCCCGCATCGTCACCGGCGTTACCGTGCAGGTGCTCTTCCGCGATCCCGCCCGAGAAGTGGCTCAGAATGAGACCCTGCCGCTCAAGTTCATTCGCGTGAGAGAGCCCTATATCGATCTCGAGCCGGTCTCCGCGGCCCCGCTCAAGCCCGACAGCGAGCGGGAGTTCCGGCTGATCTTCGATGCGGTTACGCCGGACTGGGACGGCGCCTACCCGGAAGTGCGCGTGATCCGCGTCGAGACGAAATAGCCTGAGCCGCGCAGCCGTCTTCGAAAGAGGAAGCGTCTATATGTCGATACGCCCTAGGGCTCAACGGTTCAGCGCGGTTCGATCGGCCCGGTAAAATACGACAGTATATGGATTTCACCAGCAAGAACGCCGCCGCGCCCGAGGCCATCCCCGGCATGATTCTCGACGGCAGCCGTTTTATTCGCGCCTGTTTGCGCCGCCCGGTCGACCGCACCCCGGTATGGTTTCTGCGCCAGGCCGGCCGCTACATGCAGGAGTACCGCGAGCTCCGCAAGCACCACACGCTGGTGGAAATCTGCAAGCAGCCGGAGCTGGCCGCCGAAGTCACCATCACCGCCGCTGAAAAGCTGGGCGTGGACGCGGCCATCATCTTCGCCGACCTGCTGCTGCCTCTGGAGCCCATGGGCCTGGAGTTCGAATTTCAGGCCGGCGAGGGGCCGGTGGTGCATCATCCCGTGCGCACCGCAGGGGATGTGAGCGCACTGCGCACCGACCGCGCCGGCGATCTGGCCTACGTGGCACGCGCCATCGAGAAAGTTGCAGCGCACTTCCGCAACCGCCTGGGCGTCATCGGCTTCTGCGGCGCGCCCTACACGCTGGCCAGTTACATGATCGAGGGCGGCGGCTCCAGAAACTACATCCACACCAAGCAGATGATGTACCGCGAGACGCTGTCGTGGCGCCTGCTGCTCGACAAGCTGGTCAAAGTCCTCGAGGAGTATTGCCGCCTCCAGGTTGAGGCCGGGGCCGACGTCATTCAGATCTTCGACAGTTGGGTGGGCTCGCTGGGCTTGGCCGACTATCGCGAATACGCTTTCGAGGCCTCGAAGCGGCTGGTGCGTTCGGTGCAGCGGATGGGCGTCCCGGTGATCTACTTCGGCGTGGAAACCGGGGGACTGCTGAGCGAGATGGCCGCAACCGGCGCCGACGTCATCGGACTCGACTGGCGGCAGCCTCTCGACGTGGGCTGGCGCGCCATAGGCCCCGGCCACGCGGTGCAGGGAAATCTCGATCCCATCACCCTCTTCGCGCCGCTGGAGGTTCTGGAGCAGCGCGTCCACGAGATCTTGCGCGCGGCCAACGGCAGGCCCGGCCACATCTTCAACCTCGGCCACGGCATCGTTCCCGGTACGCCGGTCGAGAACGTCCAGGCCGTTGTGCGCATGGTCAGGGAGTTCCGGCTGGAGGCGGGAAATGGCTAAACAGGCCGTCCTGCTGCTGGCTCACGGAACCCCGGAGACCGTCGAGCAGATTCCCGATTACCTGCGCAACGTGGTCAGCGGCCGGCCCTTGCCGCAGGCGGTTGTCGAGGAGATTCAGCGCCGCTACACGCTGATCGGCCACAGCCCGCTGACTGAGATCACGATGGAGCAGGGCCGCCTGGTGGAGATTGAGCTCTCCCACCCTAGCCGCAAAAACAAAAACGCGGCGAGGGTGTGGCACCCGACGGTCCCGGTCTACGTGGGCATGAGGAACTGGCGGCCCTATATCCCAGAAGTCCTGCGCCGGATGCGCGCCGACGGAGTGGAAGAGGCAGCGGTCGTATGCCTTGCGCCGCAGAACTCGCGCACCAGCGTGGGCCTTTACAGGCGGGCCGTTGAGGCTGCGGCGGAAGGTCTGCGCATCGACTTCACCGAGAGCTGGGCGCGTCATCCGCTGCTGGCCGAGGCCTTTGCCGAGCGGCTCAAGCCGGCCTGGAGCCAGCTCAGCGCCGAGGCGGGCGCGCCGGTTCCGGTCCTGTTCACGGCTCATAGCGTTCCCTGCCGCACCCTACAGACTCCATCCGCAAGCGACACGGAAGCACAACCCCAGCCCGGCCAGGGCGCCGACCCCTACGCCCAGGACGCCAAGCGGACAGCGGCACTGGTCGCCGAGCGCGTCCCGGAGATTCCCGAGTGGTGGTTCGCCTTTCAGAGCCAGGGCATGAGTGGCGGACCCTGGGTCGGCCCCACCGTCGAGAGTACGCTGGATGCGGCAGCCGCCGCAGGCGTCAAGGCTCTCATCCTCCAACCCATAGGCTTTCTCTGCGATCACGTAGAAATCCTCTATGACGTGGACATCCTCTTCCGCGAATATGCCGTCAAACTAGGTATAAGGATGGAGCGGCCGGAGTCGCTGAATGCGTCAGTCACTCTGGCCAAGGCCGTCGCGGAGCTGGCGAGACGGGGTTTGGCGCGGCTCGAGGTTGAAAGAGTTGGCAGGCGGTTGGAGCGTAACGAGGCGGGGTAACCCCCAATGGGGCGGTCTTTAAGTTACCAAGGTATCCGCATTCCAAGCAAACGCAGCCCCTCATCGCGCATCAACACAATATAAGATGAGCATTCGAACCATTCAATTCGATCGGCTGAGATTTCACGGAGAGTTTGTGCCGGAGAGACGCACGTACGAAGCTGCCGAAGAACGAACGGACACTCTGTGTCCCGAGTGCGGGTGCAAGCGTCTGCGACGGTTGGCGCGCAGAGGCTTCCTGCAAAGGAAAGTGTATTCCCGCTTCGGCTACTATCCCTGGGAATGCGCCGCGTGCCGGGAACCTCTCTTGCTGAAAAAGCGTCTGCAAAGAAAATCAAAGTCCCATACCGCGGCATAGAACAGAATCAGAGCCCCAGAGCCCATGGCGAGATTCTTCACGGCGGTTATTGCCTAGCACTATCGATCCGGCCCTCAAAGAGTTTTCTCGTCTCCCACCTATTCAGCAAAGAACACTGAATGGATGGGGCACTCAAGTGTCAATATCGAGGGGCCGAATCAATAATACTTAAGTGAACTGTATGCGGGCTAAATCCATTTCCTCCACAGCAGCCAGACCTTCACCGATTGGGTAAGGCCAGCGTACGCGAGCAGGGTCAGCAGCAGGACCGGCCAGTAAAGCCCCGGCA
>Ga0182011_10005113_pt1 | contig 10372 bp, 12 predicted proteins | sample 711E1DmetaG_FD_120481 | JGI IMG/M metagenome (GOLD analysis project Ga0182011, IMG submission 120481) | Permafrost microbial communities from Stordalen Mire, Sweden - 711E1D metaG | ecosystem: Environmental > Terrestrial > Soil > Wetlands > Permafrost | place: Sweden: Stordalen | collected...
CATGAGATCTCGCGCCTCATCGGGCGCTCGCTCCGAGCGGTGGTGGACCTGGCGGCCCTGGGACCCCGGACGATCACGGTGGACTGCGACGTCCTGGAAGCCGACGCCGGCACCCGCACGGCGTCCGTGAACGGGGGCTTCATCGCCTTGGTGGACGCCATGCGGCTTTTGTGGAAGGAAGGGAAGCTCGCCGCCTGGCCGGTCAAGGATTCCGTGTGCGCGGTGAGCGTGGCGTTGCGGGGAAACAAGATCGTGCTCGACCCGGCCTACGAGGACGACGCCGGAGCCGACGTGGACATGAACGTCGTCATGACGGGCTCGGGCCGTTTCGTCGAGATCCAGGGGACGGCGGAGCGGACGCCCTTCGACCACAAGACCCTGGCCCGATTCCTGGACGCCGCCCGCGGCGGCGGCCGCGTCGTGACCGCGGCGCAGAAAAGGGTCCTCAAATCCTGGGGGCCTCCGGGATGAAGCCCCCTCAAACGCTTGTCATCGCCACACACAATCGGCACAAGCTTGTGGAGATTCGCCGCATCCTGGGACGGATTCCCTTCCGCGCCGTCGGATTGGATGCCTTTCCTTCCTACACCGTCCGGGAAACGGGCCGGACGCTGGAAGAGAACGCACTCTTGAAGGTCCGCAAGGGCGTCCGGATGACGGGGCACCCCTGCCTGTCGGACGATTCCGGGCTGGAGGTCAAAGCCCTCGGCGGCGCCCCGGGAGTGTTCTCCGCCCGCTACGCGGGACCCGGCTGCTCTTACGAGGACAACAATAGGAAGCTCCTGCGCGTTTTGAAGGACCTGCCCCCTTCCCGGCGATCCGCCCTGTTCCGTTGCGTGGTCGCCTATGCGGCGCCCGACGGAAGAACCCGCCTTTTCGAAGGACGGGTTCCCGGCCGCATCGCGTCGGAGGCGCGGGGCGCAGGCGGCTTCGGCTACGACCCCGTTTTCGCGCCCCGCGGCGGGGGCGGGCGCGTGTTCGCCGAGATGACGCTGGAGGAAAAGAACGCCTTCAGCCACCGGGCCCGCGCGTTCGGGCGGGCGGCCCGATTTCTGGCGTCGCGGGCATTTGATAAACGGAAGCGGGGGCGCTAGACTTGTCGGTACCGCATCCCGGGGGACTCGTTTTGTGATCGAACGAAAGCTTCGCATATTGGTGACCGACGACGACAAGATCGTCCGCAAGATCTGCCAGAACGCCCTGGAGGGGGCCGGCTTCGAGGTGGACTTTGCCGGGAACGGGCAGGAGGCCCTGGACAAGGTCAGCGAGTCCGAGCCCCCCTTCGACCTTCTCTTGACGGACATGGAGATGCCCGTCTTGGACGGAATGGGATTGTTGGAAAAACTCCACGACCTTCCGACCGCGCCGCCCGTCATCATGTTCACGGCGCATTCCTACGTGCCCCACGCGGTCAAGGCCCTCACGCGCGGCGCCTACGATTTCGTCACCAAGCCGTTCATGGCGGACCAGCTGGTCGCCTCCGTCGGCCGCTGCCTGGAAGCCCACCGCCTGCGCCGGGAGGTGCGCACCCTCCAGGTCACTCAAAACCTCCTGCCGGTCTTCGAAAACATCCTTTCGACCCTCGACATGTCCCGGGTCGTCGAGTTCCTTCTGGAAAAGTGCTGCGACGCCCTGAAGGCCGAGGGCGGTTCCCTCCTCCTTTACGACGAGGACCGCCAAAATCTCACGGTCCGGGCCATCATGGGCCCTTTCGCCCGGAACGTGGTCGGCGCGCAGGTCGGGGTGAAGGAACGCATCGTCGGCCACGCCCTGGAAACGGGCAGGATCATCCGGCTCGCCGGCCCCGTCAAGGACGACCCCCGCTTCCAGGACCTCCCCTTTTTCCAGGAAGTCGCCGCCTCCATGACGGCGCCCCTCATCATCGAGCGGAAGCCCATCGGGGTCCTGTGCGTCAAGCGCGTGTCGGAACCGACTCCTTTCACCGGCGATGACGAGGGGCTCTTTCGTCTCATCGCGGGGTTTGGAGCCGTGGCGCTCTCCAACGCCATCGCGCACGAGACGCTCCGCCGCACCAAGGATACCTTGGAACATCAGCTCGAGCAGCGCTCCCTGGCCTTTGAGAAAGCCCTCGCGGAAATCCGGGAATTGAAGGAGCGGAAATGATCGCCTCCCTCCTCCTGGCCGTGGAAGGCCTCCTCGGAGATTCACTTGTCCTCGCGGCCGGACGCCTTCGGGCTCTGACCTTCCTCCTTTTCGCCGTCGCGTGGCTCGTCCCGCCAATCCGGGCGTATATGCGCCGCCGCCGGGCCCGGCGCCCCCTTCGGGAAGTCCTCTATTGGCTTTGCGTTTGCGGCCAAGCCAATTCGTTTGATACCTCCCTCTGCTCCCGTTGCGCCGCGACTCGACCGCGCGGCTGGAATGAACGATTTTGGGTCTCCCCGGGCGGCAAGATCCTAAAGGGCCTTGGGACCGGCGGACGAATCGCGGGCTGGACGCTCTACTACCTTCTTTCTCTCGCGGCGGCCGACGCGGTGGATCTGTGGCGCGCCGCGCCCCCTCTCCGGACTCTGTTCGCTTCAGCAGCGGCTCTCTGCGCCCTGGGAAGCGTCGTGTGGGCCGGCCGCGCGCTGCGGCGCCGCGGAGGCGGCCCGACGGACCGGCTGCTGGCCCTGGCGGGATCCATCGCCCTGGCCGGGTTCTTCGCCTTCTCCGCCGCGCTCTGGGCCGCGGCGCCCTATCCGCCGTCCAAACCCCTCGCCTTGATCCGCCTTTTCCCCGACGGAAGAATTCTTTTTGACGTTCCCGGCGGCCTCAAGGCCGAACCACGGGGGATCCTCCGGGATGGCGCCGTTGAGCTCCGCGTCCGCTCGGCGTTCATTTCCTGGCCGCTTCTCCAGATTCGTCAAACGGTTCCCCTGGCCGTCAACAACGAATCTTTGGCCAAGTCTTGGCTTCGGAAACTCTTGTCGGAAGGCGCCCGGCGGCTGACCTCCGACACCCCCCAACGCCCCCGCGTCGCCTTGAGAGAGGACGTCCTCTTCGGCCGGCCGGGAGTTTCCTACGTCCTGCGCCCGGCGGCCGACGGCGTCGGATTCGTCCTGATCCCGGCCGAGCCGCAGGCCGCCGCCCCGAGACGAAATCCGGCGCCACGCTCCTGACCGGCGCCGCCGGCTTCAAGCGGTGCCGGCAATACCGCAAAGTTTGACCTTCCGGAAAAACCGGGCCGACAACTCAACCTGTTTTTTCCCCCTGGTGCCCGTCGGAATGCGGACAGGTTGAAAAAGACCGCGCGGGGTGCTAATATCGGGTTTCTGTCGCGTCCCGGCTTTTTCACTTTGCTATGTCCGACGTACTGGTTCTAAACAGGCAGTTCTACGCAATCCACATCACCTCGTGGCGCCGGGCGCTGACCCTGGTGTACCTGGACCATGCCCGCGTGGTGGACGAGGAATACCGCACCTATTCCTTCGAGGATTGGCGGCAGTTGTCCCTGGAGCGGGCGGTGAACCCGGCCGGGTTCGTGGTCACGCCCGCCTTCCGCATCGCCATACCCGAAGTCATCGCTCTCCAGATGTACGACCGCCTGCCGGAGAGCGCCGTCAAGTTCACCCGGCGGAATATTTACGACCACTACGGACGCCGCTGCTGCTATTGCGGAGCGACGTTCGCCACGGAGAACCTGAACTTGGACCACGTGATCCCCCGCAGCCGCGGCGGAGCGACGGACTGGAGCAACATCGTGACCTCCTGCGTCCCGTGCAATTTGAAAAAGGGGGACCGCACCCCCCGAGAAGCCGGATTGCCGCTCCTGGTCAAGCCGTCGAAGCCCCGGTGGAAGGGCCGGTCGTCGCTCGTATTTCGGTCGGGGGTCCGGGTCCGGCAATCCTGGCAGCGCTTCATCGACAACATCTATTGGAACAGCGAACTGGAATGACCTCTCCCCTGCCGACCATCCTCGTCGTTGACGACGAACCGGGCATCCGCACCATGATCCAATTCGAGCTTTCCCAGCAGGGCTACGATATCCTGACCGCCGAGTCGGGCGCCAAAGCCTTGGAGATCCTCAACGGGCGGACTGTCAATTTGATCCTGACCGATATGCGAATGCCCCAGATGGACGGCCTGGAGTTGGTCTCCCGCGTCCGGCAGATCCTTCCGACGATTCCCATCGTGCTCATGACCGGTTTCGTCGAGGAGCGCGTGCGCAAGGTCCAGGAGCAGAAGGTTTCGGGAACGCTGAACAAACCTTTCACCATCGACCAGTTGGCCGAAATGGTCCGCACGGTCCTGGGCAACTGAACCCACCCCTTTTGATGAACCCCTTCCAGGAGACGACATGACGGACGACAAATTCGACGCGATCGTAGTCGGCGCGGGCCCCGCCGGGACCGCCGCCGCCCTCACCATGGGCCGGGCGGGACTTAACGTCCTCCTGCTGGAAAGGGGCGAGTACCCCGGGGCCAAAAACGTCCAGGGCGCCGTACTTTACACGAAGATGCTCGACGATCTCGTCCCCGGCTTTTGGCGGGAGCCGAATGTCCCCATGGAGCGGCACATCACCGAGCAGACCTACTGGCTCATGGCCGAGGACGGCGGCTTCCACCTGGGGTTCAAGTCCGAGCGCTGGGCCAAAGAGCCGCACAACTGCTACACGATTTTGCGCGCGAACTTCGACCGATGGTTCGCCAAGAAAGCCGAGGAGGCCGGGGCTCAGCTCTTCACGGGGGTCACCGTGTCCGGGTGCCTTAAGGAGAACGGCCGGATCGTCGGGATCAAGACGAGCGAGGGCGACGAAATGCGGGCCGACGTGGTCGTCGCCGCCGACGGCGTCAACTCGATGCTGGCCCAGGACGCCGGCTTGATCGACGAGTGGAGGCCCGACGAAGTGGCCTTGGGCGTCAAGGAAATCTTGGCCCTTCCCCGGGAAAAGATCGAGGACAGGTTCTGCCTGGAGAAGAACGAAGGCACGACCCAGGAGATGTTCGGCCGCGTGACCCGCGGGATGCTGGGCTATAGCTTCCTCTACACGAACCGGGACACCCTGTCCCTGGGCGTCGGGGTGAAGCTCTCCCACTTGCAGAAAACGGGGATCAAGCCTTACGACCTTCTGGAATCCGTGAAACGGCATCCCCTGGTCCGCCGGAAGATCGAGGGGGCCAAGCCCTTGGAATACTCCGCGCACCTGATCCCCGAGGGGGGCTGGCATTCCCTTCCCCCTCTCTATGCCGACGGGTTCCTCATCGCCGGAGACGCCGCCCAGATGATCAACGCCGCCCACCGCGAAGGATCCAACCTCGCCATGGCGGCCGGCCGGATGGCCGGAGAAACCGTCGCGCTCGCCAAGAAGGACGGCGATTTTTCCAAGGGGTCCCTGGCGCGCTACCAAAAGAAGCTCCAAGAATCCTTCATCCTGCCGGACCTCTACCTCCACCGCGATCTGGAAACCATCGCCGAGAAACATCTGGACCTTTTGGACGAGGGCTCCGTATTGGCGGCTCAATCGGCGTTCAGTTTCCTCACCGTGGACGGCAGGCCCAAGGAAGCCGTGCACGAGGAGATTCTTAACCGAATCCTCCGCAGCCCGGCGGTCCGGCGCGCGGTCCGGTCGGAGTTGTCGTTCAAGAACGCCTTCCGCTCGGTCCCTCTGGCCTGGAAAGGCCTCAAGATGTTTTTCAAACTTTTTATATAGAACGGGGAAACTCTTGCATAACTATTTATCCAAAGTTTTTCAAATGGCAAAATAGTTATACAGGAGTGTCCCCGATCCTTAAGGAACTCACATGACCGATCTTCCCGCTTCGAACGTTGAAGAAAAACTGGGATGGCTGACGTATAAGAACGATCACCAAAGCCACATCACCATTGGCGACCCCGCCGTTTGTTTGGAAAAATGCGAGGCCAAGCCCTGCACGACCGTTTGTCCGGCCCTCGTCTACGTCTGGGAGCCGGAACCCAAGAAGATCGTCGTCAGCTACGAGAACTGCATCGAGTGCGGCGCTTGCCGAATGGTTTGCCCTTTCCAGAACATCAAGTGCCATTGGCCTCGGGGCGGGTTCGGCGTCCAATACAAGTTCGGCTGATCTTCCTCATATAAGAAACCCCCCGCGGCGGAACCGTCGCGGGGGGTTTTTTATAGAACTTGGGGCAGCAACACCGCAAATTAGAGGCTGGTCTCCTCCTCCACCGGCTGGGGCTTGAAGTGGATGGAAACTCCGACGCCCCATGTCGTCCAGGAAAAAGCGGGATAGGTGCTCCAGAGGTAATTCCATACATCGCCTGTAAATGGAGCTACGCGAACCTCTCCCTTTCCCGGCAAACCCATGACGAGCCCGCTGATCTCAATGTCCCTTCGCTTCCCGGTCCATGCCAGGGATGGACCGGCCTCCCAGGTGAGACCGACCCACCTGTCCGAGCCAAGCCCGCCCGCGGGGGGACCCAATGTAAAAGTGCCGTTCATCAACCCGGCGGCCGCGCCCACGCCCGCCTTGAACCGAATCTTGAAACCCTCCGAAACAGGCAGGGTCGCCCGCCCGTCGATTGTGACTCGAAAAAATTCGACGCGCTGCCACATCCTGTCAACTAAGGCCCCTCCCGGAAGAGTGATCGAGACCGTGGACTCCGGACCGCGGACGTACCCGATGCTCGCCCCGAGGTCCAAATTGCTCTCCCCCTCCCAGCCCATGTAAGCGCCCAGGCGCACCGCGCCCGGGCCGGGGGTGATCTTGGAGGAAGCCGTGGCCGTGGGAAACAAGGGCGACCATGCGACCAAAAGATCGCTCTTGCTGTTCCTGAAAGCGTTGGTCGGAAGGAGATAATCGTACTCGATATAGCCCGACCGCTTTTCAAGGAAACCCCCGTCCGCGGCTCCGGCCGCCGCGGCGAGGAAAAGCGACATGACAAGCAGGTTGGCTTTCCGCATGTCCACCTCCTTCAAATTATTTCTTCAGGCGTAAATATAGCACATCGGGCGGCGCAAACACATGAGGAAACGGTCGTTTCAGCGGGAGGACTTTACGACGCCGAGAAAATCCCGGAAAGAGGACGGGCTCCTCCCTCCCGCCAAGCGGACTCCCACGCGCCACCGCTCGGTTTCCGGGTCCTGGAACGCCCACCGCAACGTCCCGGCCACTTCCCGGGCCCCCTTTTCGTCGTAAAACAAGTGACGGACGGAAATTTTCCGGCCCCGGCGGAATGCGGCCGCGTCGCCGCCGCCCGAGAAAGCATCCAAGGACTCCAAGCGAAGGCCCGACTCGTTGACGTCCCGGACCCACATGTTGGACTCCACGCGGCGGCCTCCGCGCAACGTCGTGCATCGGGCCAGAACCTGAACGGGCCATCGCCGATTGCGGCGGCGATTGCGGGAAAGAAGCATCGGCATGGAAACCTCCTGTGACGACGGCGTGGGCCGGACGCGAGGAGGCGAGGATCGGGAGGGACCGGCGGTTGGGATTTATATAACCCGCCCTTTCATATTTCTCAAGGGGAAGCTAAAAAATTTTCTATCTTGTTACTTGTGTTTCCCTTCCCCCTTGTTGTAGGCCACCGGGGCGCCATGGCCCACGCCCCGGAAAATACGATGGCCTCCTTCCGCAGGGCCCTCGACCTGGGCGCCGACGCCGTCGAGTGCGACGTCCACCTGTCCCGGGACGGACGGCTCGTCGTTATCCACGACGAGGCCCTCGACCGCACCACGAACGGAAGAGGGCCGGTCAAGGACATGCCATGGCCCCGCATCCGCCGCCTGGACGCGGGCCGATGGTTCGGCGAACGCTTCCGCGGCGAACATCCCCCCGCCTTGGAGGAGCTTTTGCGCTGGGCCCGGCGCACGCCCCTGCGCGTCTTGGTCGAGGTCAAAACCGAGAAGGTCCGCTATCCCGGCATCGAGGACGCCTTGGTCCGGGCGGTGCGGGCGGCCTCGATGGAGGAGCGGGCCCTCGTCATCTCCTTCCACCACCCGACGGTGACCAAGATTAAAAAACTCGACGGCCGCCTCTTCACGGGGCTCCTCTACGACCGTCCCCTCCCCGACCTCCCCGACCGCTTGAAACGGACGAAAGCCGACGCGATCTTTCCGCGGTATTCGCTTGTGACCGAGCGTTTGATGCGCTGGGCCCGCGGGCGCAAGCTTTTCGTCGGGACATGGACCGTCAACGAGCCCGCCGACCTGAAGCGCATGGTCCGCCTCGGCGTGGGCGCGGTCGCCACGAACTATCCGGACCGGCTCGCCGCTCTTCGCTGATGGACGCGCCCCGCGTTAAGGACCTGGCCCGGCGCGCGGGCTTCGTTTCCGCCGCCGTCGGCCCCGTCGGCTTGCGGTCCGAAGAGGGCGACGCTCTCCGCCGGTGGCTGGCCGCGGGGAACGCCGCCGACATGTCTCGTTGGATGGGCCGGGCCCCGGAGCGCCGGTTGGACGCCCGGTCGCTCCTGCCGGAGGCCGCCGCCGTCATCAGCCTGGCCGTTCCCGCCCCGTCGGACCCCGCGCCGCCTGCCCCGGGACGCGCCTTCGGACGCGTGGCGCGCCATGCCTGGGGCGCCGACTATCACGACGCCGTCCGACGCCGCCTGGAGAATTTCCGCCGGGCTCTTGCCGCGGAATGTCCGGAGCTCCGGGCCCGCGCCGCGGTGGACTCCGAACCTTTGTTGGAAAGAGCCTTCGCGCGAGACGGCGGGTTGGGATTCGTCGGACGGAATATGAACCTCATCGTTCCCGGCGTCGGCTCGCGGCTCATCCTGGCGGAGTTGGTCGTCAATTTGGATTTGAAACCGGATCCCCCGCTTCAGAAAACCTGCGGCGACTGCGCGGCGTGCCGCTCGGCCTGCCCGACGGGAGCCATGGACGACGGCTTCCTGAACGCCGGGCGGTGCATCGCCTACCACACCATGGAAAACCGGGGTCCGATCCCTCCGGAAATCCGACCCCGCATGGGCTCGTGGGTCTTCGGTTGCGACGCCTGCCAGGACGTCTGTCCCCGGAACGATTCGCCGACGGCTCTCCCCCGCGTCGAAGCATGGCCCGAGTTGTCCTCCGGGAGAGGCGCCGGGCCTTGGCTTTCCCTGTCCGACCTTCTGGCGCTTCGGAGCGAAGAGTCCTTCCAGGAAAAATTCAGAGGGACGGCGATGCTGAGGGCCCGACGGGCGGGATTGGTCCGGAACGCCTGCGTGGCGGCCCGGAACGCGGGGACGACTCGGGAATTGCGCGCGATGCTCGCGGAATGCCGGGACAGGGACGTCAGTCCCATCGTGCGCGAACACGCGGCCTGGGCCTTGGAAACCGCCTGAAGTTCAGGGAAGGAAAAACTATTCGAGCCGGAAATCTATCGCCTGGCGGATTTTGACCGCCACGGCCCTGTCCTTGACCCTCGCCGGGGAGAACCGCGCCTGACTTAAGACCTTGCGCGCCGCCTCGTCGAAGAGGTCCCCCGCCGATTCCACGACCGTCACCCCCGTGACCCGGCCGACCGCGTTGATGTGGACGTCCAAGGCCACCCGTCCCTCGCGGCCCGCGCGCCGCTCCACCTCGGGATAGTACTTCCGCACGTCGCGCAAAAGCCGTTCCCGGTTCAAAAGGCGCGGCAGATCCGTCAAATAGACCCAATCCACCTCGCCGTCGCCGACGCCGCCCAGCCCGCCCAAACCCGGCCCTTGGCCTTGGGCTTCCGGGCGCCCCGCCGCTTCCCCATCCGACGGCGGCTCCAACTTCTTCGTTTCCGGCGTCGGAAGGACCCATTCCTTCGCCGGGCCCTGGGCGCCCGGCGCAGGCGTCTCCGACCCTCCGACGACGCCCTTGCCGGGAATCGGCGTCGGATTTTGAACGAGGGGAGCCCCGGCGCCCGGATGCTCGGTCCGATGAGCCAGCCGGGGATCGGACGTGATGCGGAAAGGGCGGGAGAGGTCCACTTCCAGCGGGTCCACGGCCTCTTCCACCAGGCGCAAATGATGCGTCCAGGCGAATGACAGCCAGAGACTTCCGTGGAGCAAAACCGATACCGCGAGACCCCATTCCAAGGGGGATCGCCGCCGGAAATAGAGGCCAATGGGCTGGACGGTTGGCATGACTTTTTCTTCCCTGCGATGAATCGCCTAGCGGGCGCTCACGTCCAGGGCGACCTTCTTGACGCCCGCCCTGCGCACGACGTCCAGAAGGCCCACGACCTCGCCGTAGGGGACCGTCTTGTCCGCCGCGACGGAAACATTCATGGCGGGGTCCAGCCGGAGTCGTTCCTTCAAGGACGTTTCAAGGCTCTCGGGGGTGACCTTGACGGACTCGATCAAGACCTGCCGGTCGGCGGAAAAGAAGAGTTGGAGGGTCGCGGTGGCTTTCTTCTGGCCCATGGCCGATTTGGGCAAGTTGACGTTCACGGCCCGTTTCTGGATGAGCGGCGCCGTCGCCATGAAGATGATGAGGAGCACC
>Ga0182011_10005114_pt1 | contig 10371 bp, 10 predicted proteins | sample 711E1DmetaG_FD_120481 | JGI IMG/M metagenome (GOLD analysis project Ga0182011, IMG submission 120481) | Permafrost microbial communities from Stordalen Mire, Sweden - 711E1D metaG | ecosystem: Environmental > Terrestrial > Soil > Wetlands > Permafrost | place: Sweden: Stordalen | collected...
CGGCACGGTCGCGCCGTCCTCGACGGATTGCTGGAAGTCGTAGATGGAGACGTAATCGCCGAAAACGTCTTTTGTCCGTTCCTCGCCCGCGATGAGCGGCGTGCCGGTGAACGCGAGAAATAACGCCTTGGGCAATGCCGCGCGCATATTCAGCGCCAGCGTGTCGTATTGGCTGCGGTGCGCCTCGTCCGTGAGCACAATCACGTCAGGCCGGTCGCACAGCATCTCCGGCGTCTGGAATTTATGGATAAGTGTGAAGACGTAGCGATGATTGCCGCGCAGTAATTCCCGTAGTTGCGAGCTGCTTTCGGCGTGGCACAGGTCGCCCTCGGCTTCGCTCACCGCGCCGGTGGCCTTGAACGTCTTCGCAATCTGTTTGTCCAGTTCCACGCGGTCAGTCACGACCACGAACGTCCAATTGCCCGCCATCTTGCGCAGCACCTTCTGCGCGAAGAACACCATTGCCAGACTCTTGCCACTGCCCTGCGTCTGCCAGAACACGCCGCCGCGACCGTGGCCCGACTTTCGCGCCGCAAGCATCGAGGCGATGGTGTTGTTCACGCCGAGGACCTGGTGGTTCTGTCCGATGATTTTCACCAGCCCGGCTTTGTGCTCGGAGAATAGCGTGAAATTCTCCACCAGGTCGAGCAGTCGCGCCCGGTCGCATGTCCCCCGAATGATGGTTTCCAAGGAAACTTTTCGCGGCTCATCCTCACGCTCGACGCGTTTCCACTCGAAGAACCGCTCCCAATCCGCCGTGAGCGAGCCGACGCGGCTGTCCGTGCCGTTTGAGGCGATGAGCAGCGCGTTGAACCAGAACAGCGCCGGGATTTGCTGCTTGTAGTGCGTCAGGTTCTCGTCGAAGGCTACGCGGGCGGGCACGCCAGGCTTTTTCAATTCGATGACCACCAGCGGCAGGCCGTTGACAAAGCACACTAAATCCGGGCGGCAGGTATAGAGCGCGCCGGTGACACTGAACTGGCTGACCAGCAGGAAATCATTGTTCGCCGGATTTTCCCAATCAATCACGCGCAACCGCTCCGTCTTCTGCCCGCCGCGCTCGCGGTCCGGCACGGACACCTTGATGCCTTCCTTAAGCAGCAGATACACCTCACGATTTGCCGCTTCCAGGCTCATGGCGGACCGGTCGCGGGTCAATTCATCCACGGCGGCAGTGATGGCCTCGGGCGGCAGCGCGGGATTCAATCGCTCCAACGCCGACCGGAGCCGGGGCAACAGGACTACTTCGCCCGGTGTTTCGCGTCCGAGTGTCCCGACCGCGCCAAAGACCTCCTCCATCGCCGACACAGTCTGCCAGCCAAGCTCCGCGAACAACCCAATGGCGGGCTGCTCGACAAGCTGGTCTTCGGTGTAGGCGTGAGCGCTCATTAGGCAATGTTCACGGCGACGTGAACATGGTGTTGTTTGTGAACATACCCACCGATAAAACCCGGCTTTCCGCCACTTTGGAGCGTCATCGCGTCAAAGCTATGGACAAACTTCTGCTGATTCAGGGCTGCCATGTTCATAGGAAAACCATGAAAAAAAGTGATTTCCCGCGTTTTCCGCTGAAATAATGGTTGCCACATGGCGCGTTCTATGCTTTTATTGTCCGTGGAGACTCGGCTGCGAGTAACCTTTGCTCTTCTGGAGTGGGGGGGACTCAAAAGCATTGTCTCCTTTTTCATTTTCGGTGGATGAATAGGTCGGGTACGCACACGATGCCGAAGCTCCGATAAGTCTTTGTGCCATCATAGCCTTCTCCCTTCCATTTCAGTTTTTCAATCCGCGCACTAAAACGGCTTTCAATCTCTGGCCGCGTTGGCGCGGTCATTTCCGCCGGATGCCGGTAACCCCAATTCAACGCGTAGATGACCACATCTGCCACTTGAACCGGCAAGGCCATGTCTGACGAAACAAAGAACGGCGACGGAACAATCCATCGTGAGCGGTCCCGTCCGTTGGCCGTCTTGACGAAATAATCATGCAGCCGTTGCACGAAACGCCGGTCTTCTGTTTTCTCCACTTCGTCCATCACCAACAACCCCATCTGCCGCTCCCGTTCCAAAAAGTAAAAGAACCGCTCCAGCAAAAAATTATGGTCTTTGCGCAGGATGTCTGGCGGTGGCGGTGCGCCTGCCGGCGGCTTGGCCGTTCCGCGTGGCACGACCGAGGCGAAAATCAACGCCTTGTGCCGCTCCAGCAAAACGAAGATGCCATCCGCCATCCGTAATGACGCCTGACCGTAAGCCGTGAGTTGCTCCCTCGTTGGCGGACGCTTCTCCAATCCGGCTTGCAGCAACGCCCGGCAAAAATGCTGACGCTTCACATTCTCAATCTCCGGCATCTGCGCGGCGTTTTCAAAACGGTCTTTCCCCAGCAACTTCATCCCTTTCACCTCGGACTTGTAATCCGCCAACCGCGCCCCGAAGCACGACAATTCCAACCGAAGCACGTCTTGCACGAACGGCCAGAGATGCGTGTCCGCCAGCGCGAAACCGCCGCGCACTTCGTAGGGCAGTTCCTTGTGGCTGTGCCCGCTCTCGTCCATGAAAAGTAACCAGGCCATGTCAGTTTCCTTTCTCCGTGGTTTTCGGGGGTTTGGTGGGCGCTGCCGCCTTTTTGAGACTGACCAACGCGCTCATCAATTTGGTCAAATGAAAAAGGTTTGTATTCGCCTCGCGAACTTCGCGAACCAGATATTTTTTATCCTCCAGACTTTTGGCCAGACGCCGGGCCGTTTTGTCAGACACATCCATTCGCTTGGCGATTGTTTTGTAGCCCGGATACGGCGCTTCAGATCCCCATTTATGCTGCATCAGGTGAACAATGAACATCGCTTCGCCATGCGTGAGGGAATACGGTTTGAGGCGATGGTAATTTTCTAGGAAGAAAGTGCTGATTTGCACATGGCCGTCGCTTTCCAATTCAGCGGCCCACTTTTTGGCGAAAGGATATTTGCTCGGTTTAACATTCATGGTTGCACGATAAACAGCGCGGGCGCATTCGGCAAATCGGCACGCTGCTTCTTATATCCATGTTCATGTGCTTGAGTGTATTTATCCATGTTCATCTATTTGGTGGACGTTTTTGTCGCCCCAGTATGGACACAAACGTCCAGCCGTATAGACATTTTCGTCCCCATCCGGTCTGGACACATTTTCCTCATGTCAGATTCGCCTGACCCGACAGCAGACGCGGCAGCAACGGGTCGTGCGCCCGATGGAAACTGGGCACCGGCTCCGAGGTCCAGCCAAGCTCCGCGAACAACCCGATGGCGGGCTGCTCGACAAGTTGGTTTTCGGTGTAGGCGTGGGGCATTCAGTTTTCGGTTTAAACGGCCTTCACGGTGTTGAAATCGCTAATGCGTAAATTGAATTGGTTGGCCGTGGCCTCCGCCTTGGAAAGAACAACGGCAGATGGCCATCCGACGAGCCAACTTCTGACCAAATCGACATCTTCTGGAGTTGTCCTGCACCCAAAAATTACTCTCGTGACGAGATTCTTATCGAATTGAACCGATGAAGCAGGAACCTTGCGCCTAAATATCCTAAATTCCTCCTCATGCGACCATTCGTGGTGCTTTGTAAATAGGAGACTTCGGAGTAGCTGGTCCGTGCCATATACTTTATGGTAGTTCAACTCTGGAAAAGTCGGTGGGTATTCAACATCCCTAAAAACGACCTTTCTTTCATAAAAGTTGTCTGGACGGGTCGGATCGCCGCACGGAATCCCGCAAGGAACTTCCCAGTCGGAAAAACTAAACTCGATTGCAATACCTCGATGACCGTCGGCGTAATAGGAAAACATCGGGATTGAGTTGGCTTTCTTTGAAAGACAGAAGAGACTGGATTCTTCATAGTGGCTCCGGTGTTGATCCAATCCCAGTTGCTCTTTAATCTCCGGCTTTGTTTTCCACCATTTCTCTGATTTGGCTTGTTGTATAACGGCTCTTTGAGACGGGTCCAACGCAACCAACTTGTCAAAGTAAGCCTCCCATTCTGCGTCCGTGGAGCCATCAGTGTGAAGCCTCAGGTTGCAGTCGAAGGGGTCATTAAAATCTTTGGGTGCAGAATAATAGATTTCAGCCTTCTCGAAAATGGAACGCGTGAATGGGTGTTGTTCGCGAGTGCCCTGCGCTCCGATTTGGTAAATTGGACGGTATTTGTAGTATGCAGTTTTCATGTTGGGAGTTTTGGTGGTGAAACTTGCCAACACTTCTGATAGTTTGGCCCGTCGGACTTCGGCTGCGCCTCGGGAGGGAAAATCTGGATTGTCAGTGGAATCGGGAAGTCCGCGCCAATGATCGCCGCTTCCCCTGGCTTCAGATTTGGAAGGAAGGACGAAGCTGAGCGGTCAATTTCCCCACACGCCCGCTCCACTACTGCGCGGTCTTGATCATTCGTTAGTCGGTGAACAACGAGCGTTCCCATCTGGCTTAACACGCCTTCCGTGATGTCACGCGGACGCTGTGTTGTGAGGCAAATGTTCAAGCCAAACTTACGCCCCTCTTTGGCGATCAACTCGAATGCATCGAGGCGCGCGACGGCATCTTCTCCACCGATTTGCCTTCCGAGAAAATTATGTGCCTCATCGACAACGACGACCACGGGTGAGGTCTGGAATGAACCACCCCGTGCCATGTTTAGCAAATGTCGTCCAATGACGTTGGCAACAATCTCGCGCGCTTTGAACTCATATGCGACGCCACTTAGGCAGATTCGAAGCAGCCTCTTTTCGTTGGAAACGAAATCGACGATGGCAGTTGTCAGCGGCGGCTCTGCCGATTGAAAAACACACGCAAAGGACGGCGATGTCAGCACCGCGCTAATCCTAGACATGAGCGACAAACAATACGAGACCTCACCCGAGTCACCACCCCATTTTGATGTGTCCTTGACTCCCCTTCCAACTCCGAATCCATCCGGATAAACACACTCCTGCTCGATTTGCGCATTAAGTTTCGCCACATCGAACTCCTGCCGGGGATCGTCTAGTTTCGCAGCGACACCCGGTTGCTGTTCCGCTGCAATCACCGGCCCCTTGGGTTGGTCGATTTTCCGGATAATGCCATTTGCTGCGACGGCTGGCACAAGTTTGGCCAGGCGCAAGCTTCGTATAGCAGCACGCAATTTAGGACCCTGCACTTTCCCGGCTGGTTCGAAGAGTGCTATGAAGTCCGACTCAACGAAGCACATAGGCGGCAGAGAGCGCGGTTGGGAGTCTGCCGCCTTGTTGACAGGGTTTCCAAGGTGGAAGTGGGAGACGTGTTCGCCGGAAAACCCACGATACTCAGCGGTAGCGTCCAGGAGGATTATCTTGGACTTATGTTTCAGACACTCCTCGATGACTCGCGCTGTGGTCCAACTCTTACCTCCTCCCGTTGTTCCGAGAATCGCGCAGTGACGACCGAACAACTTTTCGGGCCGAATCGAAACGGCACTTTCTAGGGCAACATCAATCGAACCCAATTTTAGTAGCACTGTGCTTACCGGGCTCCCTTCCGGCTCCATCAGGCTAGGCAAGTCGGCGACAAAGTTGTGCGGCGCCGCATAAACCCGGTCCCCAAGGCGCGGATAAGATTCGACACCAGCCGTGACACGGAGTGTATCCATTGCGATGGAACCTAGCAGTTGGATTGTTCCGACCGCGTCGAGGTCCACCACCTTCGAATGTGTCGCATCAACCGCGAGCCGCTCCGATTCCGGAAGATGGATTTCTGCAACACGTCCAAGCAGAAGATTCATCTGGCCCTCAATCAGGACAAACTCACCCACTTCCCCCTTGCCGTAGCGCCCACCAAGGAAATGCGCACCACTCGGAGAGCCGGCATCATTCAGGTTAAAGCGCACTGCTTGGGACGAAACCGATGACAAAACCCCGATGAACAACTCGGGTCGGAGAAGCCCTCTAGGGTATGAGTCCTCGATTTTGGATGAAGCGCTCATTTGGTGCCGGCAAGTAGTTTAATGTCCCGAGTGAGTCGCTGAGCCGGGGTTAAGGATTTGAGGTCGGGAATCATTTCAGCGAAATCGCCAAACGCTGCATTTATCAGCCAAACATCCTCGCCCTGTTTCGCTAGATTGAACAATACCTCCCAACACCTATTCTTCTCCTTGCGGCCAGCCGTTAGGTCGTCAGCCCAAGGGTTGACGATGATTAGGCGCAGATGCGGATTCGTTCGCACAGCGGCGAGAATCGGCTCAGACAAATGGTCATCATTGAAACCAAAACCTGTCGCGATGAGGCAAGTATTTGGTTCACGCAGGACGGAGAAATACTGCGACACCAATTCAAGGTGGGGCTGCACATAGGATTGCTGATACTTCCCTTTTGCCGGGTAGATCAGGCACGCGGATTCCGGGGACGGCTTCGCAACGACTTCAATCTGTCCGTCACCTGTCCGCGACCAGTTGACCGAACCGTGGAGCTTGTAGATGTGGAATACACCTTCCAACGGCGTGCCAACATCATCGCCCGTGGTTGGCCGTCGAACGATGTCGTACAGGAAGAAGCGCGGGTCGAAGTGCCGTGGCTGCGTAAATGAAAACCCATCCAAGACCACCAAGCCTTGCCGCCCTGCCGCAATCTCGAAGCAAAGGTCGTAGTTGGTGGTAAACAGTTTCAGCCTCGAATCACGGACACGGCGGCGCGAAAGCCTGTGAAGAAATGTGCGATGGGCAGCCAACTGCTTTTCGTCTGCTGGATCGATAAATTCAGAGCACTTTTCGAGAATTACCCTCTTCGACGCTGTGATGAAGTCGGCTACATCCTTGTTGTCCTTCACTTGGAGGAACGCCTCGCATCGCGAAAGCAACGCTTCGATGTTTTGCTTCTCAACGGCGATGTCATATCCAATGTCTGCAATTACCTTCGCAGCTGTGGCAGTTAAATTGCGTTTGGTTGTTCCAGTTCCAGGATTAGAGTTGACACAGTAATCCCAAAGGTTATACATCGAAGGTCCTTTTGTAACAGGGCCGAGGGAGGTACCGCTTCCTGCGAGCACAACGACATGCTGCATTTGGAGAGAGGACAAAAGGAATGCCTTGAGCTCGTCTTTAGCGGCCTTTGCTGCCGCAAGAAGCTTCTGTTCCTCTGCTGGCTCAGCCCCGGCGGGAATGTCCGGCTTCAGGTCTTTCCACACCCCGGAGTCTGGCCCGAAGAACAACAGCCTGCCTGCCGTCGTAGGAGGCGCTGTTGGACGTGCTGGTGGTGCCGATGGTGGCGGCGGGCGCCGTGGTGGGACGGGTGCGGCTGGTGCGGCTGGTGTGCTCATAATGGTTTGTCAGTTTTCCTTGAGGTTGACCTGCCCCGACAGCAGACGCGGCAGCAGCAGGTCGCGCGTCCGGCGGAGGTTTTGGATGTGCCCAAGACTTCTCATTTACGTTATGCCCCAAAACACCCAACCGTTTATTTCATACTTGGTAATCGACTTTGCGGCAGCGGTCGGCGTATTGAATATTTTGCCACCTGTAGAGTAAGCGACTCCGCTGTCAGCGGGCACCACTTTCACGGTGTATGATTCCCCTTTGAAGACTTTTGTGTAGGTTTTCCCAATCTGTGGCGGTTTGCGTTCGTTCTTTCCTAGCATAGCAATCCTTCTTCGGTTGTGGGTTTTGTAATTGCCGGGTGTGGGTTACACAAAAGAATATCGCGGTTCGATTCGATCAGATTTACTCCACCAGATAACAGACGCGGCAACAGCAGGTCACGCGTCTGGCGGAGGTTTACGGTTTGAAGACCGAGCGTGGCGATTTGTGAAAACATTGGCGCAACGTGCTCGCTGAATCTTTTCCGGAGCGGTGTGGGCGGAACGACCCGCCGCGTTTGTGCAATGTATTCCGTCCACTTGAAGTTTGAAATGCCAGTGGACTGAACTTGGAACTGTTCAATTTCACCAGATTCGTAGCCTTCAAGGAACGAAAGGTAGAGCAGTTCCGCGCCATAGCCGCTGGTATCGGGGCAGACACGTTTGCAAAAGCTAGCGCAAATCACATCGTCGCCACCAAACGCAGACAAGAGTTCCGGTGTCACCAGAAGCGTGCGCCCGACGGGTTGGCCTTTGCTCCCGCCGGAAACTTCAAAAAGAATATCGCTCGCTTGAAGGCGGCGTGAGCGGAGATTCGAGACGGTGTGGAAACGATGCGGGACATTTGCGACCCGACAGCAACGAGCGTCGGGAATGTCTGTACCACGAATCACCCATGCTGGTTCGGTGTGGTCTTCGTCCGCCGCCTCTTTGCCCCAGCCGCCGCCAATTTGGGCGGTTATTAGAGATTCGAGAGGTTTCACTTCCCAGCTGTGAGGGATTGGGCCGAGAGGGGAATCCACTCGTTTGATTTTGGGAGAGGCGCCCGCCTTCGCTAAAACGTCGGCGGGGATTCTGAAGTGGACGAACCACTCGCGGTAGAGCGCACGGGCCATTCCCTCTAAGATCCGAATCCGCCGCCGATTGTTCTCCATCAATTCGTCATAGGCTGACAATATCCCTGCAATCCGCCGCTGCACCGGAAGCGCGGGAAACTCGCACTCAAAGTCGCGCAAGGCAGAAATGTTGGCTCGCTGGCGGCCTGACGCACCAGACATGCTTTTCTCCGCCGCTGAGCGTAGCTCTCTGTTCTGTGCAAAATAATAGACAAACGCTGGGTCGGAGATGTTGTGGCGAGCGCGCAGTACAATAAACTCAGTTGACCCCATCCCAGGATGGTGCCCCAAGAATTGGGCAATCTTGCCGTTTTCTAAACATGGTGTAATGCGTGCAAATAGCGTGTCGCCCGGTGCAAACTTTGAACCAGAACCTGTTGCTGGACGTTCTTCTTCTGGCCAAACCCAACGACTTCCAGGTGTGATGACATCCATCGAAATGAAAGGAACGAGTTGGCCTTTAACCAGCGGTACGCGAGGGTTCAATTCAACATAGTCACTTAGATTCATCCTCATGCCTCCAGAATCTCTGCCACGTTGCGGGCGATGGTTTGCTCTAATTCGCGGGCCTTAGCGTTCAGAACTTCCAGTTCCTCGCTCTGGGTTTCAAGTTTTTCGTAGAAGTCCTCGTCACTGATCGCCTCTCCGGGCGCAATCCCAACGTATAGGCCCGGATTGAGTGACCATCCTTGCGCTTCAATTTCGCCCAGCGTCGCTGTTTTGCACAAGCCGGGCACGTCGGCGTATTTTGGTATTTTGCCGAAGACTTCTTCGAGCTTCGCTTTGGCTTCATCGCCGCCGAGAGTAAAGTCGAGTTCTTCGCCGCGATAGAGGCGGACTAGATTGCCAAGAAAGTCAATTTGCGCGGGTGTCCAGTCGCGATGCACGCGGTCAATCGGGCGGTAGATATGCCGCGCATCTACAAACAGCACCGTACTGGCTCGCGGCGTTCCAGTCTTTCCACGGTCGAGAAACCAAAGCGCACAAGGGAGCGCCACCGTGTAAAACATGTTCGGACCGACAGCAACCATCGCGTCCACGAATTGATTCTGAATGAGTTTTTTTCGGATGTCTTCCTCGGCGTCGGCGGCAGAGTTGGCCATGACGAATCCGGCGCGGCCCTTTGCATTGAGCGCGGAATGGAAGAGTTGAATCCAGAGGTAATTGGCGTTGTCAGTGCGCGGCAGGCCGAAGGGGAAGCGGCGGCCCGGGCCGACCATATCTTTCAATCGCTCCTTGTCCACGGCGTTGACGTTGAATGGCGGATTGGCGAGGACGAAGTCGAAGCGGCCCGTGGCATCGTGCGGGTCGTCGTAGTAGCTGTTGACGTTGCCGCCGTGGCGGATGTCGCCTTCGAGGCCGTGGACGGCGAGGTTCAGGCGGCAGAGGCGTCCGGTTTCGTCGGTTTTCTCGACGCCGTGGATGGACAGCTCCGCTGCGGGATTCTTTTTATGCTCGGAGACGAAGCGGGCGGAGGAGACGAACATGCCGCCCGAACCACACGCGGGATCGAGGATTCGCCCGTGATAGGGCTCAAGGAGTTCGACGATCAGCCGGACGATGCTGGATGGCGTGTAGAACTCACCGCCTTTGGAGCCTTCCGTGCGGGCAAATTCGCCGAGGAAGTATTCGTAGATGCGCCCGAAGGCGTCGTAGTCCATCGAGGCGGGAATCTCGGAGACTTTCTTGAGCAGTTCCTTGAGGAGGGTGCTGGTGAAGAGGTTGTAGGTCTTGGGCAGGACACCGGCGAGCTGCGGGTTCTGCTTCTCGATGTCGCGCATGGCGGCATTGACCTTCGCGCCGATGTTCTCGGCTTCGGGGCGATTGAGCAGGTAATCGAATCGCGCCTCGGCGGGCAGATACAGGATGCCGGCGGCGTGATAGGCAGCAGGTTCATCCAGCCGTGATCCGCGCCGCAGGCTGGGTCCGTTCCCACCTTTTGCGCCG
>Ga0182011_10005115_pt1 | contig 10366 bp, 7 predicted proteins | sample 711E1DmetaG_FD_120481 | JGI IMG/M metagenome (GOLD analysis project Ga0182011, IMG submission 120481) | Permafrost microbial communities from Stordalen Mire, Sweden - 711E1D metaG | ecosystem: Environmental > Terrestrial > Soil > Wetlands > Permafrost | place: Sweden: Stordalen | collected...
ATCTCTCTCAACAAGGAGTTCGAGCCCAACGAGCCCCTGATGAAGCTGATGTCGCCCAGGGTACTCGGCGGCGGGCTGCTGGCGGTAATATGCCTGGCGCTTCTAAGGAAGTTGTTCAAGAGGCGTTAATTCGCAGGCGTGGTAGCAACACCAAATGTGAGGGGGCAGGGTGAGCCTTTTGCTCGCTGGTCCTCGCGTCTTTGAGATCAGCAGACTCTCTATCTCCCCGAGACGCTGCGAATCGCTCGCAAAAGGCTCACCCTGACCCTGTCAGGAGTTCCCCCTATAAAAACAAAATCAAAGATGACTGCTGACCAGTAGGAATGATTGGTGGCGTGCAATCAAAAACGCACCACTGGTGCGTTTTGGCGCTAAGCTGACGAGTTAAGGGGGGCGAGGGTGTCCTCTCCGGAGTGAGTCGGCCTCCGTCGAATCGAAGGAGAGGGTACCCGAACCCCCGAGCGTCAGTGATAGTTGTAGCGGCCGAAGCCGGGGACCAGCTCTATCTTGACCTTCCCCTTGGCGGCGACCCGGTCCACCAGCTCGTTCATCTTCGTGGCGGTCGTCGAGCCGATCATGTTGACCATTTTCTCGTTCATCTTCACCTGCGGCCTGAAGAACGGGTACCAGAACTTGTTCTTGATCTCGTACATCATCTTGAAGTTGCGCGTGAAGCCCTGGAACTCGCGCATGGCCTTCTCCGGGTCGGTGATGGCGGTGGCAGCGACCTTGCCGGTCACCAGCGCGCCCGATATCCCGAACCAGAACAAGGGGTCCATCGCCCCCGAGATGGTCCCGCAGAGGACGGCGTCGTTCCAGAAGAGCATGGGGTTGTCGCGCGAGGCGATCGGGACGACGCCGGAGACGTACTCCCAGTTGTCGTGCTCGATACCCTCGTTGCGCACCATCCAGTGGTTGTACTTGCGCAGGCATTCTTTGGAGACCTCGCGGATGCTGAAGAGCAGGTCGAAGTAGTAGTCGTTGACCGACGAGAAGTAACCGTACTCGCTGATGCAATCGCCCCACCAGATCCAGGCGTAGTCCGTGACTCCGGAGTAGCCCCGCGAGCACCAGCCGTACCAGGTCAGGGCGGGGATGTCGAGCATCTTGTAGGCGGAAGGGGTGAGCCCGCACGCGATGATGGTGTTGGGCGGCAGCTTGTCCAGGTCCTCTTTCTTGAGCGGCGAGCCGAACTCGAAGGATACACCGGCCTTCTTGCACTCCTCGTAGAGCACCGTATCCAGGCTGGTCGGGCGGTTGCCCCTCTCCACGGCGTAGAACGCCTCGCCGGGCACCTCTATCTTGGTATCGTTGAAGAAGAATGGGATTGGCCGCGCCACCTGGTGGAACACTCCCGTGATATCGATGCCTATATACTCGGATGTCTTCACCGGGTCGATCGGCGTCACGTGGGTGGAAGGGTTGTACATCTGGGAGCCGCCGTAGCCGGGCTCGCGGTCGTGTACGGTGACGGAATAGCCTTCCTTGGCCAGGTTGGCCGCGGCTATCAGACCAGACATCCCCGCACCGTAGATCGTTGCCTCGCGCTTGTTCTCGCCCATTCCTCCTCCTTGATCTGACTGCGATGATTAAAACATCTCCGGCAGTCCAAAGTCCACGCCGCCAGGAACGCGCCGGCGGAGCCTGTGATAGAATCCTCATACGGGTTTAAGCGGCGCCCGGAGGCGGCATTGACGAGGACTGATACCAGGACCAGAGTGCTCAAGGCGGCACGTAGCGTCTTCGCCAGGAAAGGTTACAGGGCTACCACCGTCGAGGACATCCTCACCGAAGCGCACGTCGCCCGCGGGACTTTCTACCGCTATTTCCCCAACAAGCGCCAGGTCTTCCTGGACCTGATGTCGGAGCTGCTCGACGGGATCTACGAGGCCACCCGGCCGCTGGTCACCGGCGACGGCGTCGAGCTCTCGGGGCTGATACACGACAGCTTTGCGCAGTGCTACAGGCTCTTCATCGAAAACCGCAGCATCCTGATCACCTTCATCCGGGAGGGCCTGGCGGCCGACGTGAGGCTATACGCGCTCTGGGACGATTTCGACCGCAGGATGAACTCGGTCTTCGAGTCGGTCCTGGCGCGCGGCGCCTCCAGCGGCGAGTTCAGGCCGGTTGACAGCGAGCTCGTCTCCCGCGCAATGATGATGCTCTTCCTGCAGGTGCCTTACAGGGACATAATGCCGGGCGGCCGCACCCAGATCGACGTCGACGCACTGGCGGGCGAGATGGCCGGCTTCGTCCTGGAGGGGCTCGGCGCGCGCGAGGACTTCAGGGAGACGCGCCAGCCGTAGAGCGTAACACTCAGGCGCCTCATCATCGGCTCACCAACGTTATGGTAATATCGTGCCTTGTCTGGAGGTGTGTCTTTGGTTCCCGAGTACGACCACCAAGCAATAGAGACCAAGTGGATCAAGCGTTGGGCCGAGGAGGGCGCGTTCGCGGCCGAGATCGAGCCTGGCCGCGACAAGAGATACGTGCTGGTCATGTTCCCGTACCCCAGCGGCCCCGCCCACATGGGGCACGTGGCCAACTACACCCTGGGCGACGTGGTGGCGCGCTATTACCGGCGCAAGGGCGTCGGCGTCCTGCACCCGATGGGGTACGACTCCTTCGGGCTGCCGGCCGAGAACGCGGCGATATCCTCGGGGGTCCACCCCTCGGCCTGGACGCGCGACAACATCGAGCTCATAAAGGCCGACCTCAAGAGGCTGGGCTTCTCCTACGACTGGTCGCGGGAGCTCTCGACCTGCGAGCCGGCCTACTACCGCTGGACCCAGTGGTTCTTCCTGAAGATGTTCGAGAGAGGCCTCGCCTACAAGGCGAACGCGGCCACCAACTGGTGCCCGTCGTGCGGCACGGTGCTGGCGAACGAGCAGGTGCTGGCCGACGGCACCTGTGAGAGGTGCTCGACCCTGGTGGTGCCGCGCTGGCTCAACCAGTGGTTCTTCAAGGTCACCGATTACGCGGAGCGGCTGCTCGATGACATGGAGAAGCTAAGCGGGTGGCCGGAGCGCGTGCTGACCATGCAGCGCAACTGGATCGGCAAGTCGCGCGGCGCCGAGGTCGACTTCACGCTGGAGGCTACCGGCGAGAAGATACGCATCTACACCACCAGGCCGGACACCCTCTACGGGGTCACGTTCTTCCTGCTGGCGCCCGAGCACCCGCTGGTGGACCGGTTGGTCGAGGGAACGGAGCGCGAGGCCGAGGTGGCCGCGTTCCGAAAGCGGGTGATGGCAAGCTCCACCATCGAGAGGACCGCGCTCGAGACCGAGAAGGACGGCGTCTACCTGGGCGCGGCCGTGACAAATCCGCTCAACGGCGAGAGAGTCCCCGTCTATACTGCCAACTTCGTGCTGATCGAGTACGGCACCGGCGCGGTGATGGCGGTGCCCGCGCACGACCAGCGCGACTTCGAGTTCGCGCGCAAGTACGACCTGCCGATAAGAGTTGTTATCCAGCCGCCAGATGGTGAGCTTGTCGTCGATGACATGACCGAGGCCTTCGAGGAGCCCGGCATCATGATCGCTTCCGGGGCGTTCGACGGTACCGCCAGTGAAGAAGGCAAGCAGAAGGTGTGCGACCTGCTGGAGGAGCGCGGCTGGGGCGCGCGGGCGGTAAACTACAGGCTGCGCGATTGGCTGGTGTCCAGACAGAGGTACTGGGGGGCACCGATCCCCATCGTCTACTGCGAGAAGTGCGGGACCGTCGCTGTGCCGGAAGAGGATCTTCCCGTGCTGCTCCCCGAGGACCTGCCGCTCGCCGAAGGGGGCAAGTCACCTCTTCCGCTCACGCCCTCCTTCTACCAGACGTCATGCCCGTCGTGCGGAGGGCCGGCCAAGCGCGAGACCGACACCATGGACACGTTCGTCGACTCCTCCTGGTACTACTTCAGGTACGTCGACCCCGCCGAGGCGGACGCTCCGTTCGACAAGGAAGACGCGGCCTACTGGATGCCGGTCGACCAGTACATCGGCGGCATCGAGCACGCCATACTCCACCTGCTGTACTCGCGCTTCTTCACCAAGGTGATCCACGACCTGGGGCTGATAGATTTCGACGAGCCGTTCACCAACCTGCTGTGCCAGGGGATGATCACCAGGGACGGCGCCAAGATGTCCAAGTCGAAGGGAAACGTGGTCACGCCGGGCGATCACATCGACAGGCTGGGCGCGGACACGCTGCGCCTCTATATCCTGTTCATGGGGCCGCCGGAGCTCTCCAAGGACTGGAGCGACGCCGGCGTCGAGGGCGCGCACAGGTTCCTGGGGCGCGTCTGGAGGATGGTCCACGAGCGCTACCTGCCGCTGCGCGAGGCCGGCGGCGAGCCGGAGGGGCCGCCGTCCAGGCACAGGGCCATGCGCAGCCTGACCCACCGCACGATAATGAACGTCACCCACGACATAGACCAGTTCGCTTTCAACACCGCGGTCAGCTTCATCATGGAACTTGTCAACGGCATCAACCACTATGCCTCCGAAGGCGGCCCCGACGCGGCGGTGCTCGACGAGGCCGTCTCGGCCGCGCTGCAGCTGCTCGCGCCTTTCGCGCCGTTCATCTCCGAGGAGCTCTGGAGCATAGCCGGCAAGGAAGGCAGGGTCAACGACCTGCCCTGGCTCACCTTCGACGACGAGCTCGCGAAGCCTGAGGAGGTGACCCTCATAGTACAGGTCAACGGGAAAGTGAGGGACAGGGTGACGGTGCCGGCCGGGATATCCGACGACGAGATGAAGGCCAGGGCGCTCGAAGCGGAGAACACCGCCAGGCACCTCCAGGGCAAGGAGATCCGCAAGGTCATCGTGGTCCCCGGCAAGCTGGTCAACATAGTCATCTAGAGAGCGAAGCCACCCGATCCTACTTGATATGCTTGTATTGCTGTGCTATCCTGAACAAGCAATGCAGGTTAATATCAAACGCGGCATGGGCGACCTCGCGGGCGCCGCCGCATCTCTTACAAGGCCCCAGTTGGCCGTCATCCTGTTGCTCATCCTGGCGCTGTGCATCGGATCATTTCTCGCATACTCCAGATCGCGCCCCAGGCGGGTAGAGGTGAGTGGGGCGGGGGAGGCCACCGCCTCGGCGCCGGGCGCGCGGACTATAACGGTCCACGTTGCTGGAGCTGTGTTGAGCCCCGGGCTCTGCCGGTTGTGGGAAGGGTCCAGGGTTGCCGACGCGCTGGAGAAAGCCGGGGGCGCGAGCGCCGACGCTCAGCTCGACGACCTCAATCTGGCGGGGAAACTCGCCGACGGCCAGAAGGTGATGGTCCCGCGCAAGGCCCAGCCGGAGGCACAGCCAGCGGCCGGGCAGGTGACCGCCCAGCCGGCGAGCACGCTGGTGAACCTCAATACCGCCACCCCTGAGCAGCTCGACGCGCTCCCCGGGGTCGGCCCGACGATGGCCGCCAAGATCATCGAGTACCGGCAGAAGAACGGGCCGTTCACGACGGTCGACGAGCTCGACGACGTGTCCGGGATCGGGCCGTCTAAGCTCGAAGCGCTGCGCGACCTGGTGACAATCTGAGGTGCGGGGGCGGCTCTACCTGCTGTGCTTCGTCTCGATGGCAGCGGGCATTGTCGCGGTCAGGTTCTGCAATGTACCGGCGCTGTGGGCCATCCTCGCTCTCTTACTCCTGTCCCTGTGCGGCCTGGCCACCCCCCTGAAGCGCCGCGCGCTCATCCTCATCATCCCGCTGGCCTGTTCGTTCCTTGGCTGCCTGCTGATGTTCGCCTCTGGCGCAGCGGCACGGGACGGCATGCTGGCCGCGAAGGCCGGGGACGGCGTCGCCGTGACCGTACTTGGACGGGTGGTGTCGCCCGCCACTACCGGGGGAGGAATATCGAGTTTCTTTCTCCAGGTCGGAGAAGCGAAGCTCAAGAACGAGACATACACCCTTGGTGAGCGCGTCTACGTCCAGGCTCAGGGAACCCTGAGGGCCGGCGAGATATTCCCGGGATCGATGGTCGAGGCGCATGGCAGGCTCGCCAGGCCCCAGCGGGAGGTCGCCTGGCTTGCTGACAACGGCGCAGGGTCGATCTTGCGCTGCGCCGGCGAGGAGGTCACCAGGCAACCGTGGCAGGCCGGCATGGTCTCGAGGTCGGTGGCCGGTGCGCGCCAGTGGATCGCCCTTGCCTACGACAGGGTCTTCGACAAGAGGGTGGCGGGGTTTCTCCAGGGTGTCAGCCTGAGCAAGACCGACAATATGGACCAAGCGACTCTCGCCGATCTGAGGGCCTGCGGCCTGGGCCACCTGATCGCCATGGCCGGGCTGCACGTCGGCTCGGCCGCCATCCTGGTGCTGGCGATCGCCGGCGTCCTCGGCCTGGGGCGCCGCTGGCGGTTCGTGCTTGCCTGCCTGGCGGCGGTAGCCGTGCTCTCCCTGTCCGATTTCAGGCTTTCGGCGATGCGGGCCACGATCATGGCCGGTGCCTGTTTCGCCGGCTCGATGCTAGGGCGCCGGTACAACCCGCTAATCGGGGTCTCGCTGGCGGGGATGGTGATGCTGTGCGCAAATCCCAGGGCGATATGCGACTCGAGCTTCCAGTACTCGTTCGCGGCGGCATTAGGGATAGTGCTGGTCGCCTCCAGGCGCGGCCCCCACGACAGGCGCAGCAAGGCTGGGCTGGCGGTGGCGGTCTGCGCGGGCGCCCAGCTGGGGATACTCCCATTGATAGTGATCAAGGGAGAGCCGGCCCCGGTCTCGGCCCTCCTGGCGAACCTCCTGGTGGTATGGATCGTCGGCGCGCTCCTGCTCGCAGGTTGGGCCACGGCATTGCTCACGGCTATAAGTCTGCCTGTCGCACGCGCGGCTTCGGTCATGCCCGCGGCTCTGGCGCGCTACGTCATGGCCGTGGCATCCACCTGTGCACGGTTGCCGGGCGCGGGGTTGCACATGGGCGCCCTGTCCGCGGCGGCCCTGGTGATGTACGCGGCGGCACTGGTGATGTTCGCGACGCGCCGGCGCGGCTCCTCGCTGATCAAGCCCGCGGTCGCCCTGGCGGTCTCGGCCGTCCTGGTCCTGTTCGGGTGCTTCCCGCTGGTGCAGACAGCCGGCATTCCCAGGATGACCGTACTCGACGTCGGTGAAGGTGACGCCTCGCTCCTGCAGGCGGAGGGAACGACCGTCCTCGTCGACGGTGGCCCCGACCCCAACATCATCGTCGCTAAGCTGCGGTCGCGCGGGGTCAGCCACATAGACTTGATGGTGGCGAGCCACCCTCACGCCGACCACTGCGCGGGACTGGTCCAGGTGATGAGGAGCATGCCGGTGGGCAGGCTGCTGGAGCCCGGAGAGTTCGGCGGCGCCGGTGGAGCGTATGAAGACCTCCTCGCTCTGGCGAAGCGCAGGCGGGTGCCCGTAACCGTGGCGGCGGCCGGCCAGTCCCTGACGCTAGGCTCGCGGTTCACCCTGGAGGTGCTGTTCGCGCCCTCGATGCTGCCGGTCCCTCCCGCAAATCTGAACGATTGTTCCATAGTGGCCATGGCGGAGGTGGAGAGAGCTCGCGTGCTGTTCACGGGCGACATCGAAGCCGACGCGCAACAGACACTTCTTCACGACAACCCCTCGATGGCTTGCGACGTCATCAAGGTGCCTCACCAGGGGGCGGCCAACGCGGCTACGGCCGCCTTGCTGGACGCCTCCAGGCCCGCCGTAGCGACGATATCTGTCGGACGACACAACGAGTACGGGCACCCGTCGAAGAAGTGCCTGGACCTCCTGACGTCCCGCGGGGTGAAGGTCGCCCGCACCGATTTATCCGGCGACATAGTGATACCGATGGGCAATGGTAGAATTGGCATGCAAGCCAGCAGGCGGTGAGTCTTGGCCAAGAAGCGTGTCGAAAAAATCGAAGACCTGAACAACGTCTACTACGTCTACGGGGACGAGGAGCTCCTGATCCAGCAGGCGCTCGACCGGCTCAAGGCGCTTTTCGGCGCGGAGGCGGACGCCGACTTCAACCTCGAGGTGATAGATGCCGCCGCCATGGGCGCGGATCACGTGGTCGACGCGGCCGAGACCATACCACTGATGTCGCCCCGCCGGCTGGTCATAGCTCGGGGCGCCGAGACCCTGAGCAAGAAAGAGCAGGAGGTCATCAACTCCTACCTCGACCGCGCCAACCCCGCCACGGTGCTGGTCCTCGCGGCCTGTGGCTCGGGGCCGGGCGAGAGGGACTCCGGCGTCATCAAGAAGGTCGAGACATCCCCGCTCTATAAAAAGGTGGTGGCCGCGGGCGGCGAGCCGCTCAAGTTCTCGTTCGGAGCCAGGGGCCGGCAGAAGAAGGTGTCGGACTGGGTGACCGAGGAGTTCGACAGGCGTGGCAAGACAATACAGCCCGCCGCGCGCGACATGCTCCTGGAGATGGTGGGCAGGGAGCTACGCGACCTGGAGGACGCGGTCGAGCGCGTCTGCCTTTACGCCGCGGACAGCGCCAGCGTGGGGTGCGACGAGATCACGCAGGTGGTGGTCCCTTCGGCCGAACAGGGCATCTTCGAGCTGGTCGACTCCGTCGCCGACCGGCGACGCGACCTCTCGCTCTACCTCCTGAACAAGCTCATCCGCCAGGGCGAGAGCCCCCAGCGGATATTCAGCCTGCTGCTGCGCCAGTTCAGGCTGATTGCACGCTGCAAATCGCTAACGCGCGACCACGAGTACGGAGAGATCGCGTCCACCCTGGGTATCCCCCCGTTCCTGGTGGGCAAGTGCCTGAAGCAGTCGGCGAGGTTCTCGGCCGAGAGGCTGAGGTCGGCGTTCGGGGAGTTCAGGCGGGCGCAGGTCGAGATGCACTCCAACCGCTACCTGGGCGAAAAGGAGTACCAGGGAGCGATCCTGGAGATGCTCATCGTGAAGATCATCGGGTGAGGGAACCCGGCACGCCTAGGAGATGCCGGACAGCGCCTTGGACATCCTTGATTTCTTGTTGGCGGCCTTGTTCTTGTGGATGACGCCCTTTGAGGCGGCCTTGTCCAGGGTCCGGGAAGCTATCAGGAACCTCTCCCTGGCGGCGTCTGCATCGCCGGAGGCGCAGGCGGCCTCGAACTTCTTGATATCGGTCTTGAGGGCTGAGCGCACGTCTTTGTTGCGAAGGCGCTGGTCCTCCGACTTGCGCATCCTCTTCCACTGCGACTTGATGTTCGGCATTACCTCTTCCTCACCAGGGTCGTATTCTTGCTCTTGCAGGAATGCCCGCATTGATGCGGTTTGCTTGGATACCGACGAATTGTAGCACAGGCATATATCAGTGTCGACAAGACGGCGAGGCGCCCCGGGAGCGCAAAACAGGCGATTCCATCTGCTATCATTGAGGCCCGGAGGTGAGAATCCTGGACCCGTCGCACATACGGAACTTCTGCATCATCGCGCACATAGACCACGGAAAATCGACGCTCGCGGACCGGTTCCTCGAGATCACCGGGGCCATCGAGCCTGGTATGGCGCGCCCGCAGTTCCTGGACCGCATGGACCTGGAGCGCGAGCGCGGCATAACCATCAAGGCGCAGGCGGTGCGGCTCTCCTACGAGCTGGCTGGGCAGACCTATGAGCTCAACCTCATCGACACCCCGGGACACGTGGACTTCAACTACGAGGTGTCCAGGACGCTCGCGGCGTGCGAGGGGGCGGTCCTGCTGGTGGACGCGGCCCAGGGGGTCGAGGCGCAGACGATCGGTAATTTGCACCTGGCCAGGGAGAACGGGCTCACCATAATCCCGGTGATAAACAAGGTAGACCTTCCCTCGGCCGAGCCCGAGCGGGTGCGCGAGGAGGTCGTCGACATATTGGAGGTGGAGCCGGCCGACGTGCTGTTCTGCTCCGCCAAGACCGGTGAAGGCGTGAGGGCCGTGCTCGAGTCGATCATCGCGCTGGTGCCGCCGCCTTCCGCGGGCGAGGACGCCAGGCTGCGCGCGCTGGTTTTCGACTCCACCTATGACCAGTACCGCGGCGTGGTGACATTCGTGCGCGTCGTCTCGGGCAGGCTCGAGGAGGGCGCCGAGATCGGCATGATGGCGGCGGGGACCAGCGCGGTGGCTGAGACCGTCGGTTACCTCTCGCCGGACATGGTGAGCGCCGACTCGCTCTCCGCGGGTGAGGTGGGTTTCGTCGCGACGGGTATCAAGGACGTCTCCAGGCTTCCGGTCGGTGACACGCTGACGGCAAAGGCCGACCCGGCGCAGGAGCCCCTGCCGGGTTACCGCGAGCCGAAGCCCGTCGTGTTCGCCGGCCTGTTCCCGATCGAGAACAACGACTATCAGAACTTGCGGGAGGCGCTGGCCAAGCTGAGGCTCAACGACTCCTCGTTCACCCACGAGCCGGAGACCTCGCAGGCGCTGGGGTTCGGTTTCCGCTGCGGTTTCC
>Ga0182011_10005119_pt1 | contig 10361 bp, 8 predicted proteins | sample 711E1DmetaG_FD_120481 | JGI IMG/M metagenome (GOLD analysis project Ga0182011, IMG submission 120481) | Permafrost microbial communities from Stordalen Mire, Sweden - 711E1D metaG | ecosystem: Environmental > Terrestrial > Soil > Wetlands > Permafrost | place: Sweden: Stordalen | collected...
GGCAGTCTTCCATCGAGTATTACCGCCAGATCAACGATCTGGTCGGAAAGAGGCTTGGCGGATTGCACTCGGGAAAGATCCTCATGTACTCGATCGAGTTCGGGGATTTCTCCAAGCAGGAACGGTTGGCCAGCCAGGGGAACTGGGCACCCCTGAGAAAGACGATGATCGACGCCGCTCAAAGACTCAAGCGGGAAGGCGCGGATTTTATCGTGATAGCCTCCAACACGATGAACTCGACCGCCGATCTCATCGAGGCGAAGGTCAAGATCCCCGTCCTCCATATCGCCGACGCGACCGGTCAGAAGGTGGCTCTCAAGTAAGTGGTGGGGAACCCCGGTCAGGCCAGCAGCTCAGAGTCCATCGCGCAAACCACGTCGATGGTCGCTTTCAGGGTCTCGATCTTGAACGGCTTGTTGATGAAGCACTCGATGCCCAGCTTCCTGGCCTTGTCTATCTCTTCCGACCCGCCGTAAGCGGAGACCATGATCACGGGCACCTCAGAAGTCTTCCGCAGCTCCTCGAGCATCTCAAGCCCGTTCATCACCGGCATCATGATGTCGAGAATTATGACGTCCGGCTCATCGTTCAGAGCGGACTCGAGGCCCTCCACGCCGTTGTAAGCGGTAAGAATCTCGTAGCCGCCCCCGTGCAGGCAAGTGGAGATCAGCTTCGACATGAACTTGTCATCATCGACGATCAATACTTTGCTCATGCTGCTCCAGCCACTCGATCTACTTCTTACCAAACAATAAACGCGATATACGGTAATGTAGCAACGATAGTATCGATAAATGGTACTTGTGGAGGCCCGGAATCACCCAGAGGGACTACGTTCGCGCCTCAATTGTGCCCTACATCCGCCCGGCCGGTTACGTGCTCGAGGCGAACTCGACCACCACGCGAGCGAACTCTTTGCCTCGGTCCTCCTGCAGGAAGTGGCCCGCCCCTTCGATCGTGACGTGCCGCCTCCCCCTGGCCCCGGGCACCAGCTTCTGAAAGACTCGCTCTCCCCCATGGGTTATCGGGTCGCCGTCGCTGAAAGCGGTCAGGAACGGCCTGTCGAACTCGCCCAGCACTTCCCACGCGCGCCTGTTGGCCGCGGCGGCCGGATCGTCGGGTTGCGCCGGCACCAGCGAAGGAAAGATGCGCGCCCCTTCCTTGAACGTCTCGTCGGGGAACGGCGCTTCGTATGCCGCGACCACATCGTCAGACAAAGTGGACTTGCAGCCGCCCTGGACGATCTGCCCGATGTTGAACTCGGGAACCTCCTGCGAGAACTTGCGCCACGCAATGAAGGCCTCCCCCATCGGCCGGTCCCCGGTCGGCAGCCCGGTGTTCGCCGCTATCACCCGGGAGAACGCTCCGGGTCGCTCGGCCACCAGCCTCAGGCCGATGAGACCGCCCCAGTCCTGGCAGACGAGGATGATCCGTCCGATGTCCAGCTTCTCTACAAAGGCAAGCATCCAGGCGACGTGACGGTTGTAGGTGTAGTCGCCCCTGTCCGCTGGCTTGTCGGAGCGACCGAAGCCGACCAGGTCAGGCGCGACGGCCCGCAGTCCCGCGCCGGTGATGACCGGGATCATCTTGCGATAGAGGTACGACCACGAGGGTTCTCCGTGCATCAGCAGCACGGGCTCAGCGTCGCGCGCGCCTTCGTCCAGGTAGTGGACCCTGAGGCTGCCGCCTTCACCGTCCGGGACCTCGATGTAGTGGGCGTCGAACGGGTAGCCGGGAAGATCCGCAAAGCGCGTCTCTGGAGTCCTCAGTGCCTTCATGGAAGTGATTATACCCTCCCACCGACGCCATCGCCCCTTCACAAATCAAGCCATGTGGGCATATCCTTACTGTCAGGTGCACGCTATTCCCAATAGCTACTGACGTAGACCGGCATGTCCCACGAGAGTGAGGTATGAACATGTCCAGATCATCGCGCGTACTGCTGGCCGCGGCCCTCTGCGCCGCACTCCTCCTGTCGATCGCCCCGCTGGCGATGGCTGCTCCCTCGAGCGGACCCCCGCCAGGCTGGGTGCAGATCGCCAAGAACGGCATCGACAACGCCAACGACTGGGCGATCTTCCCAATCACCAACTTCAACGGCAGGCAGTGGTTCTGGGCACCCGACATCGGCGGCTCGCCAGGCAGCACCCCGGCGGCCCCGGTTTGGACCTACGACGGCAACAAGTTCGCCAGGGCGGCCGCGGACGGCCTGGGAGACCCCAACAACAGCTTCACACCGGGCTGTGAGTTCCAGGGCAAGCTCTACGCGGGAACGGGAAACAGCGACGGCAGCGTCCCCGGCCAACTGTGGAGGACCCCCGACGGCACCCACTGGGAGCGCGTCGGCGCGTCCCTCTTCACCGACCCCAACGACGGCAACTGCACGCCGCTTGGGGTGCAGGGGGGCAAGCTGATAGTCGCGATGGACAACTACAACGTCGGGTGCCAAGTCTGGAGCTATGACGGCACGACTTTCACGCGGGCGAACACCAACGGGTTCGGCCTCAGCGGGACCAGCGCATCCAACGCGGTGGTCTTCCAGGGCAGGATCCACGTGGTGATCACGCGCAGGCAGCAGTCAGGCCCCGACCTTCCACTGATGCCGCTGGTCTACAACGGCGGCGGCAACTGGGCGCCCACAGCCGCGGCGGGCTTCGGCGACGCGAATAACACCGCCTCCCACATCCTGGTCACCGACGGCAGGCAGATCTACACGGGCACGGACAACGCCAACGGCGGCCAGGCCTGGCGTTACGACGGCGCCTCCTGGAAGAAGATCAACATCGGCGCGATCGAGACGCCGACCAACAGCCTCGTGCTCACATTTCTCTTCAAGGGGAGCCTGTGCATCTCCGCAGCCAACCTGAACAACGGCCCGACGGTGTCCGCCCGCATGTATATCCAGAAACCCGGCGGTGGCTTCGGCACTCTGAGCCTCGATGGCTTCGGCGACGCCTACAACATCATCCTGGCCCTGGGGCCCCCCATAAACGGCAAGGTCCTGATCGGGAGCGCGAACCCCAACGGGTTCCAGGTCTTCCAGACAATTGTCGGCCCCAACATCACGGGACTCGATCCTGGCAGCGGGCCCTACGGGACTCCCGTCACCATAACCGGCACCGACTTCGGGGCGCCGAGTCCGACCTCCTGGGTCAGCTTCGCCGGAGGGGTCGTGAGCTCCGCCAACGCGGACTCCTGGAGCGATACCAGGATCGTGGTGCGAGTGCCCGAAGGCGCAAACGCCGGGCCGGTCACTGTGACCACCGCGGCGGGCACCTCCAGCGGAGTCGACTTCACGCCGACTCTCTCCAAGACTTTCTACTTCGCCGAAGGCACAACGCGCAACGATCCGACGGATGGGCGCTTCGACGAGTACCTGTGCATCATGAACCCCAACAAGGGCGACGCCAAGGTCAGCGTCACCTTCATGACGGCGAGCGGCGAGCAGAAGGCCGTGGACTACGCCGTGGGCGGCAGCACCAGAAAGACCATCAACGTCGCTGACGCGATAGGGACCGGGCAGGACGTTGCGCTCAAGCTCGTCTCCGACCTTCCGATCGTGGCCGAACGTGCCATGCACTTCGATTACCACAGCAAGTGGAACGGGGGCCACGCCGTTGTCGGCGCGCCCAACCCGTCGGAGTCCTGGTACTTCGCCGAGGGCACCACGCGCGATAACCCCAGGGATGGCTCGTTCGATGAGTGGCTCTGCATCGCCAACCCCAACGACAAGGCCGCCACCGCCACCATCACCTACAACGCCAGTGGAACACCGGTGGTGGTCAAGGCGTCAGTGCCGGCGATGGGCAGGATAACCAGAGACGTCGCCGCCGACGTGGGCCGCGACAAGGACGTGAGCATCGTCGTCAGGGGCGATCTGCCCCTGGTCGCCGAGCGCCCCGAGTACTTCGACTACCACGGCGTCTGGCCCGGCGGTGACACCACGCTGGGTGCCACCAACCCCGCGCGGGACTTCTACTTCGCCGAGGGGTTCACCTACGGCTGGGCGCGCGAGTGGGTCTGCGTTGCCAACCCGGGCCCGGTGGACGCCCACGTGGTGATGTCGTACCAGATGGCCGGGGGCACCACCTCGACCAGTAACATCACGGTGGGCGCGAACGCGCGCTACACCCTGGACGTGGCGTCCGTGGTCGGCCTTAACAAGGACGTCTCCGTCGCGCTCCACTCAGACGCGCCGGTGGTCGCCGAGCGCTCGGAGTATTTCTCCTACGGGCCCGGATGGGAAGGGGGCACCTTCGGAAGCGGAGCACCAGCCCCGCGCAAGACGTTCTACTTCGCCGAGGGCACCACGCGCTCCAATACCACCGACGGCTCCTTCGACGAGTGGCTCACGATCGAGAACGCCAACAGCCAGCCGGCCGCTATCCAGCTCACCTTCGTGAAGCCCGATGGGATCAGCATCCTGCAGAGCATCACGGTGGCGCCGCAGACCAGGGCGACCGTCTCGGTCGACGCGGTCCTGGGACCGGACATGGACTCGAGCCTGATCCTGCAGTCGTCGATCCCGGTGGTCGCGGAGCGCCCGATGTACTTCAACTACAAGGGCTTCGCACAGGGCGGGTCCGACACCAGAGGTTACGGGCTCTAAGGAAAGACGCACCACAGTGTCAGGTACCGTGATGCATCTGCCTTTGTGGACGCCGGTACATCCGGCCTGGAACGGCAGGTGAACTGGTAGTCGAAGTTCTTGGCGTCAAGGCGATCAGACCATCAGTGAATCGCCTCTCTCCAGGTACCTGAACAAATCGTAATCTCCCGATGTCAGGAAGCACATTTGGGGGAATCTCGGTTAGAATGTACCGGACATCGGAGTCAACTCATTCGATTGGAGATAGTGTTTTCATGGAGGACTTGAACGGGGAAGGAAAAGAGAAGCCTGAGCCTGGCCTGATGGGCTTTACCGTCGAGCGGGTCAGCGCGCTTAGCGACGGCGTCTTCGCGGTCGCCATCACGCTGCTGGTGGTTTCGATAGCCGTGCCGGTCGTTCACGGAACGGTGACGAACTCGAAGCTCGCGCACGGGCTCGCGCAACTGTGGCCGCACTTCTTCTCATACGCCCTCAGCTTCATCATCATAGCTATGTTCTGGATCTCCCACCATTCCCTGTTCACCGCCATTCGGCGGGTGGACAAGACGCTCATCTGGTTAAACATGTTCTACCTCCTGCTCATCGTCTTCATGCCGTACCCCACCAACCTGCTCAGCCTTTTCGGCCAGACGACGGTCGCGGTCGTGCTGTACGCATCCGTGCTGGCGATGGCGGGACTGCTTCAGGGGGCCATGGCCTTCTACGCCGTGCAGGGGCACCGCCTGGTCGACGACGAGTTCGACCTGGGTCAGGCGAGCGGGTACCTCAGGAACTCGCTGCTGATGGCCACCGTCTTCATCATCTCGATCTGCATCGCCTTCTTCAGCGCGACTGCCGCGCAGTTCTTCTGGCTCACGCTGTTTGTCATACAATTGGTCGAACACCTGGTATCCAGGAAGAAGAAGCTGGGCGAGCCCGCCACCGAAGCGCAGGAGGCCGTCTGATGGCCGAGACCACAACGAACACCCTGGCAAGAAGCCAGAGAGCCGCAGCGATCGCCGCGGTCATCTCCTCGGTCTTCGGCGCCGTCCTGATCGTCTGGGGCGTCTCGCTCCACAGCGTCGCGATGTCGGCAGGCGGAATCCTTGCCCTGGCCAGGGGAGTGATGGGTGCTTTCATCATCGCCGGGATCAGGCTCTCCAGGCGGCATACTTCGACGTTCTCTTACGGGCTTTACAAGATCGAGAACATCTTTGCCACCGTGGTGGGCGTCATCGTGCTCGTTCTCGCGTACGAGCTCGCGAGGCTCTCCATCAAGCACCTGAGCGGGACGTACATGTTCACGAACGACCCCAAGTACGCGCTTCCCTTCTTCCTCGGGGCCGCACTGCTGGCCGGTTTTATGTTCTATTACAAGCAGCGGGTGGCCAAGGCGGACGGTTGCCCGAGCCTGCGGGCCGATTCGTACTTCTCACTGGCGGACGCGGTAGCGCTCGTCATCATCGGAGCGGCCATGGCCCTCGACATCGCGGGGTTCCACAGGGTGGACGCCATCGCCGGCCTCATCGTCTCCTGTTTTCTGGCGTTCATCGGGATATACATCTTCCTCGGTGGCTTGAAAGTCCTGCTCGACGCGTCGGTAGACCGCGACCTCCTGGCGAAGGTCAGGCAGATCGCGCAAGCCGACCCGGGCATCAGACAGGTCCTCAGCGTGGACGGCAGGAACTCCGGGAGCTTCATCTTCCTCCACCTGGTGGTCGAGCCCGCGGCATACGACCTCGAACAGGCGGGAGACGTCTCCAGGGATCTCGAGCGCCGCATCAAAGCCGCACTCCCCAACGTCGACCGCGCCGACATAGAGTTCAGCGCCCCTGACGACATGTTCATCGCCGCGGCCCCCCTTAACTCGGACGGGAACACGATAGCCACCGGCTTCGAGTCGGCCCCGATGATAGGGCTCCTTGAGGTGGACGGTGGAACGGTCACTGGGAAGCCGGACGTGGTGAGCAACCCTGCGGCCGGCCGCACTGCCTGGCAAGGCGTGCACCTCGCGGTGTTCCTGGGGAGGCGCTCGGTCGACGTCCTCCTGTTGAAAGATGCCATAACCGACCAGGACGTCCTGCAGACCTTGAAGGCTTACGGTATCGACGTCTCTGTCAGTCCGTCGCTCAACGACCTCGAGAGCAGCGGAGCCGAGTTGGTAAAGCTGGCGCGGAGCCGTGCGCGCGTGCCGGTCGTCGGGAAGGCCGCCGCAGAGCCGGCGGCGGGATAGGTGTGCGATGAAATTCTTATCGCGGATGGAGCCAGCAGAAAAAGCGGAGGGGATCGACACTATCCTGTCGGTGTTCATGGCGACCGGGATGATCGCCGTGGCCGCACTTTCGGGCAGCGTATCGGTGCTGGCGGAAGGCATAGACACGTGCGTCGATATAGTCGCGTCCGTCGCCGTCATGATCGGCTTGAAGCTCTCCAAGAAACATACCAAGGACTTCCCCGAGGGCCTCTACAAGCTGGAGAACCTCGTGGCCGTCGCCATCGGCGTCCTCATCCTGTTCAGCGCCTACGAGCTCGCGAGGGAATCGATCTCGAGGCTGCTGGCCAAACAGACCACCATCAGCAACCCGTGGGTCGCCATGGGGACGATGGCTGTAGTGGTCGTGATCACCGGCCTACTCGCGTGGTACAAGGGACGCGTCGGGAAGAAGGAGAACTCGCCCAGCCTCACCGCGGACTCCCACCACTCCTGGACCGACACCATCGCGAGCGCTGGGGTGATCCTCGGTGTCGGGTTGAACGCCATGGGCGTACACTACGTTGACTCGATAATGGCGCTCGTCATCGTCGTCATACTCGTCTGGTCGGGAGGGCAGGTCATCGTCGATGCGTTCAAGGTCTTGCTCGATGCCTCCATCGAGAAGGATGTCATGGACGCGGCGACCAAGGCGGCTCAGGCGGATCCTCGTGTCCGGCGCGTGGTGCGGGTCGACGGCCGCAACTCCGGCAGCTACCGCTTCATCAATCTGGCGATCGTCCCCGAGGCCTTCGACCTGAGGGACGCGGAGGCTACCGCCGGGAGCATCCGGGACTCGATCAAGGCAGCCGTCCAGAACGTGGAGTCTGTCCAGGTCGAGTTCGTGCCCGACGAGGCCGACAAGTTCAGCGTCGCCGTGCCGCTCGAGGCCAACGGCAGTTCGATTGCCGCGGACCTCGGCTCGGCCGACTCGTATGCGCTCCTGGCCCTCGACCCGGACAAGCGAGCGCTCGAGGGCACATCGGTCCTCGAGAATCCCACCCCGGCAGGCGACCCGGGCCGGGCCATCACGCTCGCCGTAGTGCTGGCAAGACACGGGGCGGACAGGGTGCTGATCCGGGGCGACGTCCCGTCCGGCGGAGCATATTACGTCCTGAAGGCGAACGGGATGGATATGGTATCCAAGCCCGATCTCACAACGCTCGACCAGGCGGAAAAGGCATTGGAGTCCCTCCTGGAAAACCGGCACTGAGGGCGGTCTGAGCTCCTATACTCATGCCTCCTGGTGGGATTCTCGTACGCCATTCTGGTCGCTAGCGTACTCTGGTACTTCACGTTGATGAAACGGGTGCTGGAGGATAATGGCGTCGAGCCGTCAACTTCTTGACGTTGTGCAACCTGCCGCTGTGGCAAGGTACTCTCCTCTTCTCGAGTTACTGGAGTCTCTCGGCATCACCATTTATTGAGCCTCGTTGTCAGGCAGGAGAGATTACTTCTTCCTGTCTTCCTCCCCAATCTCTCGCGCCGCGCGCAGAAGCGCCCGCTTTCGCAGTGGGCGCTTTGTTTCAACGGTCGCTTCGTGCGGTGATCCGTGCCTTTACCTGGAACTCGTGTCCTTCCGAATCCCATCCGGATAGATTACCGTGTGGCTTATGGAAGCGGGTGGGTGGGGATCGTAGATCTTGAACGTGCAGGACCGGGAAGTGCCACCACCTGGTCCATGGTCGAGGACCCGGGGCTCACCGCGGATACCAGCAGGTGACTCGCCTTCGGGCTCGGCTGCGCGATCATTGCCTGCGAAGCCATCGACATCAGGCACGCGAGCCCTATCGCGAACGCCACGAAAATCGATACCAGCGAGACCCGCCTCATCTGCTTCGCTTCTTTCCTTGCCTTGATCTTGCTGCCTCCTTTTCGGTCATCTTTCGCACTTTCCGCGGATACAATCAGCCCGAGGACAAAAACTTACGGGAAGAATGGGATTCTTTTTGGAGGTCCGGGTCGCCCGCCGCGAAAGAATCAGGGACGGAGCACGTTTGAGATTGCTGGAATGATTCGACACGGTACGCGGAGCGGGCCGCCGTGGAAGGCTGCCTCAGGGGAAGGGGAACGCGTCATGGAATCAAAGATCACTTACTTCGAGACCATCTCGCCGGAGAACACGGCGAAGACCTTCGAGCTGGTCAGAGCCAGGTCGGCCGAGCTCGGAATCAATAAATTCATCATCGCCTCGACCACAGGCGCCACCGCCCGCGCCGCGCTGGAGTTCTTCAAGGAAGACAACGTCACTCTGGTGGTGATCCCCCACCAGTTCGGCTTCATCCGCAAGGTGAACGCGTTCCCTCCCGAGCTCGTTCAGACGCTGAGCGAGGCCGGCCACCACGTGCACTTCGGCACCATGCTGTTCCACACGGACGGCCTCTACGGGACCAGCACCGCGACGTTGATGGCCAACCTTCTGCGCTGTTTCTCGCAGGGCGTCAAGGTCTGCTTCGAGATCGTCATGATGGCGACCGACGGCGGTCTTGCGTCGGCCGGCGAGCCCGTGATTGCGATCGCTGGAACGGGGCGCGGCTCCGACACGGCCCTGGTGATGCAAGCCTCGTCCTCACAGGCGCTCATGAACTTGCGCGTGCACGAGATCCTCTGCAAGCCGCTGAATCCGCTCAACATCGAAGAGGTCCGGCAGGAGCTGACCTTCGACTACTCCAGAGACCAGGGCACTACCTGATCAGTTACCATTCCTTCAGGACATCGTCGGACGGCACGACCAGGCAGATGCGCTGCAGGATCTTCAGGGCCATCTCGTGCGTCGCCTCGTCGGGAGAGGAAACGCAGTCCGACACGACGACGGTGTAGAAGCCGCGCACCGCGGCATCGCGTGCGCTGTGATCTATCCCGTATTCAGTGGCGATCCCGGTGAACAGGATCGTCCGTATGTCGCGGGCGCGCATCAACTGCTCGAAGTTGGTCCCGAAGAAGATGCTCGGGCTGTGCTTGGCGAGAATGACGTCTCCTTCGACGGGACTCAGCCTTTCGTTTACCTGCGCCTCAGGGCTGTCGGGCTTCATGAAGACGGGGATCTTGGCGGGGTCGTCCACGTTGAAGCGCTTCATTGACTGGTAGAGGCCAAAGGAGGACTGATAACCCGCCGGCAAGGGCGTGATGCGCGAGTAGACCACGGGAATCTCGTGGTCACGCGCGGCGGCAAGCAGCGCCTCGAGTTTCTCGAGGAAGGCCGCCTGGTTGTAGATCCTGTTGACGAGGCCATCCTGGCAATCCCATACCACCAGCGCGGTATGCTTCGGCTCGACGATCTCTTTCAGATTGTCAAAGACAACCAGCTTGCCCAGAGTTTTCATGTCATCTTCTCCTTTTAGACCGACTCATATCTATCAGCATCCGCGGTTGTAGCGTTCACTTTCGATTCTACCTGATACTAGTGCAACTCCAACTAGTATAGCCTAGCATTTAGTGGTATAATACCCCTCGATAAAGGAGGGGTGTTATGCAAGACGTTCTTGTTCGGAAGCTCAAGAAGAAGGAGCGGGAACTGCTGGA
>Ga0182011_10005120_pt1 | contig 10361 bp, 9 predicted proteins | sample 711E1DmetaG_FD_120481 | JGI IMG/M metagenome (GOLD analysis project Ga0182011, IMG submission 120481) | Permafrost microbial communities from Stordalen Mire, Sweden - 711E1D metaG | ecosystem: Environmental > Terrestrial > Soil > Wetlands > Permafrost | place: Sweden: Stordalen | collected...
AAAAAGTTAAAGGTAAGAACGCCGTTCCGACAAAGAGAAAAACGAGAAACCATTTTAAGATATCGATTGTGTCCGAAAATGACATAAGCTTATTCTAGCAATTCTATTGCTGATTTAAAATTCGTGTTAATTGTTGCATGTTAAAGCTTGCAACATTCTTAAAAATTATTACTTTTGGATGGTCGTAGACTTGAAAAGTCTCCTCACTTGAATCATCGTTAATCGTCAAGTCAAAAAGTGAAGGATAGGAAGAAAATTGTGCCACTTGTTGGTAGCCTAATTTTCCCGCGAATAGTAATTTATAATATTTACTGGTAATCGGGTATTTATCCGTAAGGTTAATTAGTGTTCCATAAAGCCGCCTGCTGTTAAAAATTATATAGTTAGCGCTACTTAGATTTGCCGATAAGTATTGTACTTTTGCCGCGTCATCGGTGTCGTACATTGCCAGTGACGTAATCTGGTATTGTTCGGGACTAAACTGTCCTATTGGGATTGGCAAGCCATCATCCCATTGCTCATTTAAGATTCTTGCTCCATAAGGAATGTTGTGGTAAACCCACTCGGAGGCCGAAATTCTGGTTTGCGGTTTTAGATAAATTGAAAAAAATGCCAAAGCCCAAATAATAGTGACTGCAATTATTCCCCAAATTAAGATATTGCCCAGAAGCTTAAATTTAGATTTTATTTTCATCAGAAGAATCGCTGACGCAATTAATAAGAAAGGGATTATGGGAACCATATAACGAATGAATTTGGTATGCCAAGCTCCGACATAAAGAAAATAAATTAATGGCAATATGCAAAATACCAACAGCTTTCTGTCCCGCTTTTTTATGGTTGTAAAGAGAACAAAGATATAACCAAAAATACAGAAGATAGCGTCTAAACCGATTTGCCAGAAGAAATTTTTCATTTGGAATAAATAGGGAATTGTGTGATCGAATTGTAAGGTATAAACGACCGGTAGCGACCCGGTGGCGACCCCCGACTCATATTGCATCGACTCCATAAATTTACCAAAGTCAAGAAACGTGTAGGGAGAAAATATCGTAAAGATAGCGGACGAGACTATTAGAAAAAAGATAAGCTGTAAAATAACCCTTTTTAGCTCATGCCTACCCCTAAGAGCAATCAGTAGATAGGCAAGAATAGGCATGACTATAAAAATCATTGCCGAGGTTTTCGAAGCCAGTCCAACGCCAAAAATAACACCCAAGATCAGCGTTAGTAACCAGCTGGTTTTCTGTAAAAGCAAAATTGAGAACAGGCAAAGTGAAACTCCCACTAACGTTAACAGGCTTTCGGTAACGGCGTAATGAGCGGTTTGAATAGAGGTAACCGTGAAAGTGTATAAAGTAATTGCCAGAAATGCGGTTTTTTTATCGGCAATACGCTTAGCCAAAAAATATAAGGGAATAATTGTCAATGTCGAAAAAAGAGCGGAAAAAAATCTACCTACAATATTAATATTCCCCCAATTTACTACCCAGGCCATGTCTTTTGTTGTAAAAGAAAGCAAGTCTCCTGCCAGGCGGTAGAGATAAATGGGAAAGCCGCCGTAGGCAAAAAAATGTGGATTAAGTTGAGAGAAAAACTTAATCTGTGAAACCGCATTGGCAATATTTCTTTCATCCGGGTGAAAATAATTCCCCAAATCCCAGTTTAAATTATAAAAGCGGAAAATTCCCGCTAGGCATATTAAGGCCAGAAAATAAAGTGACGTATGAAATTTTTTATTGTAGATTATTTGTTTAAACATTTTTCAAACTCTCTCCCGCTACGTTTTGCCCCAGCTGTACGGCGTAGTTTGTTCCTCTGTCCCAGGGATAAACCTGTTCGATATTTGCCAAATAAACACTTCTTAAAGGCGTTTTAAGACCGGGAATAATCTTAGTGTAATTTACAGGGATTATCGGTTGGGCAAAGGGTGTCTTAAAAAATTCATAGCCGATAAGGCTTTTTGCATAATCAGGATTTATTTTTTTAAGGTATGGATTGAATATTTTTAACATTTCCTCTTTTGTCAATTTGAAATATGGATCAGTCGCCGCTTTATAATTTCCAAGGTAAACTAAAGTTTCCTGGTTGTAATATTTTTTGTCCATGTAGTTGGTATGTTCAACAATGGCCATTACCGGCGCCTTTTTATCGCAAACATTTAGCCAGTAGGTGCCATCCTTAAAGAAGGGTTTACTAAGTCTTAAAACAAGATTAGTAGCGCCTAAACTTTTTAATTGTTGTAGCTTTTCCCGGTAAGATTTTGGTAATTGAGGGGCAATTTTCATAAATAAGAATGAAGAGAGAGTCACGATAACAGCGTCATAATTTCTAATTTCTAATTTCAAATTTTTAATTCCTTGAAACTTTACTTCCGGTTTACCTTTCGAAGAAAGTTCAATGACTTTTGTATCGAAATATAATGTTCCTCCTCTTTTTTCAATTTCTTTGGTTAATGCTTTAGCAAATTCCAAAAATCCTCCCTTAGGATACGCAAGTGATGGAGTTCTTTTTTGAATTCTTGCCCAAAACCAGGCGAGGGAAATATTGTCGGCAAAGCTGCCAAATTTATTTATAAATAGTGGTTCCCAAATCATTTCATAAGCTTTTTTACCCATTAGCCGGGGTAAGATTTCCGCTGCCCTGTATTTTTCCAGCGGTTTCCAAAAAGGGTCAAGTTTTAAAAAAGCGATTACGGTACTCATCCTCAGCCGCTCAAGGATAGTTAAAAGAGGGAAGGACAAAACGCTAGCTGGGGAATCAAGTTGGTAAATGTTGTTTTTAACAAAAACCGAAGTTTTTGGTCTTTTAATCTCAATCGGAAAGTTTATCTCTTTTGCCAGTGCTAAAATGTATTTGTCATTTGTAAACCAATGGTGGTAATGCTTTTCTAAGGACCATTGCCAGCCTACCTCTTTATAGCCGAGGGCTAATCCTCCCGGAAGGGAATTTTCTTCAAATACAACTACTTCATGGCCTTTTTTTAAAAGTTCGAAAGCTGCCGAAAGTCCGGTAAAACCAGCGCCGATTATTGCAATTTTCATAAAGCCGGAAGACCGCCGCGGGACAGAAGAAAAAGAAGGCCGCCTACCGCAGCTACTAAACCGCCGACGATTCCAAATGTGATTATAGATGGATTGCCTGTCGGAGGCAATGGTGTTGCTGTCGGACTAATTACAAGGCCGCCTTTAGTTTGTGTTTGTACGGGAGACGGGGTAGCGGTTGGCGTTACGGTTTTGAATGGCACAACAGTTGGCGTTGCAGTTATAGTTGGAGTCGGTGTTGAGGTAGGAATCACCTTTGGAGATGGAGTAGGTGTTGGTGTTAGTGTCGGAGACAATTTGACACTTGGTGTGGGTGTCACGGAAGGCGCGGGAGGGTTAGTTTGTTGTCCGGCAGCATAGACAACGAATGATTGAGTTATGGTCTGTAAAATGCCGGAAGAATTTTTAGTGGTAATCGCAATCGTGTGATTCCCGGGAGTTAGGGGAGTAGTCGGTCGGTAGCTCCAATTCCCCTGGGCGTCAGTCGTAGTATTTGCTTGTACCGGCGTAGCGGAATGAATCACTATCTGGACATTTTGCTCCGGTAACCCGGTTCCTTTAAATAAGGGTTGTTGGTCGGTAAAGCTTTGGTTTTCTTTAGGCGTAAGAATGTCCGGAGAGGCATTTGCCGAAGGCGTGCTCTCAAATGAAGGGAAACTTTCTAAGCTCATGGGAACAGTGCTTGGTGATTCTCCGGTTGTAAAATCATAACTTTTGGAAAGAGTAATGGTCGGAACAGGATGAATTTGGCTAAATGAAAGCGAAGCGCTGGACGAAAGTAAGTCGCCTGTCGCCAAAATTTTTACACTTGCGTCTTTGGGAAAAGCGTAATAAGTCGAGTTGTCACTTGCTCTTAAAGAATTTAGGGGCAAGATATAACTTCCGTCAGATTTTACCAGGGTAGAAATTACCTGCGCGCCGTCCATAGTAACATAGATTAGCGCTTCGCCGGGAGTCGTTCCGTCGGGAAGAATTATTTTTCCGGTCATTGGTGCTTGGGTTGGGGGATTTGTCAAAGTCGGCCCGGTCGTAACCTCAAAGGGTTGACCACTATTTAAATAGGTTGTTTGTCCGCTGGTAATGGTAAAGAAATATTGCGTTTGTTGGGACAAAAGCTGCACAGTAATATTATGAATGTTGTAATTGGCTAAATTTCCGCTTTGCTGATCTCTGTCGTCCAGCGCCGATTGCCCCAGATTTTTATCCTTACCGTAATTTAAAGAACCCGGCACTTTTCCGTCGGTTGCGTAAGAAACGGTAAAGGAAGTGTCGGTGATATTAGTTATTCTAACTGCTTTAGGTTGGTCGGAAAGACTGGCGTTTGACTTAAAAAGTGTGCTCTGATTGACCAAAAAGGTTGTGATGCCTACACCAACAGTTATAATGAGAATGCCAAAAATAGTCGGAATCTTCTTATTCCAAATGTTTTCCCTCATTGTGTTAGGCTCCCTTCAGGTGATGCCTGTTGAATAACTCCCGAAGTTGTCGCTGGAGCTACAGGGGCAATAATCACCGGAGCAGTTGGTACGGGAGTTGGACTGACGTTTTCGGCAGCTGTACTCAAATCGTATAATGGCGCAACGTTTTCTCTATTTTTTAAACTATCGATAGTTTGCGTATCAAAAGTGGGAGTTATCGGCGTAATCTGGACACTTAACGGTTCCGAGATGGTTGAAGTAATTACGTTATGATAGATACTAAAACCTATCCAAGCGAGAGCAAAGATAAACGAGGGAATAAGAATTAATAAAATATCATTTCTTTTCATATTATTTTTTAAAGAAAACCGTTCCTTTAACACTCAATTCTAAAGCGCCATTACTGGAAGACAAAGCTACGCTTTTTAAGTCGATTACTCTTTGGAAATTGGTAAGTTTATCCAAGAAATTTATTATGTTTTGGTAAGTGCCATCGGCGGTGACGCTAAAATCAAATGAAGCATATTTGCCAACGGGTGGGACCGAAAGATTAACTTGTGAGGTTTGGAAACTGGTAATAGCTAAAGAAGAGTCCTTAGTTATAGACTGAATCTCCGCAGCGAATGGTGGAATCTGTGTGGTAGTAGGGACGGCGTCATTAACTACCGATAATTCGGATTGAATAGCGCTATATTTTTGCTGCAAAATAGAAAGATTATTTATCTTTTGCTGTAATTTCTGCTGAACGAAAGTGTTGTCATTAATTTGCTTTTGGAGATTGGCGATAGTTGAGAAAGTAGGATTTATTGCGAACAGGCCAAGCACAATTGCCGTAACGAGAGTTAAAACAATAGTAATATACTTCTGCGCTTTTTCTCGTTTGAGGTCCGGAATTAGCTCCAGGTATTTTTCGTATTGTTCTTTTTTAACCCCTTTAATTTGCAGGCGCATTTAGTCCTCCTTCTTTGAAAGTTGCCGAAATACCAACGTCAATAGTGCCATTGGTAGTGTCATTTTGGATTTTGTCTATACTAATGCTGTCGATAGAAGGGTAAGCTTTTAATTTATCGATAAACCCGCTAAGGATGCTAACCGAGTTTGAGTTGGCCTCCAATTGTACTTTTCCCGCGGAGAGGTTGAATACTTTGAATATAAATCCGTTTGGCGCCAGAGCGACGATGTCCTTGAATACTTTTAAATTCTTCGTAGAGTCACTTGAAACAGAAGAAATAAGCGCTAATCTGTCTTGTAAATTTCTGTATTTAGCTTCACTAGCCGTTTGATATACCACAATTGCCTGTTGCTGTTTAATTTTTGTACGCAAATCTTGTAGCTGGTTATCAAGCGAAAAGCGGTATAAAAAGGCGCCAAGCGCCACGAGCTCAACAACGATTACTAAAGCTCTGCCGATGGTTAGCGCCCAGGAAACAATCAAGTCTAAAGTTTTGTTCTTGTTTTCCAATAAATTTATAGAGGCCGAAAGCTTCGCCATACTAACTTTAGTCTATTGGTTTTTACGCCTTTTGTCAAAGAAGAAACGAGGTTATTTTTTGGCTTTTGCGGTTTTCTTTTTGGCGACCTTTTTCACTGTCTTTTTTACAGCTGCTTTTGGAGCGACTTTAGCTTGGGTTGTTTTATTCAATTTACTGAGTCTGGATTTAATTCTGGCGGCTTTATTCTTGTGGATTAGGCCTTTTTTAACTGCCTTATCAACCGCGGAAACGGCTTTTCTCACTTTGTCGGCGGTTTTGGCTTTTACAGCCTCTTTGATAGCGTCTTTAAACGTATCCCGCAAAAAATTATTGGCTTTTTGTCTTTTCTTATCCTGTCGTAATTTCTTTTTGGCTGATTTTATTACTGGCATGCGGGTATTTTAGCATGCTATACTGTAAAAAACAATATAATTATGCCTAAAGATCTTTTTAGAAGAGGTCTTAGCCTTCTTTTTAAACGTCAAAATAATATTTTATCCGCAGCGTTTGTCATAATGGCAACCATTATCTTCTCGCAGATCTTGGGACTAATTAGGCAAAGGTTGTTGGTTTCCATCTTTGGAGCATCAAATACTTTGGGGATCTATTTGGCCTCTACCAGATTGCCGGATTTTTTGTTCCAGATTTTAATTGCCGGGGCGTTGTCTTCGGCTTTTATTCCGGTTTTTTCCGATTACATCGTTAAAGGAAGAGAAAAAGAAGGGCACAAAGTCGCCTCGACACTACTTTTTTTAAGCTTAGCGGTTTTTGCCTTTTTTTCATTAATTCTTTTCATCTTCGCTAAACAATTTTCAACTTTAATGGCGCCCGGATTTTCAAATGCGGAACTAAATTTACTCACCAGTCTTACCAGAATCGTGATTTTTGGGGAAATACTTTTTATTATCGGCAGTTTCCTATCCGCGATTTTACAATCTTATAATCGATTTTTCATTCCCGGGTTTGCGGCCGCAATGTATAACTTCGGTATCATTATTGGCATTGTTTTACTCTCTCCCTTTTTAGGAATCTACGCGGCGGCTTACGGTGTTATCATCGGCGCTCTGATCTTTGTGCTCGCCCAAATCCCACTGGCTCAGAAACTGGGTTTTTCATTTAAACCGTCGCTATCTTTAGCATCAATTAAGTCGTCGGGAGTATTGGATGTTCTAAAACTTATCTGGCCCCGCACGATTTCCATCGCAGTTTTTCAAGTGGGAACCATTATTACCGTTACCCTAGTGTCTTTTTTACAGGACCCGGGTAGAAATTATGTCATTTTTGATTACGCCCAAACTTTGGCTTTTGCGCCGGTAGCGCTTTTTGGACAGGCAATAGCCCAAGCCGCATTCCCAATTCTTTCCAAAGAGAGAGAAAGGCTTGAAGATTTTAAAGTTACTTTTATAACCAGTTTTAACCAGATGCTTTATCTAGTTCTGCCGATTTCCGTTTTACTACTCATCTTAAGAATTCCGGTAGTCAGGCTTATCTTTGGAGCGGGGCAATTTGACTGGGCGGCAACAGTTCTAACGGGAAGAACGTTGGCTTTCTTCAGCATTTCGATTTTTGCTCAAGCCTTAGTTTATTTAGTTGCCAGAGGTTTTTATGCATTGCACGATACCAGAACTCCCTTGATTATTGGTGCGGCAACAACGGGACTAATGGTTTTAATGGGAGCCGGTTTTATTTTCTTTTATCACTTAGGAGTAGAAAGTATCGCCATTGCATATTCAATCTCGTCAATCTTAAATTTCCTGATTTTGTTTATTTTCCTTGATAGAAAAGTTGGTGGTTTTGATAAATTCCCGCTTGTAAAAACTGTTTCCAAAATATTTTTGGCAACTTTTTTTACCGCTTTTGCGCTGTATGTTCCGATAAAACTTTTAGATCAGTTGGTTTTCGATACGACCAAAACTGTTAACCTAATTTTGTTGACGGGAATTTCTTCAAGTATCGGACTATTGTTATACCTTTTCTTAACTTGGCTGTTTGATGTAAAAGAAGCAACCATGTTTATAATGCTCTTCAAAAAGATCGGAGATTGGAGACAAATCTTAAGAGGTAGCGAAGAGACGATTGACGCAACCCGATTTAATCCCTAAAATACTCTCACCGATTTTATGTCTTTTAATAACATCCGTAATTTCGCCATTATTGCTCACGTTGACCATGGCAAGTCGACTTTAGCCGATAGGTTTTTGGAAATAACCAACACCATTCAGAAAGATAAATTAAAAGAGCAGTTCTTGGATCAAAATCCAATTTCGCGGGAACGTGGAATTACGATTAAGCTGGCGCCGGTGCGCATGAAATACCAACTCGACGGACAAGATTATATTTTAGATCTGATTGATACGCCCGGTCACATGGATTTCTCCTACGAAGTTTCACGGACTCTGGCCGCCTGCGAAGGAGCGATTCTTTTGGTAGATGCGACCAAGGGTATCCAGGCCCAGACGGTGGCACATTTTAACGCGGCGAAAAAAGAGAACTTAACACTTATCCCGGCAATTAATAAAATTGATCTTCCAACCGCCAATACGGCTGAAGTAGCCAGGGATTTAGTGGAAACTTTTGGATTTAAGGAAGAAGAAATTTATTATGTTTCGGCCAAAACCGGAGAAAATGCTAAAGAGCTTCTGGATGCGGTTGTCAAGAAAATTCCGGCCCCCAAAATTTCGGCCAATGCACCTCTCCGGGGCTTAGTCTTTGACGCGGTTTTTGACGAGCACCGGGGAGTAGTTATTTTTACCAAGCTTTTTGACGGTAGTGTTAAAAAACAGGATAAACTGGAATTTATCCAAAATAAAACTAAGGTTGATGTCTCGGAAGTTGGATTTTTTTCGCCTTTTCTAGTCGCCAAGGAAGAATTAATGGCGGGAGAAATCGGCTATATTGTCACCGGTTTAAAAGACATCCGCAAGACCAGGGTCGGAGATACGATAACCACGCAAAATGTTAAGGGTGGAATTCAAAACTCATCGGTGCAGCCACTGCCCGGCTATCAAATGCCAAAATCAATGGTTTTCTTTGGTGTTTATCCGCAGACTTCCAATGAATACGTTCACTTAAGAGAGGCATTAAATAAATTGTCCTTAAATGACGGTTCTTTAACTATTTCAAACGAATATTCGGCTTTCCTCGGCAGCGGATTCAGAGTCGGTTTTTTGGGGCTTTTGCACGCGGAAATTGTCAAAGAAAGATTAACCAAGGAAGAGGGAGTAGAGCCGGTTTTGACGATGCCCAGAGTTTTATATGAAGAAAAAGATGAGAAAATGTTCGAGCCCTATATGACACTAACTATTTTTGTTCCTGCAATTTATGTCGGGTCGGTGATGACGGTAGCGCAAAACAAAAAAGGCACACTTTTAGACATTACTTACCATAAAACTAATGCGATTATGCGCTACGAAATGCCTTATTCAATGTTTATCCGGGGACTTTCACCCGAATTAAAAAGCGCAACACAGGGATTTGCCAGTTTAGATTACGAAATTACCGGTTATCGGGAAGCTAGTCTAGTTAAAATGGACATTCTGATTAACGAAAGTCCAATCGATGTTTTGTCGGAACTAGTTTATGAAGATGAAATGAATTTTGTCGCCCGCGAGAAAACGGAAAAGCTAAAAGAACATCTTCCGAGACAACAATTTAAACAAGTAATTCAAGCGGTCGTGGGCGCAAAAGTGCTAGCCAGAACCGAAATCTCTCCTTATCGTAAGGATGTTCTGGCGAAGATGTCGGGCGGAGATAGGACCAGGAAAGACAAACTTTTGGAAGCGCAGAAAAAAGGAAAAGCCAGAATGATTAACGTCTCAAAAGTACAAATTCCCCAAAAAGCGCTCCTGTCGATGCTAAAAAGCTAGAGGGCAAAGAGAAGTACCGCTCCGATTAAGGTTATGACCGCCCCGATTGAACCGATTTTGATGATATCAGCCGGGCCGGTTGGCGGAAGTGGACTAACCTGTGCGATTACTTGAGCAGGTGTCGGTGTTGCTGTTGGTATGGGCGTTGCGGTTGGGGCGCTGGCAACTGTCGCTGCTCCCGCAGTAATACTCACAGAACAGTTTGTGGAGTTACTGACTGCGTTCGTAGCGTCGGTTAGGGTTGCGGTTGCCTGGTAAGTGCCGGCAGCAGAGTAGGCATGCGATTGTAGGACGCTAATCGAGCTAGTTCCGATACCGCCGGAGGCGGTAATGTCTTGAGATTGACCGTCGCCAAAATTAAAAGTAACTTTGCTAATCGTGGAATTATCACTTGAACCGGTAACGGTTAGATTCGTGGTCAAGGGCACGGCTCCGGATGTAGTATCCGCCGTTAAGCTGGAACAGGTTGGGACGGCACTGGTTTGAGTTGGCATTGGAGTTAAAGTTGGCGTTGGCGTATCGGTTGGCGTTGGCGTATCGGTGGGCGTTACCGTTGTGCCC
>Ga0182011_10005121_pt1 | contig 10361 bp, 12 predicted proteins | sample 711E1DmetaG_FD_120481 | JGI IMG/M metagenome (GOLD analysis project Ga0182011, IMG submission 120481) | Permafrost microbial communities from Stordalen Mire, Sweden - 711E1D metaG | ecosystem: Environmental > Terrestrial > Soil > Wetlands > Permafrost | place: Sweden: Stordalen | collected...
CGAGGAGTCCCGGCGAAGTCGGGGCGACGTGGCAATCTCCTGGAGAGAAAGAAGGCCCCATTCTAAAATGTCATCCCGACCTAACATGTCATTGCGAGGAGGCGCAGCCGACGTGGCAATCTGTTGCATGATCGTGCATTTATACTCTCCTGCTATCAATAATTAGGGTTATGGTGGCCGCTGTTCTATAATGGACGTGATGGCTATGTCCAAATTCAAGGTACTACTGGTTTTATTAGCGGTCTCACTCATCGGCAGTGTGCTGTTTTTATTGCCTTATGCTGCCAGGGCGGACGGCCCAACTCATGCGTTCTACGGCACTGTCAGCTACAAGGGCAAGGTTGTAGGAGAAGGTTATGTTGTTACCGCCAAGGTGAACGGAAAGGAAGTGGCTTCTGCCACAACCGATGCCCAGGGAAAATGGGGGGTTTCTACACCTTTCACCGTCGCGACCGCTGGCTGTGCTCTGATAGAATTCTACGTGAATGGCGAGCTCCAGGGTTCAGCAGCCAGCTGTATCGCAACCAATGAGCTTAATTTTACGGTGGCCTGGGCTCCAAATGCTTCGGCTTCCACCGCTTCAGCCGCTTCAACCGCCGCTCCCACTGTTTCAGGGACAGATAATAGTCTGTCTTCCTTGAGTTCAACGGCTTCGGATTCCCAGTCCTCATCATCCACACCCATCTTCTTTATCGGTCCCCAACCTTCCGCCACAGGTACCTCCAGTGCACAGCCTTCCACTATCCAGCCTTCTCCCACAAATACTTCCACTACAGGTACCTCCAGTGCACAGCCTCCCACTGCACAGCCTTCCATTGCAAATACTTCAGCGGCTGCACCAGATTCTGAAGCCGTTCCGCCGACTGCGGACTCTCCCATCGCAAATACAAGTCTACATGAGGGAGGCGCTTCAACGGCGCCTGCCGGCGAGCCGGTATCCGGAATGGAAATATTTGTGATGAGTGTCATCGCCGCCTGGATCATAATAATAGTAATCGTTTTCCTGGCAATCATTAGAAAGAGTCCGGAGTACTAGCTACAGTCCGCTTCATCAATCCGCCTGGATCTGACCCCGCCCCGCCGGTTTTATTAATAAGGTAGTCTGGTGGTCCGATTGACAACATCTTCCATTGACACTATGCTATCCGTTTGACAGAAATGAATTAATACTCTGTCTAAATCTTTAAAGAAGGTATAATCATGCCCAAATTTGTATTTAAAAAAGTCATATTCCTGCTACTGCCGTTACTCGCACTTCAGTTATTAATTGGCTGCGCCCCGGCGATTTCTCAGGATCAATACAATTCAGTGCAGGCCGAGTTGAAATCAACAAAAGAGCAACTGGCTGCCGCCAGGGCAGAGTTAGCCAGCTTGACACCACAATCTGTTCCGGTCCCAAAAGACCAGCTTGAAGCGCCCAGGAAAACCCTGGCGGCCCTGAAGCCTTATCTTGATTTAGATCTATTGATACTGGATTCAGAGATGACGCTCAGCCAGCAAAGTGCTAAGGAAATAACAGTTTCCTACGCCAATATGCAATATGCTGATCAGAGAAGCAGGCTGGATGACTTGTTAAAAAGATTTGATGATAAAGAATTTGCCGGTACTGTGCAGTCCGCCTGGTCCGAGCCCCAGGATTCAAGGTCAAAATGGGAATTCTGGATCCAGACATATAGTACACTGCATGACAGGCTGAAAGATAACTTCGATATACTGTCAAAACAGTTAAACCCCTAGGGTCCTTTCCCATCGAGTTGCTTGTTGCCCTTCCCTGTTTAGTGGCCCTCAAGCACTCGATCACAAAAGGTAACCTTACACGTTGTTGCATATGGTTTGTCTCTATGTCATAATTCAAACACGCGCCATAATCGGCCTGATGATAAACTAAACGATCGGGTCGGGTTATGATCAAATCTTAGGTTCGGGATTGTGTTCAGGGGACTCGGATACATATAATCCTGGAAAGGCGAAGATAAGAGGGGAGGACAAGTATGCCTGATTGTAATTGGTGCTTTACGCGTCGCGGTTTCATCAAAACAGTGGGGATCGTCGCGTTAGCGCTGGGCGCAGTCGCGGCAGGACTGCTTTCGGCAAGCTGCAAGGAACCAGCTACCGATTACTCACAAGCTGCGCATTGGTTGTCTTTACCCGCTCCAGTCAAAGCAGTAGATGTATTTTACCTGTACACAACAGCCTGGACGAGTACTGATCCAAATAATCCACATATTTGTGCTATAGACGAACCAACCATGTTAACAGAGGCGCCCACAGCATTTGCAATGCAAGCTACTGCTTTTGAAACCGTAGGTAATATTTTCGCGCCGTACTATAGACAGGATAACTCGTCCCCAACCGATCGATTAAACGTTATAGCAGGCATACCGACATTGGATGCAGTTGCGGCCTTCGACTACTATATCAAGCACTTCAACAACGGCCGTCCGTTTATTTTAGTCGGACATTCGCAAGGCGCAACCGTACTGAGCAACCTGTTGTCCGGATATATGAAAGACCACCCGGACGTGTATAGCAGAATGGTTGCTGCATACGTTATCGGCAATCCGGTAACTCAGGCATACCTTGATAATAATAAGCACCTGAAATTTGCCACAGGTCCTGATGACACTGGAGTTATAATTTCATATAACACTCAAGCTCCTGTGATTGGTGGAATCAATCCGGTCTTATATGGCGTGGTTGGTCGGGTCATAAATCCAATCAATTGGAAGACAGACGAAACATTAGCAACCACTGCCGAAGGCCTGGGATCATTCATGCCAGTTCCGCCGGATTTTGTATCCTGGCAGCAAGGGCCGCAGTACGCTGATGCCAGGATCGACAAAACTAACGGTGTTTTGATTTGCAGTACTGCTGATGCAAGTTTATGGTCTCCCGGACCATCTACTAAAAATCCAGGAGCATTCCCAAGCGGGATTTACCATGGCTTTGATATTCCTTTTTACTATTACAATCTTCGCGCAAATGCTCAAAACAGGGTTAATAAGTTTTTAGGCAAATAATATTCCTTTCACCACAACCAGTCCGGATATTGCTGCTACAGGATAATCGGAAATATTATTGGTGATGAGCGGTACATTCGTAAATAAGGCAGAGGCAGCAATTATAGAATCAGATGGAGAAATAGTAATACCCTTGGATTTTAAATGCCGTATGATTTCACCAGCCGAACGCGCGACCATTTCATCCACAGGTAGTGTAACCATCAAATCGAGAAAAGCGCCTGTTGCACTCCCCTCGCTTTTTCGCATGCCTGCATAGATTTCAAGGTGTGTAATAGCGCTAACCGATAATAAACCCTTTGCCAACCATTTGCGGAGCAATGTCCTGGCATATTCCCTCTCGCGTAAAAAATCGATGCAAACATCAGTATCCACGAGGCAAGAAACTATGAGGCCTTCTTCCCAGCGCATTATTTTTTCAGCAGCCTCGATAGTCTTTCAGTATCAGTTTTCCTTATTTTCCTGACATAGCCGGAAGCATTTTTAGGTGAAGATAAATCAGGGTGGTTCTCATCTTTCCAAATACCAAAGCTGCGGGTCAATCCTTCACGCTGCCTGTAATGCGCAAGATGGTTCCTTAAAGCGACAGCACAAAAGGAGCTGAACTCTCCTGCTTTAACATGAACTCGGACCTGTTTGACTAGATCGTCAGGTAGTGTAATTGATACTTTCCTGGTCCCTCCCGCTTTAATCACTTGAATATCCTCCAAATCGGGTAGTATATTTATACTACCAATAATACTACCATTTATCATACCATGTCAAAATGCAACCTTACACGCTGTTGCATATGGTTTGTCTCTATGTCATAATTCAAACACGCGCTATAACCGGCCTGATGATAAGCTAAACGATCGGGTCGGGTTATGATCAAATCTTAGGTTCGGGATTGTGTTCAGAGGGCTCGGAAACATACAAGCCTGGAAAGGCGAAGATAAGAGGTATAGGAGGTAGCAGTCATGATTTTTGCATCACAGGCCAGCATTGATGAGTGGACGAAGAAAGGCGTATGGGGGAAGAAGACTTTAATCGACACTTTCAAGGAGAACGTCGCAAAAACGCCGGACGCTCTGGCACTTGTCGATCCACCCAATAAGGAAGTGTTGGTTGGTTTGAAACCGGAGCGGATGACATTCCGGGATATAGACAGGGCCGTGGATGCCACTGCCGAGGCTTTGATAGCTAAGGGTATCAAAAAAGACGACATCATCCTGGTTCAACTGCCCAACTGCTGGGAGCTTGCCATGCTTTATCTTGCCATCACCCGGGCCGGGGCTTTGATCTCTCCCATGCCCATGCAGTGGCGTCAGTCGGAGATCGAGTTCATCGCAAAAATGACTGAGGCACGGGCCTTCATCACCATTGAGGAATTTTCCAAATTCAAACATAAGGAAATGATTGAGAAGCTCCAGCCTAAGTTCCCTTCAATCAAACATATTTTTACCCTGTCTGATATCAGGGAAATGGCCAAAGGGCCGGTTACGGGGAAGCTCGATAAGATCAAAATTGATGCCAACGATGCTTTTACCCTGTGCTGGTCATCGGGAACTGAGGCACAGCCAAAGGGTTGCCCGTTGAGTCACAATAACTGGATTTGCCTGATGAATTTCCAGTATGAAACGGCGCCGATTAAGGCAGGCTACAACCTTATCACCGCCGGGCCGCTGGTAAATATGGCTTCCATCGGGACGGTTTTTATCCCCTGGTTGGTTAGCGGTGGGACGTTCCACCTGCACCATCCCTTTGATGGCGCTACTTTTATCATGCAGCTCATGTTTGAAGATATCCAGTACACACTTCTTGTTCCGGCTATCGTGAATGCCCTGCTGAAACACCCCAAGGTGGATGAGTTTAATTTAAGCAAAATGAAGGCGATCACCATAGGCGCTGCGCCTCCATCCTTGTGGTCTGTGCAGGAGTTGAAAAGAAGATGGGGGATTGAGTTTGCCAATATATGGGGGCAGAATGAAGGCTCGGGTAACGTGGCCGGTCCCAACGATATCCCGGACCTCGAGATGCGCATCGATCATTTCCCCCACTATGGAAAACCTGGCTCGAAATGGGCTGCCAAGCAGTCGGTAATGTCAAAGTGTATTCAACTGAAAATAGTTAATCCTTTTACTCATGAGGAAATCACCAAGGAGGGGGATGTCGGGGAACTCTGGTACCGGGGCCCCAATGTAATCCCGGGTTACTTCAAACGGCCGGATCTCACCGCCAGGGCCTTCGATAAGGACGGTTTCTTTAACACGGGCGATCTTTTCCAGATCAAGGATAACGATTGCATAGGGTTCTTCGATCGGACCAAGGACATCATCATCCGGGGCGGATTCAATATCAGTGCCCAGGAGGTGGAAGGCATGCTCCTCGGCTATCCTAAGATCCTCGACGTGGCAGCCGTTGCCATGCCGGATGAGGCTATGGGCGAAAAGGTCGCCGTTTACGTTGTCCCGAAGGGCGAGGAAAAGGTGACTTTGGAAGAGATTAAGGCTTTCATGAAAGAGAAAGGAATCGCAGCATATAAACTGCCGGAACGCCTGGAGATTATCACTTCCATTCCCAGGAACCCGGTGGGCAAAATCATGAAGGGTCCGCTTAGAGAGGACATTAAAGAGAAACTGAAAAAATAGTGCTTGTTTCTCCCTTTTCCTGGCGTCATAACTCACAGCGGGGAGGCAGATATGGATCTAACCGAAATACTCGCTCACCTCTCGATACCGCGGCCCAGCCAGAGCCAGGCCCTGGAAGAAACCGTAAAATATATCCAGGCGCTGCTCAAGGGCTGGGGAATACAGTATGCAGTCCTGGACTTCTCACTGCGTCCCTATATGCAGCTCATTGTCGGCTCCATAATCCTGTTGCTGGCCATACTGCTTTTCATCCTCTTGTGCAGGAAGAAATCCATCGCGGCCTTGATCGTGGCCGTTGTGATACCCTTCCTGCTCATCGCCGAGTTCGAGCTTTTTATCCCCGTTGTCTCAGGTATCATTCAGAAGGCCGGGCAGGATATCATCATTATCAACAATGTGCCCAACCCTGTCCGTGAGCTTGTCTTTGCCGCGCATCTCGACTCCAAGACGGATTTCTGGGACCATATTCAGCGTGCCAGGGTTTATGGCCTCATTCCTATAGCGGTAGTCCTTGGCCTCATCCTCGCTGTTTTTACATTATTTTCGAGGAAATATGCGTCGCTTAAGAAGAAAGCCGTAACGGCAGTGGTGATCACACTCGCAGGCATAGTGGTAGTTTACTGGGGACTGGTCTTCCTCGGGTTCGGCGGATATATCTTCCTGCCGCCCGACCGCCAGAGCTACGGATCAGTGGACGACGGCGCCTCGGTGGCTGCCCTGTTGGCAGTGTCCAGGGATATCCATGACGGAAAGGTAGCCCTCGGCAATAGCCGGGTTACCATCCTGCTCACGTCGGGCGAGGAAACGAACTTGCAGGGCGCTGATGCGTACGTGCATGCGCTCTTTTATAAAGGAGCAAGGCCCGATCTTCCTCTAAGCCTTGTCGACCTGGAGCTGGTAGGCCAGAACGGCCCGATGATCTACTGGAAAAAGGACGGTGAATTTCTAATATTTTATAATGCCGATCCTGGCCTCGTTACCCGGATTGGCGAAGCATGGAAGGCTGAATCGGGCAAGGATCTCGAGCCTGGCCCAACGTATTCCACCGATGATGCTCAACGCTTTATGGCGGCCGGTATTCCTGCGGTCACGATCAGCAACTCGGGTGAGCCGGGGCTTGGCGTTACAGGCTTTCACAGCATAGCGGATAATCCCGCACGGCTCAACGTCGATAATCTGAAATTAATGATCAGGGTATTGGAACGTTATATCGAATCATATTAGCCGCTATTTCGATAATAATGTAGTCAACTTCTGGAGTACCTCCGAGATACCGCTTGTTCGTGTCCTGATTGCGGATTTAGGGTAATCCACACAATATCACCGTGTTGAGGAATGTAATCCTGGGGCCTTACTACGTTTCGTTCCCTGTAGCAGGGCCGGTATCAATCTCATGATGCAGATTCTCTTTGGTTACCTTAGCCAGGAGTTGTTTTAGAGTCGGCTTGGGTTGAGCTAAAGGAGTTATTACAAGTTTTCCTTCTGCTAGCGATACTTCAACAGAAGTTTCTCTATGTAGTCCTGCTTCGCTAGCGAAAGATTTAGGGATACGCAACGCAAGACTGTTGCCCCATTTCTGGATGCGAGCTCTCATGCCAAACCTCCAAAAAGTATCTATATTGAGGATACGGTTTCTGCAGATATTTATCAATTGAAGGAGAGGGAGGCCTTTCTTCAATGGGGCTTTAGCCACTCCTCAATGCGCCCGGCCAGTTGACAATAAGTTGACAATGAAATATATCCCAGTTTACAATGAGTTGACAATATGATCACCAGAGAAAAAATAATTGAGTTGGCTAGGCAAAACGGCAAAGTCTTTGCCTCTGAGTTATCGGCGCAATTTGCTGTTTCCAGGCAATACCTTAACCGCTTAACAAATGAGCTTGTCGTGGCGGGTAAACTGATTAAGGTTGGGGGAACGAGATATGCCTATTATGTGCTTCCTGAATATGCGAAGCAACACTCGGAAATCCTACCGCTGCAATACATAAAGACATTTAAAAACGTCTCAATCGAAGAACATATAATTCTCGATCGGATGGAGCAAGAGTATCCTCCTATGAGAAAGCTTTCCGAAAACATAAGAAGTATATTTACCTATGCTTTTTCCGAGATGTTGAATAATGCGATTGAACATTCACAATCAAAAAATATACATATAGAAGTTTCCGTACAAAACAAAATAGTATCATTTATCGTAGAAGATTTCGGTATCGGTGTCTTTAAAAACGTTATGAGGCAAAGAAACCTGAAATCAGATCTTGAAGCCATACAGGACCTTTTGAAGGGGAAGACAACCACGATGCCAAAATCTCACTCCGGAGAAGGAATTTTCTTCACATCAAAGGTCGGCGATTTATTTATTTTAGATAGTTTCGGATATCGGCTTATCATAGATAATAAATTGCCGGATGTGTTTATCGAGAAGACTGAAAAAATAAAGAAGGGAACAAGGGTGACATTTAAATTGAGTGCATCATCGGCACCGCACCTCAACGATGTCTTTAAAAAATATACGAATATCGGCGCGGGAAAAGACTATGGTTTTGATAAAACAGAGGTGAGAATCAAACTCTATACAATTGCAGGGGTATATATTTCCCGCTCCCAGGCGCGGCGTGTTCTCGCAGGATTAGAAAAATTCAAGGTGATTCTCTTTGATTTTGATAAAGTCTCCGTCGTCGGGCAGGCATTCGCCGATGAAATCTTCAGGGTCTTCCACCATAAATATCCAGATATCAGGCTGGAAACAGATCATATGAACGAGAGCGTTAAGTTTATGGTCGAACGTGCAAAGACAGAAGCTGAAGGATGAAATAGGGTTGCTCTCTTTGCAAGGGCACTGGCAGGTTTGAATATATGTCCCTGATGGGACGGGATTATTTCATCGCCTTGATCACCGCATCCGCCACCTATGAAGTCCCCACGCTCAGTTTGTTTGTATTAAATATCACAATATTGTTATAATTGCGTTTAATGTGGGATATTGAATATTACCAGGCTCCCAACAATACATATCCCTTAAAGGTCTTCATTGAGTCACTAAAAAATCCAGTGCGGTTCCACGGCAGGATATGGATATTGCACAGAAACGTATTCATGACTATATAGCAAGGAGCGGTTAAAGAAAATGAAATGGAAGCAGCATAAGAAATTTCTGATGAAAGATGGGCAATTCGCCAAAGAATATTCAGCGCTAGAAACTGAATACAAGATAGCGGCAGACTTAATCCGTCTTCGCCTGGCCAGTGGCTTAACCCAGGAAGCGCTCGCAGAAAAAATACATACCAGGCAGTCAAGTATAGCCCGTCTTGAAAGTGGCAATTCCCTGCCTTCGCTATCCATGCTCCTCAAAGCAGCCCGTGCATTAAATGCAGATGTGGAGATAACCCTGAAGCCAAAATCCGGTTGATAGTTACATGATCATTACATAGATAACGGGCAAGCTAATGGGGCTTCCACTTATGGTTTGCCATAAGTGGAAGCCCCATGTTATCCTTGTAGCTGGAAGTTATCAGTAATCGTAGCGTGAGGTGATACATGCGCAGCAAGACAAAAAAAGCAACATTCAACCTGCATATCGACGTTCTTGATGCAATCGATGAGGTGGTAGCTCAGGGCGCTATGGCGAGCAAAAACGCCCTTGTGGAGCAGGCTATAATCAAGGAATTGAAAGAGCTGCGCAGACAGTCAAGACAGGCCAGGTGGAAGGAGGGGGCAGCCGATCCCCAGTTAATTAAGGACGTTGCAGAAACGGAAGAAATTTATAAGACCGCTGATGCCGAATCAGCCAGGGGGATCCGGTAATGCCTGTTTACCAGTGGGCCGTTATGGAAGCTAATCTTGACCCGGTAACCGGGGCCGAGCAGAAAGGCATCAGGCCGGTGCTCATAGTCAGCAACGAGGAATTCAATCAGGCCATGCCGAATGTCACCGTGCTGCCTCTCACTTCAACCCGGCGCAACCTGTATCCTTCCGAGGTTCTTTTAACGGAAAGCAAGGCCGGGCAACCATCTCAGTCAATTATTATGGCCCATCAGATAAGGACTATCTCAAAGAGGCGCCTGGGCAGATTATTAGGCCATCTGGATGACAGCGGTCTGCGCAATGCGGTGCGTGAGGCCATCCGGGAACACCTGGATATCGATTGATGTGATATTGCTATGGAAGACATCGCCCGGTATTTCCACACTTGTCATCTTGCTTGGGAAGCGCTCGTCTTTTAGCAGGCTGATTAATTAACAGTTATGTCATTGCGAGGAACCGCAGGTGACGTGGCAATCTAATGCACGATATAAATACAAGCCGCCGGATCGCCAAATAGCTTTAATCCCCCTGTTAACATGATAAAAAGTCAGTTGCTCTGAAGCTTATTTCTTCAGCTTTTCAATCACCGCATCCGCCACCTGTGAAGTACCTACGCTGGGTTCGTTGCGGTCTTTGCGCAGGTCATAAGTTACGTTCTTGCCTTCTTTTATGACGGCGGCGATGGCATTTTCCATCCTGTCGGCGGCGTCTGTCTCTCCCAGGTACCTGAGCATCAGGACCGCTGACAGCATCTCAGCCATCGGGCTGACCTTGTTTAACCCGGTATATTTGGGAGCACTGCCGTGCGTAGCTTCAAAAACCGCAATCCCTTCGCCGATATTGGCGCCCGGGGCCAGACCCAGCCCGCCAACCAGGCCGGCGCATAAGTCAGAAATAATGTCGC